>JAABUX010001169.1_pt1 | contig 40830 bp, 49 predicted proteins | sample 5561851 | NCBI WGS metagenome assembly JAABUX01 (sample SAMN10711883, study PRJNA513361) | rock metagenome | isolation source: Antarctica rocks | place: Antarctica: Victoria Land, Richard Nunatak red sandstone | collected 2016-01-03 | reverse complement strand
CTAATCTTCTGCACCGGGTCATAATCTGGCATTAACGCTCCCACCAGCGCATGACCGGCTTCGTGATAGGCTACCAGAGTTTTGCGCTTCTCGCTCATCACCCGGTCTTTCTTCTCCGGCCCAGCCAACACCCGGTCAATCGCGTCATTCACCTCATCCATCGATATTTCAGTCAAATTCCGCCGCGCCGCCAAAATTGCGGCTTCATTCAGCAGATTGGCTAGATCCGCGCCGGTAAACCCAGGGGTTCTCCGAGCAATCCGATCCAAATCCACATCCTTCGCCAACGTCTTGCCACGAGCATGAACCTTGAGAATCTCCGACCGACCCGCATAGTCAGGCCGATCCACCATAACTTGCCGGTCAAAACGACCAGGCCGCAATAGCGCGGCATCCAGCACATCCGGGCGGTTCGTGGCTGCAATAATAATAATGCCGGTGTTGTCCTCAAAGCCGTCCATTTCGGTCAACAGCTGGTTAAGGGTTTGCTCGCGCTCATCATTGCCACCACCTAAGCCAGCACCCCGCTGACGACCAACCGCATCAATTTCGTCAATAAACACGATGCAAGGTGCATTCGCCTTAGCTTGTTCAAACAGGTCACGCACACGCGACGCGCCTACACCCACGAACATCTCGACGAACTCAGAGCCAGAGATTGAGAAGAAGGGTACACCCGCTTCCCCAGCCACAGCACGAGCCAGTAGGGTTTTACCAGTACCCGGAGGCCCGACTAGCAGCACACCCTTGGGAATTTTTGCTCCCACTGCGGTAAACCTGTCTGCGTTCTTAAGGAAGTCAACGACTTCGTTCAACTCCAGCTTCGCTTGGTCAATGCCAGCTACATCCCCAAACGTCACTTGAGTTTGTGGCTCCATCTGCACTCTGGCCTTGGACTTACCAAAGTTCATCGCCTGACTGCCAGGACCGCTCTGGGCGCGCCGCAGCAAGAAGAACAAGCCAACCAAGAGCAGCACTGGGAAAAAGAGACTGCTCAGAGCCTTAAACCAGAAACCTTCATCGGCTTGAGGCAAAACAGAGATATCAACCCGGTTTTTGCTCAGAATATCGATCAGATCAGGGTCGTTAGGTAAATTAACCACAACCTTGCTGCCGTCCAGCGACGTCACCAGAGCCTTAGACCGATCAGAACTGAGGCTGATTCGCTCAACTCTGCCTTTTTGAACTTCTTGAATAAACTGACTGTATCGCCACGTCTCCCTAGCGCTTTGGGGTTGTTTGTCAAAAAATGCTGTCCCTAGCGCAATTACAACAATCGCTAGGAGTGAGTACAGCCCTGCATTTCTCCACCTTTTATTCACTGGGGTCAATCCTTTTATTACTTTTTACTGGGCGAGGGCGCATAACTTATTTTAACTAATCTTAACATAAATTCTAATTTGGCTCTTACTCCTCCAGAAGTAATAGATCCCTATCCTCCCAGTACCAAAATCGGTTTAATAGCTAGCCTACGTGTCCGATTCTCAAATTTTTTACTCAAAACGTTTGCCCAATCAGCGAGCGGGGCTAGTTTACTTTTAGAATTTGAGATGATAAATATTATTTGATCGCGCCAATATATATTTTTATGGAGTTCGCGGGCATAGACTGCTCTTGAACATTTTTTACTGGTAATTATATGTTTAAAACTCATATTTACTAACTCAAATATTACTAGAAAAAATTGCTGGGTCTAGTTGCCACTTGAGTCGACCAACAGCTTACAGAGAAACTGTCAAGCATTTTATCGCATCAACGCGGAAACTAGACCCAGCTAGTTGATTTGTGAAAAAAGTGACCTCAGAAAACTGAGTTTAAGTCCTAGCGTTTGGTGCTCCGAACTGGCACTAGCTTCAAGTAGTCAATGTCAAACGCAGAGATGCGTTGAGCGTAGTTGCGCTTCGGCGCGATCGCATCCACCATGTCGCGGTACTTGCGGGGGTCGCCTTCACGCAGCTGCTGTTCCTTGTACTTGCGGCTGTAGACTCTTTCCAGCGCGAAGCGCCAATCGGTCTTAACAGTGCCAGCGGTTTCGCGGTAGTCTTCGCCGTAGCGAGGCGTTACCAAATTGAAGGGGCGACCCTCCATCCGCTTGCGCTGGTAGGGGACGATGTTATCCCCAAACGCTTGGGTATACTCTTCAGAGTCTATCAAGGCATCAACAAAGCCATGGGAGCCCAGCGTTCCGATTTTAATCGACCAAGCGATTTCTTCATCCTTATTGTAAGGAGTCCGGCCTAATAAGCGCTTGAGGCAGATTTCCACAAGACGATAGTTGTTATTGACCGAAACAACCATCTCGTAAAATCTCTCTGACTTCGCCAAACCCCGAATGAAGTCTCGCACTGTGATCGAGCGATTCTTCAGCTGGGATTCCAGTTGAATCTGACGGTTTGCTCGGAGGATTTCATGCTCACTGAAGACTTGGCGATAGCCAGCCCAAATCAGCGCTTCAATCTCTGCCGGAGAATTGCTGTCTTCAATGCGGTAGATATACGGTGTCTCCTCGTCGAGATCCGCGATTCCAAAGCTACGCACTCGGTGGTTTTGTGTTGTGGGTTTGTATTCAAGCAACGGCAGTGCCATGCTGAGATCTCCGTTTAAAAAGGTTAAAGATTAAAGTCTGACTGGAAAGCTAGCAGAGGGGTTGACAGAAACGCGCGCCCCTTCTTGGTTATTATCCCGTGTCATGTCCGGAATTTGGATGTTAGCAGTCGAGACTGGTTTAGGGATAAATGGGGTCACCTTGATAGAACGCGCCATTTCCCGGAAGTTCTGCACAGCGCCCCATTTGTAGCGCTCGTTTTCCAGCTTGTCGCGCCAGTAGTTCCCGTAGCGAGGCGTCACGAGGTTAAAGGGCCGGTCTTTGTAGCGACGGCGCTGATAAGGCACTGTAGTGTCGCCGAAATTGCTCTGGTACTCCTCAGAGTCTACCAGGGCATCGACAAAGCCGCCCCAACCCAGTGTTGCTACTTTAATCGACCAGGCAATTTCTTCGTCTTTGTTGTAAGGAGCGCGGCCAAGTAGCCGTTTGAGGCAGACTTCAACCAGCCGATAGTTGGAGTTGGCTTCAACCACCAGGCGACGAAACGCCTCGGACTTCGACAAACCCCGAATGAAGTCGCGCACGGTAATGGCTCGATTCTTCAATTGGGATTCTAGTTGAATCTGGCGGTTGAATTGGAGGGTTTCGTGTTCACTAAGAATCTGGCGGTAGGCTGCCCAGATTAATTTTTGGACTTCGCTATCGGAGGTACAGTCTTCCAGTCGGTAAATCCAAGGCGTATCTTCGTTAGGAACTTCGTAGCCTGGTACTCGCTGGTTTTGGGAACGCGGCTGATATTCGAGTAGAGGAATCGACATCGTCGGTAGTATCCTAAAGGAATTGTCTTGCTGTTAAGAGCTAGCATCAAGGGGGATGAACAGACCCTTCACCCTAGGTTGTGGGGTCTGAGGGGATGTAGCGGTAGGGCAGAGCCACCTCTTTTGGTTTGACCGTGGGTTGGAGTCCAGTGTCTTTACGAGTCGTATCGGGAAGCTGCAAGGTTTTGACTTGAGAGAGTGCCCGGTCTCGTGTGCGCTGGTAGTTCACCTGGTTGGGCGAGATACTCCGAGCCATTGACAGAAAAGTGTCAGGAATTCCCTGACGAACCGCTTCTTTACTCATATTTCCTCTTCTGACTTGATAAAATGAACGACCTTCTAGGGAGCTTAGGCTCTGGCGATCGCGCCAGTAATCACCGTAGCGCGGGTTGACCAGGTTAAAGGGCCGCTCTTTGTAGCGACGGCGCTGGTAGGGTACAATGTGATCGCCAAAGTTCTGGCGGTACTCATCACTATCAACCACAACGTCGATGAAGCCATTTAAGCCGCGCGTGGCAATCACTATCGACCAGTTGATTTGCTCATCTTTGCCATAGGTGGCGCGTCCCAAAAACCGCTTAAAGGTGATGTCAACTAAGCGATAGTTCGAATTTGTTTCTCCCACCAGTTCTCGGTAGACCTCTGACTTGCCCAAGCCCCGGATCAACTCGCGCACGGTAATGGCGCGATTCCGCAGCTGAGATTCGAGGTACGGTTGCCGGTAGCTCTCTAGAATCAAATGTTCGCTGAAGATTTGCCGGTAGGATGCCCAGATCAGATCTGCGATCGCAGTGTCAGAGGTGGCATCCGTCAATCGGTAAACTTTAGCATCGTCCTCGTCAGTTACTTCGTAGCCTTCGACGCGCTGGTTTTGAGAGGTCGGTGTAACTTCAAGTAATGGCAGTGACATCTTATTCACCTATTTTTAAATGAGAACAAAACCCGTAGGGACAATCCTCGTGGTTGCCCCTACATCCCGGTAGCCGTGGCTACCGCAGCCGCAATTCCAAGTTGCGTTCTTGCCAGCTGAACACGGGCGCGAACTGCCAAATCTGCATCGTTTTGAGCCATTTGCTCGAACTGTGCCTGGATTTCCTCGGACAACTCGGGCGTGGTGGAAAGCCCTTGCAAGCCCACGACAGCGGCGTAACGAATCGACCAGTCTGGGTCTTGGGAGACCAAAATCAGCGTTTGGAGCGCTTTAGCTTGGGCGGTTTGGCGCTCTTCGGCACTCAGTCGGCTCCAATACAGGGTTCCCAGCCCCTTGGCAGCGGCGCGGCGGACACTGGGCGCGAAGTCCGTGGCAGCTGCTGTGAGTAAGACATCTAGGGCGCGGGGGTCAGCGATCGCAGCTAATGCCCGAATCCCATAAGCCCTCGCCCCATAGTTGTAGTCATCCAGCTTTTCCATCAAAGGCTGCACTGCTGATTCACCAAGCTGGGTCAGCCCTTCAACGGCTGCAACCGCTGCTCCTGGGTTGTTGTAGCCCAACACAGCGATCAATGTGGGAATCCCTGCCTCATCGATCGCAGTTGCCAAACTCCGCACTGCCGCTACCAGGCGAGCGGGAGAGTCTGCCTGCTCAACGGCACGAATCAGTTCTTGGGATGCATCGTTCATGACTTTATAACAGGGCGTCCATCAGGTTCATTACCTGGATGGCATCATCACTGAGCGCTGGCACATCTAATAGGTCAAGTTTATGCTCCAGCAGTCCTTTGAGGGCGAAGAGTTTAAAGCTATTTTCAGCCGAGCAACGAGCGATCGCATTAGCTGCTGGGAGATAGCCAATTGCACCCAAATCCGCCAATGCCACCCGGCGCAATTTCAGATCGCTACCCTCCAAAGCTTGAACCAGGCGCTGCCCATAGGCGTCATCCTGGGTAAGCTGGTACATCGCTCTGTGGGCGGCGTACTGCACTCGTGCCACCGGATGCTCCAGGAACGGTTGAATCAGGCTAACTGCCATTGTTGCTTCAAGAGAGCCCAATGCTTCTAGCACGGAGTCATAAGGCTGGGCTAAGTGGGGCCGTCCCGGTACTTGAATAGCAGCTGCCAAACCACCCTCAAGCAGTTGCATCAGTGCTGGTACCGCATCTGGGGCTTTGAGCATTTCCAGAGACTGAGCACCTGCCTCCCGCACGTAGAAGTCTGAGCAATCCAAACAGCGGATTAGCCCTGGCACGGCTCGTCTATCGCCCAGTTTTCCCAGCGCCCTGGCGGCATTGCGTCGCAGGGGGTATCCTCCCAGTTCTGTCCGGTCGGCTTCATCCTCCAACGCCTCAATCAGAGCATCGACGGCAGCTGGCGATCGCACACGGAATTTTCCCAGCCACCAGGCGGCATAGTAGCGGAGACTTAAGTCACTACTGTGCAGATTGGCGATCGCCTGCTCCACGGTGAGCGCTGGTGCGTTCGCTTCGGGATATTCCTCCGAACTGGACTCCAGCATTGTTCGCTCTTTAGCTCCCAGATTGGGCTTCTTCAGCGGTCAAGGGCTTAATGCTAACGATTCTGCCGCCCATACGGCTAATCCGCTGCATTTCATCGTTCATCCGGTCGTATGGCACAGTGACAAACACGCTGCCGCTGTAGCGAATTGGAAAGTTATTCTTGTCATTCTCTTCGTTTTGCCGTAAGCCCACGACTTCATAACGAAAGACGCGGCTAGCAGATGAGGAGATGCCACCGGTACCAACTGTCGTTTGACCAAACATTGCTTTTATATCTCCTTAATAATAGGAAATTGAGTTTTTAACTTTCTGATTGCTCAGCTTTTGGCTTCGTCTCAGCTTCGATGTTTAGATCGGCTCCTGTGGCTTTGTTTTTGCCTTCAGCTTCAAGGTTTTGGTTAACTGCTGTAGCTTCGCTTTTGGCTTGGCTATTACCTTCAAGCGTCAAGGGCTGGATGCTGACTATTCTGCCCCCCATGCGGTTAATCCGCTGCATTTCTTCATTCATGCGGTTGTAGGGCACTGTGATAAAAAAACTGCCACTCTTGCGAATCGGATAGCTGAGTTGGTCGTTTTCGTAAGTCTGACGCATGCCCTCGACCTCGTAGCGAAACATCCGATTTTCTGGTGTACTAAGTCTGCTACTGCCAAGTGCGGTTTGACCAAACATAGTTCTGAATAGCTCCTGTAATTAAGTCCAAATTTGAGGGGGAGATAGGGTGAGCGGGGGGATTTTAGCATCATCTTCTCCCTCTCTCCCTCTCTCCTCCTCAGCAGAGCGTTACCTTAAGCTGGTGTAACGCTGACAATTCTGCCACCCTTCTTGGTGACTTGCTGGATTTTTTGCGATAGCTGCTCGTAGGGCACCAAGAAGGCGGTGCTACTGCGACGAACTTTAGGATAGCCGGGTTGGAGAATTCCAGTCACCTCCAGGCGATAGATCCTCCCGCTTTCTTCCCTGGAACCACCCAGGGCTTTTCTGGGGGCTGCATCTTTGGGGATGGAGGGGTATTTCCAACCCGAACCGCCACTAGAGGGGTTGACAATTGTGGAAGCCTGATTTTGACCAAGTTCACCCATGAGGCGGGGAGCTTTCCCTCCAACTTGGCCGCGATCGCTGCTGGCATAACCCCGATAGAGGCGGAACATGCGGCTAAAGCCTACCGTTCTCACCCCTGCCCCAACCATAAATCCCGTGTAATAGGGTACAACATTGTTACCGAAGTTGTTTTCATACTCAATGCTGTCGATGTATGAATCGATCTCAACATCGTAGCCCTTTAGCTCACACTGGCTGGTGTGGTAAGCGAGTTCAGCTTCATCATAGGGAGGCCGACCCAACAAATGCTTGAAATTCAGTTCAGTAAAGCGTTGATTTGAATTTGGATAGAAAAACTTGTTTTTGTATAGATCCGACTTGGCTACGGCGCGGACAAACTCCCGTACAGTAATGTTTCCTTGCCGCAGCAGAGACTCAGCAGCGCTGAGGCGTTCCGCTTTCATCACGTAGTCGTTGCCCAACACCTGACGGTAAACTGCGCGGAACACCGCTTGAACTTCACTCTCCGTCCAGTCCGGTCGCAGTTCCACTCTTGATGAGGCATCGAACGCAGAGAGGCCCAGCCGTCCCGCTGCTGCTAAATTGTCCACCATTAAAGCGCTCATGCTTGCTTTCCCAACGCAACAATTTTTAAGATTTTTCTCCTCAACCTGAGAAAAACAATGCCCGGAAGAATTAGCAACTGCTAGCAAGCACGCCAACACTCGCTCATTCTTCCGGGCAGGGCACCTGAAGACTAGCTCAGGGCGTTGATCGCATAGTCGAGGTATGTGTTGGCTTCGTTAGCGGCTTGACCATTCAGACCGTGGCTGTTCTTCATGTACTTCAGCGCTTCGACGTACCAGCTGTTAGACAGCTCATACGTGCGGTTGACTTCATCCAAGCCTGCAATCAAGTACTCGTCCATCGGACCTGTACCACCAGCAACCAGGCAGTAGGTCACCATCCGCAGGTAGTGACCGAGGTCACGGGCACACTTTGATTTGCCACGAGAGTCAGAGGCGTAGTTAGGGCCTTGCATCTGAGTGGTGTAGGGGAACTTTTGGTACACCGCTTGAGCCGCACCATCGATTAGTTTTTGCGCATTTTGGGTCAGCGCCCGAGCAGCTTCCATGCTTGCCGTAGCCCGCTCAAAGCGACCATTGACAGCTTGCAGCTCAGTATTACCCAGGAAACGGCCTTGGGTATCGGCAGCTCCGATCGCTTCTGTAATTGGGGTTTTCATTGTTCAGATATCTCCTTTTTGTCCTGCTAAATTTTGCGTCAAGATGTGAGATTTAAAGCTAATAGCTTCAGCTCGATCCTAAGTTCGTTAGCCAACAGCAGAAGCTGCCCGGTCAAAGTAGCTAGCTAGCTCAGAAACCAAAGCGCTGCAATCACCCTTGGTGATACCGTTGGGGTCATTGACAATCTTGACTGCAGCATCCTTCATCTTTTGCACACCAGCGGCAACGGAGCCACCAGGTACGCCTAGCGCTTGGTAGGTTTCGCGTAGACCATTCAGGCAGCGATCATCCAGCACGCTGGCATCACCAGCCATCGCGGCATAGGTGACGTAGCGCAGGATGATTTCCATGTCGCGCAGGCAAGCAGCCTGGCGGCGGTTGGTGTAGGCATTGCCACCGGGTTGAATCAGTTGAGGCTGCTCTTCAAACAGGGCGCGAGCGGCGTCGGTAACAATGCTGGAAGCGTTGCTGGTGATGCGGTTTACGGTATCTAAACGCTTGTTGCCTTCCTTCACCAGGTTGGTCAGAGCATCCAGTTGATCGTTGCTCAGGAATTCACCTCTTGAGTCGGCTTGAGAAACCACCTTGGCGAATGCGTCTAACATGGACTCAATTCTCCTACTTGACTAGTTGAGTGCTGTTTTGATTAAAAGCGGGAATTTTGTATGAAGCTGGAATGGACAACAACAGACACAAGCAAAAACACTTTTTCAAGTTGCTCTCAAATTTCCCTGTCACCCCGACCCGGTGGTCAAACGGTATGAGCTATAAATCTGAGAAACTTTCCTACTTTTCTGAGAAACTAGCGAACTTGACCAATTAGGTGTTTTATCTAACTTTCGCCTGTCATTTATGCCCTCCAGGTAATCTTTATACAATGCACTCGTGGCTTTATTTATTACGAATTTTTAAGTTTTGTCTGTCTAGACCGGAATCGCCTCAACCCCTTGAAATAAAAGGGATTTCTTGATGAATTGCCCAAATATCTTGTAATAAAACTTGGCGTATTTATACTTAGTGGCACTTGAAATAAAAAATTAATAGTTTTTTAATGTTTGTCAAACCCTAGAAAAGCCAAGAGATTTAGGGAACACGATGCCGTCGCTGCCAAAATGATTTTGTAAAGAAATATGAAATTTTAGGGTCTAAATATTTCTGCCAGTTGTAGCCCGTCGCCGCAGCACCTCCAAAAGCGTGATCAAGGCTGGAGGAGGGGGAGCCGTCACCTCAATCCACTCCTTGGTCACAGGATGCTGCAATCTAAGTTTCCAAGCATGGAGTGCCTGACCAGGCAAATTTACCCCTACTTTCGCACCGGAACTGTAAACGGGGTCTCCGACGATGGGATGACCAAAACTAGCGCAGTGGACGCGAATTTGGTGGGTGCGACCGGTTTCCAGTTGGAAGTGCATCAGGGTGTAGTTGCCCAGTCGTTCTTGTACCCACCAATGGGTAACGGCGGGGCGTCCTCCCTTCTCAACTGGGATCACGGCCATTTTCTTGCGGTCTACAAAATTACGTCCAATCGGGAGGTCAATAGTGCCGCTTTCAGCTTTTGGGGCACCGTAGACCACCCCCAAGTATTCTCGTCGGGCAGTTTTGGCTTTGAGCTGGGCTTGGAGGTATTGGTGAGCTTGGTCTGTTTTGGCAATAGCGATCGCGCCCGTCGTATCCTTATCCAGGCGGTGGACAATTCCAGGGCGCTGCACTCCCCCAATTCCCGGCAAATTGCGGCAGTGGGCGATAAGAGCGTTGACGAGTGTGCCTTCTGGATGACCAGGAGCCGGATGGACGACCAACCCAGCTGGTTTGTTAAGAATCAGCAGGCTGTCATCTTCATAGAGGATGTCCAGGGGGATATCTTCAGGCTGTAGGTCTAGAGGCTGAGGATCTGGGATTTCTAGAGATATGCGATCGCCCGGTTGTACTGTTGCTTTTTTGGATGTGCAGATTTTGCCGTTGAGCTGCACTAGCCCTTGTTCTATCAGTTGTTGAACCCGAGAGCGGGATAGGTCTGGTAAATGTTGGGAGAGCCAGCGGTCTAGGCGATCGCTCTCGTGTTCGACTTGGAGAAATATGGACATATTACCCCACTATAGACCTCGGCGCTGAGTGGGGGAGTTCTCAGTTAAAGTAATCGCGAGCAATGGACTGAATCACACCTGTCACAAGCGATCGCCCTTGACCGTTAAGATGCAGAAAGAATAGCAATTCAATGGCCTCAGGTGCGTCAGCAACATAGTGAATAAAGTCATGTCCGACATACTCAATTCCAGTTCCGTGTTAGAAGTGTTGCGCCCGGTGCAAGACCCAGAACTCCGCAAGAGCCTGGTGGAACTGAACATGATTCGTAATGTCAAGATTGATGCCGGTAATGTCAGTTTCACCTTGGTGCTGACAACACCGGCTTGTCCGTTACGCCAATTCATTGTTGAGGACTGCCAGCGGGCTGTTAAAAAGTTACCAGGTGTTACAGATGTAGTGGTGGACGTAACAGCTGAAACGCCTCAGCAAAAAGGCTTGCCCGGTCGGACTGGAATTGCGGGGGTCAAAAATATTGTGGCGATTTCCAGCGGCAAAGGCGGCGTCGGCAAAAGTACAGTTGCCGTGAATATTGCCGTTGCCCTAGCGCAATCGGGGGCAAAAGTCGGTTTATTAGATGCCGATATTTACGGTCCCAACGCACCGACTATGCTGGGACTGTCTGAGGCTCAGCTCGTGGTGCGGCAAAGTGGGGAGAGTGAAGTGCTCGAACCGGCTTTTAATCACGGCGTCAAGCTAGTTTCGATGGGCTTTTTGATTGACCGCGATCAGCCGGTAGTCTGGCGGGGACCGATGCTGAATGGGGTGATTCGCCAGTTTCTCTATCAAGTGCAGTGGGGAGAACTGGACTATCTGATTGTGGATCTGCCGCCAGGGACGGGTGATGCACAACTGACGCTCACTCAAGCAGTGCCGATGGCAGGTGCAGTGATTGTAACTACGCCGCAGACAGTGGCGCTGTTGGATTCCCGTAAGGGATTGAAGATGTTCCAGCAATTGCAGGTGCCGGTGTTGGGGATAGTTGAAAATATGAGCTATTTCATTCCCCCAGATATGCCAGATAAGCAATATGACATTTTTGGCTCTGGCGGCGGTGAAAAGACAGCGGCTGAACTGGGTGTGCCGTTGCTGGGGTGTGTGCCCCTAGAAATATCGCTGCGCGAAGGAGGCGATCGCGGTATACCAATTGTCGTTGCCGACCCAGATTCAGCCTCAGCCAAGGCCCTAATTGCGATCGCGCTCACGATTGCTGGTAAAGTCTCTGTGGCTGCCTTGACATGAGTGTCATTTAGGTAAGCTATATAGAAGCAAACTCAAATAGAAAAAAACCATGATTTTGCCCGGCTCAGCTGTTCAAGTGAAGAATTCCAACTCAATTTACTACCGCTATGAAGGACTAGTGCAGCGAGTCAGTGATGGCAAGGCAGCTGTGCTGTTTGAAGGTGGTAATTGGGATAAGCTAGTCACGTTCCGCCTTGGCGAATTGGAAATCGTGGAGACGACAGCTGGTCGCAAAAAGGCAAAATAAATGTGAGGCGAGAGAAGATAAATGCGTCTTCCCCTACCACAGTTTGCGACCGGCGATCGCCACCCCAACCACATGGCGGAGGTGATTGAAACCGCCACGACGGAATTTGTAGCCCAGTGTCTGGACCCGGAAGACCTTAGCTTCCCAGTCATGCCCCCGTTTGGCAGCTGGGTCAATTCTGTGGATGAAGAGTCAGGGAATCAGGTCTACGCTGTGGTCTACCATGCTACGACGCTCCCCATCGACTCTGTCCACCGGGCGCGAGCTTTGGGGTTATCGTTGCAGGACTTGCGAGAGCAACAACCCCAGATATTTGCCATGCTCAAGACAGAGTTCCGCGCCGCGATCGTTGGATTTGTGCCGGGGTTGGAGGCACGAATATCTAACCAAACGGTATACCAGTATCTCCCACCCCGTCCACCACAAATTCATCAGGCGGTTTACCGCTGCGAACCAGAAGCGATCATTCACTTTAGTGAGCAGCTAGATTTTTTGAGGACGCTTCTGCAAGTGAACAGTGCGCCCGTAGAGGCGCTGACAGCCGCTGCCATTCGAGAAGTATACCAGTTACGCAAAGCTGACCGGAACTGGTTAGTCAGGGCAGGACGTACCTTGAGTGTGCTACTCAAGGACGACTACGACCGCTTGAGGTTCATTTTGAGCCAGATCCACACGTAAAATTCTGTTGTGACAAGAGCAAAGGAAAGGAGCGAAAGACCGTGACAAGTGAAATAGCTGAGCGCTTCATGCACATATTGCAGCAGATAGAAGAAAATGGTGATGTTGAACCACTTGTGGCGATGTTTACTGAAAATGCAGAACTCAGTAATCTCGCTATGACAGAGCCATTACAGGGGCGCGATGGCGCACGGAGGTTCTGGCAGAAATATCTGTCAGTATTTGAGCGCATCAATTCAAAATTCATCAACGTAATTGAGGGTGATGGAACAACAGTATTGGAGTGGATCTCGTCGGGGGCTTTATCAACGGGCGAATCCATCAACTACCGGGGCGTGAGCCTGCTGGAAACTGACAATGGGCAGGTGCATCGCTTCCGCACATACTACGATTCGGCTGTGTTCCTGCCACAAGGTGCGAAAAATTAACTGCAAGATGTCTTTGTAAGCAGCTATGACTATCCGCGATGCAGTTGAAACCGATCTGCCAACTATTGTCGCAATTTACAATGCCGCCATTCCCAGCCGCATCGCCACAGCTGACCTGGAGCCGGTGTCTGTTGAAAGTCGTTTCTCTTGGTTTTATGAACACACACCCAACTACCGCCCGATTTGGGTGATGGAAGTAGACCAAGCTACGATCATCGGGTGGCTCAGTTTCCAATCGTTCTATGGTGGGCGTGCTGCCTACCAAGCGACTGCCGAAATTAGTATCTACGTTGCCCCAGCCTATCACCGCTGTGGTGTGGGACGGCAACTTATATCACGGGCAATTGCCCAAAGCCCCAGCTTGGGTCTTAAAACACTGGTAGGCTTCATCTTTGCCCACAACAAGCCCAGCTTGCAGCTGCTTCAGTCAATGGGCTTTCAAAACTGGGGGTATCTACCCAAAGTGGGAGAACTCGACGGCGTGGAGCGCGATCTGGTCATTTTGGGTCGCAGAATTACTGAGTAGAGGTCATTATCTAGAATCGCGCCACACCCCTTGTTGAAGATTTAGTGAGTTTTGATCTAGAAGTTGTGTTTTGGGCGCAATGTTTGTTAGTTTGCTGGTGAATTTGGGCAAAATAAGCTAAGAAGTTAGCAGATTTCATTCACAGGATGATTGACAATTGTCTTGTGGATGCCGCCAAGAGCACGAGCGCTCGGTGTGCTGCTCTACCACTGCCGCCAGGCAGGAGACTGTAAACACAAGCGCGATCGCTGCCAGAAAATAGCTGTAACTAAGTAGCAAACTATGAGAATTTTGGTCACGGGTGGTGCTGGTTTTGTTGGCTCCCATCTCATCGACCGGCTGATGAGTGATGGGCATGAAGTTATTTGCTTGGACAACTTCTACACCGGTCACAAGCGCAACATCCTGCAATGGATGGGTCATCCCTACTTTGAACTCATCCGCCATGACATCACCGAACCGATTCGGTTGGAAGTAGATCAAATTTATCACCTGGCTTGTCCCGCTTCGCCGGTGCATTATCAGTACAACCCAGTCAAAACTGTAAAAACCAATGTGATGGGGACAATGAATATGCTGGGGCTGGCAAAGCGGGTGCGTGCGCGCTTCCTTCTTGCCTCGACCTCAGAAATATACGGCGATCCCGAGGTTCATCCTCAGACGGAAGACTACCGGGGCAGCGTCAATCCGATTGGAATTCGGTCTTGCTACGACGAAGGCAAGCGGATTGCTGAAACCCTGTCATTTGACTATCACCGGCAAAACGAAGTGGACATCCGGGTGGCCCGAATTTTTAACACCTATGGCCCGAGGATGTTGGAAAACGATGGTCGGGTAGTCAGCAACTTGGTAGTTCAAGCCCTGCGGGATATTCCTTTAACGGTTTATGGCGACGGTTCACAAACTCGCAGTTTCTGCTATGTGTCTGACCTAGTGGAAGGGTTGATGCGGCTGATGAATGGCGACCACATTGGCCCGGTTAATCTGGGCAATCCAGATGAGTACACCATTTTAGAACTGGCTACTGTCGTCCAAAAGCTGGTGAACCCTAAGGCGGAGATTAAGTTTAAGCCGCTGCCCCAAGACGACCCGCGCCGCCGTCGCCCGGATATCACACGGGCCAAAACCTGGCTAGGCTGGCAACCTACAATTCCCCTGCAAGAGGGGTTAAAACTGACAGTAGAAGATTTCCGCGCTCGCTTAGTGCCTGAGCAAGAGAATCGGATCAAAGCTGCTGAGTGCTGAAACATGGTGGTTGAGCCGACTCAGGACTTAAAACTTAACTTAACCCCCAATCCCTAAGACCAAAACCGTAACTTTGAGGATTCACAGCATATGCGTGTTTGCGTAATTGGTACCGGATACGTCGGCTTGGTTACTGGCGCTTGCCTTGCCCATGTCGGGCATGATGTGATCTGCGTGGACAACAACGAAGAAAAAGTCAAGTTAATGAAGGCTGGGCAGTCGCCGATTTTCGAGCCGGGACTCTCGGAAATTATGCACTCTGCCATTCAAAGTGGACGGATCAAGTTCACGACAGATGTGGCCGCAGGAGTCTCTCATGGAGAAATTCTTTTCATTGCCGTGGGTACGCCGCCAATGCCTTCGGGGGAAAGTGATACACGCTATGTGGAAGCTGTCGCTCGTGGAATTGGTGAGCATCTGGACGGTGGCTATAAGGTGATCGTGAATAAATCGACGGTGCCAATTGGCTCTGGTGATTGGGTACGGATGATTGTGCTCGATGGAATTGCCTCACGCCAAAAATCTCTGGTGGGTGCGGGTGGTGTGACAATTGATCAGAGGTTGAGTGAGATTGAACCCAAGTTTGATGTGGTAAGCAATCCAGAGTTCTTGCGGGAAGGCTCAGCGGTTTATGACACCTTTAACCCAGATCGGATTGTGCTGGGGAGCACTAATCCCAGAGCGATCACGATGATGCAGGAACTTTATGCCCCGATTGTGGAGCGTAAGTTTGCCGATGACCCATTTTTACCGCCGGTGCCGGTGGTCGTCACTGACATCAACTCGGCGGAGATGGTCAAATACGCCGCTAATGCGTTTTTGGCGACGAAGATCAGCTTTATCAATGAAGTTGCCAATATTTGCGATCGCGTCGGTGCTGACGTTACCCAAGTCGCTAAAGGAATTGGTCTAGACTCCCGCATCGGTAATAAGTTCTTGCAAGCTGGTATTGGTTGGGGCGGCTCCTGCTTCCCGAAGGATGTCTCCGCTCTGATTCACACCGCTGATGACTATGGTTACGAAGCTCACCTGCTCAAATCCGCTGTGAGTGTCAATCAACGACAGCGTCTGATTGCCGTTGAAAAACTCCAACAGGTACTCAAAATCCTCAAAGGCAAAACGGTGGGACTACTCGGGCTCACCTTCAAACCTGATACAGATGATATGCGCGACGCCCCATCACTCAACCTGATCGAGCATCTAAATCGGCTGGGAACTAAAGTCAAAGCCTACGACCCAATTGTTTCCCAAACCGGGATGCGTCATGGCTTAACGGGAGTGCTAGTGGAAACTGATCCAGAGCGACTCGCGGACGGCTGCGATGCATTGGTACTGGTGACAGACTGGCAGCAGTTCCGCAATCTCGACTACGGTAAGATGGCGGCTCTAATGAACAACCCAGTGATGATCGATGGTCGTAATTTCCTCGACCGGGAAGAATTGCAACGGGCTGGGTTCTACTATGTAGGAGTTGGGCGCTGACCTTTATCGGAGGGGGGCAGGGGAGCCCCCCTGCCTCTTAGGGATTACCAGGGATGCGCTCGATCTGGGCATAACCGCTGAAAAGCAGGTGTTTACCTTGAGTTTCCAAACGGTTGATCCGCATGGTAACGCCATCTAGGTCAAAGCGATCCAGATCGACCATATTATCCAAAATTTGACCCAGTGCGTCCGTCAGGGTTTTAGAGATTTGCTGTTGCGCTTCTGGCACCAAGTCGGTTTCAAACTTCGGGTCTTTAAAGGAAATGCGCCGTCGCCGCTCCACGGCTAGGGTGGCTGTGAGGCTAATCGGCACGAAGTCGCCGGTGCTTAGGTCTGCCTTAGCCCAAATCCGCACCTGATTGTTGGGCAATAGTTCTACCTGGACTTCGTTAAAGGAAATCGGCTCACCACCAGATAGGTCGGTTAAATTAGGCAGGGAGAGGTTCTGGAGCCGCTTTCTCACCAGTTCCGCCTTAAAGGCGTGGTTGATGCCTGCTTCTGACAAGGTAACTTCGGCAACGGCTTGAGTCGCTTGCTTTAGAGCAAGTTTGCCGCTCAAAACCGAGCTGAAGTCAATGGAGACAGCGTCGGTTTCAAAAGACATCTCCTCCACCCAGAAATCCTTGCGGATAACCAAGCCACGACCGCTCATTTTGAAGCTGTCGATGCTGCCCTGCAAGAGTTTACTGGAAGGATAGCAGCGAACAAAGACTTCTATTGACTCGCTTTGGGTAAACAGATGTTTCATTGTTTTGCTGGCAACAGTATTGAGCAAGCGCTCTCCCCAATCGGTGCCAGTGGGATTTGTAAAACCAGTAAGGCCGCCAAACATAGAGGATTGCGTCCACAAAACTTCTTCATACTTTGTAACAAACTGTGACGAAATCAGCAAGCGATCCCCTGCTCCCTCTGCCTCTTCATGACTAACTGGGTATTTATACTCTATCCAAGATTGTCTCACTTTTTCCGGGCGGTTCTTCTTGCTCTTTTTTTGGGCATCATGCTGTTGAGCTGGGTAGCATTGAGCCAGCAGCCAGTTACCCTCAACATCTTGATGACTGCCCCTGATGCCCAACCTTGGAGACAGGGCATAGTCAAAGACTTCGAGGCTAAAAATCCAGGCATTCGCCTTAACTTGGTTGAGGGACCGAATGCGACAAATTTACTTGAAGACCTCTATACCTCCGCATTTATCTTGGGCGACTCCCCTTATGACTTGGTCAACATGGACGTGATCTGGACATCCAAGTTTGCTGCTGCTGGGTGGTTGCTAGACCTGACTGACCAGATTTCCGAGGCGGAGTTGGCAGCATTTTCCCCCCAAGATGTGGAAGCGGGACGTTACGAAGGCAGACTGTACCGAATTCCGCTTCGTTCCGATTTGGGAATCCTCTACTACCGAGAAGACTTGCTAAAAGCAGCAGGCTATGAGCCGCCAGAAACGTTTCAAGATTTGATCAAAATTTCCCAATCGTTGCAGCAGCAAGGCAAGGCAAAGTGGGGCTACATCTGGCAGGGTAAGCAATTTGAAGGAGTGGTGGCGACGTTTGTGGAAGTCCTCAAAGGTTATGGGGGCTTCTGGGTTAATCCCGACACTCTTGAAGTTGGGCTAGATCGACCAGAGACCCTTAAAGCGATTGAGTTTCTGCTTAGTACCCTCGAAAAGGGCGTTTCTCCTCCTGGCGTGACGACTTACATTGAAGAAGATACCCGACGCTTATTCCAGAGTGGTCAAGCGGCGTTTTTACGGAGTTGGCCATATGTCTGGCCCTTAGCTAATGAAGATACTTCCCCAATTAAGGGGAAATTTGCAATTAAACCGATGGTTCATGCCCCTGGTCAAAATGGGGGAGCTTGCTTAGGGGGCTGGGGTTTGGGGATTGCCAAATCCTCTAAACATCCAGAGGCAGCGAGGATCGCAATTCAATACTTTACTAGTCAGGAGGTACAGCGCCAATTTATTTTGCACTCAGGCTATGTGCCGAGTCGACGGGAGTTGTTTACAGACCCAGAAATTGTTGCTAAATACCCCCACTTCCCGCAATTGCTTAAAGTATCGCAAAGTGCCGTCTTACGTCCACCAATCGCCCAATATGATCAGGCATCTGATATTTTGCAACGCTACCTCAGTGCAGTATTAACCAATCAGCTCAGTCCTGAAAGAGCAATGAAGGCTGCCGCTGATGAAACGCGACGATTATTAGCGACTACACGTCGCGCTGGTTGAAAAAAATGTGCGCTAGGGCGTTAGCATGTCACTAAGCTAGGCGTTTTACTCTCTATGACCACAACTAACCAACTGCTGACATTTGAGCAATTCCTTGCCTACGACGATGGAACAGACAACGTCTATGAGTTGGTTGCTGGTCAGGTGGTGCCGATGAGCGAACCCAGTGGGAAGCACGAATCTATCAGTACGTTCATCTTAGTGGAGTTGGGATTTGAAATTCGACTGCGACGGCTCAACCTGGAGCCTCACCCCAAAATTCTGTGCAAACTAGACAAGCGGGATGGTCGTCGGCCTGACCTAATTGTAATGGATAAGGACAGGTGGGCTTCTTGTACACAGATAGAAGCGGCTCTGTTGGTGCCGCCGGATATGGCTGTCGAGATCGTCAGTACTAACTGGGAAGAGGATTATCAAAAGAAAGTTGCTTGGTATGCCGCTTTTGGAGTGGGTGAGTATTGGATTGTCGATCCTCTTGCCCTCCTAGACAGATACCCCCAACGCAGAAATCCCAATATTCAAGTACCTACGGTATCTGTGGGGGTACTTGATGCGACAAATCGGGAGTACAGGTGGAAAGAGTTTACAGGACGAGACCGAATTGAATCTGCACTATTTCCTGAGCTGCAATTGACTGTGGAGCAGGTAGTGGCAGCTAACCTTTGACATCTTCGGTCCCACTAGGGGACGCAGACCAAATTTGCTCTAAGTGCTACCACAAACAGAAGATGCGCTAAAAAGAGCGTGTCTATCATTGTGGTTGTTGAGGAATCAAGAGCGAGATGTTGGAAGCGGAACAGGTATTACAGGGGCGTTATCAACTCAAGCAAAAAATGGGGCAAAATGCTGGTCGTCAAACCTGGCTGGCAGCGGATTTGGCGGAATCAGACCTCTATGCTTTGGGAGCCACGTTAATTCATCTGCTAACAGGTACGGCTCCAGCTGATTTGCCTTCTCGGAATTTACAGATTCAATTTGCTCAGCGGGTCAGCTCAAGTCCAAATATGGTGTGCTGGCTACAGCAGCTGAGTCAACCCGCCCTGGAACGACGATTTAAGTCGGCACGTCTAGCATTGGTGGCGTTAGAATCGGTCATAACTGAAGAGAGCAGGTGCCAAGAAGCTGCATCTTCATCCACCCTCGTAAACAATTCGGGGCAGGGTGGTTTGTTTGATCCCTCGGTGCCGATACCGAATGAAATCAAGGGCTGGAATTGGGGAGCGTTTTTCCTGTCTCCTTTGTGGCCTTTTACCCATCGGGTTTGGATTGGGCTTTTGGCTTGGGTTCCAGTTCTGGGTTTTTGGATGGCGATCGCACTAGGCGTAAAAGGCAATGAAGGGGCTTGGAAAAGTAGAAAGTGGCAGAATATTGAGCACTTCAAGGCGCATCAAAGACGCTGGGCGATCGCGGGGATTGTTTTAGGGATATCGGTAAACCTAATAGTTTGGCATATAGGAATTTTGTTATTGCTGTCAATTCTTGTTTGAGAGCGGGGATACCTACAAGCATGCTGCAACCAGAACAGATATTACAGAATCGTTACAAACTCAAACAAAAATTGGGCGACAATGTGGTACGCCAGACTTGGCTAGCAGAGGAGCTAATATCCTCTGATTCCGAGCCTACCCAAGTTGTGATCAAACTCTTGGCTTTTGGGGGTGAGGTACAGTGGGACGATCTCAAACTCTTCGAGCGGGAAGCACAAATTCTCAAACAGCTCAACCATCCCCGGATTCCTAAGTACCGCGATTATTTTTGTATCAATGACCGCTCGCTCTGGTTTGGGTTAGTCCAGGAATATATCCCAGGCTCCTCACTAAAAGAACAACAGGGTAAAGGCAAAAGATTTACGGAACAGCAAGTCCGCCAAATAGCTTCGTCCGTTTTAAAGATTCTGATTCATTTGCATGAACTGAATCCGTCTGTGCTCCATCGGGACATCAAGCCGAGTAATTTAATCTGGGGTGAAGATGAGCAGGTATATTTAGTTGATTTTGGGGCGGTGCAGGAGCGGGCGGCAAAAGAGGGAGCCACGTTTACCGTGGTGGGAACTTATGGCTATGCACCGATGGAACAGTTTGGCGGTCGGGCAGTTCCGGCGTCGGATCTCTACGCGCTTGGAGCCACGTTGATTCATTTGTTAACGGGAACTGCGCCAGCTGATTTACCGCAGAGTAACTTGCGAATTAAATTCACTCACCGGGTGAGCTTAAGTCCAAGTTTTGTCAGCTGGCTTGAGAAGTTGACAGAACCCGCCCCAGAGCAACGCTTCCAGAGTGCCCACCAAGCGCTGAGTGCTCTCAAATCTGGTAAAACGCTCCAATCCTCAACTTCGAGCCCTCAGCAGTTGCAGTCATCAGTACCGTTCAACAATTCTGGGTGCGGTATACATAATGCCTCAGCCAGAGTGCCCGATGAAATTGTTGGCTGGAATTGGGGAGCGTTTCTGCTGCCTTGGTTGTGGATTTTCCCCAATCAAATTTGGCTGGGAATTTTATGCTGGGAACCAAATTTGGGTTGGTTGATAGCGATCGCGCTCGGTGCTAAGGGCAATGAATGGGCTTGGAAAAGTAGACGGTGGCGAAGCATTGAACACTTCAAAGCGCATCAAAGAGGGTGGGCGATCGCAGGGATGTTCTTCGGACTACCTATTAGCATTGTGTTCTGGGCATACGCAATTAATATGATCATGTCTTTGTTGTAATCAGCAAGGAAACGCACCGTTATTCACTGAGGGCATATTCTGAGGTCAAAGGAACTGAGGCATTCACCAATGACAATAAAGGGCCGATTTGCTCTTGCCCATTCACGGCTAAGTCACTGTGGCAGAGGTAAACTCGCTCCCCGGCGCGACCTAACAAATCTGGCAAAATTCGCCGCAGTCGTTGGTGATCTGCCGCCATTGCCTCTTCTGCTGTCCAAGGGTGTCCGAACCGCTCCTGGAGAAATAAAGGGGCACCAAAGAGAGTAGCTGCACCACCACTGAGCCAGAGCGGTGATCCCGCATCTAGCCAAAATTGCCAGCGGTGGAACTGGCGACTAGAGCGGTATTGGAAGATTGTCGCTAGGGTTACAGCGCGTTGGGCTGGACCTATAGGACGGACAGGGTAGGGGTTGGCGGTGATGGTGCCGCGACGCAACAGCTGAATGAATTGGGCGATGGTAGTTTCAGCTGGGGTATCAATGGCTTCACTCTGCCGTAGACGCCGATCAACTTCCCAGTAGTGTTGGGCAGTTTCCAGCAATTCGCGCAGGGCTGCTAGCTGATCGTAGGGGAGATTGTTGCCATTCCACAAAAACCGTTGAATTGCCCGGTCTAAAACAGAGATGGGACTGGGAATCAGACGCTGTTCTTGCTGCTTAAGCTGCCCCTCTAACCACTGCAAAATCTCCCCATAAGCAGTAGTCGCTTCATACCCCAGCCGATCCCAGCGATCGTAAGCCGTCACTGGCAGTAAGTTGGGGCGATCCGGATGTGGCTCAAAGCAGTAATCAGCCAACAAACCTGCGCGTACAGGGTCAATCTGGGGATTGAGTACTACGAGCATTTCGGCTATGGCATCCCGATCCACCAGCCGCCCTAAACCCGGATAGACCAAGGCCAGAAGCGTAAGCATTGCTCGGATCATTGGTATACTGGTCAGGGGTCGTTGGTCGCCCAGATTGTGGACTGGGATTCCCTGCTTGGTGAGGATTTCCACTAAGGTATAGCGAGCGATCGCATCCATTCCTGGTGCAATCACCGCTATATCAGTTGGCTGCACCTGCCCCGACTCCACCGCCTCGATGATCAACCCAGATGTTTGCCGCAACAGATCCGCGCGGGAAGTGGTTTGAATTGACTGCAGCGGCGTCGGCAGCGTCAATAACCCTAGAGGATGATCGAGGAATTCCACCATCGGCAACGAGAGAGTTTCTGCCAAACAACTCAGCGGCGATCGCGTCAATTGTTCTACCTGACAGCGCGATCGCAGACCTTCCAGGTAATTGGGGTCAGCTCCTAGTCCTAGTCGCACCGCACCATCGGGATTATAGGTAAAGGCTCCCACCGCACCTTGGTCCAACAGAAAGTCGAACAGGTGACGCACTACCCCAGGGTAATCATCAACATCATCTGCTAGCACCAATCGATAACGCCGGGTTAAATGCCGCTGGTAATTTGGATCAGGTAACAGGTGTTGCCAGTAGAGTTCAGTAATAATGCCATAAGTCAGCAATCCCTGCTCTAAGCACCAGTCGCGCCAGCGTAGCAGTAATTTTCCTATTATAGCGCAAACTTCAGGGGAACTGCTGGGCTCAACTACGCCCTGTTCTAAAATGCCGGGAACATCTTCCGCCGGTGTGCCACTGTAAGCTGCCAATTGCAGCAAGTCCAGAATCCGACGAACCAACCGATACTCAATCACCCCAGCGGGGCGCAAAGTTTCTGAAACGTCCAACTCTGGACGCCAAAGCTGGGTTGCTAATTCTTGCTCAGTTTCAGGACGCAGCCGTACAGGGAATTGCGCCCTCAGATTCAACAGCTGGATCAGCAAGGGCCAAAATAAAATCACTTCATCTTGAAAAAAACCCAGCGGTGTCTTTGAGCGAACGGGGTACTTGCCTTGAGTTGCCGCAACAATCCTGTCTCCCAACTCTCGCCGGTTATCATCATTGGCAGCAAAGACCAAAACTGCCGGTTCAGTCTGCTCAAGATTCAGGCGTTGAGGCAGGGAACTCCGAAGCTCGCTACTTTTTACATTTTGCACCCGGTTACGGGTATAAAATTGATAGGGGCGATTGTCCGTTTGAATCCAGGTACAGAACTGATCGACCAGGCGAGCAGTCTTGCCGCTGCGGCTAGGTCCAACAATCCAAACAGAATCAGAAAGCATCAACTGTCCTTTTGTAGATTTGTTAAGATACTTCGTACACTAACCTAAGTTTAATAACCACTCAACCAGCCTGGATAAATGCCTGCGATGAAAAGTTATAGTTTTACACAAAGCATTTACTCTTACTTACTCCGTTCCTACCAATGGTATTTACAGACGCCAGAGCGATCACTGGATGAAGCCTACCAGGCTGCCTTACTGATTAAGGCGATGGAAGACGAACATTTCAATGGTAAGAAAATAGCGCCTGAATCTGTCAATTACGGATACAGCGTTATGGCTTATTTTGATTCAGAGCTGAAAAAATATTTAAAGACCGCCCGGATGAGACTTACAGAATTCAATTTTAGTCGCTCATTTGTTAGTGGCTCTAATCAAAGAATTACAAGAATATCAAGAGTTGATGTCAATGCACCTAACAAAGTTTCCTTTGCGATCGAAGCAAGAAATAACTCTTCTTTGGTTTTAGAAAAACTTAGATTCATTGATGAAATATTAGCCAAGTACACCACTCAAGCACATTATTCATCATTAGTTACAGTCGATAATACATTACCACTTGATTCGACATTACAAATTGATTCGACAAATCCCACTAATCCTCGCAAACCAGGTGTAAATAAACTAAACCATAATTTGGATAGTGAAGAAAATGAAGAAAAGAGTGTATTGCCTAGGTCACTTTTGTATACAATCAACCGAATAAAAACAGAATTAGACCCAAATTCAGAACGAAAAGTTGTTAACAATTTTCGCGGTTCGCAAAGGAAAACCGTTATTTCTATCAGGTTGATATTATTGCTTATTATCGTGCCTTTACTAACTTATCAGCTATCAAAGATTTTCATAGTAGGGCCGATTGTTGACCACTTTTTTGTAACTTCCAATCAAGTGGCAATTTTCATCAACCATGATCTGGAAGAAGAAGCTCTTACGGAACTGCAAAGGTTTGAAGAAGGACTAAAATTTCAAAATTTAATGAGTGAGTTTCCTAAATTTTCTCCAGAAAAGATAGAAGAGAATCTCAAAGAGAAGGCACGGGAGATTGCAGAAGAATATCGGGGTGAAAGTGCCAATGCAGTTAAAAATATTTTTGCAGATTTACTATCCCTGGCAGCGTTTGCCTGGATTGCATTTGTTAGCCAGCGAGAAGTTGCTGTGTTGAAGTCTTTTATCGGTGATACTGTCTATGGTCTTAGTGACAGCGCTAAGGCATTTGTGATTATTTTATTTACAGACATGTTTGTGGGATTCCACTCCCCTCATGGCTGGGAAGTCCTTCTAGCGGGCGTATCGCGGCATTTTGGACTACCAGAAAATCACGATTTTATCTCTTTGTTTATTGCAACGTTTCCAGTGATTTTAGATACCGTATTCAAGTATTGGATCTTCCGGTCCTTGAGCCGAATCTCGCCTTCAGCGGTTGCCACATTGCGGAATATGAATGAGTAATTAAGCTATGGAATTCGTTTCAGACCCGTCAATCTCGGTCAAGATCGGCAAGATGAAAGAACGGGTGCGGTGGCGAGATCCGCTGATTGTTGAGCGGGGAATTGATCAAACCCGGATAGTTTTTGAGGATGGCTGGGCGGACAGTCCAGAGTTCTCATTTTTGGTTGTGGGTGATAGTGGCGCCGGACCCCAAGGGGGGCACAACCCGCAACGACAACTGGCAGAACTTATGCTGCCACACCGCGAAAGCTGCCGTTTCATGTTGCACACGGGTGATGTGATTTATATGGTTGGCTCGAGCGAGTATTACATGAAAAACTTCATTGAGCCCTACCGAGAGTTTCTGGTGGGCGGTGAGCAGCCCCAGCGCATTGCTTATGACCGGATGGTCTTCAACCAACCAATCCTGCCTGTGCCAGGTAACCATGATTACTATGACCTGCCGTTTATTTACGGCCTGATGGCACAGACCACATGGCCGCTCCGCCATTTACTCGGCTTCCAGTTGGATCTCGACATTGGCTGGCATGGCTCGGATCAAGGCAGGGCGTATGCGCGGGCGTTCCTCGACTACCTCAAGGCGTTCGATGGCAAGCAGGAGCTGGGCCGTCATCTAGACCGCCATTACACTGCCCAGACCGACACTGGTCGCTGTCTTCGTTATGAGCCCGGACGCTTTACCCGGTTACCCAACCGCTATTACACGTTCCGTAGCGGCGGGATAGACTTTTTCGCGCTCGATTCGAATACCTTTAACGCGCCACCACCGCTCCCTGCGACTCGAGAGGGGGAAAGCTCTCGCCGCCTGCTTGAAAATCGCCGGGATGATTTGGAGCAGCAAGAAAATAAAATCCTCGAAACCTGTCCAAACCTCAACCCCGAGCGGCCTGAGGAAGCTGATCAGCTCGATGACCTGCGTACCAAATTGACGCAGATCGACGAAGTAAAGCGAGACGTGGAAAAACAACTGAGTGCTGACGAAACGACTGTCACTGACTTCGAACAACTTAATTGGCTGCAGCAAAGGCTGATCGAATCTTGGCACACCGCCGAGGTGCGTGGACGTGTGATCTATCTCCACCATCCCCCCTACGTCACCGAGGCAACAAAGTGGCACCAAGCGCAGACCTTGGCGATCCGCCACCACCTCCGCCGGGTGCTTGATGCGGTGTCTGATGCAGTCGGCTCACTGGCGTCGGGTCGGCCAGTAGTCGATCTGATTCTGAGTGGTCACGCTCACTGCCTGGAATATCTCCGCACTAATGACACCGGACACGCCGACTCCAACCTCAACTGCATTGTCTGCGGTGGCAGTGGTTTCAGTCTCCGTCGCCAGCGGACTGAGGGACCGGAATTGACCGAGACCTTTGAGGATACTGTTGGCGGTCACACTCGCCAAGTAGCGCGATCGCTGCTTTTTGTCGGTCGGAATGGTCAAGGGTTACAGAAGCGACGGCCCTACTCGTTTTTGCGGATCGATGTCCAGGACGGTCAACCACCCAAGTTCATTATCCGACCTTTCATCGCTGAACGATTTCAGCGCAAGTGGAATTATAGCCACATTGAACCGTTTGTGATTTGAATTTTTGCCTCTATGCATGACTCCTAAGTTTACAAATATGCTTTTTTTTATATGACCGAGAACGGGGTGTAAACCACACTCTACACCCGCGCCCTTTTCATACTGACTTTTATCTGAGTTATTGATGATTTTCCTCTGATTTATACCAATTGTCAAAGGTATTATTGGTAGGTTAGCTTTTATAAGAACATAGATAAAGGTAGAAGTATCAAACTAAAATATGGCGCTTTACACTGAAATTATAAGTTCTGGGCACCCAGAAACGCAAGTTTATCAAAAGTAGTCTAAATCATTTTGGACTGCGCTTTTAGGTAGCGGATTAAATCAAAAAAAAATCAATACTGCTCTAAGACTGGCTTTCCAGAGTTATATAACTCATGGTTATGCCAGCTATCTTCAATTATGAAACTATGAATGCATTTGAGCTTAGTGATATGACAGGATTAGCACAAAAACCGCCTCTTCGAATTGCTATTTTTGCGGCTGTTTATTCTCCCATTATGAGTGGAGTCGCGATCGCAGTACACCAAAGGGTGTGTTGGCTGCTGCAGCAGGGGCATGAAGTCTTTCTAGTCCACCCTAAAATCGACGCTCAGTATCCCGAAGTAATCCGAAATCGTCCCATGCCGGGGCTGGATGAGCTACAGGGTTTCCCCGGTTTTTCTGCTTATGCCTACCCAACAAAGCCACTGCTCTTTTCCAAGACCTATCCCGAACCCCAGAGCTACAAACATTGGAGTGACACCAAATTGTTGGAGAAGTTCCAACCGGATGTTGTAGTGGTTGAAGATGCGGTTCACATGAGAGGGTTCTGCTCACTTTTTTTGGGAGGTTATGGGCGTCCTGTTGGAACCGACTATGGAAAGCGAACAGGCACCCCGACCATATTTCTTTTCCATACCGACTGGCTTGCCTATGCCGGTTACTACATTGGAAACTGGCTGGTTGAATTGATGTCTTCTATCTTTGTCAAGCGGTTCACCGGTGCTCACGACGTCAGTTACTTTCCTTCTCAACAACAACTCGTTAAATACAGGGCTATGAAAGCCCAACGCAGCGAATACCTTGCGTATCAAGGGATTAATTGCCAAAAATTTCATCCTCGAAACATCTGTTACGATCCGATTCCCGAAGACCACCGACTAACGCTCCTTTTTGTCGGACGCATTGCCCCGGAAAAGAATGTCACCCAACTCCTAGATGCATTTGAGATTATTGCCGCCGAAATTCCTGATGTCCATCTGGTCATTGTCGGCAGGGGTCCCCAGGATAAAGAGATGCGTCGGCGGGCAGCAAAGTTTGGGTCGGGCATTACCATGTGGGGCGAGTCGATGGGAGAAGAACTAAAAGGTTGGTACGCCCGTGCCGATCTGTTCATTAACCCCTCCGTTACTGAAAACTTGTGCACAACAAATATGGAGGCTCTCGCATCTGGAATCCCTGTTGTAGCGGCTCGTGCCGGGGGAAACATAGATCAGATTTTGCCTGGTCTCAACGGCTTACTAGCTGAACCCAACAACCCAACGGATTTGGCTCAAAAGGTGATTACGATCCTTAAAGATGCCAACCTTAAAGAAGAAATGACCCAGCAGGCTCGCTCTTCTATACTCGAATTTGATTGGTCGGCATGTATGCAAAGGTTTGAAGATAGGCTCTATAACCTGAGCCCAACCTGGAGGGAACCCACTGAGGCTATCAACAGCATAAGTGCTGTATAAAAATGAGAGTGTACACCTCTCAATCGATGCCGATAACAGAGGTGCGATCGTCGCACCTTTATTCATTAGGAGTGTACGCCTCAAACCCTTATTTCGCAGCAGGCACCATTTTCTGTTCGATGATTTTCTCTTCTATCTGGCTCATTTGATTCTCTACGCGCATTTTGTTCAGCTTCACCACACCGAGCCATCGACAAACTGTATCTCCAAATCGGGGAAAAAATTGCCAAAGAGCAAGTAGCACTGTTGTGAAAGCTTCCGTGAGCGGATCTTTATTGACAATCACTTCCGCCTTATTCTGCTTGATAGCCTTGAGCACTGCCTTCGCTACGTCTGTTGGTGTAGACGTACCTGATAAAATCGGCGCAGGTACGCAAGTATCAGCAAGCATCCCTTGTTGGGAGACATATCCTGGAGAAATTACCGATATCTCTACACCAGTACCCGCCAATTCTTGTCTTACAGAATCACTCCACATCAGCAAACCAGCTTTACTGGCAGAATAAATACTGTCGTAAGGATGTCCCTTTTTGGCAGCCAGAGAACCAATATTGACAATGTGACCGCTCCCCTGGCATAACATGGTCGGTAGTAGCAAACGGGTTAACTCCATGCCTGCAACTAGATTGGTCGCCAATATGGCTTGGATATCTTCTAAGGAGTAATCTTGGAAAGAGCGGTATTTTTCTATAGCAGCATTATTAATCAAAATATCGATTTAACCTGCAAGCTGATTAATCTGCTGCATTAGGTCTGATAATTGTTCAACTTTTCTGATATCAAATAGAATACTTATTCCTTTACCACCTGCAGCTTCAACCTCAGCACATATTTTGTCGAGCCCTTCTTGTGAACGAGAAATGCCGACAACGGTTGCCTGCTCTCTTGCCAGAGCACGGGCAATAAATCCTCCAATGCCACCTGAGGCCCCGGTCAAAAGCACTGTTTTACCTGCTATTGTTTTCATAAGCACCCGCCTGGATATTACTTAGTCATTGACTTCGTTGTAAAAATATCGGTCATCATTTAGCTATAGACTGCGCTTTTATAAAAGCTTATCTACCCATAACAAATTTGACAATCGGAAAAACTCATCCGAAAATCATCAAAAAGTTATAGAAAAGTCATAATTAGTATCGGGTTCCGTATATATGGTGATAATATTTTTGAATCAGAAAAGCAAGCTAGTAAACGTGCGCGAAAGTCATCGAAGTTTGTAAACCCATAAGCTTGCCGCTTAATTAACTTGAATGCCCGTTGCGCTGTTGCCCAAAGAGATAATTAAGGAGCTGCTGGTTGTCCTCTGGCAAGGACACGAGTTGGTCTATCGCCATGGGTCATGATGGCGTCGCCTCACTAGTAGTCTTTTTAGCTTGGTAATTCTTCGCTAACTCCATCGCCCCAGACCTAAGAGCGCGCTCCAATGCTTCCGAACGGGTTATCCCTAACTGCTCTGCTACCTTCTCAATTTCCTGTGAAGCCCAATCAGTAATCAAAAACTGCTTAGGTTTTTTAGTTTCTCCATGTACACCCGGTAAAGCCTTTTCAGCTCTTGCCATTGTCAACACAACCACATACCCCTACTCCACTAGGTTAACTCAGTCTAGCCCTTTAAAGGATACCATGACTAGTTGTTATCATGGTAGCATGATACTATGGAGATATATTCCATCTCCTGCTGGCATTGGTTATGCCGAACGTCACGAAGAATTGGTATTACACACTTTTGTCAAGTATTGTCGTTTAAGTAAAATTTGAGTAAGATTTAAGTAGATAATACTCAACTTCCCAGCATAAGGAGGACGCTATGCCTCGAGTAAACTTTGACGTATCACCAGAACTGGACAAAATCATCGAGAGACTCGTTAAACAAACTGGAAGTACTTCCAAGAGTGAATTGCTCCGCAGGGCTATTGCTCTAATGGAAGTAGCAGCAGATGCGAAGCAAGAAGGTAATAAGGTAGTTATTGCTGATAAAGATAGAATTGCTGTCGCTGAAGTCATTATTTGAGCTTGTGACTGACCCTCCTCAACAACCTGAACAAGGCCAAGCAATCCCTGTTCAGAGTCAGTCTTTGCCAGTTATATCGGTTCCGCAAATAGCTAATCAGCCTCAATGGACAGGTACCCTTTCTAGTGAGGATCCACTTGAGAGGGACTATCGTCTGAAACAAAAAGCTTATGACGATAGGCACAGACGTTGGAGAAGCAACGCTCTTTTTGCGGTTACTCTTGTAGGTCTCATCGTCGTCTTTGGTTTTTGCCTACAGATAATAAATAATTCTAAAGCTAGTGCAGATGACAAAAAGTGGGCAACTGCGATTATGACCTCAATTGTTACTGGTGGTGTCGGCTTTGTAACGGGCAAAGCTATTGCGTAGCTCAATCCGCATAAATTTGATACTACTGTTTGCCATAGAAAGCATCAGCTCCACCACCCCGTAGAGCCAAAAGTTCTCCCGCCCCCACTGCACGGGTGCAGTTAGTGAATGAACCGTTGTGGCAACAGGAGCCTGTGATTACCTTGGGAGCCTCAGTCAAACTTGTTGTTGAAGTTGTCAGCACAAATTGGCAAAACGAGTATGCCCGAAAGGTCGAGGACTACGCATTGTTTGGTGTGCCGGAGTATTGGATTGTGGACTATCTTGGGCTCGGCGGCAGAGAATATATCGGCAAACCCAAACAGCCAACAATTACAATTTGCACCCTGGTTGAAGACGACTATCAAAAACAATTGTTCCGAAGTGACGCTCTGCTCGTTTCCTCAATCTTTCCAGGTTTACGATTAACCGCAAAGCAGGTTTTCGCAGCAGCGCAGTAAGCACTGCAAAGCACCGTTCTGTGGCATCAGGCAAGTCCAACTAACTTGGCGCTCAGCTCCCACAGGCGCTCGGCTTTTTCATCATCGCGTGCTTGGCGAGAGACTTTTTGAACAAACGACTTGCCATCTTTCTTCTGTCGATTTCCCCAACTCCAATAGGCACCGGATTGGCTGTACTCAGGATCGGCAACCACCGCTGCAACCCGTTCACCAGCTAACTCCTCAGACACGAATCCCCCAGTGATGTACTTCTGGAACAATGGAAAGAGTTTCTGAAACAGGGGATAGTGGTTTCGGAATAGAGCCGTTGTGGCAACACATCCCGGATAGAGAGAGCTGAAGGTAATTCCGGTCGAATCATGATAGCGCCGGTGCAGCTCCCGCATAGTTAGCACGTTGCAGACTTTGCTGTCTTTGTAAGCCTTGACGGGTTCAAACTTCTTGCCGTCAATCATTGAGATCGGTGCTTTAAAGCCCGCTTCAAACCCCTTGAGATCGCCCAAGTCAGGACGCGGCGGAATCTTGCCGCCAAGCTCGTCTGGATTGTGCGTCACAGTTCCCAAAATGATCAGTCTCGGCTCCGAAGCTTTGGACTGCTTGAGATCCTCAAGCATGAGGTTACACAGGAGGAAATGACCGACGTGATTTGTGGCAACGCTCAACTCAAATCCTTCTGGAGAGCGCAACGGTTCTTTTAATAAAGGCATATAGATTGCTGCGTTGCACACCAAAGCATCCAGGGGCTTGCCGCTTGCCCTGAAGTCTTTCACAAACTCTCTAACACTTTCTAAGGAGGCTAAATCGATGTGCATGATCGTGTAGCTGTCTAGCGGCATTCCCACCGTTTGAGCAGCTTTTTCCGTCTTGGGTAAATCCCGACATGCCATTACCACATGCCATCCCCTTTGGGCAAGCGCTTTCGCCGCATACAAACCGACCCCTGAGGAGGCACCCGTGATCACGACCGTTGACTTGCGAGATGGTTCCATTCTATTGCTGCTCCTTTGACTGCTCCAGGATCTCTAATACTACCTAAGTTCACGGCTGTGGTTGGTAGGTGTGTCCATGGGTGTTAAAGTGGAGCTTGAGAACCCACGTCGGGCGTAATAGTAGCATGCCTGTAATGGACAACAGTAATGACCGGCTTGATCGGATAGAGGCTTTGCAGCAACGGACGCAGCAACAGATTGATTCCAATGCTAGAGCAATCCAAGCCTTGGCAGACCGAATTTCTGAGTTGGCACAGGTTCAAGCCGATGCTCAGGAGGAGAGAGAGGAGCTACGTCGGGCAACGCTGGGGATTGCTAACTTGTTGAGTTCCCTAGACAGCCACAGGCCAACCATTTTGAGGAAACTAAACATATCCCCGGCGATCTAACTGACGTTTGAACCTTAAGAAAAACTTTACAAAACCCCGTTCAAATCTAAGACGAAACTTGGCAGCACATCTTCGCCTGATAACGTAGAGGGTGACTGTAACACCACTTTTTGCACTTGCCGATAAATCTCAACTCGTTGGTTTTGAGGATCGATTAACCAACCCAGACGTAGACCACTATCAATATACTCCTGCATTTTTGCTTGCAGTTGATTCAGGTTGTCAGATTTTGAGCGCAATTCCACCACAAAGTCAGGACAGATGGGAGGAAAACCATCTTGCTCCTCGGTTGTCAAGGCATTCCAGGGGTCTAATCGAATCCAAGCGGCATCAGGAGAGCGATCGCCACCATTGGGCAGACGAAATTCAGTTGATGAGTCAAAAGTCAGTCCAGTCCCGTCTGCTTCTGCCCAGAGTTCCAGTCGAGTTGTCAGTTTGGAGTTACGATTACCGCTCCAGCCTCCGGTTGGTGGCATGATAATTAGCTTACCTTCTTTGTTGCGCTCAATTCTGAGTTCTGGATGAAGTCTGCACAGCTGATAAAACTGCTCCTCAGTCAAATGAAAAAAAGGTCGAAGGTCTAAGGTAATTTGAGTCATAAGGCTCCAAGGAAACTCCTTGCTTTGAGATTATTGAGGTATTTGTCTCGTTGCTGAAAGCTGTCCAACCATCTCTGCACGAGACGCAACCTCAAGCTTACGTAACATCCGCTTCAAAGCCTGCTTTACAGAGTTTTCAGTAATCCAAAGTTCATTCCCAATTTCTGCATTGGTTCGTCCTAAAGCAACCAAGTCTGCAATTTGCAACTCACGAGGTGTTAAGCGATTAGTTCTAAACGGTTGGTGCTGTGGTTCCTTCAGAGTTGCGTGCGCGAATCGCGCTGTTGCAGTCCAAACCGATAAGTGCAAACAGATGGCACTCAAATCAGCTAAATTTTGGGTATCAAAGGCAGGCATTGACTTTTCACGGGTGCAACCGACTGCACCCACTAATTGACCGCGATCGATGATCGGTCCTGCCATCACATGCCAATGATCAGGACGGGGACAAATGATTGCCCACGCCTTGGGTGATGTTACCAATCCTTCATGGACAGGCGTATGGCGCTCCGCTAAGTAACGTGCAACAGGATTATGTTCGACAGATAACGCGACTTTTAGCACTTTCTGAAGATTGCGCTCGGCTAAAAGCTGCTCGAAGAAAAAGATCCCCGCTCGCTTGGCTGCAAAATATTCACTAATTTTTGGCAGGAGTTGCGATCGCAGGTCTTGTTCATCCTTCACCTGGTTAACGGCTGCAAATAAAAGCTGCAAGGAAATCGTCATGGTGGCGAAAAGAGTACTCGCTCGAGGACTGGGCAGGGTGGGTTGCCACTCATAGTATAATCAAGTCAATTCCTTTGAAATTGTGGCTAAATCAGTTCTGCTGACTCAAAAATCTGCCTTGTAGTCAATTCCAGACCAGGCAGTAAGGCATCCACAATGGGCGTATCTTGGTGATAGAGAATGACCTTACCATCTGGGAAAAAAACTCTGATGCTTATAGCTTCAGGGTCAACGACCCAAACCCGCGACACCCCATCTGCAAAGTAGTCCTCTGCTTTCCCCTCAAATTCCTTCAGGGTCTGACCTGGGGAGATGATTTCGATCACTAATTCAGGTGGAACGGGACAAGCTTCGTTGCGCCTCCAGTGTCTGGGTAAGCGTTCGTAGGAGATGTAAGTTATGTCTGGCGTTGGTACCCAATCTTTACCGTTGCGTTTCAAGCTTATCGCCCATTCCGGCTCTACGCGACCAATACCACTACACCAAGGGTCAATCAGAAACAAAAAAGCTTTCTGTAAAGTTGAATGAAAAAATTTTGGTGACACCTTGGGTATCGCTTGCCCATCCACTAATTCGTAATTGGTTTCGCCCTCTGGTAGTGCCCAGAATTCTTCTAAAGTGAGAAAAGTTTTTGCGGTCATCGCGATCGCTCCTCAAGGTTGTGGTTGGCCGTCGTCGCCGTTACGCCCTTCTCGGTAAACCAGCCGCTCGATGATTGCGTCGAGTCTCTCAATCAAGGCGTCCTGGCGAGCTATGCGATCAGTGTGGTCAAGAGCAACACTGATTAAGACTTTGATTTGCTCCTGTTGCACCTCCTGGTTTTCTGCAATTCGCTCTAACAACCGCTCTATCCGGTCTAGCCTGTCACTGCTACTGCCGTTGGTCATGGTGTGTCTCCAGAGGTGAGGGTGCGATCGCAATCATCAAGCTTTTCGGCAGAAACACAAAGGATTAGATTACCTCGTCCTAGTTTCTCAAGCAGATCGGAGATGCCGGAACATCCCATTGATTCCGCAGTCTTTACAGCTCCCCTCCACCCATCTTCAGTCACCGTTAAGTATCGTTTCTTTTTTTCAGAATCAAACGCCTTTGACCTCCCGTTCCGATTCAAGTTGGCGAGCGAGTTTGGGTGCATTGGGTGGCGATTGGTATTTTCCTCAGTCATGGCAACAAACAGCATCTGATTGATTGATTCTCTAACCAATCTAACCCGGATTTATCCAGTACGCTCCCGATTTCTACAAAATACAGTATAATCTAGATAAGGGGATAGCTCAGAGGCGAAGCTCCTGTCTGACATTCTTCCCCCACCCACCATCATGACGCGATTTCCACATGACCAATTTGCTAAGGACTATCTCAAGGAGTTATTAGCACCTCTGGGTGAAGTTCAGGCTCCCCGCTCTGTCCCAGGTGAGATCCGGGAAATAGATGTTTGGTTTGCTCCATTACCACAACCCGCTTTAGATCCGCAAGTGCTGGGGATTCTGGGTCGATTAGCTGCTAGTCCTTGCTTGTTGGAACCTTTCCGCAATCCACCCACGCCCACAGAAATTCGTAGTTGCCTGTTGAAGTTGTTTGAGCTGCATGGCGAATTCCAGCGCCAAGCCAGACGAGATGAGCAGCGCCTTCAAGAGGCTGATTTACCGAGATTGTGGATTCTTTCTCCTACAGCGTCAGGACCACTCCTCGATGGATTTAGGGCGATTGTTGATGAGGAGAATTGGATGAGAGGGATCTACTTTCTAGCAGATTATTTAAGAGCTGCCGTGGTGGTGATTCACCAGTTACCGCGCACTCCTGAAACACTCTGGCTAAGAATTCTGGGCAAGGGAACAGTTCAAAAACAGGCGATTAGTGAACTGGCTTCCCTGAGAGACAATCATCCTTTGCGTGCTAATGCACTCTTATTACTGACTAATTTGCAGGCTTCCTTACAAACAAGTGAAGATCTAGATGAAGAGGAGCAGGAGTTGATTATGGAATTGTCACCACTAGTAGTGCAATGGCGGGAAGAGGCTTTAAGGGAAGGAGAGATTCGAGGAATACAGCAAGAACGGCGTCAAGTTGTGGAAAACTTGCTTCGGTTCCGCTTCGGTTCGCTGGATGAGCAACTCTTAGCAATTATTGAGCCGCTGTTGGAGTTGCCGCCAGAGGAATTTACTCGCCTACTTCTGCAATTATCTCGCGAGGAACTTCTGACTAGGTTTGGGGAGCCAAACCTTTGAAGCAGCGCTCAAATATCTACCGTACCACAAGAGTACGAGAGGGACGACGACGGGTAGCCCCCTAATCCCAGTAGTTGTTGGAGCGGATGCAACAAGAAGCTCTCGGCGCACTGTCGCCAATTCCCACGAAATCTGCGCTCACAGAATCTTCATCCCGACTTAGTCAGTTCTTAGCTATCTCGCTAAAGTTCAAGGGCACTCTAAAGCTAGAGAGATTTAGATAAGAGTGAGTGCGATGTTTAATAGTAACTGATGGGACTTGGATCGAGGGTAAAGGCGCTCAACCGTGGCCTTTGTACCGGCTTGCAGAAGCAGAAGCAGTCATCCGGGCTGGTGGGATTGTCTTCGCCGTAGGTGGTGAGCAGAGTGCACAAACTCTCCATAAACTACCCCAAGAAAGCCGAGTACGGCGAGGTTAGGGTTTTCAGCAGCCCTGAGTACGACATCCTGCAAGGAACAAAACATCGTACTCGAACCTCCGGGGCAGTTTATAAATGCCCCCAACTCAGAAATATTATTAGCACCGTTCAAATCGGCATCACCAATCTAACCACATGCCAAGTTCAGGCAGCTAAATTTCTTGCCCTGCCTATTTCCCAAAACCTTACAGCGATGACAACTCTTGCTTGTGTATCGAGGGTCAACTAAATGCACCGCGACTCCAAACTTTATGCCCTTGTAGAGGATAAACATTCGCAGTTGGAAAAATGCCCAACTGTTAGAGCGTCTACGTTCAGTCTTAGAGCGCGGCAATTGATTAGTTCTTTCCCTAATTCCCGTAAGCTCTTCGAGTGCAATCGCTTGAATGTTCACCTTAGCCTGTTGGATAATTCGATACGAAACGGTGTGATTAATATTGGTCTGGAATCTTTGTGAGCGAAAACGAGACCGTTGCAAGACCCGTCTCGCCCGACGACGAGTAGACCTTGTGCCTTTAGACGCTTTGCTTTGCAAAGAAGCCCTGACTCGACTAAACTTGTCCCGAACTTTAGTTATTTGCTTGCCACTAGACTTATCTCCCAAAGAGGTTACGGCAAGCTCAACGAGCCAAAGGCGTATCGCAACAGCACAGTCAGTGCCTGGCTGGCAGCAGAAGATTACGAAATTCCATCAGTTGATACCAGTGCTTATTCTCAAGCTCGTAAACGACTGCCTGAGAAAATGCTGCAACGACTATTTGGTCAATATTACCTCAAAACTTGAGGTAATATCAAGTTTTAGGGTAAGAAGACTTAGGGTATGACAAATTGAGGTAGAATAACTTATAATAAACTTGAGGTATGCCGGTGAAAGTCCTTTTATTCTCGTGCTGCTTCCTCTTCCAGGTAGCTATTGCAGCTAGACATATTGTCTGTCGCCAAATCGAGAAATTCCCAAGTCTCCTGAATGAATGCGTTTGCACTCTCTCGGAATGGCATTTCCATTCGGTTGCCGGATGAGCGCTGGCGACACATCCTCGCAGACCATCCCGAACTGACGGAAAGTAAGACAGATGTGCTTGAAGTTATAGCATTCCCTGAGCAGATGAGGTATGCGAGTAAGGGCTACAAAGCTTGTAGGCAAGAGTTTGAGCGCACCTCACTTAGATGGGAACTGCTATATTTCTCACCCTGAAATTATCTTTGAGGGCAAAGAATGCGAACTGTTAGCTGTTCGGGAAACGCAGTTAGGAAAGTGGCTAGTGGTCGCTTATCGGGAATTGGCAGAGGATGGATTTATCATCACGGCATTTTTCACTCGCCGTCGTCAATACCTAATCAAAAGGAAACAGTTATGGCCTTAGCCAGTATTGATATTGAGCAGTATGTGAAGTTAGCATCTACCACTAGGCATGTTCCTAAAAGGGATTTTTACCTATCCTATGATGCTGAGGCTGATGTGGCATATATTAACTTTCACAATCCTGCTAAATCCGCCGATGACAGCGAACTTACTGATGACGACGTTATTATCCGTTACGACAAGAATGAGGAAATTATTGGTCTGAGCATTCTCCATGCAAGCTCGCGGCAGTAAAGGAGGTCTGCTAGCAGTCTGTCTAACCCGGATTTATCCAGTACGCTCCCGATTTCTACAAAATAAAGTATAATATCATGTTTGGAGTAGCTGGGCATATACATCATCCTCAGCATTGTCCCAAACTGCATTGAGCGACGTTTGACTTGCTTGTAGCCAGAACTCAGTCTTATCATCAGGTAGAAGTGTCACCAGCACCCTGCCCCCTTCTGGTAGCTCCGCTGATTCCAATAGCTCAATTTTTCCTTGCCGAACCGTAGCCCAAAGGGTTTTTAACATATCCATTTCATGAAATCATGCTTTGATTTTATGCCGCAATTGCTGTTTCTGCGTTCGGTGCCGTCTCGAAGAGAATCGCCCCACTCTCGCATCGCGAGCCGCGTACGGGCGCTTCGAACGGATCTCGGTATGACCCTCGATGCGCTAGCCGCGAAATGCGATGTCAGCCGCTCCATGATCTCGTTGGTTCAGCGTGGGGAAAGCAGCCCCACTGCGGTCGTGTTGGAGAAAATCGCCACGGGACTCGGCGTGCCGCTTGCAACACTATTCGACGATTCGAGTGCATCTGCCAACCCGGTGTCCCGGCGCGATGATCGGACGCCGTGGCGCGATCTATAGACAAACGAGCACACCGCCAGCCATGAAGACCACGCCCTACTTTGATACAGTCGTTCAGGAAAACCATCCAGAGTTTGAGTTGGAGTGGGTCGAGCGAGTGTTGGCAAATCCCGTTAAAACGGAGGTACAGGCCAACGGGCGGATTAGCTACCTAGGGAATATTCCAGAGTTTGGCGGACGGGCGCTCAGAGTCGTCACTGAGAGCGATGGTGAAACAGTTCACAATGCTTACTTTGACCGAAACTTCTTCAAAAGACAACAAAAAGGACAGGAGCCAATAGCATGAAAATTCAATACTTTCCCGACACAGACACGCTTTATATTAGGCTTTCGAACACCAAAGTAGCGAACACGGACATGATTAATGAAAGTCTGATAGTCGATCTTGATGCTGACGAGAAGGTGGTCGGCATCACTATTGAGCAAGCCTCTGAGACTACTGATTTAACTGACTTCGAAGCCACGATTACGCTCGTTAGCAGACTGGGTAAGGTCAAAATTGACCAGATATCTGCCAAAGTGACTGCAGCTTCAAAAGTGCCACACACCCTGGAAAGGCTTGATATTTCGTAGGCTATTGTGGTCTGGATTGCCTCAAGGTAACAAACAAAGCAAATCTAGGCTAATTAGCCTAGATTTGCTTTGTTGGAATATTTGGATTGTAGTTTTTTGTTGAAAGTAATTAGACAAACCTGGTATTAGGGTTGACTGACTTCTGCTTCTTCAGTTTACGCTTCAGCATATAAACTGTACCTGCACCGAAGGCCAATGTACCTAATGTTGAAGAAGGCTCAGGGACAGGTACTGGTGACATCCTCCCCTACTAACCCTTGCGGGTATAGTAGGGGCTTCCCAGAATTACTTCTAGGCATTCCTGCTTCAACGGTTGGGTATCCCCTTGACCTCCACAGGCTGACACCGTGAGTCCCACGGCATTTAAAGCCCGAACTAAAATATTAATCGCAGCATTCAAGTCACGGTCTAAAACTGTCCGACATTTAGGACAGTCGTGAATCCGAATTTCTAGGGTTTTCGGTACTTTCCAACCGCAACTACTACAATCAACTGTTGTGCCATGAGGTCTTACCTTGACGACTCGGACGCCGCGTTTTACCGCCACTGCTTCTAGTATCGTAATGAATTCACCCCAGGCTGCATCTAAAATACTTTTGGCTAGTCTTGTTCTTGCCAAACCCTTTATGTTTAAGTCTTCTACTCCGATCAAGTCATAGGCTTTAACTAGTTTGTGAACAACCTTGTAATGAAACTCTTTTCTCTGGCGCTTGATTCTTTGATGAATTCGGGCTACTCGATTCTTTTGTCTTTGAGAATTCTTTGACCCCTTTTGCATCCGGGCTTGGCGACGTTGATGTCGTGCCAGCCGTTTTTGAGAGCGCCTAAAGTTTTGCTGCACTGGCTCCGTGTCACCGTCAGACGTTGTCAGAAACTCTTTGAGTCCCACGTCTATCCCAACTGCTGTCTTGACTTCGGCTAGGGGAAGAAGAGCTGGTACCCAACCATCTTCTAGACTGACGCAAGCGTACCAGCCGTCAGCCTGCTTGACTACAGTACAAGTCTTAAGCGTGAAACCATCGGGAAGAGGGCGATGCAAAATAATTGGCATTGACCCAATTTTGCTTAGGGTCAATACCCTATCTTTTATATTTGCTCCAGCTTTCTCGCTATTCACTCTGGGGAAAGTAAATGAGCGCAAATCTCCGACTTTCTTAAATCTGGGTCTACCACCACGACGGCCTGATTTGTCGGGCTTTACCCACCGCTCCCAAGCTTTCTCTAAACGCTTAAGGTTCTGCTGCTGTACGTCGTGGTAAACATTCTTGTAGTCAGGAAAAAGGATTTTGGTCTGCTTTAGTTCTCCAGCTTGAAAGTTGTAGTTTGGGAATGCGCCCGGTACTTCCCCTATAGGTTCAGATACCAAACTGCACCTATCTATTAAGCACCGCGTTCTACGTAACCAATCCAGTCGCTGACCTAGGGCATAGTTATGATGACGCCGCAGTAGTTCAAGCCACCACTCCATCGTGACTTGCTGTTCGGAACTAGGTTCGATGCGGTATTGGTACGTTACTATCATGTGCTTATTGTAAAAGACGTTTTTCGTCCTAGTCAACAACCCCTGTCCGCAATTCCCCTTCCACCAAACCTAAAAGGTTATGGTGGGAGTACCCTTGCGGTTGAGAGATGGAGAGAGGAAAGAGCCGGGGGTGCCTGAGCCGGGCAACTCAAAGGACGTCCCTGGGTTACCACTGCCGTTGGAGTAGCCCATATGAGCCGAGGTTCCACCTAAACTGTTATTGCCTCCACTGGCGTCACCAGTTTCCCATTGATTTTTGTTATAGTTGTATTCAATGTCGAAATTACCTACCCCTGAACCTGAACCGCGCGTATCCACATCTCCAAAGTACGGTGCAATTATAGCGTTTCCCGACCGAGTGAGGTACAATAAAAGCAGATAAACATCGTATTTACGGCAAAATAAATGAAAGCATACTCGCTTGACCTACGCCAAAAAATTTTCGATGCCTACGCTGAAGGTAA
>JAABUX010001166.1_pt1 | contig 40935 bp, 30 predicted proteins | sample 5561851 | NCBI WGS metagenome assembly JAABUX01 (sample SAMN10711883, study PRJNA513361) | rock metagenome | isolation source: Antarctica rocks | place: Antarctica: Victoria Land, Richard Nunatak red sandstone | collected 2016-01-03 | reverse complement strand
GGGCGCCTCAATCAATGCGCTGGTCGTTGCTGCCCTGGCCAACGCCCACGCTCACGCCGACCACGCGGCGGGGGCAGCCGCGACTGATGCGTGATGCAGCCTCCATTGTCTCGTCGCGCGCCGATGTGAGGCGCCGCTATACTGGAGGGACGAGACGCATCCGCAAGACGACAGAGGACGGCAAAGATGGGACAGGCGTCCGGCAGCAGGCCGGAACGGAGCAAGGCCATGGCGACACTCTCCACGACGAGCGCCAGCAGCGCCGCCATGGACAAGGAGCGCGTGACCGCGATTCCGTCTATGATTGCCCTCCACGCGCATATCTCCGAGAACACGCCGCGCGACCTCCGCGGGGTCGAGACCCTCACGCGCCTGGCGGGGGAGACGCTCGGCGTCGCGCCGTGGGTGATCCGGGGCCGCCAGGGTCCGTTTGGCGACGCCGCCTGGAATGACGATCTGCCGGCGTCGCGGGAGGTCCTGACGGCGGCCGGAACGGCGCTTGCCGCGGCGCTCGCGCGGTCGCTGTTCCCGCCGCTCAGCGTGGCCACGGACTGCGCCCTTGCGCTCGCCACGTTGCCGGTCGTCGCGCGCCTGCACCCCATGGCGCGCGTGCTCTGGCTCGACGCGCATTGCGACTACGACACCCCCGAGACGACCACGATCGGCTTCCTTGGGTGCATGAGCCTGGCGGGGGCCTGCGGGGAATGGGCGAGCGGGTTCGCGCCACCGTTCCCGGCCCGGCAGGTCGTGCTGTGCGGCGCGCGCCCGCCCGCGGGCGCCTTCGATAGCGCGGCCCAACGGCTGGTCGAGGCGAGCGCCGTGCGGCTGGTCGGTATCTCGGACACGACGACCGACGAGGTCCTGGCGGCGCTAGGGGATGCGCCGGTCTACCTCCACCTGGACCCGGATGTCCTCGATCCGTCCGTCAACCCCGTCCCCTACGCGCGCCCGGGCGGCCTCTCGGCGGAGGCGCTGCGGGCGCTGCTGGCCGCGGTGGCGGCGCGCCACGCCATCGTCGGCGTCGAGATCACGGCTTTTCACTCTCCCGACGACCAGAAGGAGCGGGACGCGCTTGGCGGTTTCCTGATCGATGCGGTGGCGCCTCTGCTCACCGCCGCTAGCCGCTAATGGCCATACGAGTGAGCGAGGTTCCCGACCTGCTGGATAGGATCGTGCTGGTGCTCGACCGGCCGCGCGACGTGGCCAACGTGGGCGGCGTGGTGCGGGCGATGGGCAACTTTGGCCTGGGGCGGCTGCGCCTGGTCGAGCCGGCCGCCTTCGACGAGGGACGCGTGCGCGCCATGGCCCACCGTGGGTCCAGGGTGTTGGATCGCCTGGAGCGCCATGCCACCCTCGACGAGGCCCTGGCCGATTGCGGCTTTGTGCTGGGGACGACGGCGCGGTCGCGCGAGGTGCGTCACGAGCGCATGGCGCCGCGCCAGGCCGCGCCCGCCTTGCTGCGCGCCGTGGAGCGCGACCCATCGGCCCTTGTCGCGGTCCTCTTCGGGCCGGAAGACCGCGGCCTGGACAATGAGGCGCTGGGCCGCTGCAACGCTGTCGTCACCATCCCTACCGCTCCCGACGACCCCTCGCTAAACCTGGCGCAGTCCGCCTTGCTGATCGCCTACGAGTTGTGGCTGGCCGCTACGGCGAACGAGTCCTCCCCACGCGTGCCGGACGCCGTGGCCGCGCTCGACGGCCCCGCGACCTTACCGGCGCCATCTTTGTCGGCGCTATCGAGCGCGGCCTCTTCCCTAGAGACGCCGGAGGCCATTCAATTGGCGCGAGGCGCCGCGCGCGAGGAGATGTTCGCCGCGCTCGAAGAGGTTCTCTGGGGCATGCACCCCAACAACGATGCTGGCCGCGTCCACCACACGCTGGCCCGCCTGCGCGCGGTCCTGTCGCGCGCCGCGCCGCGCGCCGAAGAGACGCGGATGCTCACGCGCCTGTTCGTGCATATCGCCCGGGAGCGCAAAGGGCGGTAGCCAGTTGCCAGTTGCCAGTTGCCAGTTGCCACTGCCCACTGCCCACTGCCCACTGCCCACTGTCCACTGTCCACTGCCCGATTGGTTCTTTCGGTCTACATGACAGCCGACGATTGACGATAGCCGCTGGCCCTTTCTACCCACCGACGGTCGACAATCAGGTAGGGCATTGGCCGGTTGGTGGTCGAATAGTAGCCGTTTGGAGGGTGGCGGAGGGGAGCGGGATGGACGATGATGTGTGCAGCACGGACGAGAGACGCGTGCCGAACAACAACGACGCGACATCATTAACAGGAGAGAAACACATGAGCGAGTTCGTAACGAAGCAGATCGTGGCGGTCCAGATGCTGGTGGCGCGCCTCAAGGAGCGGAGCGAGGAGGGGCAGGGCATGGTGGAGTACGCCCTGATCCTGGCCTTCATCGCCATCCTGGTCATCGTGGCCCTTAAGTTCCTGCAGCCGGCCATCTCCAACACCCTCAATAACGTTGGCAACAGCCTCTAGGCGGCACGACCGCGTGGTCGCATAGATACACGCATACAATGCGGGAGCGGGGGATGTCATGGTGACACCCCCCGCTCCCGTATTGCCGCATGTCACGCGGATGCTCCTTGCACCCGATCTATACAATAGAATCTATACAATAGAATCTATACAATAGAATCTATACAATAATAGAAGGGAAGCATGGGATGCGCCTTGAAATTGTGGAATGCGGCGCCTGCGACCGCGGTCGCATGGCAGCGCACGGACACCGTGGTGTCGGACCGCGACCAAAGGCGCCATCGCAGCGGACCACACCCGACCGCGGTCGCTGACTGCTGCCCTGCGACCGCGGTCGCAGGCTCGGTCTGGCTCGGTCTGGCCCGGTCGATCCCCATTCCACAAAAAGAGGCGCGGCCGGAAGCACAAATACTCATTGCCTTCGCCAGGTAAATACAGTAACATAGGTGACAGACGCGATTGTCCGGTCATGGTTTGCACGATGGACTTTCCTTCTTGCTTGCCGACCGCCGTCCCCACGTCGCGCGTTGTATCCCGGACGACCTCTCCAGCCCGACGAATCGTCCCCAGTCGCATCGCTGAAAGTAGGACAGATGAAGCCTTCCGAGACAATAGGGCGACAGCAGCGCCGTCAATGGCTGTTAGGTGTGGCCGTCGTGGCATCTCTTGCAACGTTGATCGTTCCCTGGAACGCAACCTCCGCAACGGGGCGCATTGATCGATCTCAGTGGGGCAGGAGCGTCGTTTCCAGCCACGTTTCCAGCCTCCCGCTTGTCGCAGCGGACAGCGTGACGACCACGACTACGGCCACGGCCACGGCCTTACCCACGACGACGATCACCGCGAGCGGCGTCATGACCGCGACGCCTCCGCCCCCGACATCCACATCCACGATGGCCGCCCCTTCCAGCGGTTCCTCTACCGCTCGGCCTCGATGGGAAACCGATGTGACGAGGCTGCCCGCGGCACGGGAGTGGCCGGCGGCCGCGACCGGTCTCGACGGACGTATCTACGTCTTTGGAGGCTCGGATAAGAACATACCGACGATTTATGACACGACGTTTATTTACAACCCGGCGACCAATTCATGGGCTAGCGGCGCTCCGATGCCGACGGCGCGCGAGGCTGCCAAGGCCATAACTCTCCCCGACGGGCGCATCGCTGTGATGGGCGGCGACACCTTCACCAATAAGGATGGCTACATGTGGTGCTTCAACACGCCGAATTGCACCATCTACAACACGGTCGAGATCTACGATCCAACGACAGACTCGTGGACGACCGCGGCCCCGATGCTGACGCCGCGCTATCGCTTTGCATCCGTCTTGGGGGCCGATGGCCGCGTCTACGCGATCGGGGGATGGGACGGCAGCAAGGCGCTGGCCACCGTGGAAGCCTATAACCCCGACACCAATACCTGGAGCTACGTGCAGAGTCTCCCTCGCGTCGAGGAAGACGCAGGCGCGTCCGTCGATCTAGCAGGGCGCATTATCGTCGTGGGCGGCTTCGACGGTAGTTACTCGTCGCCTCGTTATGACGACAGCGTGTTTGTCTACGATGGTCATGGTTGGACGAATGGCGCTCCGATGCCGACGGCGCGCGAGGGCCTTGGAGTGACTCGGGGAGCGGACGGCCGGATTTATGCGTTCGGTGGCTTCAGTAGCAGCAACTGGACAGACGTCACCGAGGCCTACGATCCCACGAAAAATACTTGGTCGAGCAGCGCGCCGCTGCCATCGCCGCGGTCGTCCATGGCCGCGGTCACCGGGAGGGATGGTCAAATCTACGCGTTGGGCGGGAACGGTCCGATAGATCAGGTGGCCATCTATGGCCCGTCTATCTCGTTCTTCCCTGCGGTCGCAAGGCCAGGCGCGGCAGTAGCACTCACGGGCAGCAACTTCACGGCAGACGCGACGGTAAACCTATACTGGGACACGGCGCTCACGGGGACGGTCCTGGCGACGGCGACGGCCGACGCGAACGGACAGATTCGCGTGGCTGTCACCATCCCCGCCACGGCCACGACCGGCTACCACACCATCACGGCGCTGGACGCCCAGGCGGCCTACCCCGTGACAACCCAGTTCGTCGTGTGCGACTGCACCACGCCCGCCACGCCGACCGCCCTGAGCACGGCAATCCCAGACGCCTCGGCTATCCCGATGACGACGATAACGGCGACGGCGCCAACAACGCTTTCGACTCCGACCGTCTTCCCCACGGGTACTCCAACAGGCCTGACGTTTGGATCTCCAATGACCTATAGCGTCGGCTCAAGGCCAGCGTACGTGGCCGTCGGGGACTTCGATGGGGATGGCAAGCCCGATTTGGCGGTGGTCAACTCGGGCGACAATACGGTTAGCGTGCTGCGCGGACGGGGGGATGGGACGTTCGCGCCCGCCATCACCTACACGGTCGGGGTGAGCCCCGAGTACGTCGTCGCGCGCGACGTCAACGGGGATGGCAAGCCCGATTTGGTGGTGGCCAATTCGGGGGACAACACGGTCAGCGTGCTACTCGGCCGGGGGGATGGGACCTTCGCGTCCCCGGTGAGCTACGCGGCCGGCGCGAATCCGCAATTCCTGGCGACAGCCGACTTTAATGGAGACGGCATGCCCGACCTCGCGGTGGCCAACTTCGGGCCTACCGGCGGCCATACGGTAAGCGTGCTGCTCAACCGCGGCGACGGGACCTTCGGCGGGGTGGTCTCCTACGACGCCGGACCGGGGCCACGCTCGGTCGCGGCCGCGGATCTAACCGGCAACGGCAAGATCGACCTGGTGGTGGCCAGCAACACGAGCGGCGACGTCACCGTCCTGCGCGGGCGCGGTGACGGGACCTTTGCGCCGCCCGTTGCCTACGACAGTGGCAGCGCCCAGCCGAGCATCGTGGCGCTGGACGACCTCGACGGAGACGGCCGGCCCGATATCGCCGTGATCCACGACACGGGAGACTCCGCCACGATCGACCACGTGAGTGTGCTACGCGGCCGGGGAGACGGGACCTTCGGATCGGCGACGAGCTACGCGACCGGGCCGCGCCCACAGGACGTGATCGTGGCCGACCTCGCCGGCAATGGCCACCCCGACCTGGCGGTCGCGAACACGCGAGGCTCCACGATCGGCGTTTACCCCAGCAACGGCGACGGGACCTTCGGGTCGCCGGCGGAGATCGCGGCCGGCGAGGGGCCGCACAGCGTGGCCGCGGCCGACCTCACCGGCGACGGCAAGCTTGACCTTATCGTCACCAACCCGGACAGCAACTTCGTGGGCGTGCTGCGAAATGGCGTCACCCCTGGCACGCCCACGAGCACGCCGGTCGTGACGCCCATCACGAGCACGCCCACGACCGCCATCGGCCTGGCCTGGGATACGTCGCGCACGTCGCTGCCGCGGGGACGATCGCGGCCGGCCGTGGCTGTGGGGCGCGACGGCAACATCTACGCCTTCGGCGGCCTTGCCTTCAGCCATCCCAACGGCGTCTATACCGGCGCCGAGACCGCGACGACCTACATCTACCATCCGCTCACCAACACCTGGACGCAGGGCGCGCCGATGCCCGTCGCGCGCGAGGGGGCGCGGGCGGTCACGCTGCCCGACGGGCGCATCGCGGTGCTCGGTGGCGGCGCGCACTGCGTGGGCAACAGCGACCTCTGCGACACGGGGACGGTCACTAACCGCGTCGACGTCTACGATCCGGGCGCCGACGCATGGTCGTCGCTGGCGCCGATGCGCAGCGCGCGCTACCGCTTCGCCGCGGCGCTGTACCATGGCCGCATCTACGCCATCGGAGGCTCCAATGGCAATAGCGTGCTCTCCAGCGTCGAGTCCTACGACCCGGCGACGGACTCCTGGAGCGCCGCCGCGTCCCTGCCGCGGCCCGAGGAAGGGTCCGTCGCGGTGACGGACGGCACGGGCCGGATTGACGTGATCGGAGGGCTGGTCGTGAGCTCGACGACCTACGACACGCTGTTCCTTTTCGATGGAACGGCCTGGAGCAGCGGTCCTCATCTTCTGGAGCCCATCAACGATGCTGGGGCAACGCTGGGTCCCGACGGGCGCGTGTACGCCATCGGCGGGTTCGACGCCAATGCCTACCGCTACACCGCGCGCGCGCAGGTCTACGACCCGCGCAAGGCGACGTGGTCGGAGGCCGCGCCGTTGCCCGTCCCAGTCTCCAACATGGGCGCGGTCATGGCGGTCGGCGGTCAGCTCTACGCCATGGGCGCCTACGACGGCGATTTCGTTCCCGGAGTCGAGGCGCAGGTTGCTATCTATGGTCCGTCGATCGGCGTTGACTCCCTGAGCGTAGCGCCCGGTTCAACGGTCTCGGTCTCGGGCACGGGTTTCACGCCGCACGGCACGGTCTCCTTATCCCTGGATTCGTCCGGCGCTCTCGGGCTGATCGAGGCGACGGCCGATGTCAGCGGGACGATCAGTCTGCCGCTAACGGTCCCCCTCACCACGACCAACGGCCCGCATACGGTCACGGCCCTGGACATGGGCGCAAGCTATCCCGTGACGACAAGTATTGTCGTGCGAACGGGCGATACCGTGACGACCCCAACGGGAACGGCGCCTTCATCCGGCGGCACGGGTCCTGGCAGCGCGACAGCATCGCCAGCCGCGACCAAGGACGTGGCAACGATCGTGGTGAGCGCGACCGATACCAGTACGGCGACGACCGCGCCGGTATCTACTCCGTCGCCGATCCCGGCCACCTCGACGTCCACGCCGACGGTGAGGCCAATCTCCTCCACGACGGCCACGGGAACGCCGACGCCAGCCCTAACCGCAACAGCTACATCAACGAACACGCCGGTCCCGCCGATGGTCACGTCCGTCCCGCGCGTGCCAACAGACACGCCCGCGCCGGTTGGCGCCACGGTGCCATCAGAGACGCCGACGCACACACCGTTCGCGGCAACGCCGACGAGCACACCGATCCCGCCGACAGGCACACCGATCCCGCCGACAGGCACACCGATCCCGCCGACGAATATCCCGGCCACGGTGACAGCGGGGCCAACAAACGCGTCCCCATCCGCCGGCGCCCCAGACCCATCGAACACGCCGACGACCGCGAGCACGGGCGGCGGCGCGGCGACGGGCTCGAGGATGCTGCCGGCCACATCCGTCCCCACGCGTCCGTCCACGGGACATGAGAGCGGAGGCGTGACCATCGTGTTCGTCGACGTGCCGCACGGGAACGTCGCGTCCGGCGGGACGGTCGGGGTGCGGTTGCGCACGACCCCGCACGCCCTGGTCGGCATCACGCTACGGCTCACGCACACGAGTTACGCCCTCGTCAAGCACGGCGCGCACCGCGCGCGTGTCGCCCGGACCCAGGTGCTGTTCCGCAGCCTGACGCATCCCAGGGCCGACGCCAGGGGCCAGGCACGGGAGGGGATACGCATCGCCTACGCGACGGCGCGCGCCCTATCCGCGACGTTGACCATCACGGCGCACCTGCCCTCCGGCTCAGCCACGCAGAGCCAGCCCGTGACGATCCAGCCAGCCCACGTTCATCGTCAACAGACGCGACCACGTCCATAGGGACTGGACGTTAAGATCACTTGACGGATGACTAGTACTTTTGGGCTATATCGCGATCGGGCGTTGTGACGTATAGTCTGCTCTGCATCCGTTTGCCGGAGCACTCTTCCCACTGCCGTGCCAGGAACAGGGCAGCGGGAACGATGAGTAGGCGAGAGGGTTGCGCTCCGACGGGGCGATGTAGTACACTGCGCAACTAGCTGACCCTCGACCAATGATTCGAGACGCAGTGGCAAGGTAGGACATGTGAGACGTCTGTTCCTCATCGCGACAGCCGCCGGTACCCTCGCTGTCTGCTCGACGGCGCTGCGCGCCGTTACCCCCTCCGACCTCACGGCGTCGGCGGCAACCGTCGCTCTGTTCGCGTCGCACCATACCGTTGTCGCCGCGGCCATGAGCGCCACCACTCCCATCGCAACGGCATCGTCCACGCCCATCGCCATGGGGTCCGCGACCGCGACGACTGTCGCCACCGTGACTACGGCGGCAACCGCCCCCACCACGCTGGCGACCGCCCCGACGGCTGGCGCTACTCCCAGCGCCACGCCTCTGACGGCCGGGCTTGCCCCGCCCACGGCCACGAAAACCGCAGCCGCTCAACCGACGGCGACCCCAACCATACCGCCATCGTCCACCCCGACATCCGTGGTCAGCATTGCAAGCACGCCGACCGTCACCGTCAGCCCTCCCCTGCTCTCTCCCACTCAAACAACCGCGGTCGCCAGCGCGACGTCGGTGACGACGAGCATCACGACCACGATGGCCACCGCAACCGCCACGACGGCCACGACGGCCACGACGGCCACGACGACCACGACGAGCGCCGCCGCCATCATCGACACGGCAAAGCAGTACCTCGGGTACCCCTACGCCAATATCGGAGACGAGCCGAGCACCGGCTTCTCGTGCATCGGTCTGATACACTACGTCTTCGCGCGTCATGGTCTCTACGTCCCCGGCAATCTGGAGACGGCCTACGCCAGCGCGCCGCGCGTCGACCAGAGCAACCTGCAGCCGGGCGACATCGTCTTCTTCCAGAACACGGTTTGGCGCGGCATGTCGCACGCTGCCCTCTACGTGGGCAACGGCCGCATGATCGCGGCCGACTCGCTCCAGACGGGCGTGCGGTGGGATATGTTGAGCGACCCCTACTGGCAGGCGCACTATCTGGGCGCCACGCGGCCGCTGTCCAACCCCAGCGGCACGCTGCTGTACCCCGTGCCAACGCCAGCCGCGGACGATCCTTTTGCCACGCCGACGCCGGACAGCGGCCCGACCATCGTGATCGAGGCCGGCACGCGGCTGTCGCCGCGGCGCACCGCCACGCTCTACAGCGGCCCGGGCGCCAACTACGACAGCATCGATACCGTGCCGTCGGGCATGTCCCTGACCGTCGTGCAAACGCAGGGGTCATGGGTCAACGTCTCGTACGCCGAGGGGAACGCGTTCGGATGGGTCCGCGGCACGGATCTGGCGCTCCCGTCATCATCAGGTCACGTCAGTCACGTCTATAGCGCCCACAGCGTCCATAGCGCCCAGCGCGGCCATAGCAGTCGGAACACTCGACGCCGTGGCGCGCCGCCCCAGCCGGTCCATAGTCACGGCCACGGCCACACCGCTGGCGCCACGAGGCGCACGGCGCGCACGGCAGGGCTGGGACGCCATCGGCCGGCGTCCGCCTCTCACGTCACGCGGCATCGGCCGGCGTCCGCCTCCCATGCCACGCGGCATCGGCCGGCGTCCGCCTCCCATGCCACGCGGCATCGGCCGGCGTCCGCCTCTCACGTCACGCGCCATTCTCGCTCCACCACGACGTCCACGCGGCATCGCGCGTCCCCGCGCCGCCCAACGCAGCAGACGAGCCACACCTCAACGCGCCATGGGTCCGGCACGAGCCACACCTCAACGCGCCATGGGGCCAGCACGAGCCACGCGTCGACACATCGCGGGTCCGGCGTGAGCCATGTCCGGCGCCACACCCAGACGCGCCACACTGGTCACGGCTCCACGGCCAGGCATTCCCACCACGGCTCCACCACTCATGCCGCCACGTCGAAGCGGCGACACGTGGCACAACACGTCGCGCGTCCCCACTCCACCTCCGGGTACCGCCTGCTGACCGTTACGGCCGACGTGCTCTTCGTGCGCTCCGCCCCCAGCACCCACGCCCGTATCCTGCGCCGCGTCTTCGCGGGCGACCACCTCCGCCTGCTTGCCACGCACGACGGCTGGGACGACGTGGCCCTGCGTAGCGGCGCGCGCGGGTGGGTCAGCGCCCAATGGGTACGCTGAGTCGCTCCGACGGATCAAGTCGTATGCCCGCCCTCACACCCCCTCTAGTCCGAGCGGCGAGTATACTCTTATAAGAGGCGGGCAACGCATTCGCGCCTCCAGTGCGTCCACGCCCAACGTAACGACGAGACGCGCCCGGCAGCCCTTATACGGCTAGGTCCATGCCGTGATAGAGGCGCCGCCGACAAGCGCATACATCGGGAGGTCCGCGGTTCGCGTATGCAACGCCTGCTCAAATCTTTGGCGGTGGCGACGACGCTCGTCATGTTCATCGTGCTCGTGATGGGCGCGCTGGTGACCAACACTGGCTCCGGCCACGGCTGCAGCAACACGTGGCCCCTGTGCAACGGCAAGTTCATCCCCGAATTCACCGTCGCCGCGCTGATCGAGTGGAGCCACCGCACGGTCACCGCCCTGGTCACGGTGCTCATCCTGGCGCTCTCGGCCGGGACGCTCGCGCTCTACCGCCATCGCCGCGAGGCCCAGGCGCTGGTCCCGCTGATGATCGTGTTCCTGATCGCGCAGGCCGTGCTGGGCGCCATCGCCGCGGGAGTGCATGAGACGCCGGCCGTGCTGGCGCTGCACTTCGGCGTCTCGCTGATCTCCTTCGCCTCCATCGTGCTGACCACCGCGTTCGTCTTTGAGGTCGGCGGCGCCGACGCCGTGCGCGACCGTCCCGTCCCGCCGCGGCTGCGCCTGTCGATCCTGGGCCTGATCGCCTTCACCTACGTTGTCACCTATCTCGGCGCCTACACGCGCCATAGTGGATCGAGTCTGGCCTGCCTGGACTGGCCGCTGTGCGGGCAACACCCCATCTCAGCCGTCCCCAGCATGGCGTGGCAGGTCCCGGTGCAAGAGGGGCACCGCGTCGCCGCCGCCCTGCTGGCCCTGCTCATCGGCGGGCTGTGGCTGGTGGCCCGCCGCGACCGCGCGGAGCGGCCCGACCTCTATCGCGGCGCCACCGCCGCGCTGGTCTCCGTGGTGCTGCAATCGCTGGCCGGCGGGCTCGTCGTGCTGTCGCGGCTAGACCTCTTCACCACGCTGCTGCACGCCGCGCTGGTCAGCCTGCTCTTCGCCAGCCTGGCCTACCTGGTCTACCATCTGATCCCGCGTCGCATCTGCCTGCCGCGCCGCGCTTCCGCGCCACCCGTCCGCTCCGGCGCCGTCGCGGCCGGGGCAAAGTAAGCAACGGCCTGCGACTCGGCCTGCGACTGCGGTCGCATGGCAAACTGCGGCCGACTGCGGTCGGTTGGGTACTCGCACTGCAAGTAAGACTCCTTCAAGCGTTAACTGAGCGGGACACGGCGAACGCGGCCGAAGACACTTCAGTGTCTGTACCTTGCTTTGCGATGTTAGTCGCAAGCCGCGGGTAACAAGATGGCCTGCCGATGCAACTATAGAGAGGTGGGCAGGCCATGATGGGATAGCGAGGCGGAGGCGCGGGATGGTTGCGGACCGGGGCCGGGAGAGGGACGACGGCGATGTCACTCTGGTGGAGGCGGCGCGACGCGGCGACACGGACGCGTTGGCGCTGCTGCTGGACCGCCATCGCTCCCTCCTGCTGGCGCTGTGCCGGCGCGCACTGGGCGATCCCGTCCTGGCCGAGGACGCGGCGCAGGAAGCCATCCTGCAGGCGTTGCCGCGCCTGCATAGCCTACGGGATGCTGAGCGGTTCGGTCCCTGGCTGGCCGGCATTGGGCTCAACGTCTGCCGCGCGTGGCTGCGCTCGCGGTCGCGCGAGGGAACGCTGTGGGAGGCACGGTCCGACGGCGAGGGCCAGGAAGCCCGCATCCATGAGTTGCGCGACTGGGGCGCTGAGGGCGACCCGGCGGCGCGATCCGAGGCAGCCGAGGTGGCGCGTAGCGTGCGTCAGGCCGTGGCCGGCCTACCGCGAGGGCAGCGCGCCGCCGTTGGGCTCGTCTACCTGTCCGGCCTGAGCTACGCCGAGACGGCGGCCCACCTGGGGATCGAGGTCGGCGCGGTCCGCACGCGCCTGTTCAAAGCGCGCGCGGCACTGCGCGCGCCATTACGTCTCGTATGGGGAGAGGACAAGGACACCATGACCACCGCGACACGAACCGAGTCCAGAGCGCGCGTCTACCACTGCACTTTTTGTGGCAAGGGCAAGGACGCCGTGGAGCGTATGATCGCCGGGCCGCCGGACCGCGGCGGCAGCGTGATCTGCAATGAGTGCGTGGACCTGTGCAACGCTATTATCGCCGAGGCCAGGGCCAACGAAGCCAAAGACGCGGGAGAGGCTCTGGCGTAAAATGGAAAACCGGACGCGGATCGAGGTGACCCTGTCGCCACGGGAAATGGAGCGGCTGCGGCTGCTGGCGCAGGAGTTGGCGACCTCGCCCGCCGACGCCTTGAGGCAACTCGCGGGCCACGGGCGGCAGGGCTGGCCCTGGCTGCTCTGGCTCGACGTCCGCCACCAACTGCGCACCTTGCTCATGCAGCGTCTGCGCCCACGCGGCAAGAGCGTCGGGTTCAAGCTGCCGCGGGTGTCGGACGACACATAGCTGCTCATATGGGGCTATACCCTTTACAGTCGGGTCCAGAGGGGTAACCCGTTATACAAGGCCCAGGTTCTGAAACATGACCGTTACCGCGTCGGGTCGGTTCGTACTCCAGCACAACGGCGCGTACGGTCATGGAACCCCGCCCGTGGCCCGCCTGACCTGGCGCGGACGCGGTGAAGAACAAGCTGATGCCAGTGCGCCACGCCAACAGTGGCGCCATCCCAGCTCTGCTTGAGCGCCCGCCCATGGTGCGATTGCGTCACGTTGTCGCGGCATGCCTCGGCGGTTTGAGGCGGAGCCTGCGCCGGCGATCGTCCCGCTGTCGTGGCCGCTGTCGCCAATGAGCGGTGTGCCCCCAGGATACGTTCACATCCGAGATATCTTCAGGACAGGATGATTTTCTTGCCCATTGATCCTTATCACCGCGTACATCTCTCTAATGGATTGCATGACGAGGGAAAGGTATGCATATTCGTTCCATTCCAACTTCGGGTTCTTGCTGAGCGTCTGCACCGTCATATGGCCGTCTTCTCGCGGCAGTACGGCCACAACGAACAGCATAGCGCCAAGTTCCGCGGGCGGAGCTGGCAACCGCAGTCGCGAGGGACCCTCGGCACGATCACCGGTCACCTCCCACTCGATGCGCCACCATCCACCGCCGATCTCCTGGGGCGCGGGATCGTCGACGACGCGAATTGTCACACCCCTATAATCGGGGATGTCTCTTCTACCCATGACGCACCTCCCCTTTGGACATCCACCCAGAACCAAGTGGCGTTTTGATTGACCGCGTCGAACGATTCGGGATAGAAAGCCGATTGATAAGGGATCTTCTATCTTTGCACTTTTTGCTTGGCCATTACATCTAGCGGTTACGCAAGCTGTCAGACCGCTAGATGTAGTACGCAAAGCGGCATCTATTTGACGATAATCGAAAAGTGTAAAGGTAGTGTAGGCTAAATGTCCGCCTGTCTCAACTCTCTTTTCTGATTACAGATCGTCGTATGGGAAAGTATCCTCCTCGGGGTCATAAACGATGCCATGGACGAGAGGTCTTAATACCTCAATGACGAATAGCCATGTGTTGAAAACTAGCATTTGCGGCTCTGGTTCGTAGCTCACCTCGATACGTCGATCGCAAGTCGCAATACTGTCCCTATCAGGACGTGAGGCGGCATGTCGTCGCGCGATGTCTTGTGACTCTTGCACGACATAGTCAGCGGCATCAAGTGTGACGCGAACAGGCCAATCATCTTTCCATACGATAACCGAATCGATACCCCTAACGCTCGTGTGCCTCCCTTGTTGCACACGCACATTCTGGATTTGCGAAAGCGCAGCGGCCATGGTAGACGCAGGCACATCGTCCTCATGATGGTAGAGGACGAGCATGATACTCGTTGTAGCCATTGCAATGTTTCTCGCAGTCGCTGTAGTTGTCATTATTCTTCAGGCACGAGCGGCGTTTCCTCCTCCTCGCGTTGCCATACGGTCGGGATCGCTTCGGTCAGCCACCATGACCAGAACTCTAGACGTTTGGTTGCATCGGACTTTGGGTCCCAAACAGGACCAGCAGTTGCATCACACGCGTATCCTGCGGCGTCGAGCGACCACTGGTCAAGCACCGCGTCGTCGTCGTCAGGGCCAATAATCGTAGCATCCCAAACATTGATTCCACTGGCCGTCACAACCGCTTTGATGATCGCATTTACGGCGTAGTAGGGTGGGCGGAAGCTGTAGTCGGCGTTCTCAACCCGAGAGAACACTGGATCTATCTCCTCCGCGGCCGCATCACGATGAACTCTGCCTAAAGCTACGTCCTCGGCTAGGGTGTACATACGCTGTGCAAGATGGTCGTGCGGACGTAGCTCTTGCCACAGGCGAAGCATGCGCTGTGCGGTAAGCAGGTCAAGATATACGCGCTGGCGCCACGTTATAGGGTTACGAACCTCACCATAAGTGGCAAGGACTGTCTCTCGTGGCAATGGCGAGTTTGTCGACCAGAATGCCGTGTCGCTGTTTTCAGCCAAGTACTCGTAAAGAATACGGCGCTGGAAAGGCACAAGAGCATGTTGCGGCTGAAGCCGTGCGCTCTCCAGCGCCGCATCGATTAGCTGCTGTAACTGTATAGGTACGGCCATCTCTATCCTCAACTATCTGGGATACGGTGAGGTTCGCCCACTAGAGACAAATCATACGAGAGCATAAGGTTCGTCCTCCTTTTGGTTATGGTTCAAGATATCCCGCCGGATACGCCTGCGTCGCGACGAGTTCGATCGTGCCATTGGGGTAGTAGATGGTCGTGCCGTAAGGATCATCCACAACGCGCGGTCCATTGCCAGCATCGAAGGTAGCTCGCGCACCGAGGAAGTCGCTACAGGTCGCACAAGGTGGACTGGTTGTTGCTTGAGGAACGCCGGGGGCGCGAACGTCACCTTGTTTCTCTGCGTGCGACGCTATTCGTTCCTCCACTACCGACGGTCTCCCATCTACGGTCTCGATGCCTCCGGGCCGGTAGCTTATGCCCATCTTGTTGGCCGCATCGAGCACCTCCCCGACATTGCTTGGCTGGACCCCAAGGGCCTCGCGGGGGGCCTGGTCTGTCCTGTCAGAATAGCCGCTCACGTTGAGAGTTCCATCTGGATTCACCGATGCGACCTTACCAGCCAGACGGCCCTGGATAGCTTGTAGGAATCGTCGCGCACCTCGCGCGCTTCCTATTGCGCCCTCCCTGTCGAACGCGCCCGGGTCATAGCTGCCCGAGGCGTCCGAGAGGAACTCGCCATCCGGCCCCATGACGACGCTAATGTCGCCTTCGCCAGGCAGCAGCGTCCCACGCAAGGCGTTGGCCTCGGTGCGAACCCCCGCTACAAGCTGACTCGTGCGGACTACACCGCCGCCACCGTCAAGGGTCGGCGCGATGGGCACACCGGGCGGCTCCGAACTCAGCCCGCTGGGGTCCGTTAGGTCGACCGGGTCGTTGTGCGCGTAGGCGTAGGAGCGCACGCCGTCCTGGCTGCTCGGGTCCGGCTGCAGGAACCGCTCCAGCACCGGATCGTAGTACCGACTGCTCAGCCAGTACCAGGGCAGCGGACCGCCCGCCCAGCCGTCGTCCCAGTAGCCCGCGAAGCGTAGCGGCTGCGGTACCCGCTCGTACAGGGGCTCGTACGGGCTGTTGAGCGCCAGCGGCGCGCCCCACAGGTCGTACTGGTATTGATCCACCGCCGTGCCGCTGGCATCGGTCAGCGCCAGGACGCTGCCCTGCGCGTCCACCGCGTACCAGTAGCGCTGCGCCGGCTGCCCCGGCGTTTGATAGAGCAACTCCAGCGGCGTGCCGTCCGGCCGGTACAGGAACGTCTCCGTATAGCTGGTGACGGGGGCAGTGCCCGTCACGCTCACCTGGCCCACCAGGTCGCCTCGGTACAGGAATCGCTCGCGGAAGCTCGGCGCGCCCTGCCCGGACGGGGTGACGCTGAGCGTGTCGCGCAGGCCGCGCGCGTTGTAGGTCAGCGCGACCGTGCGCCCGTCGGGCAGCGTCGCGCCGGTGAACAGCCCGGCGGAGTTGTAGGCGAGGGCCGTGACCGCGCCCGTGGCGGTGATCGCGGTCGTGTCCCCGCTGGCGTTGTAGCCGTACTGCGTGCTCTGCGCACTCCCCCGCGCGGGCGTGATGACCGCCGTCACCAGTTCGTTGGGGAGCCAGGTCGCCGGGGTCATCGCGCTCGTGTAGCCGTACCCGTACGCGGCGCTGAACCCGCTGTAGGCGTTATCGTCCGCGCGCGTCTGGATGTTGCCGTTGCCGTCGTAGGTCCACTTGGAGGTCCCGCTGTCGTAGGGGGAGCCGTCGCCCAGCGCGTCGGCCGTCACCTGGCCGAGGGCATCGCGTCCGATTTGCTGGTAGAGGAAATAGTTGGTCAGGCTGATGGCGGTGGTCTGGCCTTGCGGGTTGCGCCCGTACAGCAGGATGCGGTTGAACTGCGTGGTGCCAAGTCCGGTGAACGGCCCCTGCGCGTCCAACTCGCGCAAGCGGTTATCCCGGTCGTAGTACCGCTGCTCGCCAACGCCGCCCGGCAGCGTTGCGGTGTAGGGACGGTCGTCGAGGGTGTAGCTGAACAGGCTGGTCGCGACGGGGCCGGCGGCGTTGTCGTCGATCTCGGTGGCCCGCCCCGCGGCGTCGAGCGTGGCCGTCACGCTGGCTGTGCCGCCAAGCAGGCTCTGGGTGCGCGGCCGTCCCGCCGCGTCGTAGCCGTACGCGGTCGCGCCCTGCCCGTCGTTCTGGCTCGTGAGCCAGTCGAGCGCGTTGTAGGTCGCGCTGGAGGTCTGGGTCCGGGTCCCGCTCACGCCGTCGGCCTGGCGGCTCAGCGCGCGCACGTTGCCGTCCGGGTCGTAGCCTACGGTCGTGGTGATCGCGGTGAGCGTCTGACCGCTGTAGCTGTCCACGCGCTGCGTCGTCCGGCCTGCGCCGTCGAGGGTGTACGCGTGGTCGCGCTGGTTGAAGTCGAGCTGATCGGTCAGGTGGCCGGCCGGGTCCAGGGCGAAGGTCTGGCTGGCCGCGGGCGGGGCGTTCGTCACCGGGGCCAGCGCGCCGGACGGGTAGACCGTGACCGCGCGGGGCTGGTCCGCATAGTCGTAGGTGCGGTAGGTGACGTCGCCGTTGGGGGCTTGCGCCTGTACCAGGTTGCCGTCATGGTCGTAGCTGTAGGTTGTGGTTTGCGGCGCGGTCGCCGTCAGTTCACCGGTCCCGCCCACGGTATCGGTCACGAGCTGGTTGAGTCCATCGTAGACGCGCTGATCGACGCTGCTGGCCCCCTGCATGTCGAGCGGGACGGTGAGGGCCGTCGTGTTGCCCACCGCGTCGAGGCCGAACTGCGTGAGCGTCCCGATGGGGTCCGTCACACCGGTTCGCCGTCCGGCGGCATCATAGGTGTAGGATGTGAGGTTGCCCGCTGGCGTGAGGACTTGCGCGAGGCGCGTGGCGGTGTAAGTGAGGACGGTCGTCTCGTCCACGGCGTTCGTGCTGCTCGTCAGGCGACCCAGGGGGTCGTAGGCGCGCGTGGCGGGGTCGCCCGCGCCGTTGGTGGTGCGCACGATGTTGCCGTCGCCGTCGTAGCTGATGGTCGCGGTGGGCGCGCGCACGCTACCGTCGAAGAGCATAGTGGTGGGTTGGGCGAGCTGGGTGAGGCGGCCTTGGTGGTCGTAGCCCGCGGTCGTGACGGCGCCGTTGGGCGAGGTGACGGCGACCTGGTTGCCGTCCGCGTCGTAACCATAGGTGGTCGTGACGGGGCCGGTGGTCTGGCCCGCGCCGGTCGGGTTGAGCGTCGTGAGCGGCGGGCTGCTCACAGACCAGAGGTCGCCCGCGAGCGTATAGGTGAGGTGTACGTGCGCGTGGCCGCGACGGGGGGCGTGGGGTTGAGCGCGGCCACCGGCGTCTGCCCGATGGAGGTGTCCGGGACGCTGACCCCGCGCGCGTCCGTCGTGGCGATGAGTTGGCCCCACGCATCATAGGCATTGATGGTCCCCCGCCAGCGGTCGCCGGTCGGGGCGCAGTCGGTGTGTGGCCGCAGGTGCAGCGCGATCCGTCGGTGGCGCCCCCGTGACTTGTGCGCGCCACCGATCGTGCGCGATGTGTGTGCTTGTGCGACGGCGAACGACTGGCGGCACGGGGAGAGCGACGAGAGGCGGTCGATGACACTCGTGACCTGGTGGTGCGGGCCGTCGTAGGTATAGACCGTGCGCGCGCCCTCGGCGGTGTCGCGCTCCAGGAGGTCGAACGTGCTGGGGTCGTAGCGGTAGGTCGTGGTGACGGGGCTGGTCGCGTTGCCGGGGATGTAAGCGGAGATGCCCGAGGCCAACCTAAGCCCGTTCAGCAGACCAAGCATGAGCCAGAGAACAAGCAGCCATCGGCGTAGCAGCCGTGGCTCGTATCGTCGTCTATCGTGGTTGATCCGCACCCGCATATCCGTTACTAGCCCTCGTGCGTCGCCGGCCATCGTGGCGACGTATCACTTCACGCTGGAGTCGCCCCTTGGTTAGTGATGCAGGCTGTCGGATGTGGCATGCCGTGCTGATAGCCTACATCTATCTTCCCTATGAATGGCCTGCTACGTCGCGGCCTCCCATGCGGTCGGAACCGCTGTCGTCAACCACCACCTCCAAAACTCAAGCCGCTTTGCGTTGTCAGAGTCCTGCTCCCAGACGGGTCCAGCAAAGGCAGCGATAGCCCAGCCAGCCGCATCCGTTGACCAAGCATCCACATCGGCATCAGTGTCATCCTCTTGGTCTACACAACCCTCGGAGTTGTCTTTCCCTGCTGCTACAAGCAACGCTTGCACAGCAGCGGCGAGAACATAAAATGCCTCCGCAGTCCTTTGAATCTCCTTGAAACGTCGACGATCTCCATAGTCGTTCATGAACCAGTTCCATACATCACCTGCCAGCGTCGTGGCAAATTGCAGATCATCTTCGTTTCGAAGGGCAAGACGAGCGTGGACCAACAGTTGCTCAGCCTGATTGTCTTGAGGGCGTGCTTGCTGCCAAAGAGGAAGAACTCGTTCAGCAGTTATGATGGCGAGCCAACCCCGACGTCGACGACTGCTAACAACAGCCACCTTTCCAAAGTAGTCGTAGATCATGTGTCGCTGGAACGGTAGCAGCGCGTGCTGCGGATGGGCCTGCACAGCATTGATTAATGCTGTGACGAGATTTTGAAGTGACTGGGGAACCAAGCTTTATCCTCCCTCCTTTCTCCAGTGGGCCATCGGCATGGCGTCAGCCGCGGATTACTTTGACCGCGCCGTCAGGGTAAAAAATCCGCACCCTGTAAGGATCCGCGACGACCTGGGTCATCCCCGTATCTTGTGCTATGGCCGTGTAGTACCGCTGGCACTCTGGACACATTGCCTCCGATACAGCAAACGGCTCGTTGGGCGCAATCTCCGGCATTTGCACCTCGGCATGTGACCCGTAGAAACGTCCAGGGACGCCGTTGTCACGCGGCTCGGTTGCGAAAGTAAAGCCTATCCGCGCAGCCCGTTGCCTCGCCTCATCGTATTTAGACGGATCGAATCCGTACTGACGCCTGAGTATCCTAGTTCCGTATCCACTCAGACCGCGCTCACCGCTTTCTGTCGCACCGGCCACTTTACCTTCAGGTATCTGCCCGAAATTAGCTCTGGCGGCTCTAGCCGAGGCGACAGCCGCATCTACGTCGGTGGTTGGATCTGCGGGTCCGAGAGTATCCGATGAGGGGCCTGCAGGCGCTCCTATGCCATCCGCTACCACTGCGTTACTGCTGGGATCGATGCTTATCCCGTCGACAACTACGCCGGTCTCGACACCCATCTCTGCGGGAAACAGCGGTAACTGTCCATCTGCTGGCGTAACGCCGCGTCCGGCACGATAGGGACCAGGCAGCCGAAGCGGTGTTCCGGGATTAGGGTCAGGTGGCTCACCTTGACTCATCAAACCTGTTGGATCGCTGCAGTCGATGGGGGCGTCGTGGCAGTAGGCGTAGCTGCGGACACCATCCTGGCTGCTCGGGTCCGGCTGCAAGAACCGCTCCAGACGCGGGTCGTAGGCCCGGTTGGTCAGCGCGTACCAGGGCAGCGGCCGGTCGTCGTTGCTGCCATAGCTTCCGCTGTTGAACTGCCCCGCCCCGTCGTACCAGCCGTCATACCAGTAGCCCCGGTAGCGCAGCGGCTGCGGCACCCCCTCCACGGCCAGCGCCACCCCCGTCCCGCCGCCGGAGGTCAGCACGCCCCACGGGTCGTAGCGGTACTGGTCCACCACCGCCCCCCGGTTGTCCGTCAGCGCCACCACGTCGCCCCGCCCGTTGGTCACGTACCAGTAGGGCGTGGGCGTCGGCTGCCCCTGGCTCGGGTTCTGGTACAGCAGCTCCAGCGGCTCCCCGTCCGGCCGATAGAGGAAGGTCTCGGTGAACGAGGCCGTCCCCTCCACGATGGCCACCTGCCCCACCCGGGCGCCCCGGTAGGTCAGCCGCTCGCTGAAGCTGGCGGCGGGGCCAGTGTTGGGGTGCGCGTCGCTCACGGCGATGGTGGCGCGCAGCCCGCGCGCGTTGTAGCCGACCGTGACGCTGACCCCGTCGCTGCTGACCACGTTGGTCAGGTGGCCCTGCGCGTCGTAGGTCAGCGCGCGCAGCGTGGTGCTGTTGGCGGCGGCGTTGACGGTGGTGATGGCGGTGGTGTTGCCGGCCGCGTCGTAGCCGTAGCCTGCGGCCAGGGGGCCGTTGGGCTGGCTGCCATAGCGCACCGAGACCAGTTCGTTGGGCAACCAGCCCGCCGGCGGGGAGCCGTCGGGGTTGGCATAACAATAGGTCTGGCTGATGGGCTGGGCGCCGGCCACGGCGGGGGCGCGGGAGACGGAGGTCAGGTTGCCGTTGCCGTCGTAGCCCCAGGCGACGCCGCTGGCGGAGACCAGGCGGCCGTGCGCGTCGTAGCCGAGGGCCTGGGCCGTGCTGGGGGGCGCGCCGCCGCAGGTGGTGGCACCGTAGGCGCTGATGGCGGTGGTGACGCCGAGCGGGCTGTAGGCGTAGGCGTAGCTCAGGGCCAGGAGCTGCCCGCTGACCGTCGGCCCGCCGGTCTGGCTGCAGAGGAGGCGGTCGTTGGCATCATACTGCCGCGTCTCCTGCACATTGGCCGTGCCCGCGCCGAGCGTGGCCGTGTAGGGCCGGTCGTCGAGGGTGTAGCTGAACAGGCTGGTCGCCACGGGGCCAGCGGCGTTGTCGTCGATCTCGGTGGCCCGCCCCGCGGCGTCGAGCGTGGCCGTCACGCTGGCTGTGCCGCCGAGCAGGCTCTGGGTGCGCGGGCGGCCCGCCGCGTCGTAGCCGTACGCGGTCGCGCCCTGCCCGTCGTCCTGGCTCGTGAGCCAGTCGAGCGCGTTGTAGGTCGCGGTGGAGGCCTGGGGCTGGGTCCCGCTCACGCCGTCGGCCTGGCGGCTCAGCGCGCGCACGTTGCCGTTCGGGTCGTAACCCACGGTCGTGGTGATCGCGGTGAGTGTCTGGCCGCTGTAGCTGTCCACGCGCTGCGCCGTCCGTCCGGCGCCGTCGAGCGTGTAGGCGTGGTCGCGCTGGGTGAAGTCGAGCTGATCGGTCAGGTGGCCGGCCGGGTCGAGGGCGAAGGTCTGGCTGGCCGCGGGCGGCGGGTTCGTCACCTGGTTGCCCTGCAGACCGGGGTACACTGTGACCGCGCGGGGCTGGTCGGCGTAGTCGTAGGTGCGGTAGGTGACGTCGCCGTTGGGGGCCTGCGCTTGCACCAGGTTGCCGTCGTGGTCGTAGCTAGAGGTCGTGGTTTGCGGCGCGGTCGCCGTCAACTCGCCGGTCCCGCCCACGGTGTCGGTCACGAGTTGGTTCAAGCCGTCGTAGGTGCGCCGGTCGACGCTGCTGGCCCCGTGCGTGTCGAGCGGAACGGTGATGGCCGTCGTGTTGCCCACCGCGTCGAGACCATACTGGGTCAGCGTGCCCAGCGGATCGGTCGTCCCGCTCGGTCGTCCCGCCAGGTCATAGGTGTAGGATGTGAGGTTGCCCGCTGGCGTGAGGACTTGCGCGAGGCGCGTGGCGGTGTAGGTCAGCACGGTCGTCTCGTCCACGGCGTTCGTGCTGCTCGTCAGGCGGCCGAGGGGGTCGTAGGCGCGCGTGGTGGGGTCGCCCGCGCCGTCGGTGGTGCGCACGATGTTGCCGTCGCCGTCGTAGCCGATCGTCGCGGTCGGGGGGCGCACGCTACCGTCGAACAACGCGACGGTGGGCTGGGCAAGCTGGGTGAGGCGGCCCTGGTGGTCGTAGCCCGCGGTCGTGACATAACCGTTGGGCGAGGTGACGGTGAGCTGGTTGCCATCCGCGTCGGAGCCGTAGGTGGTGGTGACGGGACCGGTGGTCTGCGCCGCGTCGCTCGGGTTGAGCGTGGTGAGCGGCGGGCTGCTCACGGAGAGCAGGTCGCCCGCGGGCGTGTAGGTGTACGTGCGCGTGGCCGCGACGGGGGGCGTGGGGTTGAGCGCGGCCACCGGCGTCTGCCCGACGGAGGTGTCCGGGACAATGACCCCGCGCGCGTCCGTCGTGGCGACGAGTTGGCCCCACGCATCATAGGCGTTGATGGTCCCCCGCCAGCGGTCGCCGGTCGGGGCGCAGTCGGTGTGCGGCCGCAGGTGCGGCGTGATCTGTCGGTGGCGCCCACCAGACTTGTGCACGCCACCGATTTTGCGCGATGGATGTGCGTGCGTGCCGACGATCGTGCGCGATGGAGGCACTTGCGCGCCACTGATCGTGCGCGATGGACGTGCGTGCGCCACGGCGAACGACTGGCGGCACGAGGAGAGAGACGAGAGGCGGTCGATGACGCTCGTGACCTGGTGGCGCGGGCCGTCGTAGCTGTAGACCGTCCGCGCGCCCTCGGCGGTGTCGCGCTCCAGCAGGTCGTAGGTGGTGGGGTCGTAGCGGTAGGTCGTGGTGACGGGGCTGGTCGCGTTGCCGGGGATGTAGGCGGCGATGGCTGGCTGGTCCGTCTCGGTGACGAGCCCCGTGCTGCCGTACTGACCAACGTAGGCGTAGGCGTTGGTCGTGACGTTGCCCCGCGCGTCGGTCACGCGCGTGATGTCGTGATTCTGGTCGTACGCAAACGCCGTGCGATTGTTGAGGCCATCGGTGACGGCGACGGGCTGGCCGTGCGCGTCCAGATCGTAGGTCGTCGTCAGCGCGGCGGTCGTGCCGACGCCCGCGACCACGACGGTCCGGCCGGGGGTGTAGGTGAAGGCCGTGGTGTAGGCCGGGGTGAAGCCGGGCTGGCCGAGCGTGCCTGAGAGGGGGCTGGAGATACTGACCACGCGGCCCTGCGCGTCGTAGGCAATGCTCCAGGTATGGGCCGTCTGCGTGTAGGGCGTGGTGACGCGGGTGAGCAGCGCCCCGCTGTAGGCGAAGGTGGTGGTGAGGCCCTGGCCCGTGCCGGCCGCGGTCGTGATGGTCTGGAGCTGGGTCGTGCCAGGCGCATAGCCGTAGGCGACGTGCTGGCTCCCCGCCCGCCCGCTGCCGCCGCTGACCCACAAGGGACTCTCCACGTCGGACAGCAAGCCATTCGCGCCGTACAGGAATTGGATGGAGCGGCCGCCGTCGTTGACCATGCTGCTCGGGCCGGGGTCGCCCGTGAACCGCAGCCGGTTCTCGTTCCCATAGGCGTCCCCGGTCGCGACGCGGCGTCCCTGGCCGTCGAAGCTCATCGTCGCGCCGGTCAAGAAGTCCGTCAGCGTGTACGCGGTCGTGGGCGCGGTGGTCACGGTGAGCTGCCACGGCATCCCCGGCGGCGGGCTATAGGCCGTATAGGGTCCATCGGCGGAGAGCGAGCCCGTGTAGGTCAGCGGCCACGTCGCGCCCGTGTCATCCGTGTAGACGAGCGTCCCCGTCATTGCCCCCCCGATGCTGGGACTCACGCTGCTGCTCCAGCCCTGCCCCGCCGTCGTGGTGACCCCAGCCTGGGCTGCAACACTATCCCATGTCTGGCCCATCGCCAAATCGGGGCCACGTCCGGGCAGCTGCATAGCGGAGGCGCTGACATCCACGTGGCCGTCGGCCAGATCAATTTGCGCCCCCAACACCCTGGCCATAGACATGTTGTGGTGAGCATGCCACGGAACCAAGCCATCCAGGGGCGCCAGGGTCGCCACGGGAGCGGCGCTGGGCGTGGTCGCGGCGACCCAGGTGGGAAGATTGACCAGCGCTCCCGTATTGCTCTGCCCGGTACCATCCGTCGTGGATAGCCCGATGCCCTCGTCGAAACGCCAGTAGCCAACTAAGCCCGCCTCCTGCCCCGTCAAGCTGACGGCCATGTCCTGTTGGATCTGCTGGGGGGTGCGGAGCACGTTCCACACGCGCACCTCATCGAGTTGGCCAGGAAAGCTGCGGTCGTACAGCCCATTAATGAACTCGCGACCCAGTAGAAGCGCGGTCGCGCCCGTGGACACGCCGGCAACGCTCCCGAAGTCTTGACTGGCCGCCGCCGTGCCGTCGACGTAGACGGTCACGACGCGCCCATCATAGGTCGCGGCCACATGGGTCCAGACGTTCGGCGTCAAAGCGGGGGCGCAGACGATGCGGTTCGGGGAGGAGGCCGTTGTGTTCAGCGCCAAGCAGGGCTGCCCGTTCGAGACGACTAGGGTATACCCTGTCCCAACGGTTGAGGGAGTGTCAACTCGCGGTTTGCTCAAGAATGCGCGATAGCCACCCGCGCCCGTCCAGTTCACCCACGCTTCGAGCGAGAAATTCCGCGCGAGGCTCAACGCGCTGGCGCTCGGGACGCCCACGTACGCGCCCGACCCATCGGTGTTGCCATTGAACAACAGCGCGTAGTCCGTCGTCGCCGCGGGGTAGTCGGGCGGGAGGGGTATGCCGAGCGGCACACCGGAACTGACCCACGTCGGCGCGTTCACAAGGGTCCCTGTATTGCTCAACCCGCTGGCGTCGGCTGTGGTCGATCCGCTGCCCTCGTCGAATTGCCAGTAGCCGACGAGATTGCTGTAGTTAGGGTGCGCCGTCGTGACCGTTTGCCTCATCCAGGCACGAATGGTGGCGGCGGCCAGCACGGTATTCCAGACGCGGACATCGTCGAGCTGGCCGCCGAAGCTACGATCATACAGGCCGTTGGCGAACTCGCGCCCGATGAGGAGCGCCGTCGAGCCCGTCGCCACACTGTAGGACCCGCCCCAGGTTTGTGTCGCGACGGCCAGCCCATTGACGTAGATGGTGCCGTCCTGACCGTCGTAGGTGGCGGCCACATGCGCCCAAGCGTGCGGGGGCAAGGCCTGAACGCCGCACACAACGCGATTGGGGCTGGGAGCGTTGGTCGAGAGCGCCAAGCAGGGCTGCCCGTTCGAGACGACCAGCGCGTAGCCCGTCCCGACGGAACCGGGCGTATCCACATGTGGCTTGCTCAGCATGACCTGATAGCCGCCTGCGCCGGCCCAATCCACCCATGCTTCGAGCGAGAAGTTCTGCGTGAGACTGAGCGCGGTGGCACTCGGGACGCTCACATACGCGCCCGATCCGTCAGTATGACCGTTGAACGATAGCGCGTCGTCCACCGGACTTGACGCGCCCGTAACCATACCTCTCCCTAGGGAGGGCCGGCCCTTGCGATCCCCTGATGGCCGAGCAGCCGTTGGGGGGGTAATAGTAGAGGTCGGTGTGGTGGCGGATAGTCCGAGGGGGGACATCGCAGTCGTGCTGGATGCGGCGAACGCAGTCGTGCCTGTAATGTCCGTCGAGGGGACGGGCGAGACTATCCCGGGCGACGGGGTGATCGACGCCGTGTGAGTCATCATCATGGGCGACGGCGCTGCCGCGCGGGAGGAGGTCGGTGTGACTATCGTCGCAGCCGTCACCGGTGCTGTGGGTGTGAGCGTGGGTGTGCCAGACATAATGGTCGCGGTCGGCGTACTGAGGGTAGTGATCTGAGGTGGCGCGACGATTCCTGCGGCCCGCGTCGCGATGAGCAATCCCGGCGAAGAGAGTGGACCGATGACGCCGATTAGCACGGTGAGCAAAGCGACAAGCGAACGAGCACAAATCCTCACGCCCCAAGCATCCCTTCTCTAAACACGATGACGAGACAATCTCATGGTATAGCCCGTCCCTCTCACTGTCGATCACCCAAAAGTACTAATTATCCACTGCTATGTCAAGGAGGGGCTGATGCATGGGCTGCCGATTAAGCACCATTATCCGCAGGTCCGGGCGTGATATCCTGCCGGTAACGTGCCCATCCAAGTACGGTAGGGGACAGAAAGCACGTAGGCCCGGCGATCATCCAACAAACTCATCCGAGACAACACTCGCTAGACGGCACTCGTCGCATGGCTGCACGGACCCTCGGTGGCGTCACTGGACACCCGTGCGGAGATGTGTCCAGTGGTTAGACGGCGGCGGCTCCCCGAAACCGCACGATGGCGGCGGCGACGGTCAGCAGGATGGTGACGCCATAGGTGACGCCATAAATGATCAAATGATCTGCAGCGCGCCGGGGTCGAGGTTCAGGATGGGGAGCAGGTCGGCCAGCACCGTGAGGATGAGCGCGCCGGCGATCGTTCCGCTGTCGTGGCCGCTGCCGCCAATTAACGGCGTGCCGCCGATCGCCACGGCCGCGACCGAGGCAAAGAGGTACGGGTCTCCCATGCCAAGGTAGGGCTGGGCGACGAAGCCGGTGTAGAGGATGCCCGCGATGGCCGCCGCGATGGAGCAGATCACGTAGGTGGCAATCATGATCGGCACGACGTTGACGCCTGAGAACTCGGCCACGATGCGGCCTCTACGCCGACCTCTACCACTGCCAGATCCGCTAGGCGCCTGCCGCTGTGGTCACCGTCGGCCAGCTAGGGCGCCGCTTACTCTATCGCGTCGTCGGGCAGAAGGACCTGTCCCGACGCGATGAGGAGTTGACGTTCGCGTACTCGATCATCGGCGTTGATCTGGAGCAGCCAGACCGTCGCGCGGCCTTCCAACGTCACGCCGACGATAGTTGCCCCGTGCAAAGCGAAGTGGTCACGCCACTGCTGTTCGCGTGGAGTGAAGAGGCGGCAGAACTCGCCCGTGTCAGGATCGAAGGAGGAGAGATCAGTCCCCTTGTGCCGATTGCAGCGCCAGCACGTGAAGGCCAGGTTCCCCGCTTCGGTTGCTCCGCCGTGCTTCTCGGCGACCACATGGTCCACCTTGTGCGGAAAGAATGCCACGGCGGATGGGAGGAGGCAGTACTCGCAGCATGATCTGGCTCGCTCCACCACCAGGCGGCGTACTGCCGCCAGGACATGGGTGATACTCACCGCGTCGCGGTGAGTGCTGACAGCGCACGAATTTTGAGCATCACCACCAGGTGCTCGATGCGCTCCAGTTCGCTGACCTCCGCTTGCTCGGCGGATGAAAGCGGCCCGGTACGTTCGCGAGCTAGCAAGGTTTGTAGGCGTTGCCGCGCGTCAAGCGGCGGGACAAACGCGGCGACCTGCTCCGGCGTGGGTGTACTGGCCAGAAACGTGAGGATAGAGCGGTAGAGGTACGCGGGGACCGCCGGTTGCCGCAAGCTCAACGCCAGGAGTTCCGGAAGGCGGTCTTGCAACGGCGCGAGTTGGTCCGCCAACTCGTCGGACACAGTCAGCGTGATGGTGCGCATCGAGCGGCCTCCAGATCGTACGTGGATATGAAGCAGTGTGCCCTCAGTATACGCCAGGGCTAGCCAGCCTCGCGAGGTCTCCGTCCCTTATCGGGTGCGCCCCGAGATTGTGAGACGCGGCCTGCGACTGCCCGGCTGGACCGGGACCGGCCGCAGCCGGTCGGGGGCCAGTCCGCATGTGTCGCATGGCAAAGTACCGGCCGACTGCGGTCGGCTGGGGTCCGCCGCCCGCTGCTCTTGGTCCCGGTCCGACACCACAGTGTCCGTGCGCTGCTGTGTAAATCGCCGATTTTCATCCGTGGGGGCGTCCCGCAGGGACATGACTATCTGCCATGCGACCGCCGTCGCAGGCGTCCGCCATCACAATCGTAGGGCGCACCCTCCCTTATCGGCCGCGCATCGGCGTGTCCGAGGCGCCTACTGCCGTCTGTCAGCACCCTAACAAAGTACTGACAGAAATTCTGACATTACATCTATTAGTTCATGCAACTGGATGCGCGCATCTCGCAGTTTCTTTAGGACGTGCGAACTTAACCAGCACCAGCTTACCTCAGAAAGTCACCAATAAGCCCTGCCCTATTGCAATAGCCCTATCCTTGCACTTTTTGCTTGGCCATTACATCTAGCGGTTACGCAAGCTGTCAAACCGCTAGCCTGGATTATTCACGAAAACATTCATCGAATTGGATTGGCTGCTAATGGCGGCCTTGCAGGCTCCCGGAGTGCACTTTGGACGCCAAAATCGGCTCTACAGGCGCTTCAGCCGGTCTACAGAGGTGGGTGTTCAGCCAGATACGGCCAATCCAGTTAGACCAGAATGCTCATGAATAATCCAGGCTAGATGTAGTACGCAAAGCGGCATCTACTTGACGATAATCGAAAAGTGCAAAGATAGTGCCTGCCGATAATGCGCCCATTCAAGCGTGGTAGGGGACGGAAAGCACGTCCGATAACAAGAGGGACTCATGGGCAACGGCACTCATCAGGTGGCTGCGCGAAGGTGTGACCCGTGGTTAGACGGCGGCGCCGTGGAACCGCACGATCGCGGCGGCGACGGTCAGCAGGATGGTGACGCCATAAATAATCTGCAGCGCGCCGGGGCCGAGGTTCAGGATGGGCAGCAGGTCGGCCAGTACCGTGAGGATGAGCGCGCCGGCGATGGTCCCGCTGTAGTGGCCGCTGCCGCCAATCAACGGCGTGCCGCCGATCGCGACGGCCGCGACGGAGGCAAAGAGGTACGGGTCGCCCATACCAAGGTAGGGCTGGGCGACGAGGCCGGTGTAGAGGATGCCCGCGATGGCCGCCGCGACGGCGCAGATCACGTAGGTGGCAATCATGATCGGCACGACGTTGACGCCCGAAAACTCGGCCACGATGCGGCTGGCGCCCAACGCGTACAGACGGCGCCCGAAGGTTGTCCAGCTCAGCAACACCGCCGCGATCAGCGCCAGACCCGCCCAGATCGGCGTGTTGATCGGCACGGGACCAATGGTGTTGAAGGTCCACTCGACGATTAGCGGCGGCGCCCTGGACGCCTGCTGGCCGCCCATATAGACGAGCAGCGCGCCTTCCACGATCACGTTCATGCCGAGCGTCATGATGATGGGCGAGATGCACAGCACCGCGATGCCCACGCCGTTGAGCAGGCCCACCAGCGCCGCCAGCGCGATCAGGATTGGAATCACCCAGATCAGGGGACCGTTCTGGCCAGCCGTCAGAATGGTCAAGATGATCCCTGCCGCGTTGACCCGGCGCGCGCCTGACGCGGGTTGTGCAGGGTGATGGGCGCGCCGTCCGGACGAATCTCGCCGGCATCGGCGCAAATGGCCCCGGTGAGCGCCTTGATCAGCGTGCTTTTGCCGGCGCCGTTCTCGCCAAGGAGGGCGTGGACCTCGCCGGGAGACGCCGCGAAGTCGACGTTGTCGAGTGCGACAATACCCCCGAACGCCTTGGTGAGATTAGTCACCTGCAGAGCTCGCGCGGCGCCGGTGGGGGCAGGGCGCGCCTTTTGTTGATCGTTCATCACAACGCTCCCGCTCACCGCCGGCCACGGGGTCTGCCGCGTGAGGCGACGCCGACCACCGGCGGGGTCAGGTAGAGTATAGGATTGCGCCCGCCTGGTTGTTAGCACCTTTAATACTGTTGACAGTTGACGATCACCCCCGATTCCGGCTATGATAAGGACAATGTATGAGTCGTCGTGCCCGGTACGGAGGAATGGAGGGAGTGATGACACAGGTCAAGGTCGCCGTCACCGATTACACGTTCGGTGAGCTGGATGTTGAGCGGACGACGCTGGAGCCGCTGGGCTGCACGATCGTGGCGGACCAATGTCGCACCGAGCGGGAGGTCGCAGTCCTTGTCCGCGACGCGGACTATGTGCTGACCCAGTTTGCGCCCGTCGGCGCGGAGGCGATTGGGGCGATGAATAAAGCGCGCGTGATCGTCCGCTACGGCATCGGCGTCGATAACGTGGACCTGAGCGCCGCGGCGGAGCGTGGCATACCCGTCTGCAACGTCCCGGACTATTGCATCGATGAGGTGGCCGACCACACACTGGGCATCATCCTCGCGCTGACGCGGCAGATCGCGCGCGTCTCGGCCGGGGTGCATGCCGGGCGCTGGGCGTCGCCGCCACCCTTAAACCGTTTCCATGCCCTCTCCGAGTTGACCACGGGCGTGGTCGGCTGCGGACGCATCGGGCGCGCGGTGATCGGGCGCCTCACGCCGTTCAAGACGCGCATCCTGGTCCACGATCCCCTCGTGAGCGCGGCCGGCGCCCAGGCATTGGGCTGCGAAAGCGTCACGTTGGAGACGCTGTTCGAGGCCAGCGACCTCATCACGCTCCATTGTCCGAGCACCCCGGACACCAGGCGCATAATCAACGCGCGCAGCCTTGCAACCATGAAAGACGGCGTGCTGCTGGTCAACGTTGGCCGCGGCGCGCTGGTCGACACGGACGCGCTCATCGCGGCCCTGCGCGACGGCAAGGTTGGCGCCGCCGGCCTGGATGTGACCGATCCCGAGCCGCCCGGGGACGACAGCCCCCTGCTGTCCCTCGACAACGTGGTCATCACCAGCCACATCGCGTCGGCCAGCGTGCGGGCCGCGGCGGCGCTCCGCTCCGGCGTGGTCGACGTCGTGGTCCGCGGCCTGCGCGGCGACAGCTTGCAACACGCTGTCAATGGGGTCAGCGCCTATCGGAGCGTACCGTAAGCAGGCGGGATGCACCTTAATCCGACCTGCGACTCGTGACATCGACCTGCGACTGAAGTCGCATGGCAAAGTACGACGACTAAAGTCGTTGGGCGCTGCGTGCGGAGACACTTTGTCGTTGGGCGCTGCGTGCGGAGACACTTTGTCGTTGGGCGCTGCGTGCGGAGACACTTTAGTGTCCGTTGTTTGCCATGCGACTTCAGTCGCAGGCCAAAGCCACGTTGCAATAGTAGTAGGCGGCGAACACCACATGTCAAACTGATGCGGAGGAAGGAATAGATAGCATGCGACTGGTCACATTTACCCATGATGGGGCGACCCGCCTGGGCGCGCTACGGACGACCGATGGACGCCAACGAATCGTGGATCTGAACCGCGCGGAGCCCCGCTTGCCGACGGACATGATCGACCTGCTGCAAGCAGGGCCGGACGGGTTGGCGCTGGCGCGGGAGGCGCTGACGCGCGCGCCAGAGACGGACGACCTTGACCCGGCGGCGGTCACGCTCAAGGCCCCTATCCTGCATCCCAGTAAGATCATGTGCATTGGACTCAACTACCGCGACCACGCCGCCGAATCGGATCAGCCGTTGCCCGATTATCCGACCGTGTTTGCCAAGTATCCGAACAGCGTGATCGGTCATGGCGAGCGGATCGTGCTGCCCAAAATCAGCGCGCAGGTCGATTACGAAGGCGAGTTGGCCGTGGTTATTGGCCGCCGCGCGCGCGAGGTGGCGCACGCGGACGCCCTGCGCTACGTCGCCGGCTACGCGCCGTTCAACGATGTGAGCGCGCGCGATTTCCAGCATCGCACCAGCCAGTGGACCATCGGCAAGACGTTCGACACGTTCGCCCCCCTGGGGCCTGCCCTGGTCACGGCCGACGAGGTCCCCGATCCGCAAGCCCTGGACCTGCGCGTGTCTATTGGCGAGGAGGTACTGCAGTCGTCGAACACCGGCCAGATGGTGTTCTCCGTGGCCGACCTGATCGCCTACTTGAGCGCGGTGATGACGCTTGAGCCGGGAGATATCATCGCCACCGGGACGCCGGGCGGCGTGGGCGCCGCCCGCAAGCCCCCGCGCTACTTGCGGCCCAACGAGACCGTCCGCGTGGAGATCGAGGGCCTGGGCCGCCTTGAGAACCCGATTGTGGCGCAAGCCTGAATCGGACGGCGAGGTCTGTATGTCAGCGGCACAGGGGACCATCGCTGGCCACTCGCGCGCCATGCGCACGGCCTTTGCCGACCCTAGCGCGCGGGGTCGAGCACGGTGATGCTGGCAATGGGGAAGGACACCTGAGCGGGGGGCGCGACCGGCTGACGCGGGATAAACGGCAACCAGGAGCGCACGCGCGACGGGAGCCACTCCCAGGCGTCGGGTCGATCCGTGTCCGGCGTGTTGATGGACTCGACCAGTAGGCGCCCCGTGCGCGCATCCCAGGCCAGGGCGACGGGGGTCGCCCCCGCGCCGATGACCCTCGGCGCCCGCCACCGCCGCGTGTCCAGCACGCTCACCGTGTTGGCGACCTCGTCCGCGACGAAGGCCTCGTGCCGCTCGGGGGCCAGGGCGATGGCCGAGGGCAACGTCCCGGCGCGGCCCACCAGGATCGCGCGCAGCAGTCGCCCGCTCGCCCCATCGAGGACGCTCACCATCCCGCCACGGCGCGGCGCGCCTGTCGCCGCTGCCGTCCCGTTGTCGAGGATGAAGACCTGATCGGTGGCCGCGTCGACCGCCGCGGGCATCCTATCCGCGACTTGGATGCCCGCCTCGACCGCCGCCGGGCCCATGTCGCGCCCCGTCGTGGTGTCGAGCAGGTCCACGCCGCCGCGGGTGAGGGCGACGAAGGCCCGCCGGGTGTGCGCATCGACCGCCAGGACCCGCCGCACCCCGTTGACCTTGCGCACGACGCGGCCGGTCCTGGCGTCGAGGACCCACACGCCGGTCATGGTCGTGGCGAAGACGCGCCCGCTCGGCTCGTCCACCATCACGCCCCGCGGGTCGCGGTCGAGTGGTACCGTCCGCAGGAGGCGGAGCGTCCGCACGTCGAACATGCGCAGCACGTCGGGGTCGCGCCAGCAGACGCCTCCCGCCCACCCGCCCGAGCCGCCGCCCACGACGAAGACACGGCCCGCCCGTCCGTCCACCGCCGCCGCCATGGGTTGCGTGTTGAACGACACCGCGCGGAGCTGGGCCCCGCTCGCCCCGTCCAGCACGCGAAGGACGCCCACGCCCGGCGCGGGCGCGGCCACGGTCATGTTCACATCCGCCACGAAGACGCGCATCCCCCGCCGATCGACCGCCACCGCCAGCGCCCCCCCGTCCACGGGCACGACGCGTTGGAGGGCGCCATCCCCGACGTTGAGGATGTCGATACGGTTGGGCGGGTCTCCCGCGCTACCCGGCTGGCCCGTGCCGATCGTGGCGACGACGGCGCGGCCGGGCGTCGTGCCCACGACCAACCCGCCGCTGCTGAGCGGTTGTCCGAGCGCCACGGTGGACACGATGGGTCCGCCCGGCCTGTCGGCCACGGCCCCGTACAACGCCACCAGCGTCACCAGCACGACGAGCGCAATCCCCGCGCGCCGATACGTTGAGGGTCCATAGTTCCGCCTCGTCCGTCTGGTCAGCACGATGCCCCCCTTCCTCCGGTAGCCGATCATGCTGCCCCGTCGTCCGACGCCAAGGCCAGCGCGACGATCCGGCCGGGCTCGAACATGCGCAGGAAACGGCCGACCGCCGACCGTCGGGTGACAGGGCCGAGTTCCGGTCGCAAGAAGACCTGCTCGCTATACTCGCCGATATCCTTGATCGCCAATGCGTAGCGGTAATAGGTGAGCGCGGCGGGATCGAGCGTGGTCGCCCCGTATCCCTGGAGAAACAGATCCTCTGTTGATGCCACTGCCTTCCCTATACATCGTAGGCAGAGTGTACCACGAAGGCGACGGATGTGCGGGACATGCGCTTCCCGTAGGCATTGCCCGTCAGGGGTCTCGCGCATTTAACGTGAAACGGGCTGGGTCACGCGAGGGACCTATCGGAAAAGGCGGCCATAACGAGGGTAGGTCACACCTGAAAGGGCGGCGCAGGCGATACTACCCTTGCCCTCGGTAACACAACTGAGCCGGTAACAAGCCACATGGCTCATTTTCGCGCGAATCGTTGTAGCGGGCCCACCAGGTAGACCATCTTCACTAACTAGATGGTGAATATGGTACGATAACAGTGGAGCCGACGTCCGAGTTGGCCGAACAATGATCGGAGGAGACAGACATGGCGAAGACGTGGTTCATCACCGGCACGTCGAAGGGTTTCGGCCGTGAGTGGGCCGAGGCTGCTCTCAATCGGGGCGACAACGTGGCAGCGACCGCCCGTGATGCAGGGCAGCTGCAGCCGCTGGCCGAGCGGTACGGCGACGCTGTGCTGCCGCTGCAACTCGACGTGACCGACCGGGCCGCGGCGTTCACTACGGTGGCGCAGGCGGCTGCGCACTTTGGCTCGCTCGACGTCGTGGTCAACAACGCCGGCTACGGGCAGCTCGGCATGGTCGAGGAGCTGAGCGAGGACGACATCCGTGCCGAGATGGAAACCAACTTCTTCGGCGCGCTGTGGGTGACACAGGCAGCCCTGCCGTTCATGCGCCGCCAGCGCTCGGGTCGCATCATCCAGGTGACCAGTGAGGGCGGTGTCCGGGCCTTCCCGCAGTTCGGCGCCTATCACGCGTCGAAGTGGGCCCTCGAGGGTCTGTCCGAGGCACTGTCACAGGAGGTTGGACTGTTCGGTATTCACGTCACATGCGTAGAGCCGGGCCCCTACGCCACCGACTGGGGAAGCGTCGGGTTGCGGCGCGCCGAGGAGAACCCCGACTACCAGGACCTGCGCGACGGCATTCGCGACGCCATTGGCCGCGGCGGTTGGGAGCGAGGCGACCCGACCGCGACGCGCGCCGCGATCTTGAAGGTGGTGGACGCCGACCAGCCGCCGCTGCGGATCTTCTTCGGCAAGTCCCTAGAGCCGGTGACTGAGGCGTACCAGCAGCGCCTTGCGACCTGGAACGAATGGCAGCCCGTGTCGCTGGAAGCCTTCGGGCGCTCCACCTCTCGCTCGCAGTTCACCTGAACCGCCATGAGACGACCCTTGCACTTCCCTGACGGGCGGGGCCGGTCGGCGCGCGCCTGCTCGGCGGAGACCGGCCCGACCGCCGCCACCGAATGACCAATCCGGAGATGACTCGATGACCGGACGGACTCGCCCCCCAGTGGGCGCCAACGCCGACCCGCTGAGCGTCAGCGCGCTGACGGGTAAGCAACGCCAAAAGCTGGCCACGCAACGCAAGCTGCTCACCGCGGCACGCGAGGAGTTCCAGCAGCACGGCTTCGCCGGGGGGCGCGTCGACCGCATCGCTGAGATGGCCGACGTCAACAAACGGTCTATCTACATGTACTTCGAGGACAAAGCCGGCCTCTTCGACGCCGTCATCCGCGAGAACCGCAACGCCATCGGCGCCGCCGTCGCCTTCGACCCCTCGGACCTGCCCGCATACGCCCTCCGCCTCTACGACTACTGGCAGGCACACCCCGAAGCCGGCCGGCTCTACTGGTGGCGCAATCTCGAACGATCGACCATCACCGACGTCGAGGACGCCGCCTACACCGACATGGTCGCCGGCATTAACAGCGCCCAGCGCGCCGGTCAGGTCGATCCCGCCATCCCCCCTCCCCACCTGTTCGCCTTCATCCTCGCGCTATTGCAAAGCTGGGCCGTCCCCTCCGACACGTTCGCCGTCGCCGTCGACGACGCAGAGCACGACCGCAGACGCGCCAGCATCCGCACCGCGATTGAGCGGCTCACGGGCGCCCCGTCACCACCGGGGCGCCCGCCCTCAGGGTTTTTGCATAACCCCTCAAAACAGACCCCGCTGTAAGGCGTCACAGGGCCTGCGCCACTCCGCGGCACAGGCCCTCTCACCAAGGCAACGTGCCCTCTTCAGGCCGCGCGCGTGCGCCTCCTTGACCTGTCGGAAGCGCCGCTCGCGTTCAGTATGCTTGGACGCCTGGAGCTGTCGCCAGGCTGCTCCGTGGTCGTAGCTCGGGGGCGGCGGGGCGTCGATCACCGTGGGGTCTGCCGCCTCGTCGTCAACGAGCAGCCGCCGCAACTCCGGCCGGACCCGGTGGACATAGCGCTCGACGACCTCGCGCGCGTTGACGAGCAGGTGGAAGCGGTCCACCACCTGCACAGCAGCGGGGGCTCCGACGGTCGACGCGGTCGCGTACTCCCGATAGCGGTCGCGCGCGACGATATCGATCCCCTCGGCGCCCTGTAGCCAGGCGGCGACGGTGTCCGCCGTCCGATCGGGTAACAGGTCGATGGGGCGACGACGCTCCAGATCGACGACGATCGTGCCGTAGGAGCGGCCTTTGCGGAGCGCGAAATCGTCCAGCCCGACCGCGTGTGGCGGCGGGACATCCGGCGGCGGGGCCGCCCGGGGGAGGCGGGGCCGCCCGGGGGAGGCGGGGCCGCCCGGGGGAGGCGGGGCCGCCCGGGGGAGGCGGAGCAGGGTCTCGCGGCTCGTCCGCGGGTGCAGACGCGTGGCCAGCCGCGGGCCGGCCGCGCCACCAGTGGCGAAGCCGATGGCGCGCAGCGCGTGGGTCAGGCGTGGGGTGCGCCGGGCGCGGTAGGGCACGAGAGCGGGCAGACGCTCGGCGAAGGTGCGCTTGGGGCAGGCCTCGTCGTCGCGGAAGAAGCGGCGCACGCGCAGCAGCAAGCACATGGGCCGACCGGCGATGGGCAGGTCACGCACGAGTCGGAGATAGCGGCTGTGGACATGCGCCGACGCGCGCTCACAGGCGGGGCAATGCTGGCACGGGGGGATCGTGTGCGCGTCAGCGCGCCGACGCCGCGATCCGCAGCGCCGCCGCCCGCGACAGCGCCGACTCCAGTCGGAAGATCACGCCGCCGCGCGTCCAGAGCAGGGTGTTGCCGGCCAGGCGGATGCGCTCCGATGTCACGGCGCCCGTGACATCGGTGTACCAGAAGAGGTGCGGCCGCCCCGTGAGCCAGTACGCCGGCGCGCCGTTGACCTGTGTCACCTCGACCCGCGTGCCCGGTTCCAGGCCCTTGCTGTAGGCCGGATTGACGTCGAACGAGCCGCGCGCCTCGGTGAGCAGCAGCCCGATCCGTGTCCCGGCCACGGCCGGCAGGCCTCGCCGAGGGCGGTAGACCAGCCCGACCTGGGTACCGTGCGGCAGCGCCTCCAGATACACCTCGTCGGGGGCGCCCAGCGCGGGCAGGATGAGTTGCTGGCCGAGGCCCAGCGGCGCCCCGATGGGAGCCAGGGGATGCGCGGGCGCCGCTGGCCGGTACGAGAAGACCACGCCACGCAAGCCGAGCCAGGAGGCTACCGCCGTGCGGGCGTCCGGCGCGAGGACCAGTGTCCCGCCGCCCAGTGCGACGAGCGCGACCACCGCGAGCAAGAGGCGGCGCCGCGGACCACTCCGGGCCGTCCGCGCGGACCGCGACACGGACGACACGGACGACACGGACGGATCGCGCAGGCGTTCGCGCACGGCCGCATCGACCGACGCCAGGGGGGGATAGGCGACATGCCCTCCCAGGTCGATCAGCGCCTGCTCCAGGTCACCCTCGGTTGCCGGCCACCCGTGCTCAGGCACGCCGCGGTCCTCCCTCATCGTCACTCGTCGCGTCGCCGCCCAACGTCGCCCGCAGCCGTCCGAGCGCGCGGGACAGGCGCGATTTGACGGTGCCGCGGGGACAGTCCAGCGCCTCGGCCATCTCCGCCTCCGAGAGATCGAGGAAGTAGCGCGCGGTGATGACGAGGCGATCGTCCACTGAGAGCGTGGCGAGCGCCCGCAGCAGCGCGGTATGCCGCTCCGCGCGCAGGGCCATTGCCTCGGGAGACAGGCTGGCCTCCCCCGCGGGGTGGGTCGCGGCCACCCGCAGGGCGAGGGTGGCGCGTCGGTCGTCGGCCGCGCGCCTATTGTGGGCCTCGTTGACGACGATGCGCAGCAGCCACGGGCGGAAGGGCCGGCCGGCCTGGAACCGCGCCAGGGCATAGTACGCCTTGACGAACGCCTCCTGGGTGGTGTCCTCGACCTCCGCTGCGTTGCCCAGGACGAGGTAGGCCGCGCGCATGGCCACGCCCTGGTAGCGGCGCACCAAGACATCATAGGCGTCCACATCGCCCTGGCGCGCCCGCTCGACCAATGTCGCGTCCTCCTCCAGGGGCGTGTCCTCCCGCGCGTCGCGACTCTCGCGTTAAGGATAGCAGCGTCATCCTCGCGTCGTCGCTTAGTCCTGTGTCAGAATCCGCTCAATACCGCGGGCGGCGCTGCCCACGAACACGCTGCCCTCGATGCGCCCACTCATCGCGTCCAGGACCATCACCCGGTCCTGGGCGGGCTGGAGCGCGTAGAGCCGCTGGCCGTCGCGGCTGAGGGCGACACTGGAGACCGCGTGGGCGGGGAGGTACGTGGCGCGCACCCGCGGCGCGTGGGTATCCAGCGCCCACACCCCTCGATCGGTCGCCACGTACATGGTCGCGCCGTCGCGTGAGAGGGCGGCTGGCGTCAACATGCGCGCCGGGGAGCCATCGCGCCGCGCCAGGGTGAGGCCTACGCGCGGCCCATAGGGCAGCCCGCCACGGACCACTACCAGCCGGCCCAACACCGGGTTAACGGCGTAGAGCGCCGTCGCGTCGGGCGAGACGGCCAGCGTGTAGTGCGCCAGGTCCGTGGCCGTGGCCGGCCCCTGATCCGGCAGCATGATGCAGTGGATGGCATGCCGCTCCACGCCCAGGGCATGGATGAACGCGCCCTGGCGGCCCGGCTGCACGTACAGCGTGAACAGCCAGTCGCCGCGCGGCGACCACGCCCGCGTCCAGGAGACGCCGCGCAAGGTGGGGTCGGTCTCGCCCGCCTCGCGCAGGGGCCGCGCCTCCAGGCGGTGTTGGCGCAGGTCATACACGCGCACGCTATAGGCCTGCACGCCGAGGATCTGCAGCAGGTAGAGGGACGCGCCCTGGCTATCGATGGCGTCGAGGCCGTAGCGCCCCGCGAGGTGGATGCGCGCCACGACGCGCATGGTCGCCGTGTCGATCACGATCGCCTGGGTGTCGCTCTGGACCGCGACCGCGTCGCGCAGGGCCAACCACCGGCCGTTGAAGGAGAGCGCGGCCAGGGTCGCCGTCGTGTCCGGCGCAAAGGCGGCGGGCAGCGCGCGCGGCAGGCCGCGCGGGCCGCTGCCGGATGGCGTCCGCGCCGTTCCACCCGTGGGCAGACCGCCGAGGAGCGCGGGGGGATAGTCGCCGTTCTGGGTCATGTAGTTGCCCGCGACCGTGACGGAGCGCAGCGTCCGACCCGAGCTGGCGTCGACGGCCCGCACCACCGAATGGACCCCATCCTGGAGGGTCGCGACGTAGAGCGTGCGGCCCGCCCGGTCGAGCAGACCGGTGGGCAGCGGGCGCGCCGCGCTCCCCGGCGCGACCGGCTGGGCGACGAGCGAGGTGAATGGATCCTGGCCGCTGCGCAAGACCACGATATCGTGGCGCCCCGCGCCGGAGATGGCGGCCTGTACAGGCAGCGCCACGACGACGAGGGACAATAGGGCGACGAGCATCAAGGGCAGCCGAACGGGCGGGCGCATCGTGACCTCCTTTTGGCGTCTGGTTGGCGTCTGGTTGCGTCTGGGCAACCGTCACTTCATATACAAGCGCCGCGCCGCATCGGTTCCCCAGGCGCGTCACTCGTTCCTCTACCCGACATAATCCTGCAGATGGAGGGGCAAGGTCGAGGCGCCAGCATCGACGTGCAAGATCGTGCCGGTCACCTGCGCCGACTCGTCCGCGGCGAGGTAGACGACGGCGTAGGCCGTATCCTGGGGCGTTTGGTGGCGGCCCAGAGGCAGCGCGGCCCCGGCTTTGCGCAACTCCTCTTCGCCGGTCCCCCGGCTGGCGTGCAAAGCGAGTTCGCCTTCGCTGAGTACCCAGCCAGGGATCACGTAGTTGACGCGGATGCGGTCGGCCGCGTAGGCTCCGGCGAGCGTGCGCGTTAGGGTGAGCAGGCCGCCCTTGGCCGCGGCGTAGGCCACCACGTTGGGGAGGCCCTGGATGCCGTTGATCGAGCCGATGTTGATGATGCTGCCGCCCCCCGCCGCCCTCATATGCGGGACGGCGTATTTGCAGCAGTAGAACGCGCTGCGCAGGTTCACGGCCTGGACGTGGTCCCACAACTCGGTCGTCGTCTCGTCCAGCGTCGCGCGTGGGAACCAGCCGACGTTGTTGACCAGCGTGTCGAGCCGGCCATAGGCGCGCACGGCGGCCTCGATCAGCGCGCCGCACTGGTCCTCCTGCACGACATCCGTCCGCTGGAAGAGAGCGTCGCCGCCAGCAGCGCGGATCGCCTCGGCGACAGCGGAGCCGGCATCGTCGCGCACGTCCCCGATCACCACGCGCGCTCCTTCGCGGGCCAGCATCTCGGCGCAGCCACGGCCGATGCCCTGCGCGGCGCCCGTGACCACCGCGACCTTGTCTGTCACCCTATGCATAATTCCACCTCCCACTCCCTCATACGCCCAAATATCGTTAGCGCGCAGAAGGTCTGGGGTGATCTGGGAGCGCGGGCGTCTCGCCCGTCCCTGATTGTGCGTGGGGACGGGCAAGATGCCCGCGCTCCCAGGTGATTCGTCACACGGCCCCAGGAC
>JAABUX010001163.1_pt1 | contig 40976 bp, 13 predicted proteins | sample 5561851 | NCBI WGS metagenome assembly JAABUX01 (sample SAMN10711883, study PRJNA513361) | rock metagenome | isolation source: Antarctica rocks | place: Antarctica: Victoria Land, Richard Nunatak red sandstone | collected 2016-01-03 | reverse complement strand
TAGTAGCTAGTAGTCTAGCGTATCTACTAGTTAAGACTAGCTTCAGCCTATATTAACGACGCGTAGTAGCTACTAGTCGGGTGGTTTTTATAAGCGATTTCCCTTATAAATATTAGGCGCGACCTAACGCGTCTCAGGCCTTAGACCTAGTCCTAGCCCTTTCCCTACTAGGGGGTACTTATATAAGGAGATAGGAGGGTACCCGTATCCGTCCTCCTAGCCGCTCTTAGCTAATAACTGCGTGAGGGGACTTAAACCCCTAAGAGGTAGAGGACGCGTCTTAACAATTCGTCTCCTATTAACCCGTCTTAATAATATAGCCCTAGTATCTCTCTCTCCCTAATACGTGTATCTATCTTCTTAGGCTATATAGATAGTATCCCTTTATAAGCTTCCTATAAACTTACGGCTATCTAGCTACTAGAGGCGATTATCCGCTAGGGGTTAGAGCCTATTAAAGGGTTAAGGTCCCTAGGGCTATATATATATACTTTAGGCTATATTTAACTACGGTCGCTACTATTATATACTACGCCTTATAAGCCTTTTATAGAAAGCCTGTTTTATATTACTTATAAAGGTCTCCCTTAATAATTAGTCGTAGCTAGTTTAGGCCGACCGTGTCTTATAAGAGTAGATATTTCTATATACCCTAGGGCCCTAGCCGTATATCTATTCCTAACTCTTACTAACTAAGCTCTTTTATAATAGTATAGGCGGTACTATATCTACTACTACCTCTATCCCTAGTAGCGGCTTCAGGCCTTAATATGAATAAGGTACGCTATTACATCTTTTCCCGTCCTCGCTATTCCGCCGCGCCAGGCGGTTTAATAGTCTTAGAATAGAGTCGAGCCTAAGGGTATCCTACCGCGTAGTTAGAATAATATTATATCTACTAGCCTAAGGCTAGCTTTAGGCCTAAATACGGGTCAGGTAAATATATATTAGATGATTCCCTTATTATTACTACGTCGCGAAAAGACCCCTAGCTAACGCCGAAGGCTTAATATAACGCGACGGCGGCGAGCCTCTAATAGATTTAAACTATTTACTATAGCTGTATCTAGTATAAGTCTATAGTACTAATATAGTACTTGCTAGACACTGTAAGGTAAATATTAATATTAGTTATATCCTTATTAATAAAGGGTAGATAACTATTATAATTAATAATATTATTTAAAAATTCTTTATTATATATAATCCTTCTTTTTATAAACTATTTATTAATAATAATATTATTTATATTACTTAATAATTTATTAATAAATTATACCTTAACTTTAACCTTCTTTACTAGCCCTTTAAGTAATAAGCTAATATTAGCCGGCTTATATAACTAGTTAAGAGCTAGTTAGTTATTCTTCCTACTATTATAATATAACTATTAATTATCCCTTAAATTATTATATTTATTTATTTATAATAGTATATTATAATAGAGGTATATATTACTAGACTAACTATTAAGTTAGAATTTAGTACTAAGATTTAGTACTTATTAAATACTTAGATTAGGGTCTTAGTACTAACTAAAATACTTAGTACCTACTTCTAGTACTAACTCGCTAAGGCCTTAATACGTTAGCGAATTAGGTTAATCTAACTTAAATTACTTAGACTAACCGTTTTTTAAGTACTTAGTACTAGATTTTAGTATTAACCCGACTCGCTAAACTACTTATAACTAGCTTATACCCTATATAGGTTTAGCGTTATATAATAATTATAAATTCGGTTCTAAATAGAACTAACGCGGTTAGTCTAAAATTACTAAGGTATCGCTAAGACGCTAATCCCCTAATAAAATAGTAAGAGATACTAGATTTTTTCTAGAATTACCCTTATACTAAAAATAGATTTTTTTCTATCTAGAATTTTAATACCCCTTTTTATTCCCTAGGGATATATATTACCTTTTTATATTACCTTAAAGAATTACCTAGATTAGACTAGATAGTAATAATAATAATACTTAGTAATATAGTATTAGAATATAGATATAATAGTAAGTACTACTATAAATAGAATATTTTAGTAATATTATAGTTATTATTTCTATAAGAATAGCTAATTAGCTATTATCTTTTTATATTACCTTTTTTACTATTAAGAATTACCTAGTTAGTAATAATAATAATACTTAGTAATCTACTAGTAAGTCCTATATATAGTACGAAATATTATTATAAATAAAAAATCTTCCTAATATTATAATCGCTATTTTCCTAGAGATATATATTATCTTCTTATATTACCTTATTTACTTTTAAGAATTCCCTAGGTAGTAGTAATAATAATACTTAGTAATATAGTAATATATCCTATATATAATAGTAAGTATTACTTTTTAAAAAATGTTACTAATATTATAGTTATTATTTTCCTAGGTATATATATTACCTTCTTATATTACCTTATTTACTTTTAAGAATTCCCTAGGTAATAATAATAATAATAATTAGAAAAATATATAGAAAATATAGTAAGAAATACTACTAAGAATAGAAAATATTACTAGGTAAAATATCTTAGTAATTAAAGTTAATACTTTAATACTAATACTTAGTACTTATCTAGGTACTAACTTAAATACTTAGTACTAACTATTAATACCGACTTAAATACTTAGTACTAGAAATTAGTATTAAATTACTAAGACTTAAGTTAGATACTTAACTTAAGTTTAAAGTATTAACTTAACGTAGTTAGTTTATATATTACTAATAATATTAAATAATTTATTAATTTAATAAAGCTTTATATATTTTATTATCTAGAAATCTTTATATATTTAATATTTCTAGCTTAGTATCTACCCTTAATATATATTATTCTACTATTAATATAAGCTTTATTAAATAGAAGGTTAATATTTAATATTATCTATTATATTATCCTTTTATTAAATATATTAATAATAAGTACTTTAATTATATTTAAAGGGAAGTTAAGGAGTAAATACTTAAAGAGCTTCTTTAAAAGCTAAGGAAGTAGATTACTAAGTATTTCTAGATAGAATAACTACTAAATAGTTATATTAATAAAGGTTATATACTATTAAAGAGTAATACTATTATTAAAGTTAATATAAAGATAAGTACCTAATAATATTTCTTTAAAGTAAGGTTTTATTAATATAATATCTTTAAGATTTATTAATAAGTTTTTAAATTTAATTTAAATATTTAAATTAGTCTTTTTAAAATATTTAAAATACTTTATATTATTAATCTTATAAGATCTAATCCTCTTATTAATAGTATTAGAGTATAGTTTAAAAAGAGCTAAGTACTTAAAAGATATAAATAAGAAGTTAAAGGAGTTAAATTTAATATATAAAAGGTAATATTATATTAATTAAAAGTAGCTAATATAATTTATATAATAAATTATAAGAAGAGGTATTAATATTTATATTATAATATTAAAAATAGAGAAAAGGTAGAAAGAGAAATCTATTAATATAATAAAGAGGTATTAAAATATAAGATAATTAAATCAAATTAATAGGAAAATCTATATATTTAAATATATATTTTAAATTAATAGATTAATTTTAATAATTATTAAAGTATTAAGTACTTTTAAGTAAGTTAAATAATATAAAAAATATATAAAATATTATAGAATATTAATATAAATATAAGTAGAAGGAGAAGAAATATTAGAGTTTTAATATTTATACTAGTTTTAAAGGGGTAATTAATAAGTTATAATAAGTTTAAAGTCTTAATTCCTATATTTTATATTATAATACGAAGATAAAAATTATATTTATTAAAAATAATATTATATTTCTTATTAATATAATTTAAAACTTAAATTTATTAAAAAATATATAATTTTAAGTTTATAATATCTTTTTATAAAAGAATTAATAAAATTAAAAAAAAATTATATTTTAAAAACTTTTTTAATAATTAATAATATTTATTATCTTTATTATATAATTTTCTATTAAAGATTCTTATAGTTTTATATAAACTTTAATTATAATAAATTATATATTAAATATTAAATATCTATTATAAATAAGTATTTATTATATAATAACTTATTTTAATTTCTATATAAATAATTTTAAATTAAAGTTTATTATAACTTTAATAAGTTTTTTCTATAAATATCTTTTTATATTTCTTTAAATATATAATTAATAAGTTATTATTTTTAAATAATAGGAAAAAAAATTAATTTTTTTTTCTATAAATAAAATAATAATAAAATATCTTATTTTTTATATAAAAGTTTAAACTCTAAATATATAAAGTATAAAGTAATTAAGATAGCTAATTAAACTTATATTATAAAATATTATAAAATATTAATCTTTAATTTATTATTAATTTTATTTCTTATAACTATAATTATTTTAGTAGTTATTAATTAAAATTTAAAGTATTATATAAATATAAATCTTTTTACTTACTATTATAAATTCTAATATATATTATATAATTAGGTATTTTTATAGTACTAAGTATAAATACTTTAAGTTTTAACCTAGTTATATAAGTTTCTAATACTTAATATTTATAATTATATAATAACGTTTTTTAATTAATAATTAAGATATTATTTATAATAAATATTATTAAAAAGATTTAGTATTATTAATAAATTTATTATAGTAAAATATTCGCTAATTTATTAATATAATAATCGATTTCATGCGAGTACTTCGTTAAAATCAGGTATTCGTTGTAATTCGATTCGTTATAGTCAGGATTTACTATACTACACTTCTACGATATGCGCTCCTCGCTGCCGCCTCCTTAGCTATCTGTCTCATAGGCGTGTTCCCTAGCAGTAGAAAAACCTGCACCTCTGCGTTAATCTCGCGCGCGAACCAGTTCTTCAGATCGATTGCCACGAGGGAGTCAATGCCGTACGCGTGCACCGGCTTGTCCGGGTCCACCTCGCCCGCGTCCAGGCCGAGCACTTGCGCCATCTTGGCTACGAACCAACCAGTGACCAGCTCGCTGGCCTGCTCGTCTGAGGCTGCGCGCCGAAGGACGCCCGCGCGATCTCTCTCCAGCCTTTGTTCCGCGGTTGTGTCGGCGGACTCGGCGGACTCTGAGGACAAGCTCATTCGGAAGAGCTGGCGGAATAGCGGCCGGTGGATCGAATGGTGCAGGTCGATGCCCTTGGCCAGCACGGCCGCGGGCGTCTCGAGGCCAACGAGGACCTGTGCCTGGTCGTGCGACAGCAGGGGCAGCGCCGGGTCGCAGTAGTAGTCCAGCAAGGCGAGCAGCTCGTCCTGGCTGATGTCCATCAGGTGGCCGAGGCGGCGCATGCTAGCGAGCAGGACCTCGTTCTCGGCGACCACGCCTTCTGCAACCATCAACCCTAAATCGATTGAGATGGCCTTCTCGCCGAGTGAGATGCGGTGGTGGGCGAGCGCGTCCTTGAAAGTGTTGCCGGCGGCATAGTTGGCCTGTGCGCGACCGCCCATGATGCCGTTGAGAGACGCGAGAAGCACGAAGAAGTCAAGGCCCGAGGGGAGGGCGGCGTGCAGGTTCCATGAGCCGGTAGCTTTGCTACCTGTCCCGACAACCCAGTCGTCGTATGTCATATTGGGGAAAACGTTATCCTGTAGATGGGGTGCGTTAGAAGGAAGCACGCGACTGCTTGGGATGCGTTAGAGATAATAGGGGACTGACGAACCCTCAAGGCAACAGTGGCCTGGATACAGCCCCGGATCGGCGGCATCCGCTCTTCAAGCCTCTCCATCTCTTGTTTCAGTCTGCTCAGGTTACTGATATCAACGGATGGTGTGGCGACAAAGACACCTTGCGATATGAGCTTGGGAACGAGGTCTTTTGCTGCAGCTCCTCCTGCACCCGAGCGCGACAGAAGAATCAGGTTACGTGCGCCACGGCTGACCATCCACCGCGCAAAGCCTCTGCCAAGACCGCCAAGCCCACCAGCAATCACATAGGTGGCGTCCGACCGGAAGTTGTATCTCGGTCTGCTCCTCACATTGGCCTAGATTATAGCTGGTCAGCACTCCGCTAGCAGGTAGAAATCGGTACATACCATGATACTCATGTTCGGATTCATCTCGACGACTCTTTTTCCGATCACATCAGGAGCATTAAAATGCCGGAACGCAGCTTCAACGTCGCCGGCTTCGAAAGTATGAAGGGGCTGTGGTGGTCTGAGATGTAGCTCAAAGGCCATCTTGGCTGCTCGTTGAAAGGTTGCATGAGCTAGTGAAGGTCTTCTCTGCAGGAGATCGACCATGTTTATAGATGCCCGTGAGATATTCACGGATGCTCTGGTTCTGAATGGCGGTTGGCTTGGCATGGAATCGGAGGCTTTCAACAAGCTGATGTCGACCAGCCGACCGAACGGCGCCAGACATGCTGAGAAGTCAAAAGCAATACCATGTCCATCTTCCGCCAGCGGCCCGATAACGACATCGACGCCTGCTCCTTCCGTTCTACAATATATCTTGCTTACTGCGGAGCCATCATCAGCGTCGAAAATATCTGTCTCGAAAACCATGAACTGCTCGTGGAGCAGTGTGCTGCTGGAACCTGACGGGGCTGTGACCAAGACGCGGGCGCCAAGTCGTTTGGCTAGTTGTAGTGCCATCTGGCCCACGCAGCTGGATGCCCGGTGAATTAAGACAGTCTCACCCTCCACGACCCTCGCAACGTCAACAAGGGCTCGGTAGGACAACCACAGTGCTGTAGGCATCGAAGCAGCCTCGGCAAAATTCATGTGCGGAGGGATGGCAGCGACGGCGCTCGCTGTGATGCGGACGACGGAGCGAGAGGTCGAAGTGGCAATAAGACACACACGGTCACCGACCTGGAGACCTGAGTTATCGCCGGCAGCTTGAACAATCCCAGCACATTCGGTTCCCAGCTCGGACTCGTTCAGCTGCCCGCTAGCAACCAGGTGATCACGGAATGTCAGGCCGATTGCGCGGACCTGCACCACGACTTCATCTTGATTCTGAGACTCTGCATCACGGTATCCTTTGTTGTCGCTTTCCATCCACTCAAGTGTATCTAGATGCCCAGGTGATCCTAGGTGAAGTGCGACGAGGGCGTCTGTTGTAAGTTTGCACTCGAGTGTCTGGCGGGGCAGGATTGCTCGGGCCACCTTCGTGTCCATGTCAACGTTCTCAGAGACTCGGCAGACCTGGAGCGTGCCCTTAGCGGCGACGTAGTTGTTTTCCATGCTCTCAACTTCCAACTCGATTACGCGTTGTGAGAGCTCGCAGATGACATTTACGACCTCCTCCGCATCTCGATCGTGTCCATTCAGGGAAAGCGTGACGATTTTGCGCGAAGAGTCCTCGGACATCAAGGCGCGGCCCAGACCAACAGCAAGGTGATGTCGAGGCTCGATTCGATCAGGTAAATCTGCTCTAGTGGTCCAAATGATGTCTTTAGCCTGAACTAAGATCGACTGTAAGTCGCGATAATCAACTTCCGAGATACCATCGAGAAACATAGCGTCAACCTCTTTGAGGAAGATGGTCACAGAAGACACAGAAATGTCAGCTTCAGCCAGCTTTGCGAGCGTAAATGTCTCACACGAGGCACCCAAGCACTTAGGAAGTTGTGATTCAAGAAGTTTCGCGAGGGCTCGTTGGGCTTCTACCTCGTCATCCACAACGAGGTTAATTTGCAGGGAAGCCTTGGCCGTTCTGTTAACCACCGTACTCGCTGCACAGGAGATGATGATACTGCTGTCGCGGCACAGCGGTTCCTCCTGGCCTGGGATCTCAATGTCGACGCCAGAAAAACCGGCCCGCCTCAGCCATTCATCCCATTGCGCAACCGTCAATAACGGGCTGTGTGGAGACCGCTGCTCGTGATCCACCGGGCTCCACCATCCCTTCAGCAGACCGAAGGCAAAGCCGACTGGGATGGCTTCAGGCCTTGTCGTCTCAAATAAGAGCAGCTTACCGTCGGGCTTCAGCAGGTTTCGTATATTGCGTAGCGACTGGCCAAGATCGTCGGTTGCATGAAGAACATGAGATGCAACTACCAGGTCATAAGTTCCCGCCTCAAATAATTGTGAGATGAGGTCTTTGGAGATATCGCAAACCTTGAAGTACATCTGATCGACGTATTTGAGGAACTTGTTTCGTGCCTGGCTGAAGAAGCCGGGCGAAATGTCGGTGTAGTCGTATCGCGCCCACTTCTTCACGCCGTCGCTGCTCATCGCGTCCAGGAGGCGCATTGTTTGGCCGCCTGTACCGGCCCCAACTTCTAGGATGTTCATGGATGGGTTCTTGAAAGACAGGAGATCAATGTATTGCGAAGCGGGATATGCGTGATGGTCATTGGCGAGCATCTTCTCGTAGTATCTATCGGCCAACCCGTCGTGGAACATGAATGCAAGAGGGTCAATTTCTCCACGAAGCATCTTGGTGCCATTACGGCCGATTTGCATGAAGAAGAAGCCATCAACTCCCGAGTTCTCGATCTGGCTAACCAAGCGTTCTCGAACCTCGCAATCGTCCAGAACCTGCTGCACTGACTGTTGCGTAACCAGTAACTCACCGTTTTGAAGTCGTTCCCGTTGGTACCTCATCCAGCCGATGTAAGCCTCCAGGTGCCGCGGTAATTCTAAGTCGGGATGCTCGTCCATGAAGGCAATCGTGTCTAGCACAAAACACAGGACGGCAACCATCAACGACTGGTAGTCCTGCACCGCATCGATTGCTTGCTTCGGTCTGTCCCGAATACAATGGAGAAGCACCTGCTCATGCGTCATTGTGTCAAGATCTGGTTTCCAGACCAGCTTAGTGCAGAGAAAGCGAGGGCCGACAGTTTGTCGTGGCTTTGCAAGCTCGGTGCTGCTGATGTACGTCGTTTCAAGCCCGTCCAGAAAGATAAGTGGGTTGCTAGAATCCATCGCCGTAGCCACCACATCAGCAGACCCTCCGCGGTAATTCCGGAATGAGCATCTCGCCGCAACGTTGAGTTTTCCTTCGTTCAAGGCATTACTGCTGCAATCAATCCAGATGCTAGCAACACGCACTGGCACCATAGTAGGCAGGACTTCACGCTCTTGGGCAAGGAGAGCTTGCAGCAAAGGCTGCGCTAGGCCATCCAGTGTGGCAGGGTGGACCGCAAAAGACGGTGCAAGCGGTCCTGATGTTTTCAACCTGAAAGTTTCGGTGTTGAGCTGGGCCACGGCTTCGCCTTGAGTGCTGAGGCGCATGTGCTCAAGATTCTGGAAAGCCGGGCCGTAGCGTACCGCTATCCCCTCAGGTACGTCGTAGGGATCCCTTTCAGGACCTTCGCAAGCCTGATTGACACAAGCAATCCAATCCTCGGGTGTTCCATCCCCCATCCACGGACCAGACGAGGTGACTCTGTCCCGGTCTTGGCCGTCAACAACAGCTCGAATAAGTCCGCTGCAGCATTCGATATAGGATTCATTCTCCAAAACGAAGAGACGGAACTGGGACCATGTCGAGAGGTCAGAAGACTGAGATGGTCGTATTAGAGTCAACTGGGTCTCGATCTTATCAACTCCACGCGGAAAGCTAATAGCATGGGAAAAGGCTGCGTTCTGGATGTTTATGCCACGCAGGGAAGCGCAGTTGCCAAAAAGTTCTCTCAGGCCTTCGATAGCCATTACGATCATGCCAGAGGCGGGGACGACAATCTCTCCGCCGATGGTATGGTCTTCTAGCCAGGGCAGCTCGTCCAATCGCATCACGTTGCGCCACTGCGCCATGAGAGGATTCCAGTCCAAGCTGCGGGTTCCAAGCAGGTCATGTCGAGCCTTCTCTCTAAAACGAAAATTCCTGCTCAATTGGCCTTCCTTCCAATGTGATTGCGAATGGTTGAACGGATATTTGGGCATGTTCGCGGGAGCAGGTCGAGGCGAGTCGTCGATGCCGTTCGCGCGAAGGAGATTCACGGGGTATCCGCCACAATATAGCGCACCCACCGCATTTAGCAAGGCAAGACAGGCGTCTTGGTTGCGATTCAAAGAGGCGATGTAACCTGGCTTTTTGGTGCCATCAAAGGCCTGCAAGCTCTCGCTAATAGGACCTTGGAGCGCTCTATGGGGACCAATCTCGAGCACGTGACTCAAGGCGAAACGGCTCACGGCGACACTTTTGCCCAGTTGTTTGCGTGGTTTACTGTTTGCCTGAGCTAGGAGCCTACCGAAAGCTGCCTCGAATTCGACGGTTGAGGTCAGGTTGCGGACCCAATAGTCGGCCGAAGCAAGCGTTGCAGCCGTTACAATATCGCCGGTAACGGACGAAATCATCGGCACGAATCCCGAGCTCTGCCCCATTACGAGTCCTTCAATGGCTTTGCTGTAGTCGTTTGCGATTGCGTCCATAAAGCGAGAGTGGTATGCGATGCTAATACGGAGCTTCCGCGCGAATATGCCGTTCTCCTTGAGCCACATTTCGAGTGTGGATAGTTGGCTTGCGTCGCCGGTCAATGTGATGCTCTTTGGACTGTTCACGCAGCCAACCGCAACATTGAGCACCATATCAGCTTTATGCAATCGGTCTAGGTATGGAATAACATGCTCCTTCGAGAGACCGACCGCCATCATCGTTAGGCCCTTTACTTGTCCAGCAAGTTGAGATGATAGTTGACCCCTATAAAAGGCAACCTTGACGGCAGAGAACTGCGATAAAGCACCGGCAGTGTATGCCGCAGCAATCTCCCCTGAGGAGTGACCTAGGACCAGCGAAGGCACAATGTCAAAGCTCCGAAGCAGAACCACAAGAGCAAGCTGAAGGCACGTGGTCAGTGGCTGGCTATACTCGGGTCTGTCGATGTCTAGGTCGCTTCTTCCGGCCGTGATCTCGAGGAGTGACCACCGGCAGCCCAATCGCCTTAGGCAATCGTCGGATTTCGCGAGGCTGTCCCAGTAAACAGGAAAAGCGAGAAGTTGGCGACCCATGCCGAGATATTGAGCTCCTTGTCCCGTGAAGACAAATGCAATTCCCCCATCGCTGGTTGTAGCCTTGACTGGAGCAGAGGGCGTAGCGCCCACAACGGGTGCTCTGTTCCTCGAATCAACCACCGCAAAGCTTCTCCATCTGAAATGGCTTCTTTTGACGGCCAAGGTATACGCCAGATCGTCCATTTTAGGTGTCTGGCTGCTAATATAGTGTTTATAGGCGTCGAACAGGTTCTGAGCTCCTTGCTGGTCTGATGCCGACCAAATAAGCAGTCTCGCAGGAGTCGTTTCGCAGGTTGGACTTGTCGGATCGTTCATCATCTTTCCGTTCGCGCGGGTAGAGTCTGCGTGGGCAGCCTCGGTGTGAGAATGAGCCTCAGCCTTCGATCCATGCCCTTCTGGGATCTTCATCTCCTTTGCATGGTCCGGCATGATGTCGCCCGTTGCTCTCTTCATCTTCTTGGCATCGACAGATCCATTGATACCATTAGTGACCCAGCTGCCCACTCCATTGATGACACCCGTGTCGTCGTGGACGCCGTTGTTCAGGTGGGCCTGGTTGCTCGACTGCCCGTTTGGGCTACCCCGATGCCCATTCCCAGGCGCTGAGGGCCGTGTTCGATGGAAGCCATTGATGCCGTTGAGCTTTAGGTAATGGTACGCGTCATCCAGGATTGCAATAGCGTTTGTACCACCAAAGCCAAAGGAATTAACCTATAAAGATGGAATGAATCACAGCACAGATTTAAATCTAGGTGAGCTAGTCACTTACACAAGCTCGACGGACAATGGCTGGTGGCCAGGGCAGAGCCTCAGTTGGGAACTGGCAAGGTCAGCGAGTGATGAATATAGACCCATATTAATGAACTCACGTGAAGGTGCAAGCTTTTAGCGTCTATCCGGTCATTGAGCGACTCAAAGCCTGCAATAGGCGGAATGATTCCCCATTCAAGGACCAGCGTGGCCTTGATAATGCCTGCTAGGCCGCTGCAGCCCTCCAGATGCCCTATGTTGGCTTTGATGGCGCCGATGTACAGCGGATCACGTTCGCTGCGGTACTCTCGAAAAGCTGCGCCAATGGCATTTCCCTCCACTGGATCACCCACGGGCGTACCTGTCGCGTGGGCTTCGAAGAATCTCGTAGGCTCCATGTCGATGTTTGCTTGCCGGTACGTCTGCCGGATGAGATCAATCTGCGCCTCCTGGCTTGGTTGCGTGATTCCCGGTGTCCGGCCGTCTTGGTTCGATCCTGTATTGCGGATCACGGCCCGGATTGTGTCGCCATCCCGCAGGGCACTGTCTAGGCGCTTGAGCACAATTACCGCAATCCCCTCGCCCCGCGCGTAGCCGTTGGCCTTCTGGCCAAAGCTCCAACAGCGGCTGTCTCGCGAAAGAAAGTTGAAGTCGGACATGATCTTCATAAAGTTGGGGTGGTAGACAAGATTTGCCCCTCCAACAATTGCCTGCGGAATCCGTTAGTCCAAGAAAGGCAGGGAATCTGCCAAGATAGCCATGGTACCATTTCAGAGCTCCCTGCATGGAGATCCTGGCACGCAAGATGCAGCGCGATCAGGCTGCTGGAGCAAGCAGAATCCAGGTTCATCGAAGTTCCCTTGAAGTTAAAGAACCAGCTCAGGCGGTTGGCCAACATGGAAGGTGCGATGCCCATGGCGGCATGCCTCTGCTCGGCGTCATAGTCTTGCTGCAGGATACTGAGATAATCATTTGTGAAGCACCCAGTGTAGACAGAGGTATTCGAACCAGAGCACTTGCTGATGGGGATGCCCGCTGTGCCGTGTTAGACCACAAGCATAAGACACAAGAACCTCGCGGAAACCCACAATCTTCAAGAGCATGATATGTTGTCTCAAGGATCCGCCGATGCTGGGGATCCATGCAACCTGCCTCATCTGGAGTGATTGAGAAAAACGGCGCGTCAAAAGCGCCCAGGTTTTCCTTAATAAAGTGTCCGCCTCGAAGCGGTATCTAGACATAGCATTTTATATCAGCATCGTCATTTCTCTCGACGGTCCTTGTACATTTTACCGAACTTGGACGATTCTCATCCGGGTGGTAGAAAGCGTTGATGTTCAGTCGATCCGAAGGAAAATCTATGCTTGCTGACCGCCCCTCTACGATCATCTCCCAAAAGCTTTCCACCGAAGTCGCTCCTTGGGGGAACTCAAAGGCCAATCCAATGATGGCGATGGGTACGTCGCTGTCGTGTCCATGACTTTTGAACCCTTCGGCTTCCATTATCTGTCAGTCGGGTTGATCTTAGTAGATGCTGGTGATTGAGCTTCGTGATCAGGAAGAGAAGAATCCAGAATGATTTGAAGCTGGGTCTGGATGTGATTGGCACGTCGAGGGCAGCTACCAGTGGGATGGAAATGAGTTAGGTAGACTAATGCAAGATGGCCGGCCCCGCCACTTCTTCTCGGTATCTAGGATAAATAGATGCACATCATGCTCCTTGTTTCAAGGGGTCTACACCAATAGAATATTAGATATTCCTTCGAAACAAGGAGTATATAGTGCCGCCGAAAAGTAATTGTCGATTAACCTGTGCTGGAAACGAAGTGTGCACGTCAGATCTAGGGATTCGATGCACTGTCAAGTATAGTCTATTAACTGATTAGTCGCTCGTGGTTCGCACTGGCAAGCGTCTATTGTTACAACACAAGACGGGAAGTCAATCACTTTTCGACGGCACTGAGTAGGCTGTGCACCTATTTACCCCAGATACTAAGTAGACGTGAGCAGACATGGAAGGGGACTCCCAACTCCCACGTTGGCTCCGAACCTTCCGAACGCTCCTCTGAATGTGGCAAACGTACCTGTCAGCCGCAAAGCGGGACAAGGAGGTTAGGACAGTTGTAGGGAGAGTCTCTGGTGGGTTCTATGCAAGCAAGATCCGTTGCATACACAGCAGTCTAACGAGAAGTAAAAGTGATGCACAAGGCACTCCATACAGCTGGTGCCTTAGAAAGTGCTTGACACGGGGGTTTTGTCTAACACCAAATGCCGCTTCAGCCTGACCTCTAGCTACCTTACCATAGATCCAATCATTGCATTGATAGGTGCTAAAGAAAGCGTTTCACTTTGGGCCGCACTTCTAAAGCGGTCCTGACTAAGCCTCACCTTATCATGGTAGGCACTAGGCAGAGACAGCTGAAATCTAGGTTTGTTCGTATAACAAGCTGAACAGGATATGCACCCTTGGGGCGTAAGCTCCTGCTCCTCATCTAGACTTCTAGAGTAAAGAGGGAGTACAGTTCGGGACAGCATTAGGAAAGAAGTCCGTGGCCCCCCGGTCTAGCGTAAAATGTCAACATCAGGTGTTCTCCTCGGCAATCTTGTATGTAATTTGTCAACTCCATTCAGGATAGTCCTCCTAGACAGTCCCCCTAGCTATATTTACGGGGCGGTGGTTTATATAATATAATATACGCTTACTAATATAACTACTACGTACTATAATTAATTAGTATTATTTAAATACTAATATTATATATATATACTACTTTATAATATATACTTCTATTATTAATATAATTATTTATTATAATATAGTAGGAGTAGCTATTATATAACTTTAAGTTTTAATAGTTAGATCCTATTAGCTTTATAGCTTAGTAGAGTCTATAAAGAAATAAGTAGTATATTTTTAAATAAGTATAATAGTAAGATTATATAATAGTAGTATTATAGGAGTATATATATAAAGTATAGTTAGTAGATTTATAATCTTAAATAAAGCCTATTATAAAGTATTTAAGTAGTACTTAAGTTATATATTAAGGATTATAAGTTAAAATTTTAGATCTATTATATATTTATATATTTATATACTACTCTTATAACTAAATAATATTAATAGTAGTTATAAAATAACTCTAATTAATTATTTACTATATCTTCTATAAAAAGAAACTTATTAGTTATAATAATTTAGTATTAATATAATATTAGACTAGGCCTTAGAAGTTACTTACTAGTACTATTATCTTATAATTCCTTATCCTACTATTATCCCTATTCTCCCTTATTATATTAAGACTTATAATTACTATATAATTATATATTAAAGATATTACTAATAAGAAGGCTTATACTTTTATTATATTTCCTACTTCTTATAAGTATCCCTCTATTAATTATAAAGTTTTTACTAGTAAAGAAGATACTTAATTATAGTTATAGAACTAGGCTTATATATAAGGCTTTATTATTATTATTACTTATAAGGAATATAAGGAATATATATAGTATATCTTTAAGTATACTTATTATAATAAGAAGACTTATAATATATATAAGAAAATCTAAGCTATTATAAAAGGAATAGTAGATACTTACTAGTAACTAAATTCTTATATTAACTAGAATAATTATAAATATAAAATTAAACTCTAGTATTATATAAGAGATATATACTAGTAAATTTCTATCTTAAAAAGTAAGTATAATTATACTATACTAGATAATTTATTTATACTTAAGGAATATTATTATTATAATCTAGATCGTACTATTACTAAATTAATAGCTCTTAATCTTAGAGTAGTAAATCTACCCTTTAATAAGGTTAGAAGGGTAATATAAATAAAAGGCTTAAATCTATCTTAGTTTAAGTACTATAATCTAGTCTATTTAAGGAGTATATAGATACCTTAATAAGAGCTCTAGTATATACTTTACTTCCTTAAAATTAAGACTTTTCTATATATAAAAAAGAGAAGTATATTATTAAATAAAATATCTATTAATTATAGTAAGTAGAATTCTTCTTCTTTACTAGCTTTAAATAAATTAAGATAGTAAGATAATTTACTAGCTATTTTATAATAATTACTAATACTATATTTAATATAAATAAGAATAGCCTACTATTATTAATACTTATCTATATAATAAGTATACTAAGATTAATATATATTACTTATTACTTTATTTAGTCTAAGTTAGCTAATACCTTTTTATTTATAAATATTTATATATAAGAGCTATTTTTCTATAGTAATTATTATAAGTTAAAGGTCTTACTAGGTAACTTTACTACTAGGCTAATAGTAGTAATAATAAGAAAAAATATTAATATTCTAATACTATTAAGGGAATATATTAGTAATAATATAGAGTAGAGGATATATATTATTATAAAGATTATCTTAAAGCTCTAGGATTTCTAATTAGATAATATTAGCTCTAAGTATTTTCTTTAGTTATATAACTAGTATACTACTAAGGCTATTAAGAAGAGGCTAACTTATAAAAACTATCCTATTAAGTAGAAGAAAAAACTTACTAATATAATATAGGTATATATCTAGTTATTAATAGGGGAGGTATTAGAGTATAATTATTTAATATTACTAGAAAATCTATACTAAAATAAAAGGGATTACCTAACTAGCTTTTATAAGAGATAGGAACTATAGTTTATAATAGTATATATTAGAGTATAATTAAACCTTAGTTACTCTAGTACTTAGTAAGCGAGAGTAGATATACCTAGTTATTAAGTAGGCTACCTATTAATATACTCCTATTAGAATAAGTACTAATGAAATTATTATAGAGGTAATAACTCTAATTAAGATATTCTATTATAAGCTAGAGTATTAGAAATAGAATATATATTAATATAGTAATACTAGCTAATTATATTTTATAAGACTCCTACCTTATATAATATATAAGGTTATATAATTAGTATTTACTAAGTTTATTATAGCTAAGAAATAGCTATATAAAGTAAATAAGATATCTTCTCTAGTACTACTAGTAGGGGATTAATTAAAAATAATTATAATCTCTTATATTAATATAAACTACCTTATAAATACTAGCTATATTATTATATTTAAAGTAGGGAGTAAATCCCCTTATCTCTTATTTATCTAAGATAGCTTTTTAGCGCCTTAAAGATTATTATTAATTAGAGAATAAGCTTTAATACTAGTATTATAATAATATATTACTACGTTATATATAGAAATACTAATAATAGGAGTAATAAGAGTAATAGTAATTTTAAGTAATAATAATATATAAAAGTTTATTATAGCCCTTATAATATTATTAGTACTACGCTTTTTAAGATAGAATATTAATATTATAAAGGCTTCTTACTTTAAGATATAAATTTTCTATAGGAAAACTCTAGAGGTATATTAAGCTAAAAAATATACTTATAAATATAAAAAATACCTTAAAAACTCTAATAAAAAGTTTTATAAGAAGTATTATATTAATATATTACCTACCTTATTTATTATAACTAAGATAAATAAGGATAACCTTAAGTAGTAGAAGAATAAAGGTATATAAGAGTATATATTAATAGGTTATAAAGTAGCTAATAAAGAAGTAATATAAGAGTATTATAAGGTTATAATATAATAGTAAAAAGAGGAAAGAACTAGGTAATAAGAGTAAATTACTAAAGTTAAAAGGGCTAACATATATATTAATAATAGTAGAGATATAAAGACTATTTCTAACTTCTTATAATAAAACTTTAGTAATAATAATAGAGAGTTATTTAAGGATTCTCTTACTTATAATTATTAAGAACTCTTTAAGTCTAATAATAAAGTATAGATCTCTAAGAGTAATAGTAAGGATAAGATCTAGTATATAAGTACTTAGCCTAATTATAAATATAACTAAATACCTCTTAAAAGGGCCCCCTAGCCTACTAGCCTATTAATATTAAAGCTATCTCTTTATAATTCTTCTTATATTAATAATTTTCTAGTACTATTAACTTCTCCTTAATAAATACCTCTACCTTCTCTAATATAGCCCGCCTACTAACGTAGCTAGTAATAAGAACTTATAGAATATCCTTTATAACTAGATCCTACTCTTATAATATAGTTAATAAGGGCTAGAAAGAGTATAGAGCTAAGGAAGATAAAGAGATTAAAGTCCTAGGTAAAAAGGGATAAGGCCGACGCTAATTAGAAGTTAGAAGCGTAGGAAAAGTATATAACTAATTAAAAGGGAAGGAATAAGAAGAAGGAGGCGAGGTTAATAGAGCCTAGAAAGGATGATATTAGCTAGTTAGCTAATAAGTTATTAAGTTTATTATTATAAGTAGAATTAGTAGGATAGGGCGTATATTTATAGTTATTTATAAAGCGGTTAATTTAATACTAGTAGGCCGTAAATTATTAAAGCTCTCCTACTAAAATTAGGTAGTAAGGCCTTAATAATATACGATTTATATTATAGCCTAGAAATATTATTAATAGATATTTAAATAAAGCTCTAAATTATCTTATATACTTAATTTATAGAGTTTTTCTTCTAGCCTATCTACTTACTATTATTATTACTACTATTACTATACTAGCTATATAGTAATAGCTCTATAATATACTATAGTATATATTACTTATATAGTAGCCTTATAGTAGTAGTATAATCTAGTATATCTATATATTTAAACTTATTATATATACCTCGCTTAAATACCTACTTCCTTTATAGTTATAAAGATTATAATTCCTCTTAAATATACTAGTAAGGCGCCCCTTAAGTCTAAATAAAAACCTCCTATTAAGCTTAAAGTATAGCCTAGTTAGACTTCTATCTTATTATTAGCTCTTAAGATAGAGAGGATTACCTAGAAGTATACTTCTAATAATAAGTTAAAAGATACTATACCTTAGCTTAAAGCTAATACTCTAAAACCTACTTATAGACTAGAAATACTATTTACTAGTAGAGTAATATTTATAATTAAAATATTAAGACTAAGACTTAGTATAAAGCCTTAAAGTTACTTATAAATATTATAATTATAACTTAATAGCTTAAACCCTCTATTAAGCTCTTAGTATAACTCTTAGTATAACTTTATACTTCCTCCCCCTCTTAATATATTTTATCTAAATATACTACTACCTCTTCTCCCTCCTCTTTCTAGCTAATTAGGTCTCTAGCTAACCTATAAATAAGTAATAAGTCTAGAGTAATAAGTAAGGGATAGTCTTAAATTTTTATTACCCTTACTATCTATATTCTTCTATAGCTCCTAGTCTACCTTACTAGCTTTACTATTAACTAGAAGAGAAGGATAAGAGTAGTATAAAGTTAATATAAGAGTATATCTTAAGCTCTTAATATCTAATATAAAATTATTATTATTATAAGTTTAATAATTAGATTAATAATCTTTTTATAAGAGTAAGAGATATAGCTAGTTCTTATAAGAGAGTAGAAAAACCTAATATTAATTAAGATCTAATAAATATTAAGAATTATATTACTACTACTAAGGCTCCTACTACTACTAAAAAGCTTATATCTATTACTCCCTTATAAATTATAGATAAGGGGGACTCTAAGCTAATAAGCTTTAAGATATATTTAAAAGCTATCTTTAAAAAGAAGATACTAGATAATATAATTAATAAAAAGTTATTCTTATAAGATCTATCTTATAATTAGCTATTATTTAAAATATAGAAATATAAATAGGAAACTTCTATTTAAATACTTACTTTTACTTATTTAATAAGAGCTTATCTAGTACTAATTAAGGCTACCCTATTTTATAATAAATTATCTAAGATATATAAGTATACTATTAATATTATTAATAAATCTAAGTAGACTAGTATAAAATAAGAGATTTATAACTTTTAAGAAGATAATTTTTCTAGCCTTAAAGTTAATATTATATATAAATATACTACTTAGATTATAAATAGGTCTATTATAACTTATTAATAGCTTATTTACTCTAATAGCTAGATTATTACTCCTTCTCTATAAATAGTTTAATAGAAGCTCTATTATAAGAGCGTAATATTAGGAATTAGACTCTAGTAAAGAAGCTATATAAAGAGATCCTAGTACTATAAAAATATACTAATAAATACTATTAAAATTATAATAGTAATACTAAGTATATCTTCTTTATAACTTAAGGAGCTCTAACCTAGGCTAGTACTATATTATAAGATAGTATAGGGAGGATTATAAAGAATACCCTTCTTATAACTCTTATAACTAAAATAAGGGTATTTATAAAGAAAAAATTAAGACTAAAAGAGAAATAGTAATTAAAGGAGTAGTAAATTAGAATACCCCTCTTATTTAGAAGTTACCCTTAAGTTATATTAGTAAATTTCAGACCTACTTATAACTCTAGGTAAATCTCTAAGTAATAATAGTAAGTTTAGTAACCTAGAGTAGGTAGTAAAAAATTCTAAAAATAGTAAATCTAAAATTACCTAGAAACGCTATATTAGTTATTTTTAATTTAAGGTTTTTAATATTTAGGCTCAGGCCGTACCGCCCGCTATAGGAGTAGCCGGAAACCTCTCTAGCTCGCTTAATTATCAACGAATTTAAAAACTAACTAAAAAAATAGAATCTAGGCTAAAAATAGACTCGTAAAATATATCTATATACCCCCCCCCCCCCTACTACTAGTAGGTAATTTTATTAAAGTATAAAGAATTCCTAGTTAGTCCTAGTTAGTCCTAGTAAGTACCTGCTAACCTAGTAAGTAGTCTACTAATTAGTAAAAAATCTGCTAAAACCTGCTTATTATATACTATAAGTACTTAAGAGCGACGATATAGGATTTTCCTACTAAACCTACTCCTAAGTACTTATAGTACTTAAAGTAGGCTATAGATTGTTATAGATATACTCCCTTATATAATTAATATAACCCTTATAAAGGAGTCTTCTAGCTACTTACTTCCTCCCTATATCTTCCTCTTTATAATAGAGCTTTTACCCTACTAATCTAGCTCCTACCTATTATCCCCCCTATCTTATAATATATAAACGTCTAAGCTATAAAAGAAGTTAAAGGAGTAAGTAAGAGAGCTATTAAACCTTTAAATCTACTTATTAATAACTCTAATAAGAGCCTTTAATATACTAAAACCTTCTATTATACTAAGACCTTCTATAATACTAAGACTTTCTACTACCCTAGAACTATTAGTATACCTTTAAAGTAGCCCTATTCAAGGTAATCTTTTAGATTTTATTAAGTAGATAAAGAAGAGGAGGCCTATATATAAGATAGATAATCTAGATAATATATATAAGAAGCTTATAAATTATAGTCTTACTACTAACTTAATATAAGAGTAGAAGACTAATAAAGAGTTATAAGCCTCTCTTAATATTAAGTATAATATTAGTATATATCTAGCTAGAAGTATTAGTTAATAAGGTTTTAAAAGAGGTAGAGATACCTTATATATACTAAGGCTTCCTTTAAGGCCTTTACCTTACTATTCTAGATATTTAATTAAACCTTCTAATATTCCGCCTAACTTTAGCCCCTTATAACCTAGGATAGTACTTAAAGAAGGTGTAATCTTAGCTTCTATAAAGTAGGAGGAAGGTATAGAGGTTAAGGGGTTTAATAACTATAATAACCTTTATAAGAATTAACTATCTTTAAGGGAGTCTAATAGACTATTATATTTAAGTAGTAAACTAATATAGTAATAGCGAGGTTATATATAGGTTCTATAAAGTAACTAGTACTAAACTAGCTTATAATCTCTACTTTCTATATACTATCCCTTATATATAATACCTAACTTTTAAAATAAACTACTAGGACCTACCTACCCCCTTTATACCTCTATTACTACTTATAAAAACTACTTATATCTATTATCTTCTTTATATATAATAGTTATATCCTAATACTTCCTTATCTACGCCTTAAGGATAGTAAATAGTATCTTAATTAGGTTTAGATCTAGTAAATATAGGGGTAAATAAGCTAGTTTAATCCTAGTCTTATCTAATATATTAATAAGCTCTTAACTCTAATAAATACTCGCGTTATTAACTATAATTACTAATAGTAGATTACTATTAATAATATAATTATAGTAAGGGAGAACCTACTAGTAGTAGATAAAATTATTAAATATAATAGCCCTAATTAAGTCCTAGTATATAAGATATAAGAGGTAGCTATTAATTATAAATATAAGTAATATACTCTACCTCTTTAACTATTTTAAGTATTATATCTAATATAGTATTCTAGTATACCTATTTATAATATCTATTGCCTAGATATTACTATTAGGATATAACTAAAAGTAGACTAATAAAGTCTCTTACTAGTATATTTATATATAGTACTCTTATTAAGGAAGATAAGCTAGTTAACTTACTAGCTAGCTAGATATATAAACTATAAATTTCTAAGGTCTTATTAAGTTACTAAGCTATCTTCCTTATATTCTTCTTATACTAGCCTAGCTACTATAAATACTACTAGATTATTAACTTATTAATAGTAACCTTAAACTTATTATATAAGAACTAGGCTATTTTATTTAAGTATACTATTAGGCGCTAGTCTAGGTAGATAAAAAGCTCCTCTTATAATAGATTATTAATAATATAGTCTTATCTAGGCTAAGGTATATTAAAAGGTATATAAATTAAATCCTACTCCTTTTATATCTACCTTATATACTTAATTATACTTATACTAACCTTATATATAGTAGTAATCTAATTATTGTTATAGCTAAGCTCTAGTTTATATCTAATATACTTCCTAATAGCTAGTATAATAAGTAGAGGTATAATAATAGTAAGGGTAATAGTAGTAGTAATAATAAGGATAATAGTAGTAGTAATAGTAAGGGTAATAGTAAGGGTAATAATAAGATATACTTAATACTAAATATTAGGTATATAAGATAGTTTAGAGCTTTATTTAGATATCTATTAATAATATTTCTAGGTTATAATATAGATTATATATTATTAAGGCCTTACTACCTAATTTTAATAGAAGAGCTTTAATAATTTATAGCCTACTAGTAATAGATTAACTACTTTATAAATAACTATATTAAAATAAACTATTATCTTCTTTACTATAATAGAAAATATGTAATTTAAGACCCTAAGCTTATTATAGCTTATTAGTTAGTTAACAAGTACCCTAGTTACCCCTCTAGGACTAGCGCGAATATTAGAACTCTAATATTTCTTTATATTCTACCTATATCTATACCCGTACTTTATAATATTTTTTATATAGTTTATATTACTCGGTTTAATTAATAGTACTTAATACTTTAAAAATAATTAAAATTAGTCTATTAGTTTAAAATATATATTTAAATAAATAGATTTCCCTACTAATCTAGTTTAACTATCTTATATCTTAGCGCCTCCCTACTACGTTAATAAATTTTTCTTCCTACCTCTTTTATATTTTTAGTACTATAATATAGATATTAATACCTCTCCTTATAATCCGCGATATATAAATTATACTAGCCGCCTTTAAATAATATAGTATTACCCTTCCTATACTAAATTTAGCTCCTCTAGCTCCCTATTAATACCTTCTAAGCGCGTAGCTCTTTCTAAGCTAGACCCTAATACTATTAATAAGAGGCTTAGATCTTATAAGACTAATAGTATAAGGCGTACTAGACGCCTAAAGAAGACTAATTTAAGTATCTAGGTTAGATCTAGGAATTTATTAGTAAACCCTAGATATATTACGTTAATAGAACCTTACTATAAAGAAATACTATTAGGTACTCGCCCTTATAATTACCTTAATAATAATATTACTCCCTAGTAGCGTATAGCCCTTATTAATATAACTATTTAAGTAGTTATTCTACTAAGGAACTTATAATAACCTACTCCCCTAATCTTTAAAGAGGCCCCCTAAGAAATTACTCCTCTACTACCTCCTAAATATTATTTATATACGCGTCGCTAGTATACCTAGTAATAGGCTATTAAAGAAGATAATCCTAAGTATCTACCTCTAGTTTAACGGGGCCTATACTAGTATTAGAATAATATATATTAGGGGTAGATACTAATTTAGGGATATTAAGTATATAAGGATCCCTAGATAGTAGGAGATATAATACCCTACCTAGTTAATAAATTATTTAACCTCCCTATAAATAGATATCTATACTATAACGTACTCTTATAAAAAAAAATATAGTACTACTAGGGGTAATTAATAGCTATATTATAATAGTAGGAAGAATAATTAGCTATCCCCTAACTAGTTATATAAGCTAGCTAATATAGACTTATTACCTAAAGGGCTAGAAAAGGAGGCGGAGCTTAGGGTATAATTTATTAATAAATTACTTAGCGACGTAGATAATATTATTATTAATAGATAGTTTATAAGAAGGAGGACTATATATAATAAAGAATTTTTAAATAATATTATTAGTTATAATAATTATCTCTCCTTTACTAGCGAGGGTATAACTAATATTAATACCTATATTAATTAAATTACCTTCTAGATCTAAGGGTCTATTTATTATCTAATAGGTCCTCTTATTATTAATAATAGCCTTAGGCTAAAATTCGCCTAGATCTATATACTAGATAGTATATAAGAGTAACTAGATATTTACTATTAATATTTTAATAATTTAAATTAAGATACCCTTACTTCTACTTAATATACCCTCTAGTCTATTAACCTATACGTCTAGGAGTTTAAATCCTATTATAACTACCTTAAGGAGGATAAGCTATAATATCCTATTAATATTATAAGCGTCTATATCTAATAGATAAATTCTAAATAATAGGATAAAGGTACTTATAATTACCCTACCTCTATAAAAGTCGCCTATATTATAATAACTCCTAATAACATAGTAAGAGGCTAGATTAAGCGGGATATTTATATTAAAACTATTAAGGGGGGCCTTATATTAATCCTAGATTAATATCCTTCTTATATAATCCTCTAATATCCGCTCCTATTTTTATTTAGTAAATAGTTATAGTATAACTACCTCCTATTAGCTAGCTATTAGCTTCTAGGCGACTATCTACTATATATATTACGACGGAACCGTATCGCTAGTATACTTGCCTAGTATACCTTAATTAGTAGCGATGATAAACTAGAGTAGGAAGAGGGTAGTAACCCTAAGTAGGAACTAGACTAGTACGTTACTAGCGAGTATATACCTTAGGGTTATAATAGGTCTTAGTAAGTAATAAGATAATAATTTTATATAAAATAGATATAAGTAAGACTATTTAATATATTTCCCTAATTATTTTCTAGACCTAAATCCACTTAGTTATAAATAGTTTTAAATAATTTAGATTTAATTTAAATCTTATTTAAATAATTAGCTAATTTATATCTAGATCTAGCCCTATTTCTTTAATTATACTATTAATAGCGGATATCTATTTAGCTACTAGGCTACTAATATCTAGATATTAATAGAGCTTAATAATCTAAATTAGTATTATTAGAATTAATAGACTATTCAGGTAGACTACTACTCTAGCCTAATAGATAGGCTTAGTACTAATCTAGATATCTCGCTTAAAGATATTAGTAGTAAGGTAACTATCCTCTTATTAATAATACTAGGAAGCCTACGTACTATAAAAGCGAGAATATAAGATACTATAATAATAGTCTAAAAAAGGGGTAAACCTAAATTTTTTATTACCTTTATATATAATCTTGAGTAGCCTAATATTTAGAGCTTACTAGAACCTAGTTAGATATTAGAGTACTATTATAATCTAATTACCTATATCTTTAATTAGAAGCTCTAAGAGCTAATAAAAGACCTTCTTAAGTAATACGTCCTTAGTATTTATATAGCCTACTATTATATTATTAAGTTTTAGAAGCGAGGTCTCCTATATACTTATATTCTCCTTATTATATAGGAAGAGGATTAGATCTAGATAGTTAGTAATATTAATAGTATTATTTAAGTATTTATCCCCCCTCTATAATAGGGTAATATACTACGTGAGTTAGTCCTATAATATATAGTTTATAATCGCTATACTAGCGTCCCTAGTAATAGATATTTTAGTTAAGAGAAGAATTATTATAGTAAGGCTTTTTAAAAGGAGTTTTATTAAGAGACGTCTTTTATACCTAATAGGAGTTATCCTTTTTATAAATATCTAGTTAGCCCCCTTAAACCTAATTCCTCTATTAATAATAAATAGGTTATCCCTTATAACCTATATCTATTAAAGAAATATAGTACCTATATTAATATTAAGATCTATAACTCTATTAAGTCTATTTTCTATCTATATAAATACGTTTATAAGGGACCTAATTAGGCTAATATCTCCCTTACTAGGAATTATACGCGTACTAATAATAATCCCGCTCCTAACGGCTAGCCGTAATAGTAAGGGGAGTTAATAGATAAGATTATAGAGTTCTAGTCTACTTACTAGATTAGGTCTACTAAGGCTATCTAGAAGATACTCTTATTTAGTATAAGTATTATAAAGCCTTATATAAAGCGTCTATAAATCTACCTCTTAAACTAATAGCGTACCCTTTTTAAGCTAGCTAATAACTAGGCTACTAATAAGGCCGCTAAATAAAAGCTAATAAATAGTAATAAGCTCTATAAGACTATATTAATAGAGTTTTTTAATATAAACTATCTCGCTAAAGAAGCTTATAATAATAGTTAGCTATTACCTTTTATAAAATAGAACGGGAAATATCCTACTATTATAAGGGATCCGCTTAACTATTTATACGCGGATTTTCCTAAGGTCTTTACGTAGAATAAAAGAAATAAATAATAGAAAATATATAAAAAAGGGGAGACTCTTAGGTATATTAATTTTATTAGTCCTAAAATTAAGGATCTTTACTATTACTAACTACTCCTCTATTATATTAAGGGGGCTATATTATTTAATAACCTACGGATAGTAGACGGCTAGCTAATAGGATAGAAGGAGGCCTACGTAGAGCTTAAGTTAACTAAAAATAATAGATATACTAATAAGATCCTTAATAAGGGAAAGGATTTTTAGGGAGGTTATAGGCTACGTAGTCTTTTTATATTAATATTAGTTAAACTCTAACCTACTAACGCCCTTACCTTATAAAATAAGTATAAGGAGTATATCTTAAATAACTACTTATACCTCTTATAATAAGATTTTTTAATACTTTAAATACTAGATAATTACTATAAGTAATAGTTATTTATAAAATAGTACGCCCTTTACCTAATTAACAGCTAATTAGAATATTAATTAACCCCTAAATATATTAAGGATCTAACCTAATATAGCCTACCTATTCTAACTATTCTATTTAATAATTTTAATAATATTTTAAATAGACTTTTACGGGAAGAAATATCTTACTAAATTACCCCTAATAAGGCTAAGGTCTTATAGAATAGGTTAAATACTAACTAATACTATACTACTAATTAGATTATTACTAGTATTAACGCTAATATAGATAATAAATTTAGTACTCTAGGTATACTATTCTTCCTTAATAGTACTAGGGGGACTAGTAAGATAATAGTATAAAATACTATTATAGAAAGGCTATATTCTTATTAAAAGGTTACTCTAGTAGTAGCGTCTTCTAATATTATATTAACGCTATTATAGGGAGGTTAAACTATTTACTTATAGTTTAAGATACCCCTAGACTCTAATACTACCTCCTTATATAAGATTAAGAAGGGTATAAGTCTTACTAAGCTAATTAAGTAAGCTTATATTATCTTTTAAGATAAGTCTTTTATATAGAGTTAATATAATATAGAAGCTATTAGTCGTAGCCTTTAAGATATTTATAGTAATGACTAGGCTTATTTTAGGGGTAAGGTAGTCTACTTTTATAGTAACTTCTAATAAATACTCCTAGTTATTCTAGGAGGATCTAGTAGCTAGGTTATTAAGGCGTATCTTTAGAAGGCCTATTTCTAGAATAAGGTTATACGTTTAAATCTTACTATTAATAAGTAACTTAATAATCCCGACCCAATAGATACTATACGTTATAAAATAGGACTATTTATAGGCGATCTCCTCGCTATTAGTAATAGTATTAATATCCGGAAAAGCCCTACTACTAATAAAGACGTATTATATTAGAAATATAGTTATACCCCTAGAAACGCTATTAATAATTTAGTTAAGAATATTTATATTAATATTAGGATAAATATCTCTTAGAGGGATTATCTATTAGAACGGGCTATTCTTACTATTACTAATAAAGATATTATTAGTATTAATACTAAGAAAATATTACATATCCCTAGTAATATAATAATATACTAGAGTATTAATTATATAATATTAGAAGAAGATAATAAACTCTTCCCCCCTAAGTACTTTTATAGTTTCTATAAACCCTCCCTACTATCTTATAAGCTATATATTAAGCTAGGCGTACTAGTTATACTACTAAGGAACCTTAATCTACTATATCTATATAATAGGACCTGATTATAAGTAATAAGATATAGTAAATATATCTTTAAGGGGGAGATTATAGGTAGTACCTATAATAGCGAGAAGGTAATACTATTTAAGACGCCGTTATAATTTAAGGAAAATAATAGGCGGATTCCTACCCCCTTTATCTATAAGTAGCACCCTATCTAGCTAGTATTCGCTATAATTATTAATAAATTATAAGGCTAATTAATAAAGTACGTAGGTATTAACTTATAGACTAGGCCTACTTTTAGCTATAGTTAGCTATACGTAGCTCTATTACAGGTAATAAGATAGGGTAACCTCTATATTATTAGGCTTAAAACTCCTAAATATATATCTAGCCGAATAATAAGAAATATTATATATAAGTAGGTACTATTAAATAATAGGTAGACTAGGAATATAACTCCTAATATATTAGTTATAATTAATTATTAACGCTTAGATCCTATTAATAGCTACTTAGTAGTCTATTAGAATACTAATTAAGATATTAGAAGTATAAAAACGGCCTAATACTATACTTAGTTATATAGTTATATCTTTATATTAGACCGTATTATTAGACTTTCTAATAAGAAAAATAAGCTATTCTACTATTTAGTTTATTAAATACTACTAGTTAAACTTTAAAGGGCTAGATAAATACTAGGCTATACTAACTCCTATATCTAATAGATTCCTCTATATTAACGTAATGAATCTAGTAGAACTATTAATAGTTATTATAAGAGTATAAAAGATACGTTATAATATAAGGGATATAATAAATTAAGAATTACGCTAAATAGTCTAGTAGCGTAGAAGATATTAGTAGAATAGAATATTACTATACTAGATATCCCGTAATTAGTTAAGTTACTAGTAGATAGTATTAGTCTTTTAACGCCTCTATCTTAATAATAATAATATCTTTTCCTAATAATAACTAATATAATAAGTCGTCTAATAATAGCATACTTAGTTATACTCTATTAGTCTTAAACAGTAATATTATTATAGAGTTATAATATAAGTAGGCCTAATAACTATTTATTAATACTCTAATACTAGGTAACTATTATAAATAATTCCTTAGGTCTAAAATTAATATTTTTAGTAACGTTTACCCTATAACCCTTATAATACCTAAGGAGGTTTAAGGGTTCTATAATAGTTTATATATATATTTATTATATTTAGACTTAAATATACCTTATAACTACTATTACTTATTAAGGAACAAAAGAGTTATACTTTTAAATATACTTTTCCTATATAAAAATCTTGAATTTTTATAGGTATTTTCTAGTAAATATATAGTTATATATAATATATAATAATAGTAGTAGTAATAGTAATAGTAATAGTAATAGTAATAGTAATAGTAATAGTAATAATATTTATATAGTTATATATTAATAAATAGTAAATAGTACTACCTTATAAATATAGTAAATATAGCTAGGGGGACTATCTAGGAGGACTATCTTAAATAGAGTTAATAATTTATTATATAGTCTACTAAATATTAAACTAATTATAGATATTTTAAAGAGTTTATATAGATACTTTATAGTATTAAGTTTATATATTAACTATAATTAGACTATAACTATACTACGCCCTTCTAATACTAATCCCTCGTCTCGTAACTATTTCTAGTACCTCGTAGGCCCTCCTTCTACTGCGATAACAGCCTGATTGCGTTTAGGCATTGAATTCAAGACTAGCACTAGTAGTAACACTCTAGCCAGCGATATAAGTCTCAGTGGCTGTGTATTATTAGCCATCTGAGCTGGAAATTAAAATGTACTGTGGTGTTTGGGGTTTTAATTGTTGACAGTCAGGGATTATTTTTTGCGGTGCTGATCAATCAAATCCCCTGTATTTGCAGATCGCGCCAACAATTAAAACCCCAAATACCACAGTATATTCCTTAGTCATCTCCCTTACATTCCATCATACGAAGTATCCACACCGCTTGTTATAGTCTTCGGTCTTTCCGAATTTAGCAGCATTCGCAAGGACTAAAATCCTAGTGTGAAAAAAGCCGTATGCATGCCCACGATTGGAAGTCGCCCCGGTCCGCAGACGTTCTCAGACCAGAATCCGAAATGGAACCACTCTAAGCCTTGTCTTTGGCCCGTAGCTGCTGTGGCTTCCGTAGTCGGATATCGGGAACAAGCGAGCTTCCTGCAAGCGAGCCAATTGAGGGGAGATACTCAGGACACCACATGGGGGTACAACCGAACCGTGTCCAAGAACCGGCAAATCAGATTGTTCAATAATATCTTTAGGTCGTATCTGCTGCCGCCACAAGACCTTCATAAGATAGATGTTTTAGAAAACGAAATCATGCTGTCAGAATGCAGGCGTCCAGAAATGAAAGCTTGATCGCCCAATGCGAGTCCTACACGTGGCGCCTCCTGAACCCCTCCAGCAGTTTCCGGACCGCCCCAGCCAATGCAGCCACCTCGTTTTCCTTAGACGGAAACCCGTGCCCCGCGCTGTGCAGGAGCTCAACTCGCCCCTCCTCAACACACATGCGTATCAACTGTTGGCTCTGGCCCGGATGATCCGTATCTTCCGCGCTCCAAGCATGCACAGTGGGAACCGCGACCGGCCGCCACAACAGCCTGGCCCCCTCCCCAACCTGGTCTGCCTGCAGCCAGCCCATTTTTCCGCGCCGCAGCTCGTCGCGGTCGACGGGCAAGGTCCCGCACACAAAGACGGCGCTGCGGATCATACTGCGTGCCGAGGCATGTGTTGCCTTGTCGTCGTCGCCGGGTCGCAGAAGGAGCGTAGCCGCTAGGGCGGTGCCCATGGAGAAGCTGAGGGTGGCATCGAAAGGGCCGTTCTCGATAACATAAGCGGCCAGGTCGTCGACGGCGGTGAGCGCGCTGGGGGCGGTCCCTTCGGAGTAGGAGTAGCATGCTTGTTGGGGACCAAAGACTTCAGCGATTCCAGGCGCCGCCGGCCAGGGATGCGCGCCATCGACGAAGTCGTACTCGTAGCCATCACCAAGGTGGTATCGGAGTGAAGCTAGCCCAGTTGGTTAGTTAGGCTTATCGCATGATGCCAAAAGAATAATACGAGGTGGAGAGGGACACCTACCGGTTTGTGCTTCGAAGATCTGCGCTAAGGTACCAAGATGGACGGCTGTTATCAGCATAGGAACGAAGAGCGAGGAAGAATTCAGTGAGGCGTACATCGCCGTTAGTCCCGATTCCGTGTAGACAGAGGATCTTGAACCCTCGCTTTGTGGGCGCTGAAACTTCGTTGGATGCCATGTCCCTGACACACTACGCTGCAGGGAAGCTGATGTGAAAATGAGAGAGGAGACGATAGAGTTAAAATAGGCACTGGCAGCAGGACAAGTATAATCAAAGCTTCAATGTAAATACCCGACGGTCTTAGTAAGTAACCTAGGTAGGCCACATATCTGCGTGTTGCATTTAAGAGTCGCGCCATCATCTTCGAGCCGATTATTAATTCGAACTTTTACATATCTGCGAAAATTCTTCACTTATTATTATTATTATTATTATTATTATTATTACTTCGATGTAATACTAATGTAAATTAGTTTATGCGAATTAAATATAAAAACTATTTAAATGAGTAAAACTTTCAGAGAAACTTCATGAATGAAAGAATGGCTATTCCTAGCTAACGGCATACTAACTAGCCCATTTTTTTTAAGGTCCTACTGGTCGGTTCTGAGGGGTTAGAGAACCGCATCGTCGATGATACGGCCGTGATCACTCATTGACGTGATCTTAGAGACAAGCAGGAACATTTGAGCCAAGCTAAAGTAGTTATCAAATCTGTCATGCAAAAGCATTTCCAATGTTGAATTATCTTCCAATACCCTCAGACTTATTTGTACATAATGATCATGTCTATACCTACTGTCTCCTCTACGTTATTGCTAGTAGGGAGACATAGTCTGCCTGAGAAATGGTCTATGTGGGCTACCATAGTGATGCTTAGATCTTATTATCTCTCCTTCAGAGTTTATCTCCTGTCATCCCCCCTAATGGCAAAGCCGCATTCAAAAACGTATGCACGTCTGCAAATGTCTGCTGTGCTGAATCATGCAGCATCAAAGTATGACCGGTGTTAGGTACCGCAACGTACCCAAATCTTGTCACAGCAGGGAACAACTGACGCGTACCATTCAATATCGCCTCACACGTCACTGTCGGTGTTTTGCAGAAGAGGGCATCCTCTACACCCGTCGCAAGGTACAGTGAACCCGTGTAGCTAGTTGGCGGCACCACGAACCCCAAGTTGCCCGTCTCCCCGATCGTCCACGTGTCTTCGAATGCGTAGTCCAGCGCGGCAACCGCTTGGCTGAATGCGCCTGCGTAGAAGAGTGCCGTGTGCTGGGATTCCTGCGCGATGGTGATGTATCCGAGCTGCAAGCCTGGGAAGCGTATGGGGTTTAAGAGTGAGGCAGACTCGAGCTGGGTGGACGCAAAGGGACTGAAGTCCACGGAGGCACTGAACCCCGTCAGCACCAGCGCGTCGACATCTTTCGGATAGGCGTTTGCGAGGCCAATTCCGAGCCACCCCGCGTAGGAGTGGCTGGCGAAGACGACCGTGCCGAAGGTACGGCCGAGTGGATTCTTCGCCTTTGTGCGGATGGTATTGATGAGCTGGTGTATGACCTGGACATGCAGCCAGCCCTGGACCACGTTCAGAGGGTTCAGACGTTGCGGATTGGTGCCATGTCCGATTCGGTCGATGGCTAGAGTAGCGTAACCCTGGCTGGATGCATACGTTTGCCAGTTGTAGGTGTTGCTCATGCCAAGGCCGGACCAAATGGATTTATTGTAGCTGATGCCATGCACGAGGATCTCGAGGGCATTGGCGTTCTTACGGGAGCTCGGATAGCAGTAGGTGCCATCGATGGTGAAGGTTCCGCTCACTGGGGTGGTCCCCTTCACAGCTGGGCCGGTGCCGTTAGCGAGGCCGACATAGAAAAAATCGAGAACGGCTGTCTCGTTGTTCGGATTGGGAGGCGAGAGAAAGACGATGTTCTGAGCTGTGGCCGAGATCTGAAACGACACGGGGAAACACAGTGGAAGTGAAGCAATGGCCGTAGCGGCGGTGGCAAGAGGGATTGACCAGGCAAGTGATAACATCTTAAACAGGTGCATGGTTCTCTTCGGTCGTAAGAAACAAGAGTAGGTTCTCGAAGACGAAAGGCAAGCTGCACGATTCTAACGTCCACCTACTTATAGTAGCATCTTCCGAGGGACTTGTTGACAAGTCGCCAATATATCGATCGGTTCAATCGAAGTTTAATAAAGATGCGAGCGCAAAGGCATGCAGATAGCAGAAAATTCGATTAGCGCGAAACATCTGATTTTGCAGATTTACCGTGTGTAAAATCAATGTCATTGGTGTGCTACCCCATAAATTACAGTAAAGTTACTGATTTAATTACGCCTATATAACTATGCTACCTAATATTTAACGTTTATAATATATAACTAAGTAGGCTAAAAGATATATATTTATCTACGGTATTTAATACTTTAAAAATTATAGAAATCCGTCTACGTACGTGGAAGATATAGCTGGATTTATGAGGTTTACCTTCTAAATCTATATCTTAGTCCCGCTTTACCCGCTATACCTATACCTATACCTTCCTGATATACCCTACTAGTAATAACGACTTATACTAAATATCTAAGTAGGCTAAAAGATATATATTTATCTACGGTATTTAATACTTTAAAAATTATAGAAATCTATCTACGTACGTGGAAGATATAACTAAATTTATAAGTACGTCGAGCCTAAATTTTTACTGTAATTCGTGGGGTCGGGGTCAGGGTCTTGTAGTACCCTAATGACATTGATTTTACACACGGTAAATTCTTAGAGAAAGAGTTGAAGTCGAGAATTCAAGAATTCGATGTAGAAGAAATACTCGAGTTTTAGACTATAAAGACGAGATTTTCTTCGTTCTTTCGCTTGATACTTTTAAAATTTCTTCAAGCATCTTACTAAAGCAAGCGATTTCATTTATTATCATTTCATTATTTGCTTCTCTTTCTCACTTATTCACTTCATTCTCTGTCGCGACATCTAGCTATATAGATATATCATATATAGTAAATAGAGAGAATTTTTCAGAGCTATACAAACGCATTCTATTCTTGCTGTGCAACGACACTTTCGATATGACACCTTGTAATAGTTTTTGTTTTTACTTGCACGACATCGAATCCCTGCGCAAAGGAGCGGGAACGGAACTTTCGTGAAGAGTAATTTATGCTGAGAAACCTAGCCAGCTAAGAAGTTGCACACCCATCACATCCTTATAACTAGGTGGTAGGGTCGTAGAAATCTCCAAAGATAGCTAGCTACGAAACCTGAGCTTCCTCGAGAAACAGCTTTCTAGAAAGCTTAGCTTCAGCATCACATACTGATGAGACCTCGACGGCAACAAGTTTCAAAGACGCTAATGAGAATGGTGCCAATCAGCACCAGTTGGTTACTTTTACGTGCACATTTCGTAGCTCGATGATGCAGTGCCTTTCCATAATGTTGCCATTCACTACGGCACCCCCAAACACGAAGAGGAGAATAGGGTATGCGATCAAAGTCCCAGCAATGCAAAGTCCCAGCCAGCTAGCCAACCAGCCAGCCAACCAGCCAGCCAACCAGCCTGGGGTCTAAATATTAGCTGGCTGGGACTTTGATTTCCCTATTAGGGTATGCCTGGACTGAAGCGTCCCCTTCACGCCATCTTCCGACTCCTCAACACCACATTGAACGGGCCCGGAGTCGTTGTGAAGTAGTCAGTCGCCAGCGTGAATAACTTGGTCCCATCCTCACCGGGAACCATCTCGATGTCGAATTCGGATAGCGTGAATACGGCAGCTACGCGGATCTCCATCAGACTCAGGTTCTTGCCCAGGCAGGCCCGTCTTCCTATTGAACCAGCCGACAGCTGTTAGCCCTTACAAATCCATCGCGGATCAAGGTCCCCGCGTGGTGACATTGAAACTCACCTATAGTCCAAGGCACGAAAGCGTTCTTATTTGGCATTAGCTCGGGCCGGGTGGTGAAGCGCTCGGGAATCCACTCATCGGGTCTGAGGAAGTAGGCTTCGTCTATTTCTCTTGATCAGTTCCTGACGCATCGCCAAAACCCCATTTTATCGATACTGTGCAACAAGAAACTCACCCCTAAAGAGACTGTACTGCGGCGTACAGATCGTAGTTCCCTCCGGGACAAATGTGCCGTTCACAGTCATACCCCCCTTGGGCGGGTTACGTAGGCCCGCCGAGGGGACGGCCGGGTTGAGGCGCAGCGTCTCGTTGATGCAGGCATTGAGATGCTTGAGGCGCTGCAGCGCGTGGTAGTCGCGCATATCGATAGATTTGAGCTCTTCGCGCACGCGGGCGAGCTGCGAGGGATTTTGGAAGAGGTAGAAGATCAGGCAAGGAAGGACTTGGCGGACGGGATCGCTCGGGGGTTGGATTAATATGCGTGTTCGAGCCTAGAGAAAGACGAGTGGTGGTCGACTCCACCAAGGACTTACCTGCCGGCCGCAACTACGAGGACGAAGTCGCCCAGGATCCAGTCCCAGTTCTTCTTGATGCCGCCGTGCTTCCTCGCGTCGCTAAGGACGAGGCCGATGATGTTTGAGCGCTCGCCTTTGTTGTCCTGTAGCATCCATCCCGATTAGTGTCAGCTCACATTCATCCCCCGTGATTCTTTCGCTCCAGTCTGGCTAGGTAGTTGATGGAACTCACCTGTATATTCCTCTCGAGCTCCTCGTTCGCCCAGGTCATGAAGTTGTTGTAGTATTTCATACGCTCGACAAAGGGGATGCCCATCAGCAGGTGCTTGATCCACGGGGCGTTGTTGAGAGCACCCAACTTCTTGTGCGCGATATGCCAGAGCCATAGAATTGGGTGTTCGCCTTCAGGCATGTTCTTAAAGTCGATCGTGAGACCCAGCATGCCCATCAAGTCGAAGCTGTAGTACTCGAACCACGCCGAGAGATCGATGGGGGTGCCCTTGCGCTTGCGCAATTGCTCGACTAGCGAGTCGACGTATTGGTACACGAGGGGCAGGTTCTGGTCGAGGGCTGGGTGAGGTGATTTTAGCGGTGCTTCCTTTTATTTAAGCTGCGAAAGATCTTGATGCCGTGAAATGCTTAAATATCAGGTACCTTTGATGCTGAATGCAGGTTCCCATAGCTTACGGCGGGCAGCATGGTCGACCGGATCTCGCGTGGTATCTAAAGACAACATGGGGTGCAGGATGTCGTAGTATGCTGAACGTTCGCATGTCGACTCGGGTCCGTGGATCTGGTAGTAGGCGTCCCACCCGAATAGAGTAACTTCGTTTGGGCCTAATACCATGCCGTGTCAGTTCTATGTCCCTGACGAGCTCAAATCAACCCGGGAAGCCACATAAAGAGATTGATGTCCAGCCGAGGACCCAAGAAGTCCCGTAAGTCGGGGCAACACTTACCAGTCCGAACCACATCGCCATACTTAGCTCTCAATCCATGCAGCATCTTGCAATTCGGGTGGGTGACATTCATGTTTTCCCACACATGCACCAGTTTGGAGATGCGCATGGCAGGGGGGCCAGGGACATTCCGTAGCGGGGATAGGAAAAGGCGATAGACGACGATGCTGGTAAACAGAGCTACCACGTACGCACCGTCCAGGACGAAGCTCTCCCAAACGGCCTGACTCGCCGACAGGTCTTCGAGTTGGCATTTGAGATAGGGAAGGACGACGGCGGCCAGGATATGAACACGCGCAATGTTGGCTGCTTCGAGGTCGCGCTCTCCGTGGACAAAGTAGCCCCAGTGCGCGAGCAGGCCGGCCGCCGTGGCACCGCTAATCTGAGCCGTGAAAGGGACGAACATTTGTCCACTGGGAAAAGCGCTTCAGGGAGATCAGAATCTTACACAACACTGGTATTTGAAGTCCGTTGGGTTGGGAGGTAGTGCTCACGAAGGAGACCAAAGCAGGGAGGAGTTCAAATTAGGGGGGTTGCCCTCCCTTCTGCTTTCACTTCCGAAGATTCTCTTGCTGACAAGAAGAAACTAGGCTCCAGCAGACAGTTATGCGCGTCCACAGGATCAAGCCGGATCCGTCGCTGAGTTGTATATATCTATGGGCCGTCCCCGTCGCTTTGGAGACTGGCCTGTCGCTGCGCAAAATATCTTCCTAATCTTCCTCCTGAGCTTTGGTCGTCTAAACCGACGATTCCCCTCACCCCTACCATGGCCTCATCGGATAGATCCAAATATGTCTTTCCTCGGGATTACCTCGACAACAACCGGTGTGTCGCTACTCTACTCGGCCGGCTAAGGAAAGCGAAAAAGGAAGGTAGCTGACCTGGGTCAATAGCTTGAACCTTCAGCACTACCACTGGATCGAGCTGTTTGGCTATCTCGTGCATCCGACCATCTCGACCAATGACGCATCCCTGCGCATCGCTGACGTTGGCACGGGCACGGCGTAAGGACCCCGCTTTGTGCCCTGTGCCGCCTCACTGCAGCCAATATTGCACCACTCCTCACCTGTCAGGACATCAGCTAATGGGATACTGTAGGACCTGGCTCACAGACCTCGCATCCCGCCTGCCCAAGACGGTGCAACTCGAGGGCCTCGACGTCTCATTCTCCGCTGCGCCGCCGCCACAGTGGTTGTCAGCCAACCTGACGCTGCGCCACTGGGATGTCAAGGACGCCGTGGTGCCCGCCGATCTGCTCGGGGCCTACGACGTGGTGCACATCCGCAACTTTGCCTTCGTGCTGCGCGACGACGACTTGCCGGGCGTGCTCGCGCGTCTCGTCTCACTGCTTCGCCCGGGAGGCTATCTGCAGTGGGGCGAGCCCGACGTGGCGTCATTCCGCATCGAGACGATCCCGCGGACCGCGGAGGAGGGGAAAGTCAAGACGGACGCGCTGGCGCGCCTGCTCGTGCTATCGCAGCCTCAGGACCCCCGCCTACGCCCGAAGTGGGTGCCCCAGCTCCCCGCGCTGTATAGCGCGGCAGGCCTCGAGGCGGTCGAGGCAGATGTGCGGAACGCACCGCCACATCTGGCGCTCGCCATGCACGAGTGCAATCTGACCATTCACGAGCTGGTCGCGCGCCAGAGCAGGGACCAGACCGTGTTGCAGGCCGTGCGAGATCTGATGCCCCAGGTCGTGGCCGAGACGCGCCAGGGCGCCTGCTGGGCCTTTACGCGCTGGACGGTCGTGGGGCGGAAGAAGACAGCACCGGCCGAGGGTGTGGTTAAGTAACTCAAAGATGCCCGACTACAGCTCCGGCTGAGATCTTTCTAGTTAATACGCAGGAAGTAACTATAGTAACCAGTTACAATAGCGTACGTGATTTATATAAACTAGTCTCTAAAGTAAATATATATATCTCTCTATTACAGCTTAATAGTTTTTAAGCGAAGACTAAAAATTTCGTCGGCAATTTCTGAAAATCCGGAGCGGTACCCGGGGCCGGCCCGGGGCCGCCCCGGGCCCCTAGGGCCGTGGTTTCAGAAAGCTTGCCCTGGGGCGGTAGGGGTAGACACGCTTCCGCCTGGAGCTATAAGGGCCGCAGGGGCAACCTATCAAGCGCCTATGGCCGTACTAAGATTAAGCTTCTAGGTACTACGTAATAGTATTATAGCATCCTATAATTAGACTTCTAGGCGCTAAGTAATAGTATTAAAGTACCCTTAATAGTAATACTATTATATTATTAACTACTTTAAATTAATATAACTACTATACTATTAACGCCTACCTAGCCCTACCCTAGTATATTAGCTCCGCGTAGAAATTAGCTAAATTAATTAATTCTAGGGTTACTTTTAAGGTAGTATTAAGGGTAGCTCTAAGATATACTATCTAAGTCCCCTATTAATTATAGAATATTAAAACTTTTAAAGTTCTACTTAGTAATTAGTTATATAATATAGTTTTACTTAGTAATTAATTATATAACTTTCTAAAATCTATAAACTAATAGATTTTAGAAATATTACTTAGTTAGTAGTTATATAATACTACCCTTAAAGTCTAAGGTCTTTAAGGTTAGTTTTAAGCTTATAAGTATAAGGCCTTTACTAAGGTTATAAAAGTAAGTTAAATCTTATTAATTTAAAATATTATAGACTTAACTTTATAAAAAGTTAAGTAAAGATTATATTATATTAAAAATATATATATTAAGAAAATATATAAGTATATATAAAAAGATAGATTAAAGAATAATATAAAGAATAATAAATAATCTATATAATTTAATATAATATATATTTTAACTATATATATATTTTTAATATATATATAATTTTATAAACTTTAATAGTTTAAATTATTAAATTATAACTTAAAGTTAACTTTACTTAATTTTATAGTAAATATATATATATATATAAGGTTAACTTTAATTTAAAAACTTAATAGTCTTTTAATAAGTTTTTAATTTTAGTCTTTTTAAACTAAAAGATTATCTTCTTACTATAATAGAATATCTAGTAATTAGAACCTTAAGCTTATCGCGGCTTATTAGTTAATTAATAAGTCCCCTAGATTCCTTTCCTAGACTAGCGCGAATATTAAGAGTTAGATATTTCTTCCTATTCTACCTACTTATATATTAATACTTTATAATATTTTTTATTTAAATAAAGTTGTATAACTTACTTTTAACTATTTAATACTTTAAAAATAATAAAAATTAATATAGTAGTCTGAAAAATATATTAGAATAAATAGATTTACTTATTAATATTAATTTAACTATCTAATATCTTAGTATATCTCTACTACCTAACTAATTTTTTCTCTCTACCTTATTTTTATTATTTAATACCTTATTATAGATATTATACCTCCCTCTAATAATCTACGCCTTATAAGCTATACTAATTATCTTTAAAGTATATATTATTATCCTTCTTATACTAAATATAGCTCCTCTAGCTCTCTATTAATACCTTTTAAGCGCGTAGCTCTTTCTAAGCTATACCCTAATATTATTAATAAGAGGGTTAAATCTAATAAGAGTAATAGTATAAGGCGTATTAGACACTTAAAGAAGACTAATTTAAGACTTAAGGTTAGGTCTAGGAGCCTATTAATAAACCCTAGATATATTATATTAATAGAACCTTATCCTAGAGAAATACTATTAAGTACTTACCTTAATAACTACCTTAATAATAGTATTACTCCCTACTAGTATATAGCCCTTATTAATATAACTATTTAAGTAGTTATTCCGCCTAGGAACTCCTAGTAATTTACTCCTCTAGTCTTTAAAAACTACTTTAAGAATTTACTCCCTAGCCTCCCTCCTAATATAATTAGCGTACCTATTACTAGTATACTAGACGGGAGGCTAATATAGATAATAATATTAAGTACTAACCTCCTATCTAATAAGGCTTATATTAATAGTAGAATTATATATATTAGGGCTAGACGCTAGGCTAGAGATATTAAGTATATAAGGATCCTTATATAGTAAGATATATAGAGCTTTACTAGGTTAATAAATTATTTAATATTACTACTTATTATTACGACCCGTCGTCTTCTAACTAGAAGGCTCCGGAGTCTAGGTGGATCTCGTAGAGAGGAGTGTTAAGGACTAAGGTAAACAGGCTTCGTACTAAACTAGTCTAATACAGGTGGAGTATTATATTTAGTATCTAGGAGATATCTAGGTTAATAATATAAGTTAAGCACGAAGCTCCTATCTAAGGGAAAGATCACGCTTTCTATATAG
>JAABUX010001159.1_pt1 | contig 41017 bp, 41 predicted proteins | sample 5561851 | NCBI WGS metagenome assembly JAABUX01 (sample SAMN10711883, study PRJNA513361) | rock metagenome | isolation source: Antarctica rocks | place: Antarctica: Victoria Land, Richard Nunatak red sandstone | collected 2016-01-03 | reverse complement strand
TGAACACGTTGCTTGAAACACAGCAGCCTGAGTGCAGAACCACATTGGGGCAACAATGTGTGGGTTGAAAGACCCTAGAAGCCCTCGGCTTTAGGATTTATTCTTTAGCCGTAGGGAGTTGTCACTTCTTCTACCTCGCGGACGTTCACACGCCCAATGCCTGCTTGACCAGGCCGGGGATGTCCGCCGTGGTTTCGGCGACGCGGACGCCGGCGGCTTTGAGGGCGTCCACTTTGGCCTGCGGGCCGCCGGACGTGCCGGAAATAATGGCCCCGGCGTGGCCCATGCGCTTGCCGGGCGGGGCAGTCAGGCCGGCGATGAAGCCGATGACGGGCTTGGTCATGGTCTTGATGTATTCGGCGGCGATCTCCTCGTCGGACCCGCCGACCTCGCCGCACATGACGACCGCTTTGGTTTCGGGGTCGGCCTCGAAGAGCGGCAGGACGTCAATAAAGCGCGTGCCGGGCATCGGGTCACCGCCGACGCCGACGCACGTCGTCTGCCCCAGACCGGCGCGGGTGAGGGCGTCCACTGATTCGTAGGTCAGCGTCCCGGAGCGGGAGACGATGCCGACGGGGCCGGGCATGAACATGGAGGCGGGGATAATGCCGATCTTGGCCCCGCCGACGGTCAGGATGCCGGGGCAGTTCGGGCCGAGCAGGCGGGACTTCGAGTACTTCACGACGTTGACGGCCTTGATCTCGTCCTCGATGGGGATGCCCTCGGTGATGCAGACGATGAAGTCAATGCCGGCGTCCACGGCCTCCATGATGCCGTCGGCGGCCCCGCGCGCGGGGACGAAGATGCAGGTCGCATCCGCCCCCGTCGCGTCTTTGGCCTGTCGAACGGTGTCGAAGACAGGGACTCCCTGCACCGTCATGCCGCCCTTGCCGGGCGTGACCCCGCCGACGACCTGGGTGCCGTACTCGATCATCTGCGTCGTGTGGAACTCGCCCTCGCGGCCCGTGATGCCCTGAACGATGACTTTGGTGTTTTTGTCAACGAGAATTGCCATAGGAGAAACCCCTCCCCTGCCCCTCCCCCATGGGGAGAGGGGAAGAGATGTTAAGCCTTTCGCCGCTTGAAGTAGAAGACGGTGACGGGAACGTTCTCGTCTTCGGCGCCCTCGTCGGCCTCGTCGTTGGCGCGGACATCCGCCACGGCGTTGACCAGCTCCCAGCCCTGCCCGCCGTGCTGGTTCAGCGTGTCCTCATCGGTTTCGTCGTCCGCGTCGCTGACGATGATCTTGTATTCAAACGTATCGGCCATCCTGTTCTCCTTTTCGTTGCTGTTCTTGCTGCTGTTCTTCATTCCGACAGTAGATAGTACCCGATTAGCCGCGCGGTGTCACCCAAAGCGTCTAGATGCGTCCGCTCATACGAGTGCGAGGCGTCCACGCCCGGCCCAATCAGGGCCACGCGCACGTCCGCCCCGGCCCGCCACAAGGCTTCGCCGTCCGAGCCGTAATAGGGGTAGATGTCCGTCCGCAGCGCGATCCCCTTTTCCGCCGCTAGTTGCCGCAGCTTCCGGTTGAAGTCAATTTGGTACGGCCCGCCGCTGTCCTTGACGCAGAGCGTGCAATGGAACTCATCCGACGCCTGCCCGTCCCCGATGGCTGCCATGTCCACGGTCAGAAGTTCGACGATGTCCGGCGGGAAGCCGCCCGCCGCGCCGTGCCCGACCTCCTCATAATTGCTGATGTGGAGCGTCGTCCGCTGCGCCGGGACCTCCCCCGCCTCCTGCAAGGCTTTGACGGCGGCCAGGACGCAGGCCACACACGCCTTATCATCCAAATGTCGGCTCCGAATAAAGCCGTTCACAGTCTCGACGCGCGGGTCCAGATAGACAAAATCCCCGACCGCGATCCCCAGCGCCCGCGTCTCCCCGGCGCTGCTCGTCCGCGCGTCAACCCGCACTTCCAGCGTCCCCGCCTCGCGCTTGGTTTCGTTCACCGCCGCCCCATGCACATGGGACGACGCCTTGGTAAGCTGGACGCTCCCCCGGTACGTCCCCTGCCCTTCCGTGGCGACCGTCACGCCCTCGCCTTCGATGGCGTTCCAGGCATACCCGCCGATCTGCGTCAGCGCCAGCCGTCCGTTCGGCTTGATCTCCTTGACCATCGCCCCCAGCGTGTCCACATGGGCCGTGACGGCTCTTGGCGCGCTGTCTGAACGCCCTACCAGCGTCGCCAGCAGCGCCCCCTTGACCGTCCGCCGGGTTTCTAGACCCAACGTGCGCAGGGCGCGTTCGGTGTAGGCGATGCCCCGCTCCGCATCCCCCGTGGGGCTGGGCGTGTTCAACAGGCCGGCCAGAAACTCGGTCAGAAAGTCGGTGTCAATGGTCATGTTCCCTGCCAAATCTTCAGAAGAGCACCCACCTCTTCATGGCCCACCGCTTCTGATATTGCTGTAGCTCCGTTCAAATCCTTAATGTTAGGATCAGCCCCATGCTGAAGCAACAAGCGGACAAATTCAAGATAGCCCTGATAAGAAGCCTCAATCAGCGGCGTCCACTGTCCCTCAGTATGCTTGTTGGGGTCGGCGCCATGTTCCAGCAACATCTGGGCGATGTCACGCCGTTTGGCATGGACAGAGAGCATCAGTACAGTCAATCCCTGCTTGCCTTCTTCCTCCGAGTTTGGGTCTGCCCCAGCGTTTAACAACCTCTGTATTTCGACGGTGTTCCGTTCAGCTACAGCTTCAATCAAGGATGAATCTAAGCTATGCATCAAGAAGTTCCAGGCCATGCCCTAAAGGGCACGGCTAATCGGCCTACGGCCAGGAAGCGCCCGCTTCGCGGGGCTAAGAAAAGGCTGACGTTCACTGCCGCGAAGCGGTAGTTCGCGGCGTCTTCGCCGGCTAGCCGTGCCCTTTAGGGCATGGGCCGGCTTATTCCCACACAATCGCCTCGTCGTGTCCCGGCCAGGGCGGGGTGCCGCAGCAGAGAAAAACGAGAGCATCCCACCCTATTATGATTATGTTATCGGCGCGGTTAGAACCTTATCCCCAGCTTAATCGCCTGGGATGGATCATGGTAAACATCCAGGAATGCCTGGGCGGCGTCCGCGAACGGCACAATGGGGTCTACGATGCCCTGCGACGTCAGGGACCGGGCGAGGAAGAACTGTCTGATCGTCCGTGACAGGCGGGCCTCATCCCAGAGCGGATAGTCGCGGAGGGGGTTGCCCCAGGCGGGCAGGCTGCAAATCATTTCAAGCCGGTTGTGGTGCCATTCCGCCCCCAATTCCAGGTGGGAATCCTTACCTTTGTAGTAGCCCAGCGTCAGGACGCGGCCGCACTGCCGCACGGACCGGATCGCTTCGGCCAGGCCCCCGTAGTGGCCGCTGGCTTCGACCGCGATGTCTGCGCCCTGCCCCAGATGCCGACGGATCTCCAGTGCAACGTCACCTTGAGTCGGGTCCAGAGTCAGCCCCGTCCCATAGCTCTGGGCTAAGGCACGCCTCTTCTCCAACGGGTCCACGGCGATGACCTGGAGGCATCCGGCCCGTGTTAGCATTTGCACCAACAGCAGGCCGATGGCGCCGAGGCCGAACACGACCACCACATCCCCCAAACAGACGCGCGCATCCCGAAGGGCGGCGTAGCCGTAGAACGCCGGGTCCGTGCAGACGGCGTCTTCCGCCGTCATCGGCGCGGTCAGCGGCTGTACGTCGGCTTCGGCCTTGGTCTGCGTTTCACAAATCGGGCCATAGCAGTAAACCCGGTCTCCCGCGCGGAACCGTGTGACCGAAGCCCCGGCTTCGGAGACGACGCCGACGGCCATGTTGCCGACAAACTGACCGGCCGCCCCCGCCTGACTCTTCGCCCCGTCGTCCTCCACAAACAGCCGCAGGACGGGATCAAAGTACCAGCCTCCGAAGGGAGACTGACCACTGAACAGGTGGAATTCGGTCCCATGCTTGATCGAGACGAATTCCGTTCTGATCCGCAGTTGATTCTCAGCCAGCGGCGGGTCTTCATAGTCTCGCAGGGTGACGCTCTGCGGCTTGTCAATACAGAGACCTTTAGGCATAGGGTGTTTGCGAGCCTTTCTCCCACACAATCGCCTCGTCGTGCCCCGGCCACGGCGGCGTGCCGCAGCAGAGGAAGACGAGATCGTCCGGCCCCGTGTTCTCCACCCAGAACCGATAGCCGGTCGGGATGAGCAGGGCGTCACCGGGCGCAACGTCCGCCGCCTGCTCCTCGCTGCCGTCGGCCGTCAGGCGGTGGAAGCGGCCCGCGCCGCGCACGATGTACCACATATCTTCTATCGTCCGGTGCGAGACGCAGGCGGTCCGCTCACCCGGCCTAACGAGAGCTTCGGCAAGACTGAGGCGGGTCGCACCCTGCGGGCGGTCGAGCAGGACGCGGATTTCAGCCCCATCGGGCGCGATGGCGTCCGGCGTCTCTGAACGCTTCGATTTGAGCGTGGGCGGAGTCACGAGAGGATGCCTTTCAGGTCAAGTGTGAAGCCCGTTGGGATGAGCAGGCCCTCATCGAAAGAGTTCTTCAACGGTGAATCTCCAGTCCGGCACGGCAGGTTCGGCATCAGCGGTCTCGCCGCGATGAAAGATAGTCGGTATCTCCGGTGAATCGCGGCGGTAGACGGAGATTGTCTCGTCGCGCAGAACGTCCACATCCCAAACCACCTGGGTCCCGGCGGCAAAATAATCGGCGTGCTTCTCGGCCATGTTCTGCTCGGCACGCAATCCATAATCGTCTTCGCTGCGGACTTCGGCGGCGAAGGCAGGCGCACCCGTCAGGAATTTGCCGCCCGTCGGCGGGCCGAGATGCCAGGACGCATCCGGGCTGAACGAATGCCGATGGGGCAGGCTGACCAGCATCCCGATATTGTCGGGAATGGCATAGCCACTCCGCTTCGCTTCTTCGTAGCCTTTCAGACTTCGGAAGATTTGGGAGGAGGCGCGGCCGGGGAGAAATCCCGTCGGCGGCATCAGGATAATCACTCCATCAATGATCTCCGCCTTGCCTTGTTCCGGCAGGCGAGAAAGAGTTTCCATCAGCCATTCTTCGCGGGCGGGCACGGTCGCGCTCATGAGAAAATCTCCATTAAGTTCAGCGTGAAGCCCGGCAAAACGGCTTCGCCTGAGAGTATTGTAGGGTTGTCCAATACTTCGACCTCCTGACCAGGCCGATACACCTCCACCTGTTTGCGGCGTGGGTTGATGAGCCAACCTAAACGTGCGCCATTGTCTAGGTATTCCTGCATCTTCTCCCGCGTCTCGGAGAGGCTATCTGTGGGCGACAGCATTTCGACCAAAAAATCCGGGCAAAGTGGGAGAAACTTTTTCTTCTGCTCCGGCGTGAGTGCATCCCAACGCGATCTTTCGACCCAGGCGACATCAGGGGAGCGATCCGCGCCGTTCGGCAGGGTAAAACCAGCCGATGAGTCAAAGCACTCACCCGTATCGTCTTGCTCGCTCCAGATGCCCAATTTGACATCGATCTTAAAGTTGAGACGGCTTGATTCTCCCCCAGCAGGCGGCATGATCAGTAGTCTCCCTTCCTTGGTGCGCTCTAGCCGCAGATCAGGGTAGTTCGCGGCGAGCGACGCGAACTGTTCCTGTGTAAAGGGTTCCGGCGCGTCATCAGGGCTTTCCGGCGGAACTCGCGAACTTGGGCGAACGGCTTCTGCTGCCGTCATGGCGTCACCTCACTTGGCGTAGGCCAGTTCGACAATCTTCTCGGCGGCGGCCTGCATGGTATCGGCGGGGACCAGGTTGGTCGTCTTGAGCAGTTCCGCGCCCTCGGCGGCGCGCGTCCCGGCCAATCGAATCACGATGGGGACTTTAATGTCCAGGTTCTTCGTGCCCTCGATGATGCCCTTCGCCACCTCGTCGCCGCGCGTGATGCCGCCGAAGATGTTGAACAGGACGCCCTTGACGTTCGGGTCGGACAGCACGATCTCCAGGCTGCTGGCAACCGCCTCGGCCTTCGCGCCGCCGCCGATGTCCAGGAAGTCGGCGGGCGAGCCGCCCGCGCGCTTGACCTCGTCCATGGTGGTCATCACCAGGCCGGCGCCGTTGCCGATGATGCCGATGTCGCCGCCCTCCAGCCGGACGTACTGGATGCCGCGCCGGTGCGCCTCTCGCTCGATGGGGTCGGTTTCGGACTCGTCCTTGAAGACGGTAAATTCGGGGTGCCGGAACAGCGCGTTCTCGTCAATGTCCCACTTGGCGTCGCCCGCGATGACGGACCCGTCTTTGGTGACGACCAGCGGGTTGATCTCGGCCAGCGTCGCGTCTGTCCCGACATAGGCCGCGTACAGCGCCTTCAGCACGGGGATGGTCTTGCCGATGAGCGCCTTGTCGAACTTGGCGTCGAAGAGCACCTGTCGGCAGGCGTAGTCAGGCAGGCCGAGCAGCGGGTCAATGTAGAGCCTCGCAATATCGGCGGGGTTGTTGTGGGCGACCTCTTCAATGTCCATGCCGCCTTTGGTGGAGACGATCAGCACGTCCCGCTGCCGCACGCGGTCCTGCGTGACGGCGACATAGATCTCCTTGTCAATGTCCACTGCCTCCTCTACCAGCAGCCGGTTGATCTTCAGGTCGGCCCCCGCCTGCGCGAAGAACAGCGTCTTGCCCAGCAGGTCCTTCCCGACGGCCTCCGCCTCGTTGGCGTCGGCGGCCAGCTTGACTGCCCCCGCCTTGCCGCGCCCGCCCGAATGCACCTGCCCCTTGATGACGACCCGCCTGCCCAGCGTCTTGGCGACCTCGCGGACCTCATCCGGGTTGGACGCGACCTGACCCTGCGGGACGGGAACGCCATACTGCTTCAAAAGCTGCTTCGCCTGATATTCGTGGATTTTCATTTGTGATTGTCTCCTTGATGAGTGGCCGGCACAGGGTAGGCCGTGGGGATACTATACCCGGTTTCGCTTCCGGTGCAGGAAGACGGGAGCGTCACGGCCGCGCGCCATTCTCGGGCGGCGCTCCCGAAGGGCCTGTCATCGGGGCGGTCGTGGGCATGGGGGGAGACGCCGGAACAGCCGGCCCTGGGGACGCCCCGCCGCCCGGCACACCGGCGGCACCCTGCCCTTGTCCGTAAGGCTGGGGAGCGGCAGTCGGTAGTGACGGCGGCATCTGTGAGGCAGGCGGCGGGCTGGGTGCGGGCACTGCATAGGGGACGTTGTTCGGAACGTTGTTCGGAACATTGCCGGGGGGCGGTTGGAACCGAGGATCAAACTCCCGCCGGGAGTTGGGGTTGAAATGCCGCTGGAAGTTTCCGGAGTTGTTGAAGTCCCCCCGATCCATCGGCCCGCGCATCGGCCTGAGCATCCGTGACGGTGCGGGTTGCGGCGGCCTCAGCACCAGCGGGGGAGGGGCGGTTGAGACCGGGGCAGACACGGCGGGCGGATGGGCAGCCTGATAGGCCGCCTGCCGCCGCGCCTCGAAGGCTCGGATGGCAGCCAGGAAGAACACGACGAGCATCACGACGAACAGCGCGGTGATTCCGAAGGCGACGCCCCCGCCGACGGCCCATGCCCGCTGCACGGCCAGATACTGCGGGACGCCGCCGGGGAATCGCCGCCGCTCCCACGCGAACTCGTGCCCGTGCATCCCCAGGTGGCAGCACAGCCCGAACACCACCAGCGCCATTAGTTCACAGGGCAGTGCATACCCCGCCGGCAAGATAAAGACGGTGAACAAAGCGAGAAAGAGGCCCGCCAGGATAATTCCCACTGCCATCCCATAGGCCCGGTGAAAGAAGCACCAGAGCCACCCGCAGAAGAAGGCCCCCCAGTTCCAGTGCAGCCCCTCGATCTCCGGCGGCCCGCCCCGCTCCTCGCCCGAAGAGTTGTCCGCCTCAAACGGAACGGGCGCGGGATAAAGACGCGGCAGGGGGGTGGGAGCAGCGGCAACCGCAGGCCCTATCGCCGGCGGCCAGATCGCTGCGGGAGATTTTGCGAATTCCTCCGCCGCAATCGCGCGGCAGCGCGCACAGTCCTTGTCGAAGGCCGTCAAGGCGTATCCGCATTTTGGGCAATCCATCGGGTCATTCTCCTTCTTCGCCTTGCCCTTCGGTGGCAGGTTCGGCGTTCTTCGCCAGCAGCGTCAGAAAGGCGGCGTCCACCTGCGGCAACAGCGCGGCGGTTTCGCGCATGGCCGCAATCATGCGCCGGTAGTGGGTGATGTCGTCGGAAGTCAGCACCCGTCCCGCGCGGTCTTCGAGCCATTTGGCAGCGGGCTGATAGCCGCCGACCCGGAACTCCCAGGCTTCGGGCGGCACGTTGTCGAAATACTCGTCGTCGTTGAGCTTGACGCGGCCCGGTTTGCCGCCGGGCGTCGGCGGGATGTACCGCTCCACCGTCCGCATTTTCTTGACCGTGTGGCTGCCGGGAACGGGAAAGCCGATGCCGTGCTGTTGCAGTGTGGGGTCTTCCAACAGGTGCAAGGCTGTTAGCTTGGCCCCAAGTGTGGCGAGTGCGTGGAACGTCTGGGCGTCGGGCGGCAGGGGCAGGCGCGGGAAGTCGGTTTTCAGGAAAGCGGCATATCGGGTGCGGTAGGTGGGCGCGTGGAAGACGGCGTAGGCGTAGTAAAAGATATTTTCGGGCCTGGGCGTGTCCCCAATGCGCTCTTTGACTTCGGAAATAAAGGCAGGTGCTATGTTTGCTTCGCGTTCTATTCCTAGAACAGCCTCTTTTTCAGTCGGATAGATATAAAGAGGGAAAAGATTTATGCCGCCACGACGGAATACATTAGCATCTACGGGGAGCCTTGAGATTGATACCAACGTCCATTCCGCTTCATTGACGGCAAGCCCTTGACGACCTACACCTAGACAGAGATCACTCCTGTCCAAAACATTTCGGATGATCTCACGACGGGGATAATCCATTGCTATTTCGCTATAGTAACAGGAGCGGGTATCAAACGGACGGTACAAACATTCCGTCAAGGTCTTCTCCCAGTTTGTATCCATACGCAACTTCGTTCTGGCATCTGCGATCTTCCAATCTCGATTATCTACTACGTTAAAACGCTCCTCTATTTCTTTGTCTGTAAACTTCTTGTCCCGGAAGTCAGACATACGTTTTTGTAGCTTGACGCGGTCAATGTCAATGGCGAAGTGATCGCGGTGCGTTTGGAACCCCATAACATTAACATAAAACGCCTCTGTTATTCTCCACCCCTGCTCATACTCAGCCCGAACGTCTTGGTTCTCAGGCCGCAACGCATAGAAAGGAGGATTTGGGTTAAGGTTTAGCCAATCCGTATCAGAAATACGCGCGGTATTGCTAGATAACAACCGCGCGTATTTCTGAGAACGAGTCCCATAGAGTTCCGCGAAACGCACAACCGATACGGCCTTTGATACCGCACCAGAGTGTTTGATCATCAAGCAGATGGCTACGCCTTGCGTTATATCAAATACGTTTTGATCCTTGCTGCCATCTGGGGAACGTTCTTTCTTTTTGCTGTTGCCGTGTAAATCCAGAATGGAGATTTCGTCAAACGTCTTCATCAGGCTGCGGCGCATTCCTCGGAAAGTGGGGTTGTCCAAGTAACTGTTGTCAGTAATGAAAGCGACAATACCCGACCCACTACGCTCGATGCGCCATTGTGCGAACCGGATAAACTTCACATAGTCGTTCTGGAGCCACTTCGGATTTCTCTCGCCCAGCGGAACCCCATCCACCTGAAAGTAAGCTTGAATCAAGCCTCCAATGAACGTGGGCTTTCCTGCACTGTCTTTACTTGGGTTGTCGGAATTGCCAAAGTAGGGCGGGTTGCCCAAAACAACTAGAATATGTTCCTGGTCGCGGACTTGGCTGGCGTCGCGGATTTCTTTACTGAGCACGTCCGCCCCTGGCAGGTGCATCTGGTCCGGGACACGGTTCATCATCGTGTCGGCCAAGTAGACCGGCAGACGCTCATTATCGCCGAGCGTGACGCCCAGTTCCGCAAGCTGCTGGCGCAGTTTGACGTGGGCGAGCGTGTAGGCGGCAGGCAGGCGCTCGAAGCCGTAGAAATGCTTCGCTAAATGGTCGCGGGCGCGGTCAGGCCAAACACCCGCGTTGCCGTTCTCGGTCATTGTTTGGTGAACCTGACGGTAGGCGCGGGCGAGGAAGGTCGCCGTGCCTGTCGCCGGGTCCAAGAGTCGGACGCTTTCATCGGCCAGGCCCTCGGATTTGCCGAAGTCGCGGCGCAACAGGTCATCCACGGCCCGAACCAAAAAATCCACGACGGGATCGGGAGTATAGTAGACGCCCGCCCGTTCGCGCAAGGCAGGGTCGTAGGCGCTTAGGAACGTCTCATAAAAGTAGATCAGCGGGTCAGCAATGCCGGCGGGGTGCTTCGTCGCCGCGCCCTTGTCCGCCGCTTCTAAGTCCGAGCAGATGCCGTTCACGATCCAGTGGAACTCTTCCGGCAGATCGTCCCCGCCGCCGAACTGCAACAGGACGCGGATCGGAGGCACGGCGCGCGGAATGGCGCGGAGAGCAGTCGCGCGGTCGAATGGCTTCTTATCCGTGTTCAGCCAGGCGAGAAACAGCCCATAAGTGAAGGTCTGCGCGTACATGTCGGCGAACTTCTCCGCCGAGAGGCCGTCAAACAGGGTCACTTTGTAGAGGTTCCAGAGCGAATGCAGCGGTGAGTCGTCGTGCGAGAGCATGGCGTCTGCGGCAACGCGCAGGAAGCGGGCGCGGCGGGCGAGTTGCCGCGCGATGGCTTCCGGCGTCGTGGCAGCGGGCGTGGTCGCATCAAGAAACGTCTCCAGCAACGTTTGCAAAGTATCAAGCGCGGCATCGGAAACTTTAACCGCGCCATGCTCTGGAGGTTCCGGCAGGAGCGCCGCCCCGACTTCTTTGCCGCCGAGAAACAGCCGGAATTCCGTGTGGTTGGTGAGCAGGAAGTTGTGCAGATTGGAGCGGAACCGTTCGTTCTGCTCTTTGGCACTGCCTTTTAACTGCCCTAGCGGCGTTCCCAACGCCTCCGCTTCCACATAGCCGACGACTTTGAGGCCATGCGTCACCTCATAGTCGGGCCGGCCAAACGTGATCTTTTTCGCCTCACCCGTAAACGATGCCGTTTTCCCTAATGCCTCTGCCGCACCGCGCAGGAATTTCCCCAGGAAGTCGCGGTAGGAGAGTTCATCGGTGCTATTCGCCTGAGTACGCTGATTGCGGATTTCGGTCAGATAGGTCGTGGTCAGTGAGTGAAGTAGATGCATGGTTCCGTGTTGATTCCCATTCCGATAAACGAACTCGCAAAGCCTCGCAGATGTAGGAAGATACGTCAACGCCCTCGGCTTCAGCCGCCTGACGAACCCGCTGCTCGAATTCCGGCGGCCATTCTAGAAAGTGCCTCATGGCGGTTATCCTTCCTCCGAATACTTCTCCTTGAGGCTGGCGACGACGCTGGGGTCGGCCAGGGTGGTGGTGTCGCCCAGGGCGCGGCCTTCGGCGATGTCGCGGAGGAGGCGGCGCATGATCTTCCCGGAGCGGGTTTTGGGCAGCTCGGCGGTGAAGAGAATATCGTCGGGGCGGGAGATGGCGCCGATCTTTTTGGCGACGTGCTCTTTGAGCTGGCCGGCGAGTTCGGACGTGTGCGGGGCGGTCTCTTTCAGGGTGACGAAGGCGGCGATGGCCTGGCCTTTGATCTCGTGGGTCCGCCCGATGACGGCGGCCTCGGCGACGCTGGGGTGATCCACGAGGGCCGACTCGACCTCCATCGTGCTGATGTTGTGGCCCGCGACCAGCATGATGTCGTCCACGCGGCCCAGCAGCCAGTAGTCGCCCTCCTCGTCGCGGCGCGCGCCGTCGCCGGGGAAGTAGTAGCCCTTATCCGCGAACTTGCTCCAATAAACGCTCTGGTAGCGGGCGTCGTCGCGCCAGAGCGTGCGGAGCATGGAGGGCCAGGGCTGGGTAATCACTAAGATGCCGGTCTGGTCCGTGCCGCGCGGCAGCGGCTCCCCCGCCTCGTCCACGACCTCGGCGCTGATGCCGGGGAAGGGACGTGAGGCAGACGCGGGCTTGGTCGCGCTGAGGCCGGGCAGGGGCGTGATCATGATCGCGCCGGTCTCGGTCTGCCACCAGGTATCCACGATGGGGCATCGCCCCCCGCCGATGTGCTCGTTGTACCACAGCCAGGCTTCCGGGTTGATCGGCTCGCCGACCGAGCCGAGCACGCGCAGGGAAGACAGGTCGTGCCTCGCGGGCCAGTCCGTGCCCCACTTCATAAACGCCCGGATGGCGGTCGGGGCGGTGTAGAGGATCGTGACGCCGTACTTCTCGATCAGGCTCCAGAAGCGGTCGCGTTGCGGCCAGTCCGGGGCGCCTTCGTACAGGAACACGGTCGCGCCATTCGCCAATGGGCCGTAGACGACATAAGAATGGCCCGTCACCCAGCCGACGTCGGCGGTACACCAGTAGACGTCGTCATCTTTGAGGTCGAAAATGTATTTGGTGGTCGCGGCCACGCCGGTCAGATACCCGCCCGACGTGTGCAGGATGCCTTTGGGCTTGCCCGTCGAGCCGGAGGTGTAGAGGATATACAGCGGGTCCTCGGCGTCCATCGGCTGCGCCTGGTGCTTGATCGGGGCCTCCTCCATCAGCCGGTGCCACCAGAAGTCACGGCTGGGCTTCATGGGAACGTGCTTGGCGTCTTCGGTACGGTTGACGACGATGACCTTTTCAATGGTCGTCTCCCCTTCCAAAGCCTTGTCCGCCAGGTCTTTGAGCCGGACCTCGTTGCCGCGACGCCAGCCGCCGTCCGCCGTGATGAGCAGCCGAGACTGGCTATCGGCGATCCGTTCTCGCAGCGAGTCGGCGCTGAAGCCGCCGAAGACGACCGTATGCACGGCCCCGATGCGGGCGCAGGCCAGCATGGAGATGACGGCTTCGGGCACGGCGGGCAAATAGATCGTCACCCGGTCGCCCTTCCCAATGCCCTGCCCTTCCAGGACGTTCGCCAGCTTGCAGACCTCGCGGTGCAAGTCGTGGTAGGTCAGGACGCGCGTGTCGCCCGGCTCGCCCTCAAAGACCAGGGCCGCCTTGTTGCGCCGCCCGTTCGTCAGGTGCCGGTCCAGGCAGTTCGCGGCGACATTGAGCTGCCCGCCGACAAACCACTGGGCGTGGGGCGGGTCCCATGCGCAAACCGTCTCCCAGGGCTTGGTCCAGTCCAGCAGCGTCTCGGCCTGCTTTGCCCACCACCCCTGCGGGTCCTGCGCCGCCTCGTCATAAACGCCGGGGTCGCTGATGTTCGCCTGCGCCGTAAATTCGGGCGCAGGCGCAAATGTTTTCTGTTCTTCTGCCACGGTGCAATGTCTCCTAGTTTTGAGTCCTTTGCGGCGGGAAAATGCGCTCCACAGGCACGGCTAAACCAGGCAGCACGTCTTCGCCGCTGAGTGTGTCCGTGACTCCAAGTTCGCGGGCGGGAACGCCGCTGCGATGCACGGTCAGAATGCGCTCTTTAGGGTTCAGTTCCCACACTAAGCGAACACCCAACTCTAGCCACCGGGCGACTTTATCCGCGACCTCCCGTTTCGTATCGTTCGGTGAGCGAGTTTCCAAAACAATGTCAGGCACGACTGGAACATAGCTCCTGGGCAACGGGTCCGGCAGACGCTCTTTGGCGACAAAGGCGAAGTCGGGGGCCAAGACGGTGTCCGGGTCTTCGGCAACCAGGAAGCCCGTTTCAGCGGCGAATGTCTCGCCTAAGTCCTGTTCGATTACGATGTAGCTCACGAACGTGGAAAGGCGAGATGTGCTGTTTCCGTGCGTTCCACCGGGCGGGGCCATCTCGTGGAGTTCTCCTTTAATAAGCTCGTAATGATACCCTTCATCGGAAAGGCGTTCCAGGTCTTTCGCCGTGTAGACGGTCGGCCTAGCTTGGGTGGAAACGGTCATGGCGGCTTTACTCCATCGGGTAGCGGAGGCCCCACTGCGCGCGCAGGGCGTCCATCGTCTGCATGATGGTCAGCGTCTCGCTCAGGGGCAGCAGGTCGCTCTCGTTTTTGCCTGCGCGGAGGCAGTCACCCACTTCGGCGGCCTCGTAGTTCATGCCCTGGCCCTCGTAAGGGAGGTCTAACTCCTCGCTCTTACCGCCCGCATTGACCGTGATCTTTGCCAGCTTCCACCAGGGGGCGTGCAATTTGATCGAGCCGTCCGTGCCGAGAATATGCGCCTCCTGGGGGGTGTTGATGCGGACGCCCGTGGTCAGCGCGGCGATCTGGCCGCCGGGGTATTTGAGGGAGATCGCCGCCTGCTCGTCCACGCCCGTTTCGCCGATTTGGGCCACGCCCGTCACGTCGCTGGGGGCGCCGAAGATCATGGAGGCCAGCGAAATAGGGTACACGCCGACGTCCAGCAGGCCGCCGCCCGCATACGCAAGGTTAAACAAGCGGCTGTCGGGGTTGACGCCCGCCCGGAAGCCGAAGTCGGCCTGGAGCATCCGGGGTTCGCCGATGGCGCCCTCGGCGACCAGCGTGCGGACATGGGCCATCGCGGGGAAGAAGCGAGACCACATGGCCTCCATCACGAAGAGGTCTTTAGAGCGCGCCGACGCGATGACTTCCTCGGCTTCTTTGGCGTTGACGGTGAACGGCTTCTCGCACAGGACGGCCTTGCCGTGTTCCAGGCAGAGCAGGGCAGCGTCTTTGTGCTGCGGGTGGGGCGTGGCAATGTAGACGACGTGGACGTCCGGGTCGGCGGCCAGGGCCTCATAGCTCGAGTGGCGCTTCGGGGCGCCGAACTTGTCGGCGAAGGCGTCCGCCTTCTCCTGAGAGCGCGAGCCGACGGCCAGCAACTTCGCGCCGCCGACGGATTGGAGGCCCGTGGCGAACTGGTGGGCGATGCTGCCGGGTCCGAGGATGCCCCACTGGATCGTGCCGGAAGTGATGGGTGTCAAGATAAGTTACCTCATGGAAGCGAAAAAGTCTTGAAGACGTGTTTCGCCGCCATGAGGCGCTTTTCCTGCCGCCGCGCCACGGGTCACGACTAAACTTCGGTGTGCGCGTGGTGCGGGTCCGTGTGGGTGAAAAGCAGTTCCGTCTGGCCCAGCATGTCCTTGTCTTGGTCGCGCGTCAGGTGGTAATCTTCGCACATGCAGGCGACCCAGTCCTCCATCAGACGTCGGCATTCCGTCTCGTCCGGGCAGTCCATCGACTCCATGACCATCTCTTCCGGGACGCGGGCCACCCCGCCTTGCTTGGTGACTTTGATGATCTCTCGTTCGAGGTCTTCGATCTCCATGGTCCTTCTCCCTTTGTGTTAGTATTGATTGCAGGCGAGGCGAGATACGGCGCAGGCCGCGAAATATCCTGCTTGCTTTGCGCGCGGTCGAGCGGGTAGGCAAAAATTCTCGCTTGATGAGAAAAAATGAAATCTGTTCGGTGCCTCCTGCCGTCGCGCGCACTTCCCTCGCCGCTGGGATGCATAATTAAGGGTGCAAGACCCCGATGGAAAGGAAAAGGAGAAGGACAATGATGACTGAGCCGAAGGACACCCGCGTGTCCGAAACCACCACGGTGACCCCGCACCTGACCTGCCGCAACGCTTCCGAGGCCGTGGAGTTCTACCGGAACGCCTTTGGGGCGGAGCCTGTCACGGTTCTCCGCACTCCCGACGGCCGAGTGCTGCACGCCGCCTTGACCATGGACGGCGCGACGTTCTTCCTGCATGACGAGTTCCCGGAACACGGCGGCCACAGCCCCCAAGCCCTCGGCGGCAGCCCCGTCGTGCTGCATCTCCAGGTCGCGGACTGTGACGCCGTGTTCGAGCGTGCCGTAGCGGCGGGCTGCGAAGTGCGAATGCCGCTGGAAGAGATGTTCTGGGGAGATCGGTATGGAGTGATCGCTGATCCCTATGGACATAATTGGTCGGTCGCGACCACCGTTCGGCAGGTGACGCCGGAAGAGATGCAGCAGGCGCTCGCTGCCTGCTGAGGCGCCAGCGATCACACCGAGCAGAGCACAGGCAGTGGGAGGCGGCGCTGTTCCGCCTCCCCTGCGGCTCGTACTTGAAGAAACACACTGGAACCGAAAGGAAGCGAGCAAATGAGAAGAGTAGTCCTCTCCATGTATGTGACCTTGGACGGGGTCATGGAGGAACCGGCCTGGACCGTGCCCTACAGGAACGAAGAAGCGGCGAAATACGCCCTCGATCAGCTTTTCGCTGCGGACGCCCTTCTGCTGGGGCGAAAAACATATCAGGGGTTTTCCGCAGCCTGGCCGTCCATGACGGATGACGCGGGCTTCGCGGACCGGATGAACAGTCTCCCCAAGTTCGTGGTTTCCACGACGCTGGAAGAGGCGGAATGGAATGCCAGCCTGATCAAAGCGAACGTCGCGGAAGAAGTCTCCAAGCTGAAGCAGCAGCCGGGGCAGGACATCTTGATCTACGGCAGCAGCGACCTCGCGCACACACTGAGGCAGGAGGGTCTCATTGATGAGTACCGGCTCTGGGTCCAGCCCGTTGTCCTCGGGGGCGGGAGGCGTCTCTTCCAGGACGGGGGCGCGGCGACTCCCATGAGGCTTGTTGAAGCCAAGACGTTCCGCTCAGGCGTCGTTGTTCTCGTCTATCAGCCGGAGAACTAAAACAGGGAAAGCTGGAGGGCACGGCTGCCGGGGGTCCAAAGCGCGGAGGGCAAATCACGCTTGGCGACGTCGAAGATGACGGGGCAGTTGGTTTCCACCGCGACGGTCGCTTTGGCGTAGCCGAGGGCCAGTTTGGGGGTGTTGTTCTCTTTGGACAGGTGCGCCAGCCAGACTGTGTGCGGGCCGTGGTTCAAGGCGTGCTCGCAGAGCAGGTGGGCGGCGGCCTCGTTGGACAGGTGCCCGGTGTCGGCGAGGATGCGGGCCTTGAGGTGGCCGGGATAGTCGCCCCCGCGCAGGCGGTGGACGTCGTGATTGGCTTCCAGAACGAGCAGGTGCGCGCCCCGAATGGCCTGGCGGATCGTCTCGGTAATGTGTCCCAGGTCCGTCAGGTGGCTGACCTTCTGGCCGCTGGGCCGGTGGATGACGTTGATGCCCACCGGATCAGCGGCGTCGTGGGGGACGGGAAACGTCTCGATCTCCAGGTCCCCCACCCGCCACCGATCCCCCACCGGCAGGATCAGGTGCGGCGCCTGCGTCTTGCGCCGGAAAAACGCCGTTAAGGTACGCTCGCTGGCGACTAGGGGAACGCCGTGCCGCTTGGAAAGCGCGTGGGCACTCTGGATGTGGTCCGAATGCTCGTGCGTGATGACCGCGCCGCTGAGGTCGCCCGGCACCAGCCCCTGCTTCGCCAGCGCCGCCGTCAGTTTTCGCATCCCGATCCCAGCGTCAATCAAAATCGAGACTGCGCCCGCGCGGACAAGCGTGGCATTGCCTGAAGAGCCGGAAGCAAGCGCATGGACGGTAAACGTCGAATCCATGCGCCCATTGTACCCGATGGCGGCTTTGGAGCGGCGCGTGTTCCCAAGGCATAGGCCAACCTGAGCGAGCCTGGCTTACTTTACAGTCGGCGTCACAAATAGCAGCGGGTTTTGCCCACCGGTTTGAGAGGCAATGGGGGGCATGACCATGACCACTGTGTCACCGTTCTTGACCCTACGAAGCGTGTTGATTTCGTGCGTGACGGTGCCATTTGAAAGGGTCGGATGCAGAGCCAACGTAACAGAGCCGTTGCCGTTGACATGGGGCGTCGCGGCGAGCACAAGAGATTCCCCATTATCGGAAAGGCTGATACTTGCCTCCGCGTTGTCGGTTGTGGTGATGAACGTTCCCAGCGTGTACTTGGCGGGCTGCAAGCTGCTATTTTTGCTTTTGAATACCTTTATAATGCTCGGCAAAAGTGAGGGCAGTAGGTGGTACGCCAGCTTCACCAGGAAAGCCCTTATACGTCTGATTGGTACCAGGTCTGAGTACATACAGGACATTCTGATATGGGATACGTTCTACGCTGCCGTCATCCCACACAACGATGTAGAAGCCGACCGGATTAACCGTGTCTTTAAAGCCGTTGAACCGCCTTATCTGCTCATGGTAGTACAACGAAGTGTATGCAAGGACATCTTTTGTTGCGGAAGGTTTCGGATCATTGAGAGACCCGCCATCGGGACGTTCAGCGCATATCACCCATGGGATCACCGACTCTGATGCTCTTTTCCTAGGGTCATCGGAGTAGCGGTTGTCGGCGCTTTCGTAAATACGGAGGGCATCCTGGCCGCTGGCTTGGCCATACTGCTTAAATTTGTTCACAACATCACTGATCATTGCAGCCGCATCAGCAGGATATTTTCCTTCATGGAAACGACGATAGATTTCAATGTTCTTGAATATCACTGCTGCATTTGCCATCGTCTCACTAGGCTTGCCCGGTATTCCGTTCTGCGTGTCGTTTTCAGGAACTCCACTGGCTGGCAGCCCCACCCGGCCTGTTGCCAGCAAGGGATTGTATTTTGCGAGCATCCGTTGATGCTTGATCTGTAGCCCGATTAGTGTCAAGAGGACGACGACGACAAGAGCAGCGAGTTTGACCTTGATGATCTTCATTGTCCGAAACACTCCCTTCGAGAGCAGCAAAACGTTTGCAGCAGGACCAACAGAGAAGGCTTGAAGCGTTCCCTGCGTGATGACATTGGCAGCATGGGCGGGGACGGGCCGCGCCGCTTCCGAGGTCAGGAAGCCCGTCAGTACGAGGCCGGTGACGGCGGCGCCGTGCGACGTGAGATAGCGGCGCATCTTCTCGACGGCGCGGGAGACGCGCATCCGGGCGGCGTCTTCGGAGAGGGCCAGGGCCGCGCCGGTTTCGGCCAGGCTATGGCCCTCGATGAAACGCAGCAGGACCGCCTCGCGCTCCTGGGGCTTGAGGGCGGCAAGGGCGTCGTTCAGCAGCGGCTCGACGCGCCCCCACTCCAGGGCGGGCGTCTCCTGCCGCTGGGTCATTTCCTGCATCACGGTCTGCTCCCTCCGTTGCCGCCGCGCCTCCTGCTTGCGGACGTTTTTGGCGACGAACCGGGCCGCGTTGAAGAGCCAGCCGGCCAGGCTGGGAGCGGCGTGCAGCGTCTTGGCCTTGCGGGCGAGCAGGAGAAAGACAACCTGGGCGGCGTCTTCGGCCAGGGAAGGTGAACCGGTCTCGCGCAGGCAGGTCGAGTAGACCAACGAAAGGTGACGCGCGACGAGCTGGCCGAAGGCGGCTTCGGAGCCGTCCCGCGCGTACCGAGTGAGAAGTGTGTCGTCGTCCAATGCCGCCTCCCGTGCAACTCAGGCTTCTATCATTATATGGCCGGGGAGCGGGGAAAGCGAACAAAACGGGTGAAAAAAGTTGGGGAATCGGCAGGTTCGTCGGGCCTGTACTTCCTTTTGGGGTTGCATGGGACAGGGTGGCATACGGCGGCGAGGAACGAGGTTACGGTATAATGATCGCAAAGGAGAAAAGCCATGCAGATCGCCCTGCGCCTGACTGCCCGCGTTCAGGCTGGACATAGATTGGAAATCGTCGCACCGGAACTGACCGAAGGAGAGGAAGTGAGCATCCTGGTTATCCAGGCCGCGCCGCACGCGCCTGACGCGCTACAGCCCACGCCGCCGGAGGCGCGGGCCGCGCTCGCCCAGCGCCTGCTGGAGCAGGGCGCGATCTCGGCTGTTCCGACCGGGCGGTCAGCCCCCCCACCCCGTCCCATCACCGTGCACGGGCGACCTGTGTCCGAAACAATCATTGAGGAGCGGGGGTAGCCGATGGCAACCCTGTTTTTCGACAGCAGCGGGCTGGTGAAAAGATACATCGCCGAGACCGGCACGGCTTGGATTCAATCACTCAATGCGCCGGCAGTCGGCCACGACCGCGTGATCGCGCAGATCACCGGCCCAGAGATGATCGCCGCCGTGACGCGCCGCCTGCGCCGAGGCGACACCACGCCCGCCGAGGCCGCCGTAGCGCTCTCAGAAATTGAGGCGGATTTCGCGGGCGATTATTTTCTGCTGGAAGTTTCGCTGGCGCGCGTCCGTGAGGCGATGACCTTAGCCCGGACGCACGGCCTGCGGGGATACGACGCCGTTCAACTGGCGGCGGCGCTGTTCTTGCGCGACCAATGCCGCGCCCTGGGGCAACCCGATCCAATCATCATCACGGCGGACGTGGAGTTGGCAGCCGCCGCAATGGCGGAAGGGTTGACTGTGGACGATCCCAACGCGCACCCTTAGCCTGATCCCGGTACAGCGTTACGGCTCCGCCGACACTGCAACCGATCTAGGGACAAGAAAAGACCCGACGGGAGGCGGCAGGTTCGTCGGGTCTATACTTCTTCTCTTGTGGCATCCTTGCTGACGAGTTCCAGGGCGTACCTGTCCTGGAGTATTCGAGCGGCGCGGGGCGCCGGGGGGTTCAGCAGTTGTTATCCGCTATTCAGTTGTCTTAGGTGGTCAGTACCATTCGGTACATTCCTATCTTCGGCGGCGGGGGCGGGGCCACTCACTGTCAGAGTTACCGGGTTTGCGCGTGTTTCTACTGATGAGAAGTTTGCGGGCGTGTTTGCCAGGTGTAGCCGGTCGCCAGGGACGTTTCCTTGCCCCCACCCGCCTGCTTGCCGCCCGCGACGAGGACCAGCCCGGAGGGGAAGACGAGCAGGGCCTGATCGTGCGCGCCTTCGGGCAGCGTGGGGGCGGGCGTGAAGGTTCGGGGCGAGGGATCGTAGCGCTCCATGCTGCCCGTCGTGGCCGCCAGCGGGACGCTCCAGCCACCCGCCAGCAGGACCTGTCCGTCCGGCAGACGCGCGGCGGCGTGGGCCATGCGGGGGGAGATCATCTTGCCGGGCAGGAGCGCAAACGTCTCCGTCCTGGGGTCAAAAATCTCGGCCTGCTCCGGTTCGCCCGCGTCGTTCTGGCCGCCAGCGATGAGCACCGTCCCATCCAGCAGCAACGTCGCCGTGGGGCGGTCGCGGGGGAAGTGCATCGGGGCGGACGTCTCATGGAACCGGCCCGTCACGGGGTCGTAAATCTCCGCCGAAGCCAGTTTGACGGCGGGATGACCGACAAACCAGTGCGTCCCGCCGACAACCAGAACGCGCCCGTCGGCCAGGCGGACGGCGTCCTGCCCGAAGCGATCCGTCGCGAGGGAGCCGGTCGGCGTGAACGCGCGGGTGGCGGGGTCGTAGATTTCCGCCGTCGCCTGCGTCCGGCCTCGGTGCGTGTTGAAGCCGCCGACCAGAAGCACACGACCATCGGCCAACGTCGTCGCCGTGAACAACTCGCGCGGCGTCTCCATGCGGCTGGGCAGGAGCACAAACGTCCGCGATTTGGGGTCGTACAGTTCAGCGCTGCCCAGCGAGCCTAAAATGGTGTTGTAGCCGCCCGCGATCAGCGCCTGACCATCCGGCAGCAGGGACGCCTGCGCGAAGTTGCGCGGCACAGCCAGCCGCCCCGCGCAGGGGATGAAGCGGCGCGTCTGCGGGTCGAACTCATCGGCCGTGGCGACGCAACGGTCTGTCGGGAAGGAGTAGCCGCCCGCGATCAGCCCGCGCGTCCCGCCCGCCAGCAGCGCATAGGCGGGCGCCCAGCGCGGGTCGGACATGGGATTGGCCGTGGCAGTCCAGCCGTCCGCCAGGGCCGGGCGCAGCACGACCAGCCCCAGCAGCGCCAGCAGCGCGAGTCGAAACGCCGTCACTGGCCGATGCCGTCCGCGAAGTCGTCCGAAGCCGCCGCCAGGTCCACGTCATTCAGCGTCAGCCCGCCCGAATCGTGCGTGGTCAGCCGCAGCGTCACCTTGTTGTAGCGGATGAGGATGTCCGGGTGATGGTTGACCGCCTCGGCCGTCTCGGCGACCTGGTTGACGAACCCCAGGGCATGGCTGAAGTCTTGGAACTGGTACGTCTTGGACAGGGCCTCGCCCTCGCGGGTCCAGCCGGGCAGCTTCGCTAGGTGCTGAAGGATCTCTTCCTCGGAAAGCTTGGGTACGCGCATGGGTATGGCCTCCTTTGAGTTGAGGCTATTGTACCCGATTTGGTCAGTTCGCCTGTAACTGGCGTACACTCTCGATGAGCGTCTGTGCCTGAGTACGCCAGAAGTCAGTCGCCGGGGCACGCTTCAAATACTCCTGATAAGCGGCAACGGCTTTGTCACCGTCGGAGCGGTTTCTTTTGTGATCTTGATCAAAGGATCGCAGATACACGCCACCCAACAGACCATAAGCGTCTGCTTTGCTTGGGTCACCTTATCTGTCTCAGTCCTAGACTGGTGATAAGGGCGATTATCTCCTGTCCAAGCCTCGATCATCCACGAATCAGGGGCTATTGCTGGCGTTGCATAGCGAGTGACCGCACTTTGAGCATGAGCCGATGTTGTTAGGATTGCTGCTAAAGCTAGCATACCTAGTAGCACCAAGTACTTCATTACTTCTTTCTCCATTGGGAATAAAAGAGTAGCGGCCAAGCAGGTTCCGACTAGTATTGTTCATGTAGACAGTGCTGAAAGAGCACACGTTTTCCACATCATCAGTGTTCTGGGAAATGAGAAGCTGCTACGGATCAGACGCGCTGAGGCCGCTACCGACAGAACTATGGCGATGTTGGAGAAGATGGACCAGAAACCTTTGTGTAGTAAGGTTCTTCTTCAATCTTCCCGATTGGATCAGCGTAGAGGACATGGTAATAGGCTGACAATTACTTTCCAGAGTAGTTGTCAGCCCATTATATCCCGGCTGGATTATCTACTTCGTGGTCATACGCTGTAGCGTCATCAGCAGACGATTGACAGTTCGACGGTAGTCAGCATCTGCCGGTGCTAGCTGCAAGTACTGTCGATATTCTGTCATAGCTTTATTCGCTAAAGTGCTATCTTTGCTTCGGAACCAGATGCTGAGATAGGCACCAGCCAAAGTGGCGTGGTAGTCGGCGTTTTCAGGTCTTGCGCGAACAAGGTCTTGAGCATACTTGACTGCTTCTTCTTTATCTGAAGCCACAACTGAGCAGGTCAAGACTTTGATTAAGTTGTATTCGACAGAGACATCTTTTGGGTCATGACTCAGGAGGCGCTTTCCGACAGGAATCAGGCTCTTGTTCGCGAACAAGGTCGATTCCACCAGAAAGCGGAGCCGAGTGTAGTCATAGGCATGAGGTGGAAACCCTCGCTGTAAAGCATCTCGAACGCTGATGAGGCTACTGGCATTGAAAGGCTTGGCTTCAATGGCCGCTCTATAGGTAGCATAGGCATACCTATATTCAGGTTTCGGATCGTAAGGTTTTTGTTGGGCTAACACCTCATATTGCTTGACTAAGGTGCTAGGGTCCTGCTTGTCAGCAACGGCTTTGTTGATTTGCTCCCTTGCTTCCTTGTAGGGCCGGTTGTCACCGGCCCAGGATTCGGTTGTCCATGAATCAGCGGAAGGCTGATGCGAAGCTATGGGAGGCGGAGCATTCCGCTGTGCAAGAACATTGCAGGCTAAACACAGCAGGAGGGTTAAGAGAACCAGATGGCCTCTGAAGATGCCCATTCTGTTTGCCTCCTATGGACCTGGAGTAGTTCATTCACGCTCACGGATTGACTTTATCATGTGCTCTGCCTGGCTACGAAAGCTCGCGTCCGGCGGTGCGATTTTTAAATAGCGCTGGTATTCAGCCACGGCATTCTCAGCATCAGAGTGATTTCGGAAAAGTAGCCACCGGCTGAGGAATGCTCCAGCTAAATTTGCGTGGTAGTTGCCCCGCTCTGGATTCTGGTGAACCATGTTCTCAGCATAGGCCACGGCCATATTTTGATCAGTGAGCCGAGGCGAGTCACCCAAAATCTTGACCATCTGATACTTGACTTCCACGTCGTTTGGATCACGTTGCATAAGCCTTTTACCAACAGCAATGAAGTTGTTGTATTGAGGGCCAACGAATAACGTCGCTTCAATCAGAAAACGAAGTCTAGTATAGTCATAGGAATGGGGAGGATTAGCCCGTTGCAAAGCATCGCGAGATAAAATCAGTTTATTCTCATCGCGAGGATTTGAGACTATTGCCGACTTGTAGGTAGCGTATGCCCATTGATATTCCCGCTTTGGATCGGAGGGATTCTTTTCGACATCACTCTCTAGTCGTTTTGCGATACTGTCAAGGCTTGATGGGTTGCTACTCACCTTATCTGTCTCAGTCCTAGACTGGTGATAAGGGCGATTATCTCCTGTCCAAGCCTCGATCATCCACGAATCAGGGGCTATTGCTGGCGTTGCATAGCGAGTGACCGCACTTTGAGCATGAGCCGATGTTGTTAGGATTGCTGCTAAAGCTAGCATACCTAGTAGCACCAAGTACTTCATTACTTCTTTCTCCATTGGGAATAAAAGAGTAGCGGCCAAGCAGGTTCCGACTAGTATTGTTCATGTAGACAGTGCTGAAAGAGCACACGTTTTCCACATCATCAGTGTTCTGGGAAATGAGAAGCTGCTACGGATCAGACGCGCTGAGGCCGCTACCGACAGAACTATGGCGATGTTGGAGAAGATGGACCAGAAACCTTTGTGTAGTAAGGTTCTTCTTCAATCTTCTCGATTGGATCAGCGTAGAGGATATAGCCTGTGCTGTCATAGCCTTTAGCCGTATACCTGTCTGCCATCCAGGTTTTGTGATTCCAGATCTTCACCTCCCAGATTGAAAGATCACAAAAAACCCAGCCGTCATACGAGTGATCTCTTGGGTCTTGATAGTTCAACAGCCAGGGAGTATCCACATTGGCAGCCCAATCAGGGTTGTTCAGCGTCGCGGTCCACTTATCCTGACCGTTCTGCGTTCCATGTCCGACGGCATCTCCGTCCTGGCCGCCGTAGTGGTATTTGAAGTCGGCAAGGCCAGCCAACTTCCCTATGATGTCCAAGATGCCGCCAAGTGCTTCCTGTCCCGAGGCAGCAGCGATCGCCCCCGCCGCATCAAATCCCTTGTCGATATCGATGTCTCGGGCGGGGCTTGGCTGCACATAGTCGAAATCGCCCTGATGGACCGGCCCATAGAGCTTGTTCAATTGCGCCTTTTTGCGGACAGAACCCAGGAACCCAATCGACTCATAGGGCAGATGCCAGCGCACACCATAGGTGTTAGTAGCCGTGGCGTTGTCGCTGTCAGTGACGGTCACTGATAGTGAGGTGGAAGTCGGAAAAGTTGAACCGTCCTGAGCCAGTGCCTGCACTCTCGTTGATGAACCGGTGCCATCGTCCATAGAGTGTCCTAAACCTGTAACGGTCCAGGAGTATGTCGGGTTGGCAAAGTTAGTAGCGACCGCATCGAAGTCGTCTTGGATGCACCATTTCTCCGTTGCTTCCCATACGGCGACAGAGTCAGTCTGCAACGAACCATCGGAAGCGCGGGCATGGGTGTATGCGCCACTAGGATTTTCCGGCTCAGGAGTTCCCTTATAGGATGAGGCTTCAATAGCTGGGCAGCTAATCGTCACGTCCCGGCTGTCAGGGCTTGCGCTGACCTGGATGGAGGTAAGAGCACTCGCCGACGTCTGCCCGTTGCCGGGGCCGCTGTAGTAGAAGTCGTGGTCGCCCGGCACCCAGGTGGCGTAGGGCAGCGAATTCGACGTGTCCGCCTCGACCTCCCCCTTCACCGACACCGTCGCCACATTCCCGTTGGGCACCACCCGCACCAGATGAAGGCCGTCCAGCGCAGGCGGGTTGCTTGAGCTGGCGGCACCCGCCGACGCATCCACCTCCTCCTTCTGGTCCGGCAGCTTGGCTTTGGCCGTGGCCGACAGGCCCGCACTGCCTGCCCACGCACCGGCGCCGAGGTGGGTCCTGAGGAGGAAGTTCTGGTGGTCAGGCACAGGGCCGGGGCCGGACCAGACGAAGTCGAGACTGAGGGTGGCTTTGCTCTTGGCGGTGACGGAGCCGAGGAGGTCCGGCGGGAGGGGGCCGGCGTCACTGCGGTCCATGCTGTGGTTAGGGGGATCATAGAAATAAGCCCTGATCCCATAGGGGTCCACCGTCGAGTTGTCGGCGAAGCCGTCGAGGGCCAGGCTGGGAGGGCCGTACTCGGAAGGGGGTGCGCCATCGTTGTACTTGTTGGGGCCGTAGGCGCCGAACCACCAGGGGGCGGCGTCATCGGGGATCATGGTGTAGGTGTTGTTGAAGTCAGGTTGGCGGGGGCCAGGCACGAGGTAGGCGCGGCCGTCGTAGTAAGTGTAGCTGGGGACCCAGCTTCCGCTGGGATAGCCCCCGCCTGAACCGCCGCCGGGATACTGTGCCTGGGCGGGCAAAGTGCCGAGCAGAAGGGCGAGGAGGCTGAGGCTCATCAGGGTGATCGCCTTTATTAAATAAAGGCGATCGAGACGAGTCAGACGTGGGTGAAGAGAAGATGGGCAAAGAGAAGAGTGGCAGGGGCGGGTGGCCGTGCCTGTCGCGGATCGGTTCATCGGGAGGGTCTCCTTCCAGAACGCGCAACAGACACTTGGGTATTTCTGTTATAATTGCAGTATGGGGCTTCTCCACGGATTTGTCAAGACGTGGTGGAAAATAAATCAATGCCCTTTGCAGGTAGCAGGGATTGGGGGGTAGAATAAGTAGAATAAGCAGGTGTGACATAAGGCAATCACTTGGAGCTTGCTCCTGACTCGCTCCTGTTTGGGAGCGGGAAATGATGGTTCTGCGGCTTAATTTCCTTGCTTCGGGTATAATAGTAGACAGGTAATCCAATCGCCCCCTAGGGCGCGGACGGCGCGTGAGGACAACACGATAAAATTTGCGAAAACGAATTCCCCACAGCACAAAGGATAAGAACAAAGGACAAGCACAAAGGAGTAGACGGGCGGCACAACATAGAAACGACCAAAAATGCAAAAACGAACCTCTGGGTTCCGCCTGATGCTTGGCATCAGTAGTCAGTAGCAGCGACATGGCCGACAAGAAATAATACCGGACGCTCGTTGTGTGGCTGCGGCGCGACCTGCAGGTCTATGACAACACCGCCCTGCACGCGGGTATTCGGCGATGCATGGGAAAGTGACGTCGCAAAAATGATAAAGGAGTCTTAATGAGGGGATGGGGAATGGTCGCGGTGGCCGGGGCGATGGCGCTCACAGTCGCAGCGCCGGGCCGGGCGCAGGCGCCGCCGGGCACGGCTGTCTCGGGCCGGCCGGATGTCCTGGTCCTGGTCTACCAGCAGGCGGGACGCGGCGACCTCGTGGACATCACCTATGCCCACACGGTCCCGCACGCGCAGGCGCAGCGCGACCTCGACGCGCTGGCCCAGGCATCGGGGTGGGCCATTGGGCCGGGCCGGGTCACGGACGGGTCGCCGCCGGGGCAGCCGAAGATAGTGATGACCAGCGGTAGGTTTACCGCCCCCGGCGTCATCCAGGACGAAACCCATACGCTGCCGGTCGCGCCCTTCACCACGGCGTTCCGCTCGTACAAGCGCCTCGCCTTGATCTTCAGCGTCGGCCCGCAGTTTCAGTTCCAGGGGCCACGCGATTATGCCGACAATAACGTACAGATCGCGTTGGAGCAGCGCGGGGCGGTCTACACCTACCAGGTGCGGATTCTGAACCCACAGTTCTCCCGTCTGAACTTGCCTCCCTCTCAGGCGGTGACGGGCGCGGCGTCCCCTCGCGCCGTGCCCTGGACCCTGCTCCTGGGCTTCCTGGCGGCGGCGGGGGCGGCGGGCGTCCTGGTCTACGTCCTGATGGCCCGGAAGATGCCCCCTCCCCCGCCGCCAGCGGACACTGACGCTCTTTCCGAGGAGCGGACGAAAATCGGGACAAAAGGATAAATCAATGGAAGAGATTCATGAACTACTCAAAACGGCGGCGACCAAAAAGGCCTCGGACGTCTTCATCAAGGCTAACAGCCCGCCGGCGATGCGCATCAGCGGACGCATTCAAATGACGGACGCCCCGCCTCTGTCCCCGGACGATTGCCGCAACCTGGCCTACAGCATCATGACGCACGAGCAGATCGGCCGGTTCGAGCATCGGCATGAACTGGACCTGGCCTTCGAAGTCGAAGGCGTCTGCCGCATCCGGTGCAACGTCTACCAGCAGCGCGGCTCGATGGGCATGGTACTGCGGCTGATTCCCCTGAAGATCTTTTCGCTGGAACAGCTCGGCATGCCCCCCGTGCTTGCGGAGCTGACCAAGGCTCGCCAGGGCCTGATCCTCGTCACGGGGCCAACGGGATCGGGCAAGTCCACGACCATGGCGGCCATGATTGACCTGATCAACTCGACCCGGCGCACCAACATCATCACCTGCGAGGACCCGATCGAGTTCATGCACCCGGATAAGATGTCCATCGTCTCGCAGCGCGAGATCGGCCTGGACACGGACTCGTTCGCGGACGCCCTCAAGTACATGATGCGCCAGAACCCGGACGTCCTGCTGATCGGCGAAATGCGCGACATCGAGACGATGAGCGTCGGCCTGGCCGCCGCCGAGACCGGCCACCTTGTTTTCTCCACCCTGCACACCGCTTCGGCGGCGGAAACCCTGGACCGCATCATCAACATGTATCCGCCGCAGGACCGGGACATGGTCTGCCTGCGGCTTTCGGGGTCGCTGCGCGGCGTCGTCTCACAGAAGCTGCCCCCGCGCATGGACGGCACGGGCCGCGTCGGCGCGGTCGAGGTCATGGTGGTCACGCCGACCATCGCCAAGCTGATCGAGGAGGGCCGGGCTTCGCAGCTTTATGGGTCCATCGCCGAGGGCAACTTCTGGGGGATGCAGACGATGAACCAGTGCCTGATCAAGTATGTGAAGGCCGGGCTGATCTCGGAAGAAGAAGCCCTGGCGAACGCAGGCAACGTCACCGAGATGAAGCAAATGCTGCGGAGGCCGTAACCTGACCCCGGCGAAGAAATTCCCGGCACTGGAAGTGCCGGGCTACTCTCAGTGGAAGTCGCTCCGCGACTGAGGACACGGCTCCGAACACTATTCCTGAGTGCCGGAGGCACTTTCATTCCACAGTAGACCGGCACTTCCAGTGCCGGGACTTTCTTTGCTTCTTGTCCTTTCTTTGCTTCTTGTCCCCAAAATTCTCACGAGATGAGAATCCTTTCAAACGCTGCTCGCACGCTTGCGGAAACCCGAACGGATGTCCGCATAGGCCGGGTATCCTTGCGCGGACAGCAGCCCGAAGGGAGATCACCATGCCAGCGACAGAAGCCACGCCAACCAGGCAGTTCCTGCACCTCACCCCGGTCTGGTTCACCGACGACATTCCCCGCACCATCCGCTACTACGAGGAAACGCTGGGCTTCCAAATGGATTTCGACTACGGCGACCCTGTTTTTTACGCCGCCGTCTCCTGCGGCGGCCTTCAGATTCACCTCCGCCACCTTGATCAGCCGCCGGCCAAAGAGGAGCGCGAGGCCGACCTCATTGACCTCTACGTCACGGTCGCCGACATGGACCGGCTCTACAGCGAGATGGTCGGACGCGGCGCGAAAATCGTCTACGGCCCGGTGGAGCAGGAGTACGGCATGAAGGAGTTTTATGTTGAGGACTGCAACGGCTACCGGCTTGCCTTCGGGCAGCCGACGGAGGGGAACTGACATGAGCGGCGCGATGTTCCGCAACATCAATCTGAGTGGAGCCGAGAGCGGGGACAGCGCCATTGAGGGTCTGAGGATCGGCGGGCACGACATCGGGGCGCTGATCGCGGCGGAAGAAGCAAGGACGCGACAATGGAGGGCATAGACAATGGAGGGCATAGACAATGGAGGGCATAGACAATGGAGGGCATAAGCCGCTATGAGAGAGCAGCGCGAGATCACGATCCTGATACAGTGCCGCGATCTGCCGGGCGTCCGGTTTGGGGAAAGAACCGCCGTCAGGCTCGGCATTCAGAAGGGGCCAGAGGTCGTTGACGACGTCCCCGCCGAGGGCGACCGCGTGACACTCCAGGCGACGCTACGGATCGGCGGGCGGAAGACCGGGGAACCCAATTTCCTGGGGCCGTATGCCTTTGGAACACCCGAAGACCGCTTCCTCTACCTGTGCTGGGGAGACAGGATCGCCGGCCGGTGGGACTTGATCGGTCGGGCGAAAATTCCTTTGACGCATCTGGGCTGGGGCCGTTTGAATCAAGCCTGGGGAGTCGGAGAGCCGATCAGGCTCTCGGTCGCCATGACGGACAGCCGGGGCGGGCCGGCGTGCGGTACGGTGGAGACTGATTGACCGCAACCCGCAGGAACAAGAAATCTCGGCCTTTGGAGGCCGGGATTTTTTCATGCCTGCCGGAAATTCTCATCTCGTGAGAAGTCTTGAAAATCGCCGTTTTCCTTCTCCGGCAGACGATAAACAGGCGCGGCCGGTAGGGTATAGTTTCCTCAGACACCCGCGAACACCGTTCGCAAGGCTTAGTGACAACTGACTTTGTTTGGAGGGATTTGACCATGAGTGAAGCCTTGACCGCACGGCGCGACTGCGCCGCGTTCCCCGACGATTACACCGTCCTCGCATCCACCGTCCTCAACCGCACCAGCCTGGAAGCGAACAACAACAAATTTTATGTGCTGGAAGTCCATGAAGCGCTGGGCTGCCGCTTCCGCCTGTTCACCAACTACGGCCGCGTGGGATCGGACGGCATCCAGGAGTCACGCGAAGCCGGCAGCCGGGAAGCGGCGATGACCGCCTACGAGCGCCTCCTGCGGGAGAAAACCAGCCCGCGCAAGGGATACCTGCCCATCGAGGTGGAGAAAGCGACCGTCGGCAGCGCGGCCTTCCGCACCCGCACGGAGCAGGCATTTCAGGAGAAGCGCGGCGTCAAGGACAGCAGCCTGCTCCCGCAGGTCGCGCAGTTCGTCGAGCACATCTACGACGAAACCAAGTCCGAGCTGGTCCGCCGCATTGAGACCCCGCTCGGCAGCCTGAGCCAGGGGCAGATCGAGCGCGGGGCCGACAAGCTGCGCGAGATCCGCTTCGCCCTGGCACGCGATCATCAGGACCAGGTCGTGCCGCTGACGAGCCAGTATTACTCCCTCATCCCGCACCGCCTGGGTCGCTGGACCAGCCTGGACGAAGTCGCCATCAACACCCTCGAAAAAGCCGACGGGGAGGAAGAGCTGCTCCAGCTCATGCGCGATGTGTACCACGTCCAGGGAGACCTGGAAGCGGAGGTGGACCGCAAGTACCGGGCGCTCGGCGCGGAACTCTCGGTGGTCCCCGCCGAGGACGCGGTCTACCGCCAGGTCGCGCAGAAGATCACCGAGTCGCAGTCCGCGCGGCACCCGTTTCGGCTGCGGGTGGGCCGGCTCCTGGCCGCCCGGCTGCCGGACGAGCGGACGCGCTTCGAGGCCGAGGGGCAGCCCATCGGCAACCTCCAGGGGCTGTTCCACGGCACCAAAAACTGCAACATGGTCGGCATCCTGTCGCGCGGCCTGCTGATCGCGCCGAAGCACGCGCCGGTCACCGGCTATATGTTCGGCAAGGGCATTTACTTCGCCGACCAGAGCAGCAAGAGCGCGCAGTATTCGCTGCTGTGGGCAAACAACAAGCGTGCGACGGGCTACTTGTTCCTGGCGGACGTCGCCCTGGGCCGCATCAAAAAAGAGACAGGCCCGCAGTACCGCGAAGAGGCCCCCAGCAGCTACCACAGCGTCCAGGGCTGCGCGGGGCAGCACCTGGTCCACAACGAGTTCATCATCTACAAGGCCTCGCAATGCACCCTGCGCTACATCGCCGAAATCGAAATGGCCTGACGGCGCGACAACAGGAAAGGAAACCGTGACATGAACGCACAGTTGACCAATTTGGTCGAGCAGACCGTTCTGGACCAGATGCGGGCGAAGGAGAGCTTCACCGCCCTCGACATCTCCAACCGGCTGAAGGCCGAGCGCTACCCGGTCCAGCACCGCGCCGTCGCCGAGGCCGTCCGCGAGATATTTGAGTCCGGCGCGATGGCGCATTATGACTATGACCGGGAGACCATCCCCGTGGTGACGGACGGGGGCGCAAAGATGACGCGCGCGTACCTGTATCACTTCCAGGAGACACGCCCACGAACGTACCAGACGCGGAACCAGGACTCCCTGCCGCCGGTTCCGGCAGATCAGGCGCGGGACCTCTCGGACAGCGCGGCGGCCACGCCCCTGCCGATTCTTCCGCGACCGGCACAATCGCCCCGGAAGTCCGGCGGCAGGCAGCAGGCGCGGCGGGACGGCGCGCTGGCCGTGCCGCAGCGGATGCTGCGGCAGCTCGGCTGGTCCGACGGCCTGGGGCTGTCACTTTCCAGGGACGCGGGGCAGATCGTCATCACGACATCCGTCACGGGTGACAAGCCGCTGAAAATCTGGAACGGGCAGCGTCTGCGGATCTGCCGGACGAAGCTGAACATCGGCGCTCTGAGAGCGGAAAGCGTCACGGTGGAGGTGGAGGGGGATACGCTGAGGATCGCGGCGCAGTGATCAGGGTTGGCCCGACGGGCGGCTCCATGAAGATGAGTTGACAGGAAACAAAAGCCGGGGGCGGTATTCATGCCGCCCCGGCTTTTATTCATCGTGTCAGCGGGCCGATGCGGCCATTTCACCGATTGTTTTGATCAATCGGGTCACGTCCTTGCTGAAGGCGTCACCAGGCGGCGCTAGCCGGAGGTATGCCTGGTACTCAGAGATGGTGTTAGACGCCGCCTGCTTATCCTTTTTGCGGCTCCAGAGCCATTGCGCCTCATATGTAAAGGCCATTACAGCGTGAGCCTTTGCGGAACCCGGTTTGCGCCCCACCCAATCGGTTGCGAGTGTCAGGGCGCGGGGCATCGCTTTTCTGCCGTTGCACAGATCGTAGATGAGGTGTTCGCGCACCCAATCATCCTTCGGGTCGGTCGCCAGCAGCCGCTCCCCTATACCGTCCAGGTCGGGATGATACCCGTTCTGCCCACACAGAACGCCCGCAGCGAAGCGGATGCGCGCCACCTGCCGGACATTTCCCGGATCGGCGATCTCGACGGCTTCCATCGCGTGCCAATCCACCATCCCCAGTTCTGTCGCCGCCATCGTCGAGGCGTACAGCCAGCCGAACTGTGCCTGGAAGTCAAGCGGGTGAGTGACGGCGTTTTGGCGCGCATCCGCAAGCACAGATGCGGGTTTGCGCCCAGCTTGAATAGCGCGTGATACCTCCTGCTCAATGCGGGCGTAGGGGGCATCCGAAGCCGTCCAGCGGCGTGTGAGCCATGCGCCCGGCGGCGCGCGGAGCGGAATGCCCATCGGAGTCTCAGGCGAGGGTGCGGTTTTCGGCCCTACGGCCTGCCTCTGCGCCAGACACGGAGCGCATAGCAGCAGACCGATTCCGAGGATGACTCTTGCCTTGCACTTCCGCGCCAAGGCATCTATGTGTTGCATAGTCATGGACTACTCCTTTCGGACCTCCTGAAGTCGCGGGAGGCGACAGCCCGTACTCTACGGAGAAGCTGGGGGAGCAGCGGGAGGACCACCACCGTTGACTGGTAGACGGTGAAGAAGAACTCGTCCTTGACGTTGTCGATTTTGTGATCGGTGATCAGATGGTTCTCACAGCCATCATAGCCGTGCAGGTTGAAGCCATAGGCCGTGTAGACCTCGTCCTTGTCTAGTTCCATCTGCTTGACGGCCATGCGGCACAGTTTATAGTTGCTGGAATTTCCCACCATGTATGCTGGGATGTTTGGCTCGGAGCCGTCCACCTGTTTGTACTCGCTCGCGTTGGAGGTTTCCGCATTGCCCCACGTCGTCGCATTGTTTTGCGCGGTTTCCTGCTGCTCGTCTGCGTACTCATATTCCCACTTCGTGATCTCAGCCATTTTCCCGACCAGCTCCAGCAGCCCGACGATGGGCAGGAGTTCCTCCTGGCCAGACATCTCGACCAGCAGGGCGATACCGTCTATCGCGGCGCCGACGTCGATCTTTCCGCCTTTCGTCAGCGGCACCGATCCACCAAAGTCATCCTGAATGTTCTCCATGCGTGTCAAGAGGACGTGCTTCGTCTTCTTGGTGCTTACCAAAGCGTTCTTCTCATAGGGCAGATGCCAAGTAATAGCATAGGTATTGCTATCGGTGCTGCCTGATCCGCTGAGGTCCGTGACAGTCACCTGTGCATTGGACTCTTTGGGGAACTCATCCGTGTGAGCGCCGCTGACTTTGAGCAGGGCATAAGAGTTATTAATGCCACTATTAGGGTCGCCAATGGCGTCGCCGCTCCACGAGTAGTTGGTCGTGTCAAAGGGGGAGGAGGCAAAGAGTCCGGTCGAGCCAATCCACGCTCCTCCGGTTTGAGGATCATGGTTCCAGGAGGCACTGGACTCTACATGGATGGAGCCATCCGGGTTGCGGACGTGGGGGTCGCGGCCCTGTGTTTCCGGGTTGCTGGTCTTCTCGTAGGAAGTCTCAATTGGCGAGGAAATCTCGCAGTGGTTGCGTAGGTCTGCCTGGAAGTAGGTGCCTGCGTTGCCATAAAGGCTTCCACTTCCACCCCCACCAGGGTAGCCGCCGCCGGGATAGCCGCCGCTGGACTTAGGTTCCGACAGGTCACATTCCGCCTGGACTGTCCCTGTCACCGTGATCGTGCCACTGGAGCCGTCCTGCCGCACCCATTGCTCCCCGCCACTGCCAGCGGCCTTGCTCTGGGATTTCCCGTCGTCGGACACGCTGCTCACGGACTTCTCCTTGCCGACCGCGCCGGTGCCGGCAGTCACTGTAACAGTGCCATTGATGTCGCCCCCGCCGGACGCGCTCGCCGTAGCCCACTCATGCACATACTGGATGGAGGGCGGCGGGACGTTGTTCGGACCGCCGTTCCACTTCCAGGTGTACACGACCGTGCCGTTCACTTTATAGGTGAGCGACTCCCCGGCGTGCACGCCCAATGGGGGCGGGGACATGCCATCATTGTGATAATCACCAGTCCCTTGTGTGACATTTCCGTTGGCGTCGGTGAAGGTGCTGTTGATGGTGCCGGTGACGACGGCGGGATACGTCACTCCATTAACGACGGCCGGCTGGGCCACCCAGCCACTGCCGCCCGAGCCGCCGGGATAGCCGCCACTGCCGCCAGAGCCACTACCGCCGGGGTAGCCGCCGCTCCCCTGGGCGCGGGCCGAGGGTGAGCAGAGCAGGGCGAAGGTGAGGAGGCTCATCAGAAGGACGGCCTTTGCGAGAGCAAGGCTAGGCCGAGGCGAGAGGGCCGAGGCGAGAGGGTCGAGGCGAGAGGGTCGAGGCGAGAGGGTCGAGGCGAGAACGAAGAGAAGAGTGGCAGGGGCGGTTGGCCGTGCCTGTCGCAGATTGGATCATCGGGGTGGTCTCCTTCCAAAAAGCGCAACAGACGCTTGGGTATTTCTGTTATAATTGCAGTATGGGGCTTCTCCACGGATTTGTCAATATTTTGTAGAAAATAGATCAATTTCTTTAGCAGGCTGTGCGTTGGAGCAGTTAGCATCCTGTGCGTTGGAGCAGTTAGCATCAGCATCTATCACTCCCCGAACAGAAAAGAGGGTAACCAACAGGCTACCCTCTGATGATCTTTAGTTGTTCCTCTTGTTTAATGGCGACTTCGCGGCTTGCCCTTCTGGACGCGGCGGCGCTCGGCGCGGGCGGGGCCGGCGATGGCTTCGATGGGGCCGGCGTCGCCCATGCCGTCCTCATCCGCGCCCTGTTCGAGTAGCTCGCCGATGCCCAGGAGCGGGTCCTGCGGGATGGGCGGGTCGAGGCTGATCTGGATGCCGGACATGACGTGGACGACCTCTCCCTGGATGGACGCCTGCATCTGCTGGAACATGTCGTAGGCTTCCTTCTTGTAAAGGACGAGCGGGTCAATGCCCGCGTAGCCGCGCCAGCCGATGCCTTCGCGCAGGTAGTCCATGGCGGACAGATGCTCCATCCAGTGCCGGTCCAGCGACTGCAAAGTCACGCGCCGCTCCAGGTCGCGCATCTCGGCCATTCCCGCTTCCTCGCCCAATGTCTCGATGAAGTGCTTTTCCTTGTCTTGATAAGACTTGTCGGCCAGGTCCGTCAAGAATTCGGTCAGGTCGGGCCGCTTCTTGCCCCGAAGGTCCTCCAGGGTGGCGTCCTGGGCCAGCGGGAACGTCTGGTTCAGGCTGTTGTAAAGGGCTTCCAGGTCCCACTCCTCGGGCGAGACGCCTTCGGGGGCGTACTGGGCGATCTCGCCCTCGACGCTGTCGCGCAGGTAGCCGACGATAGTCTCGCGCAGGTCCGCCCCCTCCATGATGCGGCGGCGCTCCCCGTAGATGTTGGCGCGCTGGACGTTCATCACGTCGTCATAGTCCAGCGTGGACTTGCGCTGGTCGAAGTAGAACATCTCGACCTTCTTCTGGGCGCGGGCGATCATGGCGGACAGCATCTTGGCGTCAATGGCCTGGTCCTCCGCCCAACTGCTCAGGAACGGCGAGTTTGCCTTGTCGCCGAACAGCCGCCACAACTCGTCTTCCAGCGAGACGTAGAAGCGCGAGGCGCCGGGATCGCCTTGGCGGCCCGCACGGCCACGAAGCTGGTTGTCAATGCGCCGGGCTTCATGGCGCTCGCTGCCCAGGATGAACAGGCCGCCCAGGGCGCGCACGTCGTCGGCCTCGCGCTGGTGCTCCGCGCTGCCGCGCTCGCCCACCGGCGTCAGGCCGATGACCGGCTTGCCGCCGCGCCGGTACTCGTAGTCGTCCCCGGCGGCTTTATGGGATTCTTCGTCGCTGACCATGCTGCCGCCGAGCAGGATGTCCACGCCGCGCCCGGCCATGTTGGTGGCGACGGTGACGCTGCCCTTGCGGCCCGCCTCGGCGATGATGTGCGCCTCTTTCTCATGCGACTTGGCGTTGAGGATGTTGTGCGGGATGCCGTGGGTCAGGGCTTCCTCCAGGCGCTCGCGATCGGCGGGTTCGATCTCCAGCAGCTTTGCCAGCGCGTCGCGGTTAGCGGGGTCGTTCATGTTGGTCGCCAGTCCAAAATGGCGGGCGGCTTCCGTGAGCTGACTCGCCGACAGGACGGGAATGCTTTCGCCTTTGGGGATGCCGTAAGGGCTGAGGCGCTGGTTCAGAAGGGGACTCCATTCGGCATACTTGGCCTTGTCCAAACCCTTGGTGTTTTCCAGCTTGTCGCGCAGCAGATCGGTCAGGGCCAGAAGCTGCAAGCGGTCGTAGCGCAGGCGATCCGAGACGCGCTCGGACATCTCGACGCTCCGAGTTCCCACGAGGACCGGCTGCTGGCGCGCGAACAGCGTCAGGATCTCGCGCGCGATGCCGCGCAGCTTGGCCTCCTGCGACTTGTAGATGATGTCCGGGTTGTCCTGACGGATCATCGGCTTGTTGGTCGGGACCTGGACCACGTCAAGGGCGTAAATCTTGCGGAACTCGTCCTCCTCGGTCTTGGCCGTGCCCGTCATGCCGCCGAGCTTGGGATACAGCCGGAACAGGTTCTGGAAGGTGATGGTGGCGAGCGTCTGGTTCTCGTTCTCGATCTTGACGCCCTCTTTGGCTTCGACCGCCTGGTGCAGACCGTCGGACCAGCGCCGGCCGAACATCAGGCGGCCCGTGTTCTCGTCAATGATGACGACCTCTTCCTTGCCTTCCTCGTTCTTCTTGACCAGGTAGTCAATGTCCCGCTTGTAGACCGCATGGGCGCGCAGGGCGGCGCTGGCGTGCTGCATCATGGACAGGTTTTCGGGGTCGGACAGGTTCTGGACTCCGAGCGCCAGTTCGACGCGCCGCTGGCCGTCCTCGCTGAAGGTCGCGGTCTTCTGCTTCTCCTCGATCTTGTAGTCGCGCTCCTCTTTGAGCTGCCGGATGATCCGGTCCATCTTGACGTACAGATCGGAGGACGCCTCGGCCTGGCCCGAAATGATCAGCGGCGTCCGCGCCTCGTCAATCAGGATCGAGTCCACCTCGTCCACGATGGCGAAGGTCAATTCCGGCTGGGCGAGTTCCTGGCCCGGCACGGCGAGGTTATCGCGCAGGTAGTCGAAGCCGTACTCGTTGTTGGTGCCGTAAGTGATGTCACAGTCATAAGCCGCGCGGCGGCTCTCGGCGGGCCGGGCGTAGTCATAGCGCGGGTCCGGGTGCCGGTACTCGGGGTCGTAGATGTACGTCCCGCCCGAATCCCCCGTTTCCTGGCTCTGGCCCTGGATGATGCCGACCGACAGGCCCAGGAAGTGGTACAGCGGCCCCATCGCGACCGCGCCGACTTTGCTCAGGTAATCGTTGACGGTGACCAGGTGGACGCCCTTGCCGGTCAGCGCGTTGAGGTAGATCGGCAGGGTCGCCGTCAGCGTCTTGCCCTCGCCGGTCTTCATCTCGGCGATGCGCCCGTCGTGGAGAACCATGCCGCCGATCATCTGCACGTCGAAGGGCCGCATCTTCAGCGTCCGCTGGGCGGCCTCGCGGACGACCGCAAAGGCTTCGGCCAGCAGCGGATCCAGCGCGACGTCGCAAACGACGCGCTTCTCGTCCCGCTCCAATTCGTCCCACGCCTTGCCGCGCCGCTCGAACTCGGCGTCCATGACCTCGGCGACGCGCGTCTTGAACTCGCCCGTTTTCGCCTTGAGGGCTTCATCGGTCAGTTTCTTCGTATCCGCTTCGAGCGCGCTGATCTGATCCGCCCGTTTGCGGTACTTCGCCACATCGCGCTCGTTGCCGTCGAACAGTTTCTTCAGGAATTCCATGTTTGTCTAAAATCTCCCTCGCCGGTAGATTGACAGCGGTTGAAACCGCCGCTGAGTGGCGAAGACGCCGGGCGCCCGCCTTCGCGGACACAGAAGCTCCTATCGTTTGTCTCCGCGCAGGCGGAGACGAGGCCGAAGGCCATACAGCGACGGCTTCAGCCGTTGGCTGCATCGGGAGGATTCTCAAGGCGCGCGAGTGGTGTGGGGGAAGGGGTTGAACGAAACGACGGCTGTCACCAGGGCGACGAAGAACGCTGGAGATTGATCGGCCGGCTTTGCCGGGATGGGCGTGACGCGGCGCGGTAAAGACAGGGGCAATGGACGCGCCGCCTGCTGTTTCTGTACTGCTTCTGCCTGCCTTGTCTTCGGCGCGACCGCTTCGGTCGTCCGGCCCTGCCAGACGACGCAGGCCGCGCGTACCGCTCCCGGCTGTGCCGGCGGCATCAGCGTCCAGCCAGCCAGCGCGGGGGTCGCCAGGATCAGGATATTCAATTGGACCAGCGTTTGCAGGAACATCAGATTAGTATAGCACACAAACGCGGCGGGGGCGTCAAAAGTTTCCGACCGGCGGCAGATCGCCGCCGTGCCGGGTGGTTTCTACCACAACCAGGCCGGGAATTTCCACGAAATCTTCCAGGGCAGGCGAGGGCGTGTCGGCGTAGGCGGCGATGTAGGTGCGCCAGCCATTCGCGGGAACGTCGGAGACGGCAAAGCAGAGGGAGAAGCTGAGGCGGTGGCGGTCGGGGCGGCCTTTGGCGTCTGCCCTATCCGTCAGGTCACGGACAGCCAAGGGGAGGGTTTTACCCTGGTCCATGACCACGACCGGCGGCAGCGGCACGTCGCGCGGCCAGGACATAGAGGCGCGAAAGACGGCGACGCCGCTCACAGGCTGACAAGTCCGGTTGAAGAGCACCAGGGCGCGGGATGTGTCCGGGCTGTCGGTGCCGGTGTTGATGCGATCCGCCGTCAAAAGCAGATCATGAACTTGAAGCGAGTTGCAATTCGCGTTGCCTTGCCTGGTTCCAAATCTCTTCAAACTCTTGCGCGGTGATCTCCTGCGCGTGGAATTCTGGATCGGCATTGATCTCTACCAGCGGCGGGTGCGGTTCCCAACTCAGGAAAGTGGAACCCTGACCATGCGTGGCATTGGCGGAATGCCGGGTTCCATCGCGATACTCCTCCACTTTCCGCCGCTCATACCTGTCCGCATCCAATTCATAGTAGAGGTAAATCGGCTCATCCAGTGCGGTGTGTGCCCACTCGACGGCGATATAGTGCATGGAGTTCTCTTTCATGGCAGCGACACGAAACCAAATCCCACAATCCGTCCGGTCAAGTCCAACGCCTCGGTGTTCACGACCACGAATACGCCTTCCCGCCCGCTCACAAGAGTGAGTCCTGTGACCGTATGAAGCCTGCCGCAAGCACCCTTGCTTTAGGATTAAGTCTTTAGCGGGGCGTTAGGCGGGCTTCCCCAAGCCTCCTGCCACAAAGTCTTTAGACCGAGCAAAGCGAGTTTGCATGATGTCTAGACAAACAACCTTTCGGGTATAATGTCTTCTTTCGGGTATAATGTCTTTGTTCATTGGTTGCCGTTCGGCAGTGGTTGCCGTTCGGCAGTTGAAATCCGTCAAAGGGACTCGTAACAGGTTTTCGTCTGTTTTTGCTTCGGTTAAGAACGGATAAGGAACTTTTGTTTGAGCGAGAGAAAACAAGATACGCGCTGAGTGCAGTTTGCAACGCAAGAACATAAGGTTTCGCAGGTTTAAGACTGAGTTCTTCTTCAAGACTGAGTTCTTCGTCCTGCGGAATGGGCGGGGACAGCGCCTTTGGGCGTCAACGTAAGGCGTTGGCCTAAGCGTAGCCCAAGAAGCCGTCGGGGTTTACCCCGTGCGGAGTGTCACATCTATCTCGACGTAGTGTGTGAAGCGACGGCCCTGGAACGGGAAGCCGAGGAAGGCACGAGACAATTCACTCAAACTCTTTGTCCCCGGCGCAATATCCGAGAGATACTGGCCGTCGCCATAGCGGGCATCGGCAGGGTTCAGAGCGACCAGTGAAGGCAGGAGTGACTGTGACTCCAGTATACCCCGTAATCCATGCTCACTCGTGTAGTGAAGTGACAACTCCCGTCCATAAATGGCCGGGCTTCTGAGGTGCGCCCACGGGGGCGCAAGCCTGTTCAGCCGTTTCATTCACGAAGGGCTACTCTGGATTTTCACCATAGCCGTGTTATCCCACGGCAAATTGCTTTGGATTTAGTCTTTGGATTTAGTCTTTTGTTTCTATTATGACTGTTTCTATTATGACTGTTTCTATTATGACTGTTTCTATGCGTTGGAGGCTTGTCCAGTGATGAAGTGACTCAAACACTGATGAAGTGACTCAAACACTGATGAAGTGACTCAAACACTGATGAAGTGACTCAAACACTGATGAAGTGACTCAAACACTGATGAAGTGACTCAAACACGCACTGC
>JAABUX010001156.1_pt1 | contig 41055 bp, 38 predicted proteins | sample 5561851 | NCBI WGS metagenome assembly JAABUX01 (sample SAMN10711883, study PRJNA513361) | rock metagenome | isolation source: Antarctica rocks | place: Antarctica: Victoria Land, Richard Nunatak red sandstone | collected 2016-01-03 | reverse complement strand
AGGTGCCCTTGAACACCGGGACGATCTCGGTGGTGGCCTGGGAGGCGTTGAAGTCGGCGCAGATGCGGTTGACCTCGTCGTTCAGCACGCCGTTCATCGCGTGCCAGAACACGATGCGGACGCGGCCGCTCTGCGCCTGGGCCGGCAATACCGTGAAGACAGGGGCTGCGAGGGCGGCGGCAAGCAGGGTGCGACGGTTCATGCAGGGTCCTCCGAGGGTGCCGGGCGGACGTAGCCGCTGCGGGTTGCGGTTGCGTTGCGGATCGATGACGGCGCGGTGAAGGCCAGACTAGGTCAACGCTTGCCGACGGACCAGAGCATGAGCCAGCGTACCGGGAACACCCAGACGATCCCGGCGACGAGCCAGTACAGGGCCTCCAGAGTCCAATGCAGGCGCGGGATCAGGTCCGGCAGGGTGATCGCGGCTATGATGTAGAAGAAGACGAACAGCAGCCCGGCGATGGTGGCGATAGGACCTCTCGACATCCGGACGGCGTAGCGCACGGGGCAACCACATGCCAGACCCTTCCTGCTCCCTTTCCCGCTTTGGGAGAGGTAGCCGGCGCGGCCCTTATCTTGACTTTGGCCTTTTCAGGCTGGGTAGCACGCGGCTTCGGTGAGGCTGTTGAGGAGCGCGCTTGGGATTGTTGCCATGTTCTGAGCCTACGGGGACCTTAAGAAAGCCTGTGTGATCCAGAACTGGCGCCGGACGGCGGCGAGGGCGTCGGAGAAGGTGATGGTGAGCTTTTCATACCAGGCGGCACGCCTGGGCAGGACGAGGCCGTGTGCGGCCAGGTCGCTGGCCCGGAGCGTGACAAGCGAGAACAGGGCGAGCAGGCACGGGGTGGTGCGGGCGATGGCCAGGTCCGACCATTGGCGCTGCGTCTCGACGCCGAGGTGGCGGCGAACTTCTGCGAACGTCACCTCGACGGACCAACGGCGGACAAAGAAGCGCAGCACGTCGAGGGGATCGACGGCCTGGTCCGTGCGGAGGAACGCCAGCGGCTCGAACTCGCCGGCCAAATCTCGGACGAGCAGCCACCGGACCAGCACCTGCTTGCCGGGGTGGCACCAGAGCGCCGTGCCCGAGACGACGTCGAGCCGGCGTTCGGTCTGCCCGTAACAGCCGGTGACCGTGACGCGCTGCGAGGCTGTCTCCGGGTCGGCCAGGCGCTGGAGCAGCGTCGGCTGGCGCATGCCGGCCACGCGCGGGCGCCCTTTAGTCCCGGGCAGCCTGGGCGATGGTGGGTCGAACGGGCGCGCGTCGAACTCTGGCAAACCCCTTGATTTGACGCCAATCACGACCGGTTCGCCCGGCACGAAGGCTGCGACCAGCAGCCCGAGCAGGCAGCGCGCCGCGGCCTGACCCGACCAGCGGCTGCGATTGAGCACGCGATGGGGGTTGGTGAAGGTCGCCGCCCCGCGCAGGCCCATGCTGCTCGGCGCTGCGACCATGGTGCGTCGGCCCAGCGACAGGAGGGCGCCCGTGGCAAGTACCAGCAGGTTGGCCCAAGTCGGGCGGGTAAAGCATCCAGCGAACGGCGCCATCCCGCCGAAACGGTGGCTTCGGTCCAGGCGGCAAGCGGACCAGGATGGGTCTCGGGATCGGCTTGCCTTGCCGTGGCGGGCTCGCAGTGGTGTCGTTGCCGCCGGACAACTCCGCACGCACCAGAAGGATCAACCGTGCCGGCCAGCGATCCCATGCGGGCTCGCATCGAGGCGTTCAACCAGGCGCGCGGCGGCGGCGGCGTCGCCATGCATAAGGCAGGGCACGGCTACACGCTCACGAGCCAACGCACCGGCGCGCCGCTAGCCAGGCTCAAGCCGACCGGAGACGCCGACAAGATGCAGGTGCTCTGGTGGAATAGCCAGCGCTGGGGCGCCTCAGGACCGTTCGGCATCATGACCATGCCGCTCAACGCAGCCCTTGACCACATCGCCTCAGGGCCGCACTTCTAAACCAACGCACGACCGGAAATGGCTAAAGTCAAGCTAAGTTAAGTGTTAAATTGACGCGACGAAAAGTTCGGTCTGGTAATGTTATATAAACGTTGTGTCTGTAAAGTCAGATGCCACGCCAATTGCACGTTGTGCGCTTTAGTATTTAGAATAATCTGAATACGCCTATACTATAGGCCCGGTTTTTAGGCCCGGTTTTTGCTTGCGCCACTGTCGTAACTTGCTTAGGTTTGCGTAGCTTGATTCAGGGCGACGATGCAGGAACGGCAAACAAACGTAATCCAGGGAACAGGTCCCCATGGCCATCGAGGGCGCATGCGAGGACGCCTGCTCAAGGACCCGGCTGCGCTGGCCGACTACGAGATTCTCGAAATGCTGCTTTTTCTCGGGATCCCGCGTCGTGATACCAAGCCGTTGGCCAAAGGGCTGATCATGCGGTTCGGCGGGTTGGCCAAAGCCCTTATGGCGGGAGCCAAGCCGCTCTACGAAGCCGGTGTTCCGCCGCGGGCCGCCGAGGCGTTCAAGATGATTGCCGATGCTGCGGAGAAGTTGACCAAGGCCGAGCATCGAGACCCGGTGATGCTGGGCGATCACCTTGCTCTGGCCCGCTACCTTGCTGATGGCGCCCGACCCTGGAGGCAGGGCTGGTCGGTGGTGCTCCTTGGAACCCGAAATCAGGTTCTTGCAGAGCGTGCATGCGACGCGGCGGATGCGCCGTCAGTCGCCGGGCAAGTATTGAGGGAAGCGCTAGGACGGCATGCCACGGCGGTCATCCTGGTGCGGGGAAGCGCGTGCTCTCCCGAGGTCACGGAAGCCGACTGCGCACTGTTCAAGACAATCCAGGAGCGTGCCGAAGCGCTCTCGATCACGCTCTACGATCTCATCGTAATCGGGAGGGACCGGCGCTGGTGCAGCTTGACCGGGAGCTTCTAACCTGTTCGGGCTCCTTCGACGCTGGCGAACCCGGGCCGAACGCAACCGCCTGAGCTGCAACTTTGATGCAATACTCGATCTGGACGAAGCCAGCCTGCCCAGGGGAGTTGTCCCGGAGGCCGCGATGAAGGCCGTGACCGACCGATTGGCCCGAGAGGCCGGGGTCCAGCGGCTGCGCGTGCGGGTCCGGGACGCGGCAGCGCCAATGGTGCTGCACCTTTTCGCGGCAGGAAGCACGCTGGAACCTGAAGGGGAGATTTAGTCGGCGTTGCGGGAGCGCTTGCTGGCGGAGGCAAGGCACGCACTTACGCAGGTTCCCCGCTACGACATGTCGCCAGGGCCTCAAGCCAAGCCCGGCTTTGCGGAGATGCCGGCGGAGAGGTTTGCGGATGGCTTGGAGGCGCTGGCTGCACTGGCGAAAAGCATGGCGTCGGCGCCGATGGCGGTCCGGTCATCTCCGGTCACGCTGTTGCCAGCGTCGTCCGATGTTGATCGTCTGGTCCAACTGCTCGGCTTCGTTCTCCCCGGCGAGGATCGGGCGACCGCCGTTCGGGCCTTGACACGGTTTGGAAGCTACGCGGCGGTCCTGGCATCACCTGCATCGGAGCTTTCGCAGGTACAGGGCTTGGGTCCGCATAGCGTTGCTGCAATCCGCTTGATCCATGAGGCGGCGATAAGGCTCGGCCGAGCAGCAGTAGCGTCGCAGCCTGTACTCGATAATCGCGTGCGGCTTACCGAATACCTGGCCATCGCGCTGGCCCATGAGCGGATCGAGCAGTTCCGGGTGCTGTTCCTGGACAGTCACGACATGCTGTTGGCCGACGAGGTGCAGGCCCGGGGAACGGTGAATCACACGCCTGTCTATCCCAGGGAAGTTGTGCGCAGAGCGCTGGAGCTCGACGCAAAAGCGCTGGTTCTGGTCCACAATCATCCCAGTGGCGACCCAACGCCTTCGCGGGAGGACATCGCAATGACCCGGCAGATACGCTTGGCTGCGTCGGCCCTGGAGATTGGCTTGCGCGACCACATCATTGTCGGCAATGGACGCACGACCAGCCTCCGCGAGGCCGGGCTGTTGTGCTGACCAACGTCAGGCACCCTGCCTCAAGAATACGAGCGAGAGAAGGAGGCTGATACCAAGTTGCTGGCGATCATCGGCGCGATGCGGGCTTGGATCGGGGTCACGCCATAGAACGGGCAGAATTGCACGGTTTGTGACACGAACAGAGAACGAAGCCTTTGTCCCAGTTGAACTTAAGGCTGCCTCCGCCGGTAGTGAGCCTCCTGGGATCAACGGCTTACCGTTCGCTTGGGCTGGGTAGTTCAATTGGAACAGGCTGACGGATGGCCAAGCCAAAGGTTAGCAAGGGGTGGAAGGCAGCCGTTTGCTGCCTAGCATGGGAGCTTGTCAGGAGGCGCGGATGCAGTGGTTGGAGCCTTGGGACGCGATCACGGACGAGGACTGGCCTACTAACAGAGTCGAGTTCTGCCGCGGCTGGGAAGAACAACTCGCCCGAGAAGTTGGCCCAGGGCACCTGCTGTTCCAGCAAGCTGTTCATCTGATTGCCCGGAATTTCGGCACGGACGATGCGTTGTTTCAACTGCTCGACGGCCGTGTTGCCGAGGTCCATCTCGTGTGGGGGAAGGGAATGGAGCTTGATCCACGCTGGCCTTCCACCGCAATATTCGCTTCCCTGGACGAGTGGGCACGCAAAAGCTTGCCGCAGTGGCACCGGGACTGGCAGGCGTCGAACACTGATGGACCTTGACAGCAGCCACCTTGCTTCGTTCAGGCCGTTGCTTCCTAAATGCGATTGATTGCGGCGGAAAGCGGCCGTATGGCACTCACCGCATTCCCGGTTCGGGCCGCAAACCGTGCAATTCTGCCCGTTCTATGGCGTGGCCCCGGATCGAGGCAGCGTAGGACCGGATCAGGAACGCGATACCGCGAACCGGCGCGTATCGAGAGAGGGCATCGCCCGCCGGAACCGGCCGCTATCCGGTGCCGACTGCTCTTGGACGCAGGCTGAGGGCGTGAAGGCAAAGGATCAGATCCTCCGCTTCGGGTCGGCGTTGGTTCTATAGCTGCTGCCGTCCGCTCGGCTGAAGTGCATTTACGGTTCCTCTGCTACCGGACACCCTCACCGTGCGCTGGCCCGGCGCCAGGATAGCGCCGGTCAGCAGCACCTCGGCATGCCGCCAACTCCGTTGAAGGAACAAAGGCGCGAAGGTTAGGATGGTCGCAGCGAAGCGGAACGGCAGGCGGGGCATGGCGATGTCTCTTGGCGGGGACGCGCCAGCTTAGCCCACCGCCCGCTCCGCCACCCAACCCTCGTCAGCCCGCCCAGGATTGGCCAAAGTCGAGCTTATGTCGTGTGCAGTTGCACTGCCCGAAGGAAGGCAGTCATCGCCGCGTGTCGAACAGCACCCCATCGGCCCGCATCGCCGCCATCTCGTCCTCCGAATACCCCAAGCCCGCCAGCACCTCTGCCCCATGCTGGTTAAAGCGCGGCGGCGCGGAGCGGGTGCCGCCCGGGGTACGGCTCAGCTTGATCGGCGTGCCCAGCGCGCGGTAGGTCCCGCCGCCCTCCAGCGGCAGCTCCGTCACCATGGCGCGGGCGGCGGTGTGCTCCGCCTGCATTGCCTCGTCCACTGGCAGCACCGGCCCGGCAGGCAGGCCGGCGCGCAACAGGGCCAGACACAGGGCATGGCCATCCTGCGGCGCAAACGCGGCGGCAAGCTGCTCCACCAGGGCCGGACGGTTGCGGACGCGGTCGCCGTTGGTCAGGAACCGGGCGTCGCCGGGCAGGTCGAGGCGGCCCAGGTGCTCGCACAAGCGGCGGAACTGGCCGTCATTGCCGATGGCGATAAAAATCTCCCCGGTCGCGGTCGCATACTTCTCGTATGGCGAGATGTTGGGGTGCGGGTTGCCCAGCGGCATCGGCCGCTTGCCGTTCAGGAAGTAGTTGGCCGCCTGCGGATGCAGCAGCGCCATGCCGCAGTCGTGCAGTGTCATGTCCAGGTACTGACCCAGCCCGGACCTCTGCCGCTCATGCAGCGCCATCAGGATGCCGATCACCGAATACAGCCCGGTCGCCAGATCGACCACCGGCGTACCCAGCCGCAGCGGACCCGTCGAGGGGTCGCCGTTCACGCTCATCAGCCCCGTCATCGCCTGCAGGATGGCGTCGTAGCCCGGCAGGCCCCCCAACGGACCCTCCCCGCCGAAGCCCGAAACCCGGCAGTGGATCAGCCCAGGGAAGCGCGGTGCCAAATCGGCGGCGTAGCCCAGGCCCCAACGCTCCATGGTGCCGGGCTTAAAGTTCTCGACCAGGATGTCGGCGGTCTCGATCAGCCGCAGCAGCACCGCGCGGCCGGCGGGCTTGGACAGGTCCAACGCGATGGCCTGCTTGTTGCGGTTCACGCCCAGGAAGTAGCTGGCGTCGCGCTCGGTGGCGGACACCTCCTGGAACGGCGGACCCCAGTCGCGGGTCTCGTCGCCCTGTGGCGGCTCCACCTTGATGACCTCTGCGCCGTGATCGGACAGGATCATCGTGGCATAAGGCCCACCCAGCACGCGGGTCAGGTCCACGATACGCAGGCCGGCCAGGGCGCCGGGGGAGGCAGCCAGGCCCTTGCCCTCGGTCTTCGACGCAACGCCGTCCATCATGCCGCCTCCCGGTCCCACACCCGGGCGCAGAACTCCGGGTAGGTGTCGCGCATCTCGGCACAGACGGGGCCGCGCAGCAAGGCAAGCTCCTCTGCCGCCGGATTAGGCGTCATGGGCGCGTCGCCGCCGTCGTAGTCGAAGCCGGTGGCGGCGCGCACGCTGGCCGCGGTCTCGCCGGGGTGCAGCGATGCCAGCGTGAACCGAGCGGCGCGAGGGTCGAAGCTGAACACGCAGCGGCCCGTCACCAGCGCCTGCGCCGTGCCGCGCCGGAAGTGCTCCGGCGGCGACACGCCCGGTGCGCTGACCAGGTCCACGCGGGGCACCAGCACGCGCGGGCTGTGCTCCTCGCGGAACAGGATGGTGCGTGGGACCATCATGTACATGAAGGCCGAGCCGAAGCTGCCGGGGAACCGCGCCGTTTGGCCAGGCCAGGCGCCGGTGCCGAGCAGGTTGATGTTGGCCTGCCCATCGATCTGCCCGCCGCCCAGGAAGAAGACATCGATCCGGCCCTGGCCCGCCAGATCGAACAGCTCGCGCGAGCCCTCGGTAAACGGATTGCCGCGCGGACGGTGCAATAGCGACAGCCGGACCGGGTGGCCCAGCAGCCGCACCAGCCAGCACGCGGCGGCGGGGATGGGGCTAGCGGCGCCGACGGCGATGTGCCGGGCAGGGGGGTGGGCCGAGTCCAGGATCAGCCGGGCGATGGCGGCGGCCAGGCGCTCCTCGGGCTGGATCACGCCGCGGCGGCCTCGCTGGGCCAGACATGGCGGTCCAGGTAGGCGCGGAAGCCGTCCGCAGTCCGGGCGGCCCGGGCATAGTCCCGCAGGTGCGCGGCGTCGGCGGGGTACTCGTCCAGCAGGCCCAGCGGCCGGGCGCCGCGCCCGGCCACCGCAACCTGGTCGATATAGGCGCCGCTGATCGTGCCGGGGGCCAGGCGCTCGTCGTCCAACAAATTGCCCGGCACCACGCGCTCGACCGTCACCAGCACCCGGCGCGAGGCATGGGCCAGCGTCGCCAGTTCCCGCCGCCGGCCGACCCAGACGTTGCCGTAGCCGTCGGCCATCACGGCGTGGAACACCGCCACGTCCGGGGACAGTGCCGGCAGCAGCACGACCGGGTCCGGCGCGTCGCTGAACGGGTTCTGCACCACGCGCCAGTCCGGCCGGTGCGCCAGCACGTCACTGCCGAGCAGGCCGCGCAGGGGCATGTAGGGCACGCCCTTCTCGGCGGCCTGCAGCATGGTGTGGATGGCCGGGCAGGTAGCGTCAACCACCTCCAGCGTCCCGGCGGCGACAGCGGCGGTGAAGCGGGGCGCCAGTCCGGCCTCCCCGAGCGTCACCGCGCTAGTCTGCACCTGCGCAACGCAGCCGGCACCGATCAGCAGGTCCGTCGCCCAGCCCGACACCGGCACACCCAGCAGCCGCAGCCCCCGTGCCCCGCGCCGCACCAGGGCGCGGGCGAAGGCGGAGGGCGCCAGGGAGTTGTCCGGCGGCAGCGCGAGCAGCGCGCCGTCGGGGACCTGGGCTGCCAGCGCGTCGGGCGTGTGCATCCCTAGCCGAGCGCCTCGGCGAGCGCTTCAGCGCTGCGGCCGTTGGCGATAGTGGCGCCGCGGGCCTGCCAGTGGGTGCCGTTCACGCGGGCGAAGGCATGGTCCGCGTCGGGGTACACGTAGGCATGGGCGTGCGGGTTGCCCTTCAATGCCGCGACGACCTTGGCGCGGCCCTCGGGCGGGAAGAACTTGTCCTGGTCGGCGATGTGGACCACCAGCGGCGCGCGCAGCGTGTCGATCCCATCCAGCAGGCCGTCCAGCCCGACGCCATAGTAGGAGATGTTCACGTCCGCATCCGACCGCAGCGCCATCATCATCGCCAGCCGGCCGCCCAGACAGTAGCCCATCGTGCCAACCTTGCCGTTGCAGCCCGGCAGGGTGCGGGCAGCGGCCAGGGTCGCCTTGAGGTCCTCGACGCCTTTGTCCTGGTCGAAGGCGTTCATCAGCGCAAAGGCCTCTTTCCACTCGGCCTCCGACTGGTCGGTCAGGTCCACGCCGGGCTTGATGCGCCAGAACAGGTCGGGGACGACGACGGTGTAGCCCTGCTCGGCGACTTGCTGGGCCGTCTCGCGCATGGACTGGTTGACGCCGAAGATTTCCTGGATGAGCACGACTGCGCCATGTGGACCATCACCAGGCGGGCTGGCGACATAGGCGTCGAAGCTGCCGGTGCCGTCGGCGGCGTTGATCTGCATGGTGGACATGGCGCGTTCTCCTTGGAGGCGCGCGGTATCTAGCAGAGCTTCAAGAGGGCAGAAAGACGTTGCCTCTCCCTATCCTCCCGGGAGAGGGCTGGGGTGGGGGAGGCCGCAAGCGCCAAACCCGACAGACTTGGGAGCGGAGTTTGTCCTCAAGCGGGCAGATTAGGCCCTTGCCGCTTTCCTCACCCCGGCCTTGGTCCGTTTCGCAGCCCAAGGCCGGGGTGAGACGGAGTCAGATGTAGTGCTCAGCCAGCGGGGCAAAGCCGTTGAAGCGTTGACTGGCGTAGGTCGTCACGTAGGCACCGGCCGACTGGATCTGCACCCGCTCGCCGGAACGCAGCGCCTTCGGCAAGCGATAGTTGGACCGCTCGTACAAGATGTCCGCCCCGTCGCACGTCGGCCCGGCGATGGCCACCGGCCCCATCTCGCCGCCGTCGTGCTCGGTCTGGAAGCGGTACTTGATCGACTCGCCCTCCGTCTCCGCGAGTCCGCCGAACCGGCCGATGTCCAGGTAAACCCAACGTAGCGGATCGTCCTTCGCCTTGTGGCAGACCAGTACCACCTCCGCGCTGACCACCCCGGCGTCGCCAACCAGGAAGCGGCCCGGCTCGACCAGAATCTCCGGCAAGTCGTTGCCGAAATGCTGCGTCATGGCGTGCATGATCGCATCGGCGAACCGGTCGATGCCCGGGATTTCTTCCCGGTATCGCACGGGATAGCCACCGCCCAGGTTAACCATGCGCAGGTTTACCCCAGCTTGCGCCAGGTCGGTGAACAGCATCGCCACCCGGCCAATCGCCGTCTCATAGCTGCCGGTCGTGGTCTGCTGGCTGCCCACATGGAACGACAATCCGTAGGGATCCAGGCCCAGCTCGCCCGCCCGGATCATCAGGTCGCGCGCCATCTCGGCCGTGGTGCCAAACTTGCGCGACAGCGGCCACTCGGCACCGTCGTTCTGCACCAGCAGGCGGCAGTACACCCGGGCGCCGGGCGCATGCTCGGCCAGCTTCTCCAGCTCCTCGATGGAGTCGAAGGCGAACATCGTCACACCGGCCGCATGGGCGCGCTGAATGGACAGCACCTTCTTGATCGTGTTGCCAAAGCTGATCGCGGATGGCGCGGCACCGGCGTCCAGGCAGAACTGCACTTCCTCGAACGAGGCAGCGTCGAAGCTGCTGCCCAGGCCGACCAGGCGTTGCAAGATCGGCGTGGCCGGGTTCGCCTTCACGGCATAGTAAACTCGGGCCAGCGGCAGCGCGCTCAGCAGGGTGCGGTAATTGTCCTCTACACGGTCAACGTCCAGCACGAGGCAAGGCGTGGCTGGGGCGTGGTCAGCCAAGTAGGAGGCGATCTTAGGGGTCATCGCGCCTAGTCTCCAGGATCAGACGTCCTACGTGTGAGGCAGGACGTGCCCGCCCGGACATTTGCCGGGCAGGGCGGGTTGACGGAACGGTCGAACGAACCAGCGAAAGCGAGGTGTGCCAGAACGCTTGACGTCGTTGCGTAACCCCAGGGGCCAGAGGCACGTGCGTTGCTGCGTGATCGCCGAAATAGGACCACATGCCCCCCCATGCAAGGGAAAATCTGGGACGCGGCAGGATTAATATCGGAAGGTGGGCACACCCCGTCCGCCCCTTGGCAGCCGTGCCACACCTCCAGCGTAGATTGTTGGTTTAATGAGGAAAGCGTGATGGAAGCTCAGCCATCCCCACCCGCCGTTGACGACGCGCGGCCCGTTGCGGCGACGCAGGCGATCACCGAGCCGTCGGGTCCGCGGGCCGACGCCGCCGGGCCTGGTTTCGAATCGGCGCGGCTGGCCATGGAGCCGGTGGCGAAGTCGCTGGGCCGCCATGCCGGGTCGCCGGTGGAAATTCCCTGGGCCGGCTGGAAGGCCGTGCTGCGCCGCACCCTGATCGAGATGTTCACCGACCGCGTGTCGCTCGTCGCCGCCGGCTGCGCCTTCTATGCGACGCTGGCGCTGTTCCCCGCCATGTCCATGCTGATCAGCATCTACGGCATGCTGTTCGACCCCGTCACGGTCGAGCCGCAGTTGGAAGTCTTGCGCGGCCTGGTGCCCCCTTCCGCCTTCACGCTGATCTCCGAGCGCGTCCACATGCTGGTGTCGCGCCCGCCGGGGTCGCTGGGATGGAGCCTGCTGCTGAGCACGGGCATCACGCTCTGGAGCAGCGCCACCGGCACCAAGTCGATTATCACCGCCCTGAACCTCGCCTACGAGGAGCGGGAACGGCGGAGCGTGCTGCGGCTCCAGTTGACCGCGTTCACCATCACCTTGCTAGCCATCATCAGCGCGGTGATCGGCCTGGCGCTGCTGGTGGGGCTGCCTGCGGTGCTGGCGAACCTGGGGATCGCGTCGCACCAGAAGCTGCTGATCCGCCTGGCCAGCCTTGCCCTACTGGTGATGGCGGTGCTGATGGGGCTGTCGCTGCTGTACCGCTACGGGCCGAGCCGCGAGCGTCCGCGCTGGCAATGGGTAACGCCGGGGTCAATTGCGGCGACGGTGCTGTGGGTGGCGGTATCAGCGCTGTTCTCGCTCTATGTCGGGCAGTTCGCCAGCTATGACGCGACGTATGGCTCGCTGGGCACCGTCGTCGGGATCATGATGTGGTTCTTTGTCACCGCCTACGCCGTGCTGCTCGGGGCGGAGCTGAATGCCGAGCTGGAGCTGCAGACGGTGGTCGACTCTACTGAAGGCCCACCGCTGCCGCTCGGCCGCCGTGGTGCGTATGTCGCCGACCATGTCGCCGAGGACTGACGTCGCCTGAGTCCATGTCGGCGGCGACCTCGCCATACGGCGCCTCTGCCACCTCGACCGGCTCGTCTGCGGCGACGCCCGTGAGCGTCACCATCCCGGTGCCGTCGTGGACCATCCCAAGGCGCGCCGCGGCACCGTGGGATAGGTCGATGATGCGCCGGCCATGGTCCGGCTGGCGGTCGTTGATGGTGACGACGACGCTATCGCCGCTGTCCTGCAGGGTCACCCGCACCCGGGTGCCCAGCGGTAGGCTGGCATGGGCGGCGGTCATCGCGTTCTGGTTGAAGATCTCGCCGCTGCTGGTGGGGCGGCCGTGGTGACGCCCGCCATACCAGGAGGCCTGACCGCTCTCCTCCCAACCTTTGGCGTGGCCGAGGCGGATGTATTGGGCCTGGGCGGACCCGGCCATCAGCAGCATCGACGCAGCTAAGCCGGGGAGGGAGCGCATGGCGGACTTGGTCATCCGGAACCTCGATACGTTGCTCACGTCCGGGTGATAGCATAGTTGACATCGACATCAACTGGTAACTTCGTTGCGAGTGGCAGTCTAACCACAGGATCACCAGGAATATACCCTGGGAACTTAGCTACAAACCTCCTGGCGAGCGGGTCAAACCGACTTCTACATACCTAAAAGGACGTTTATTCTTTCACTGGGAGCCTCGACAGTACCTGGACGAATACTTCGACTTCGATGCTGCTGTGGCGCTCTGTTCAGTAGTGCCTCAAACAAAAACGGCGCACCCGGGGTGCGCCGCAAATGATAACGACAGATTACCGAGTATTACCGGATCAGCCCTGCCAGCGGGCTGGACGGGTCCGCCCCCATCCGTCGCGGCATCCGCCCGGCCAACCGCGCCAGCCGCCCGGCCTCGACCGCGGCCTTCATGGCACGCGCCATCAGCACGGGATTAACGGCATGGGCGATGGCAGAGTTCAGCAACACGGCGTCGCATCCCAGCTCCATGCCCACCGCGGCGTCGGATGCGGTGCCCACGCCGGCGTCCACCAGCACCGGCACCCCGGCCTGCTCGATCAGCATGGACAGCATGGCAGGGTTCTGGATGCCCAGGCCGGAGCCGATCGGCGCGCCCAGCGGCATGATCGCGACGGCGCCGGCCTCCTCCAGCCGCTTGGCGGCGATGGGATCGTCGGCGCAGTACACCATCACCTCGAACCCGTCGGCGACCAGTACGTCCAGCGCCTCATGGGTGGCGCGCATGTCGGGATACAGGTGCGGCGGCGGTCCCAGCACCTCCAGCTTGACCAGGTTCCAGCCTCCGGCCTCCCGCGCCAGGCGCAGGGTGCGGACGGCGTCGTTGGCAGTGTGGCAGCCGGCGGTGTTGGGCAGGTAGGTGTAGCGCTTGGGGTCCACATGGTCCTGCAGCATCGGCGCCCCAGGATCGGACAGGTTCACCCGGCGGACGGCGACCGTCACCATCTCGGCGCCTGACGCTTCGATGGCGGCAGCGGTCTCCTCCAGGCTTTTGTACTTGCCAGTGCCTACAACCAGGCGGGACCGGAAGCTGCGGCCGGCGACGGTCCAGGTGTCGGGTGCTTGATAGCCGTCCATGGGTCAGCCTCCTCCGATGAAATGCACGATTTCCAACTGGTCGCCGGGCGTCAGCAGGACCGCCTCGTAGGTGGAGCGCGGCACGATGGCCTCGTTCCGCTCCACGGCGACCTTGCGGCGGTCCAGGCCCAGCACCGCCAGGAGCCCGGCCACCGTCTGGCCCGCCGGCACGTCCCGCGGCTCGCCGTTCACGGTGACTGTTTGCATAGCGGACATATGGAAGACCCCTCCCAGCAGGGCAAGCGCCGCCCCGCACCAGCAGCGCACCTGGACCGGCTAGACTCAGCCAAGGCCTATGCGAAGGAGGGTGCTGCCGAACCGGTGCTGCGCAGCACAGATGACATGTCGGCGTACCTGGTTGCCGCGCAGGCAGTCGGGCAGGGGGTGAATGCCATTCTGGAAGACCACCCCGACCTTACGCGCGAACAGGTTTAGGCCGTGGCCGATTACGTCCGGGCCTACCCACGGGGCCTGGCTGCCGTGGGTGCCGGAGCTTGGGCAGTTCGTCAGCGCCGTGGCGTGCTGGGAGCGCGGCGAGGCTGGGAGGTGCATCGCCGGCGGGAGCCTGCGCTGGCCGAGGCTCGCTTACAAGGCTGGCTGCTCCTTAGAAGGCGTATGCCGGCCGGATTGTGCCGGTGGACCGCGACATCGCGACGGAGTGGGCGCGGCTGCTCGGTGAGCACGACCGCAACCTGGACGACACAGCGTTGGCTGCCACGGCGCGAGTGGGCGGCTTGTGGTGGCCACCCGCAACGTGCGGCACTTTCGCGGCCGGAGCGTGCGCGTGTTGGACCCGTTCAATGCAGCACCGGTGGTGGAGATGTAGCGGCACGCGCCGCTTCGCTACACGCAGTCAGTCGGTGATGCCGCGCGCACGCCGGCACAGGTTACTCAAGCGGTTCTCAGTGAGTGCTTGGTCGATGCCGTCCATGAGTGCAGCGGCAAGGGTGCGCCGGTAGGGCCGGTTGGCAGTCGCCAGGCTCGCCTCATACTCGCATTGCGCTGCTGCCTGGGCGTCCGCCTGGGCCAACGCTGCACGCTGGGCCTCGTACGCCTGTAGTTCCCGCGCCATAACCACCCGGTCCGCAACGCGGTCAACCTCGGCTTGGGTCCTCAACGCGTCCTTTGCAGCCAACTCGGCATAGTAGCGCTCCCGGTCGCGCCGGTTCATCTTGCTGGGGTCGGGTGGTGGCGGGAACAGGCTCGCGACCGTCATATCCTTGCGGGCAGTGTCGCACTGAGGCTGGTTCATGCGCTCCTCCCGCATGGCGCGGGTATAGTTCTCTGCCAAAGCAGCACGGTAAGCGTCGAAAGCCGCTGCACTTACGGTTGCGCTCGGGCGCACGTCGTCACGGGCGGCCTGCACCTTGGCAGGCACGCCGCCACACTGGGTCGCCAGGGCGAACTGGTAGCCCCGCGCCCGGCCCTCGGCGCGGATGGCCCGCAGTGGGTCATCCTCGACAAAGCCGGGCCTTGCGAACCGTGGGGGCTGTTGCGCGCAACCGGCCAGCATCGCGGCGAACGTGACAACTGCAAGACCCAAGTGGCTGGCGTGCTTGCTCAAGCTACTGGCTCCAATGTTCCAGCAAACATGCCATGCCATGCTGATCGTGAGAACATCGAAACGGAACGTCCAAACCATTCCTGACAGGGCGCAAAGGCAGTCCAGCATGACGGCAGCAACCCGCCTGCTACTCATACCGACATGACCGCCGCCCGAATCACTGACCCGCCTGCTCCCATCACAGCGGCCAAAGCCCACTGACTGGTTGTGGACCACTGCCGCACCAGCCCGGCATTGGACGCCGCCCCCTGCGCCATGCTACCGCCCCGCATCGCCCACAGCCCAGGCGCAGCCGGCGGCCCGGCATCGAGGAACCCACGTTGAGCCGCATCAAGTTCGACCCGGAGGCCATCCGCGCCCTGGCGACCATCCTGAGCGACACTGGCCTGACCGAGATCGAGATCGTCGAGGCCGACAGCCGCATCCGCGTCGTCCGCGCCCCCGCGCCCGTCATGGCCCCGGCCAGCTTCGCCCCACCCGCGCCGCTGGCCGTCGCACCGCCCGTTGCAGCGCCGCCGGCGCCGGTCCTGGACACCGTCGGCGTCGTCCCAAGCCCGATGGTCGGCATCGCCTACTTGTCCGCCGAACCCGGCGCCGCCCCGTATGTCATCGTGGGCCAGGTCGTCGCCGCCGGGCAGACGGTCATGCTGATCGAGGCGATGAAGACCTTCAACCAGATCAAGGCGCCCCGCGCCGGAACCGTCACCCGCATCCTGGTCAGCAGCGGCGAACCCGTCGAGTATGACCAGCCGCTGCTGGCGATCGAGTAGGCCCCGGTCCATGGGGATGTTCCACAAGATCCTGATCGCCAACCGCGGCGAAATCGCGCTCCGGGTCCAGCGCGCCTGCCGCGAGCTGGGCATCCCGACGGTTGCGGTCCACTCCACCGCCGACACCGACGCCATGCACGTCCGTCTGGCCGATGAGAGCGTCTGCATCGGACCCCCTTCGGCGCGCGACAGCTACCTGAACACCGCCGCCATCCTGTCTGCCGCCGCCGTCACGGGCGCCGACGCCATCCATCCCGGCTACGGCTTCCTGTCGGAGAACGCCCGCTTCGCCGAGATGGTGGAGGCGCACGGCCTGACCTTCATCGGCCCCTCCGCCGCGCACATCCGCATGATGGGCGACAAGATCAGCGCCAAGGCGGCGATGGCGTCGCTCGGCGTGCCGCTGGTGCCCGGCTCGGACGGGGAGGTGGCGGACCTGGACGAGGCCCGCGCGGTCGGCGAGCGCATCGGCTACCCCGTGCTGGTGAAGGCGGCGGCCGGCGGCGGCGGGCGCGGCATGAAGGTCGCGCACGCAGCCGACGAGATGGAGGAAGCCTGGACCATCGCCCGCACCGAGGCCCGCACCGCCTTCGGCAACGACTCCGTGTATATCGAGAAGTACCTCGACCGCCCCCGCCACATCGAGCTGCAGGTAATGGCCGACGCCCACGGCAACGTCGTCCACTTCGGCGAGCGCGACTGCAGCCTGCAGCGCCGCCACCAGAAGCTGCTGGAGGAGGCTGGCTCCCCGGCGCTGACCGCGGTGCAGCGGGACGAGCTGGGCGCGGTGGTGACGGCGGGCCTGCGCAAGCTCGGGTTCCGCAACGCCGGCACCCTGGAGTTCCTGTACCAGGACGGCCAGTTCGCCTTCATCGAGATGAACACGCGCCTGCAGGTCGAGCACCCCGTGACCGAGATGGTCTGCGACGTGGACCTGGTGCGCGAGCAGATCCGCGTCGCCGCCGGGCAGGAGCTGGGCTACACCCAGGCCGACGTGCGCTTCCGCGGCCACGCCATCGAGTGCCGGGTGACGGCGGAGGACCCGGTGACGTTCATGCCCACGCCGGGGCGCGTCGATGTGTTCCACGCACCCGGCGGCCTGGGGGTACGGGTGGATAGCGCGCTGTATGCCGGCTACGTCGTGCCGCCCTACTACGACAGCATGGTCGCCAAGCTGATCGTCCACGCGCCGACCCGGCCCGAGGCCATCGCCCGCATGCGCCGCGCCCTGGGCGAGTTCGCCATCCAGGGCATCAAGACCACCCTGTCGCTGCACCGCCGCATCCTGGAGGCGCCGGAGTTCGTGGCCGGCGACTACACGATCCACTGGCTTGAGCGGTTCGTGAGCGCCGCCTAGACGGAACTGCTTGGCAATGGCACCGCGCCACGCCACCTTGGCCGGATGTCGCGACGCACCGTCGAAGTCACGCCCGACCTCCTTCTGCGCGCCTACCGCGCCGGGCTGTTTCCCATGGCGGAAACCCGGCACGGCTCGCGGCTGTACTGGCTCGACCCGGAACTGCGGGGCGTGCTGCCGCTGGACGGGTTCCACCTGCCAAAGCGGCTGCTGCGGACGGTTCTGTCAGGCCAGTACGAGGTGTCGTCCGACCGGGACTTCGCGGGCGTGGTCGCCGGTTGCGCGGCCTCAGGGCCGGGACGGCAGGACACCTGGATCAACGCTGACATCGAGCGGCTGTTCGGCGCCCTGCACCGCCTGGGCCACGCGCACAGCGTCGAGTGCCGGCGGGATGGCGTGCTGGTCGGCGGGCTGTATGGCGTGTCGCTAGGCGGCGTGTTCTTCGGCGAGAGCATGTTCAGCATGGCGCGCGATGCCTCGAAGGTGGCGCTGGTCCACTTGGTCGCGCGCATGGGGATGGGCGGCTACACGCTGCTGGACACGCAGTTCGTGACCACCCACCTGGCGCAGTTCGGCGCAGACGAAATCCCGCGTGAGGACTACAAGGCGCAGCTTGCAGCAGCCGTGGCGGTGCCGGCGGTGTGGCTGGCTGCACCAGACCCCACCGAGCTGGAGGCCGAGATCAGGATGCTCTACGCCCATTCTGCCCGCCGCGAGACGCCGGCATGAGGCTCGCACTGGCCGCGCTGCTGCTGACGACCGCGGTGGCGCACGCCCAGCTTGTCACCCCACGCGGTGCGCCGCCGCCAGTGGCCGACAAGCCTGCTGCCGATAAGCCAGGTATCGACAAGCCAGGCACTGATAAGCCAGGTGCCGACCGGCCCCTCATGGCGCCGACGCGGGAGGCTTCGGTGCTGTATCGCGTCACGTCCAGCGGCAATCCCCCGGCCGAGGTCCGCATCACCACGCTGGCCAATGGTGCAACCATGCGGATCGACATGCCCGACCGCACCTACATGCTGGTCAACCAGGCTGAAAAGCGCATGGCGTTGGTGGTGCCGGACGAGCAGACGGTGATGGACCTGCCCTGGTCCGGCGGCCCGCAGGACCAGTTCACCCTGAATGCCCGCATGAAGTTCGCCCGGCGCGGCGCCGACACCGTGGCCGCCACCCGCTGCACCGTGTGGGAGGTGACGCTGGACGGCACCCGCGGCTTCATGTGCATCACCGACGACGGCGTGCTGCTGCGGAGCCTGAGCCAGGACGAGTCGGGCCGGCGCAGCCTGATCGACGCGCTGAGTGTATCCTACACCCCGGCACCACCGAAGGAGTTCATGGTGCCGCCGGGCTTCGAACACATGGCGCCTCCCAACGGACCCGCTCAATGAGGCTGACCATCCTTCTGTTGCTGACGCCCCTACTGATGATGGCCCTGGCTGCGTCGCCCCAGGCCGCGTCGCCGCAGGATCGGCCGCGCGTGCAGCCGGACCGCGACGTGACGGTAACCTACCAGGTGGAGGGCGCCGCCACGCAGGCCATCCCCGGCGGGATCGACGGCCCGCTGCGCCTGTCCTGGGACGCCGCCGGCCAGCGCCTGCGGGCGGAGCCGGCGAACCGGCCGCAAGCGGTGATCGTCGACCTGCCCCGCCACACCGCGTCCGTGGTGGACGACATGATGCATGCCGTGCTGAAGCTGCCGGTGCGGGAGCGCGACCTGCAGCCGCTGACCCTGGACGGCGTGCAGATGACCCGGCGCGGCAACGACACCGTCGCCGGACGCGCCTGCACAACCTGGGCGATGCAGTCCAAGCGGGGTGCTGGCGCCGTCTGCCTGACCGCGGACGGCGTGGCGCTGCGGGCAGAGGGTGAGATCGACGGGCGGCACGGCAGCTTCACCGCGACCAACGTGGCGTATGGCGCGGTCGCGGCGGACCTGTTCACGGTGCCGCCGGGCTACATGACGCTGAATATCCCAGATTTCGGCCGGAAGCGGTGAACCGCACCGCCGCCGCGATCCCCGTCCTGCTGATCACAATCCTGCTGACGCTTGGGTCCCCTGGCCTGGTTTGGGCGCAGGACCGGCCGCCGGTGACGCCGACGCGGGACGTGGACGTGACCTACCGGGCCGGGCAGGGGGACAGGGCGGTCGAGCAGCGGTCGAGGTTCCGGGCGTCCGACCAGCGGCTGCGGCTGGACCTGCCGACGCCAGGCCTCTATGCGATCCTGGACCTCCCCGCCCACACCCTGGCGATGGTCAGCGACCCCGAGCGCGCCGTGCTGGATATGCCGGCACCGGCCGGGGCTATCGCCGGCGTCGCCCCGGCCGGCCGCTTCACCCGCCGGGGCATAGACCAGGTTGCCGGCATGCCCTGCACTGAGTGGGAGACGCAGGACAACAGCGGCCAGCCGACGCTGGCCTGCTTCACCGCGGACGGCGTGATGCTGCGGGCCCGGCGCGGCGCCCAGGTGCTAGTGCAGGCCACCCGTGTCAATTACGGCCCGCAGGACGCCGCGGCGTTCACGGTGCCGCCGGGCTATGCCCATTCCAGCCCGCGGACGCCCCGGTGAGCCTAGGGGTGAGCCCGAGGGCGCAAGCCATGACGCTGCTGCAAGCCATCAAGGACCAGGCACCGTGGCTCGACCGGCGTGGGCGGCTGCATCCGCTGCGGGCGGTGACGTTCACGCTGCTGCTGCTGCCGGGCGTGTGGCTGGCGTTCCGCTGGGGCGCCCACATGCTGGGGGCGGAGCCGGTGCACGCCCTGGAACTCGGCACCGGCTATTGGGCGGTCTGGATCCTGATGGTGTCCCTGATGGTGTCGCCGGCCAAGGCGCTGCTGGGCCTGCCGAACCTGGTGGTAGTGCGCCGGATGATCGGGGTCGCCGCGGCGGTGTATGCGGGCATTCACCTGCTGCTCTACATGGCGGAGCAGAACTGGCGGCTGCTGACGGTGGCGGCCGAGATCGCCGTGCGGTTCTACCTGACCATCGGGTTCGTCGCGCTGCTGGGCCTGGGCGTGCTGGCCTGGACATCTTCGGACACCTGGGTGAAGCGGCTGGGCAGGAACTGGAAGCGGCTGCACCGCTACGTTTTCGGGCTGGCGGTTCTGGCGGCGGCGCACTTTTTCCTGCAATCCAAGGCGGACGTGTCGGCGGCCACGCTGGCGGCGGGGGTGTTCGTCTGGCTGATGCTGTGGCGCCTGCTGCCGGCGGGGCGGGACCGCGGGCCGTTGCCGCTGCTGGGCCTGGCGGTGGCGTCGGCGGCGGTGACGCTGGGCATCGAATATGCGTGGTATCGCTTCGGCACGCGCATCGATCCGCAGCGGGTGCTGCGGGGTGAGTTCGACCTGACGTTCGGGGTGCATCCGGCGGGCTTGATACTGGTGCTTGGGCTGATGGCAGCGGCGATGCTGGAGGTGCGGAACCTCGGGCAGGGGCGGCTGGGGCGGGGGCCGGCCTTCACCGTCCTGCTCTATGCCGCGGGTGCGCTAGTGTTCCCGGCCGTGTGCCTCGTCATGGGGTGGTCGCTCGATGATGTGGTGCCGGATGGGGTGCTGCCGGAGGGCGTGTCCGCGGCGTGGCTGCTGGCGGCGGAGGGGGGGCTGTTCGGGCTGCTTGGCGTGGGCCGGTACTGGCTGCGCGGGACATGGCAAAGCCGGGCCGTGGATGCGTTCTGGGCCGCGGCGGCGCTGTTCCCGTTCCTGCTGTCCGGCGTGGACCAGCATGGCATCGTCATCGCCTGCGGCCTCGCGGCGGTGACGGGCGCGGTGGTGCTGACCTGGCGGACCTGGCCGGTGTCACGTGCGGCGGCGCTGCTGGTGCTGCCGCTGGCGGCCGGGGTTGCGGTGGAGGCAGCTTCGGTCTTGCTGGCTTGATCCGCTACCGATCCAGCGCCTTGGCCGCCGCCATCACCTCTGCCGCATGGCCCGGCACCTTCACCTTGCGCCAGATGCGGTTGATCCGGCCCTCCCTGTCCACCAGCACCGTGCTGCGGTCGATGCCCATATAGGTCTTGCCGTACATCGACTTCTCGGCCCAGGCGCCATACGCCTCCACCACGCCGCCGGGGTCGGCGGCGAGGGGGAACGTCAGGCCATACTTCTCGGCAAAGCGGTCGATAGGTTTCATGGCGTCCTTGGACACGCCGATCACCTCCACGCCGATGCCGCCCAGCTCGCCCAGCGCCTCCTGGAACGCCTGCGCCTCCTTGGTGCAGCCCGGCGTGTCGGCCTTCGGGTAGAAATACAGCACGAACGGCCGCCCCTGCATCGCGGCCAGGCTGACCGTCCGCCCGCCGCTGGCCGGCATCTCGAACGCTGGCGCGGCGTCGCCCTCGGCAATGCTCATTGCGGAACCCCTATATGCTTGATGAACGCGGCGCGGACCTCCGCGGCCGTCCGGTCCAGCGTGGCACGCAACGCCGGCAGATCAACCCCTGCGTTGCTGACCCGCAGCAGGGCCTGCACCGCAGGCGGCGGCAGTTCCGTGGCGTTGCGGCCGACGGTGATGCGGACCATGCTCTGCACCGTGCGCCACAGCCGGTCCGCCGCGATCAGCATGGTGGCGTCCGCCTGGGGCAGCACGCCGGCCTCCGCCAAGGCCCGCAATGCGACGCCGGTGTGCTGGCAGCCCATATGTTGGCAGTCGATATGTTGGCAGCCTGGCCGCACCCCGCGGACGAGTTGCAGGGTGACAAGCTGCAGGGTTTGCGCGATGAACTCCACCTCCAGCCCGCCGCCGGGCCGCAGCTTGACATCCCAGAGACCGGAGGGCGGCAGATCCCGCAGCAGCCGCCCGTGCATCGCGGCGGCATCGGCCCGGGTTTTGGCGGCGTCATGCGGCGCAGCGACTGCCTCGGCGATGGCGCGCTCGACCCGGGCGCGGATGGCCGGGCCGCCCGCCACCACGCGGGCGCGGGTCAGCGCCATGCGCTCCCAGGTCCAGGCGTCCTTGGCATGGTATTGGCAGAAAGCGGGCAGGGACACCGCCACCGGTCCCTTGTTGCCGGAGGGACGCAGCCGCATGTCCACATCATACAGCGCTCCCTCCGCCCCCGGCGCGGTCAGCGCCGCGACGTAGGCATGGGCGGCGCGGATGAACCACTGGCTGGATGGGACGGGGCGGTGTCCGACGCTCTCCGTCACCGCCGCCGGGTGGCTGTAGATCAGCATCAGGTCCAGGTCGGACCCGGCCATCATCTCCCGGCTGCCGGCCTTGCCCAGCGCTACCACCGCCATGTCGCCGCCGCGCACGGCGCCGTAGCGGCCGCGGTGCTCCGCCATCACCGCCGGCAGCAGGGCGGACAGCGCGGCGTCAGCCAGGCGGGTGCGGTCCAGCCCGGCCTGATCCACGTCCAGCCAGCCCTCCATCTGCGCGACGCACAGGCGGAACTCCTGTGCCCGGACCTCCCGGCGGGTGACGGCCAGGATGTCCTCCAGCCCCTGCGCGCCGGCCAGGCGGCTCGCCAACGTACGGGCCGGGTCGTTGACGGTGGGGGTCAGCAGGCCCTCCAGCGCCGCCGGCACCCGGGCCAGGTGGTCGGCCAAGGACGGCGCGGCGCCCAGCACGGCGGCGATGCGGCCCAGCAACGCCGGGTTGCGCTGGACCATGGACAGCAGCGGCACCCCGGCCGGCAGGCGCGACAGCAGCGCATCCAGCCGGTTGAAGGCAGCGTCCGGGTCGGCCTGCGCCGCCAGCTCCTGCAGCAGCGACGGCAGCACAGCGTCCATCAGCTCGCGGGACCGGGTGGAACGCAGGGCGCGCAACCGGCCCGCCTGCCAGCCGCGCAGCGTAGCGATCATGCCGGACATGTTGTGAAAGCCGAGGCCCTCCAGCGCCGCTACCGTCTCCGGCGGGTCGTCGATGCCGCGCAGGTCGAGGGGTGCCGTCGCGCCCGGCGAGTCCGGCACGGTCTCGAACACTCCGGCATAACGGGCGGCCACGCGCGCCAAGTGGTGCCGCAGGTAGGCGGTGAGGGCAGGCGCATCCCTGCAGCCCATGAAGACGGCGAACCGCTCCAGCTCCGCTGGCTTGGTGGGCAGGGCGTGGGTCTGCCGGTCGGCGACCATCTGCAAGCGGTGCTCGGCCCGGCGCAGCACGCGGTAGGCAACGGTCAGCTCCGCGCAGGCCCGGCGCGGCAGGTGCCCGGCGCGGGCCAGGCGGCGCAGCGCCCCCAAGGTGGTGGGGTCGCGCAGCCCCGGGTCGCGCCCGCCCCAGACCAACTGCAGGGTCTGCGCCGCGAACTCGACCTCGCGGATGCCGCCTTGGCCCAGCTTGAGGTCGAAGCCGGCCAGGTCCGGCGTCGGCGCAGCTAGGCCCTTATGCGTGTTGATCCGCCGCTTCATCGCGTGGATGTCGGCGATGGCGGCGAAGTCCAGCCCGCGCCGCCACACAAAAGGCCGGATCGCCTGCAAGAACCCGGCGCCCACAGCTAGGTCTCCCGCCACCGGACGCGCCTTGATCATCGCGGCGCGCTCCCAGTTCTGGCCCATGCTTTCGTAGTATGCGATGGCAGCGGGCAGGGCGACGGCGGGGGGCGTGGCCGCGGGGTCAGGGCGCAGGCGTAAATCGGTGCGGAAGACATAGCCGTTGGCGTCCCGCGTCTCCATGATGGCAACCAGCGCGCGCGCGGCGCGTGTGAATACCGCGCCCAGGGTTTCACCGCGGCCGGGCTGTGCTTCGGGAGCGTAGAGCAGGATGAGGTCGATATCGCTGGAGTAGTTCAACTCGCGTGCGCCAAGCTTGCCCATGCCCAATACCACCAGGCCGCAGCCGCACTCCGGCTGTGCCGGGTTGGGCACGGCGATCTCCCCAGCATCGTGGGCGGCGCGCATCAGGTGGGCGATGGCCAGGTGCAGTGTTTGCTCCGCCAGGTCGGACAGGGCGGCCGTGATCCGGGCCTGGCCCCAGATGCCGCCGATGTCCGCGATCCCTGCGCCCAGCGCGACCTGCCGTTTAGCCTGGCGGGCCGCCGCCGCAACCTGGGCGCGCGGTGCAGTAAAGGGGACGGCGGCCAGCGCCTGCATCGCCCATGCCGCCGCCTGGTCCGGGCCGTGCGCGGCCACCTGCAGCAGCATCCCGGCCTCCCGCACCAGCAGGTCGGACAAGTAAGGGCTGCCGCCGCCCAGCGCCGCCAGGGCCTCGGCGCCCTCCGGCGTCGCAGCCAGCGCAGCCTGGGCGCTCCCCAGCGCGGCATACCGCTCGATCAGCCGTTCCGCGGCGGCAGGATCGGCGGCGCGGGGCCATGAGCGGCGAAGCCAAGGTGCAGGATCGGCCATCGGAGACCAGGGTTGCGGGCGAACCGCAATGCCGTCAACCGGCGGCGGCGCGGAGCGCGGCGGACCGCGCCGGGCGGCTGCTGGGACGCGTGACCCATTGGATCGTCCTGGCCGTGCTTGCGCTCATGCTGTTCGCGGCGGCGGCGGCGGCGGTGCTGTTCTGGCGGATGTCGCAGGCTCCGCTGGACGTGACTTGGCTGGTGCGCCGCGCCGAGGCCCGTCTCAATGCCCCAGGAAGCCCGTCGCGCTTTGCAATCGGCTACGCGACCGTGCAGTGGCGGGCATTCGAGCATGGCGCCGGCCACCCCTTGGAGGTGCAGGCATGGGACATGCGGGTCGGCGCCGCCGAGGCCCCGGCGTTGCTGGTTAGCCAGGCAAGCGTGCAGCTCTCGCCGGGTGCGCTGCTGCTGGGCAAGGTCGTGCCGCGCTCGGTCGTGCTGGACGGGTTGCGGCTGCACCTGGTGCGGGAGCGTGACGGCAAGGTCGGCCTCGACACGGACGGTCCCGCCGACAGCCTGGGCAGCGCGTCCCCAGAAGACAGCGTGGCCGAGATGCTGGCCCTGCTCCGGCGGCCCGCCGGCACGGACGCCTCGCTTACCGGCGCCGGCATGCAGCAGTTGCGGACATTGCGGCTCCACGACACGGCGGTCGATCTGCGGGACGTCAGGCTCGGCGCCGTCGTGCGGCTGGATGGCGCAGCGGCCGACCTGGCGCGGCAGCCCGGCGGCGGGGTGACCGGCATAGCAAATGCCCGCCTGGCCGTGGGAAACGTCGAGTCCACGTTGCACCTGCACGCCGAGCTGGGCGAGGCCGGGGCGGGCACCCGGCTGGAGGCCACGCTGACCCCGGTGTCCCCGGCGGCGCTGGCCCAGGCAGCCCCGGCGCTGGCGCGGCTAGCCCTGCTGGACGCGCCGGTCCGCGCCTCGGCGACCCTGGACCTGCTCCCCGACCTCGCGCCCCAGGCCATCCGCATCGAGGCAGGGTCCGGGGCCGGCCGCGTGCGGACGCCGTCGGCGGAGGCGCCATTCGAGTCGTTCTCGCTGCAGGCCGCCGCCAAGTGGGCCGGCAGCCGGGATTGGGGGCGGCCAGACCAGGTGGACGTGACCCGGTTCCGAACGGTGATCGCCTCCCCCAGCGGCGGCTGGCCCAGCACCGTCGCCGCGTCCGCCCATGCCGTGTGGGCCGCGCCGGGTATCCGAGTGGACGTGACGGCCAACGTGGACCATGCCGTGGTCGCCGACATGCCGGCGCTGTGGCCGGTGGCGTGGAGCGGCCACACCCGCCCGTGGCTGACGGAGAACCTGACCGCCGGGACCGTCCGCGACGGCCGTTTCACCGGGACGGTGCAGGTCGCCGCGGACGGGTCAGGCGCGAAGCTGACCGCTGGCAGCGGCGTCCTGCTGGGCGACGACGTAACCATCCACTGGCTGCGCCCGGTGCCGCCCATCGAGCACGCCCAGGCCGTGCTGACCCTGGTCAACCCCGACGTGCTGGAGATCACCTTGCCCGGCGCGCGGCAGGGAGCGGCGCAACTGTCCAACGGGCTGGTCCGCATCAAGGGATTGTCGGTCAAGGACCAGGACCTGGCCGTGTCAGCCGACGTGTCCGCCACCGTGCCGGACGTGCTGGAGCTGCTGCGTCACCCCCGGCTGAACCTGCTGAGCCGCCATCCCATCCCGATCCAGCGGCCGGCCGGCGCCCTGCAAGGCAACCTGGCCGTCACCCTGCCCTTGGAGCATCACCTGACGTTCGACCAGGTCATGATCCATGCCAAGGGCGGGCTGAGCGGCCTGCGGCTCGGCGGCATCGTGGCCGGGCGGGACCTGGACCGCGGCGAGATGACGTTCGACGTCACCAAGAAGGCATTGCAGGCGTCGGGACAGGCCGAGATCGCGGCGGTGCCCGCGGCGGTGACGCTGGACATGGATTTCACCCCAGGCGCGGGATCACAGACGACGCAGCGCGCGACTGTGGCGGGCCGGGCCACGGCGCGGCAGCTTGCGGCGGCTGGGCTGGATTTCGGCAGCGTCATGGGCGCCGGGCAGGCCGGGTTCCAGGCCGCCTACACCGAGCACCGGGACGCCACAGCGGAGGTGACGGTGCAGTCCGACCTGCGCGATGCCGCGCTGTCGCTGGCCGGATGGTCGAAGGCGCCGGGCCAGCCGGCCACGGCCGGCGCGCGGCTGGTGCTGCGGGGCGGGCGCCTGCAGGGCATCCGCGACCTGCAGGCGCAGGGACCCGGCATGGAGGTGCGCGGCCGGGCGGAGATGGTCGGCGACCGGCCCAGCCACCTGGTGCTGGACCCCATCCAGCTTGGCCCCACCCGGGCGCGCGGCGACATCCGCCTGCCGTCCGGGCCGAACGAGCCAGTCCGCGTCACCCTGGACGGCAACGTGCTGGACCTCGGCCCGGAGCTGGCTCGCAAGCCGGCCGCACCTGCCGCCCGCCGCGTCGCAGCGCCGGAGCCGCGCGGCACGCCGTGGGTGGCCGACGTGCGGTTCGACAAGGTGCTACTGTCGGAGGGGCGCAGCATCGGCGGCGTCACGGCGCATGCCGAGAACGACGGCCGCAGGGTCAGCGTCGTTCACGCCGAGTCCAGCGGGGCGGAGCGGCTGCGGCTGGACATCGCGCCGCACGGCGCCGGGCGCCAGGTCAGCCTGCGGTCGGCCGATGGCGGCGGGCTGGCGCAGACGCTGAACCTGACCGACACCGTGCAGGGCGGCACGTTGGCGATTGAGGCGCAGTACGACGACACTAAGCCCGACCCGCCGCTGTCCGGCACCGCCACCCTGTCCGGGTTCCATATCCGCAATGCCCCGGGCATCGGCAAGCTGCTGCAAGCGGTGACGGTGTATGGGATCGGCGAGGCCATGAGCGGACCCGGCCTGGCGTTCAACCAGTTGACGGCCCCATTCCGGTGGGAGGGCGGCGTGCTGGCGTTGCAGGACGCCGGGGTGTTCAGCAACTCGCTCGGCCTGACAGCGCGCGGGCGGATCGACACGGGAGCGAAGACGGTGGACCTGCAGGGCACCATCGTGCCGGCCTATGCGCTCAACTCGGCGTTGGGGCGGCTGCCGGTGATCGGGCGGCTATTCTCGGCCGAGCAGGGTGGCGGGCTGCTGGCGCTGGGATTCAGCTACCGCGGCGATACCGTGAACCCGGCCGTCCTGGTCAATCCGCTCTCGGCCTTGACGCCGGGGTTCCTGCGGGGACTGTTCCGGATGTTCGATTAGGAGCCTGCCCATGCCACCCCCCACCCCCACCTTCACCCCCGCCTTGGCAGACGTACGTGCCATCCTGTTCGATGTGTTCGGCACCGTGGTGGACTGGCGTGGCAGTCTGATCCCGGAGCTGACCGCCTGGGGGCAGGCGCATGGGCATGACGCTAATTGGACGGGCTTGGTTGACGCTTGGCGAGGTGGCTATGCCCCCAGCATGAACCGGGTGCGCCGGGGCGAGCTGCCCTGGACCAACCTGGACGCGCTGCACCGGGCGACGTTGGAGAGGATCGCGCCGCGGTTCGGCCTGACGGGGCTGACGGAGGCGGAGATGCAGTGGGTGAACCAGGGATGGCACCGGCTGAAGCCCTGGGCCGACTCTGTGCCGGGGCTGCGGGCGTTGCACCCGCGCTACGTCCTGGCGCCGTTGAGCAACGGCAATGTGGCGCTGCTGGTCAACATGGCGCGGGCGGCTGGGCTGCCGTGGGACGCGATCCTGTGTGCGGAGGTGTTCGGGCACTACAAGCCCGATCCCGAGACCTACCTGGGGGCGTGCCGGCTGCTGTCGCTCGATCCCGCGCAGGTGATGCTGTGCGCGGCGCACAACAACGACCTGGCGGCGGCGCAGAAGCTGGGTCTGCGGACGGCGTTCATCCCGCGGCCGACAGAGTATGGGCCGTTGCAGGTGCGGGACTTCGCGGCGGAAGGGGAATGGGACGTAGTGGCGGCAGGCATGGAGGATTTCGCGGCGAGGATGCTCTCTGCTCCTTCCTCCGGGTGAGGGAGCAGCCAGCGCAGCACCCGCACCCTTTTGCAGCCTTCCTATCCGGGAAACTACGCTGGGACCAGCGAGCACCCGCCCTGGTTCAACGGCCGGAACGCCTCCTCGGCCGGGGTCGTCGCCACCAGTTTCAGGCCGTCCCACTCGCCCCGGCTCTCCTCCGGCGCCTTGGCCTGGAACAGGTAGCTGGGGTGGATGTGCCGCCCGTCCGCGCGGATGCTGCCCTGGCCGTAGCAGTCGTCGTCGGTCGGCATCGCCTTCATGCGGGCCACGACAGCGGCGCCGTCCGCCTTGGCCTGCGCCGGGCCGAGGTCCGCCACCGCCTTCAGGTAGTGCAGCGTCGCCGCATAGTCCCCGGCCTGCACCATGTTCGGCCACTGGTTCGGCGTCTTGGGCCGGATGCGGTCCATCCAGGCGCGGGTGCGCGGGTTCAGGTCCCAGTAGAACGCCTCGGTCATCAGCAGGCCCTGGGCGATCGGCAGGCCGATAGCGTGCACGTTGCTGTTGTACATCAGCATCGCCGCGATCCGCATGGTCTGGCCGAGGCCGAACTCATGCGCCTGCTTGATGCAGTTGATGGTGTCGGTCCCCGAGTTGCACAGCCCCAGCACCTTCGCTCCCGACGCCTGCGCCTGCACCAGCAGGGAGGAGAAGTCGGTCGTGCCCGGGAACGGATATTCAAGGCTGCCCAGCACCGTGCCGCCTGCCGCCCGCACCACCGCCGAGGTGTCGCGCTGCAACTGCTGGCCGAACACGTAGTTTGCGGTGATGAAGTACCAGCTATCGCCGCCCGCCCGCACCATGGCGCCCCCCGTTGAGCGCGCGAGCATGAAGGTGTCGTAGGTCCAGTGCACGGTGTTTGGGCTGCACGCGCTGCCCGTCAGGTCCGTCGTGGCGGCGCCGGAGTTCAGCATGACCTTGTTCTTCTCGCGGCAGACCGTGTTCACCGCCAGGGCGACGGAGCTGGTGGGAACGTCCACGACGGCGTCCACGCCGGCCTGGTCGAACCATTGCCGGGTGATCCCCGCGCCGACGTCCGGCTTGTTCTGGTGGTCGGCAACCAGGACCTCCACGTCGAAGCCGCCGTTGCCAGAGGAGTGGTCGCCGAAGTCCTGCACGGCCTGACGGACGCAGACCGCGCCGGTCGGGCCGCCGTCGTCCCGGTAGGGGCCGGACTGGTCATTCAGCACGCCGATGCGGATGACCGTGCGCTGGGCACGGGCCGGGCGCCCGGACAGCGTCAGCAGGGCAGGCGCAGCAGCGGCGGCGACCAAGGCGCGGCGGGTCAAGATGGCCATGCGTGTCCTCCGGAGGCGCTTGCTGCGCCTTCTTGGCAGAATGCCGCACCCGGCCGGGCCGGCGCACCGCAATTCGTCGCTGCGGCGCAGCAGCCCTGGGTTCAGGCCCGCGCCGCCCGCCGCCCTGTCAGGCCAAGAGCGGCGTCCCCCGCCCAGCGCATGACCTGCCGGGTCGGCACCTCGATGGCGACGTGGGCCAGTCCCGCAAGCAGCAGGGTCGCCGGCAGGTAAAGCGCCAGCATCAAGGGCCAGGGCGCCGCGTTCACCGGGAGGATGGACAACAGCGCGTAATGGATCAGGTAGATCGCATAGGACAGCACGCCCAGCCCATGCAGCGGCTGCACCGTCAGGAGGCGCCAGGCCCAGCCGCGGCCCAGGTGCATCCCCAGCACGATCACCGGCAGCAGCGCCAGCATCACCAGGTCATTCACATGCGCCAGCATCAGCCCAAGCAGCAGCAGGGCGCCTGGCCCGGTCCACGGTGCCTGCGCGAACAGCCGGACTGCCGGCGCCGCCCCGGCCCGCCAGGCCAGCATGCCCAGCACGAACCCGGCCAGGCAGCGCAGCACCGGCAGCACGCTGTAGTTATAATGGATGTCCAGCAGCCCGCGCCGCTCCGGCCCGGCTGGTGGCGCCAGCCCCAGGCAAACCGCCAGCGCCGACACCACAATCACCAGGCCCAGCAACACCCCCAGCCGGTTGCGCAGCACGACCGGCGCGAGAAGGGGAAACAGCAGATAGGCCAGCAACTCGGCGCTGATCGACCAGGCCGGCGGGTTGATCTCGCCGCTGATCCCCCAGCCCTGGACCAGGGCGAGGTTGACCAGGCTGGAACGGACCGAGAAGCCGTGCCGGCCCGCCGCCGCCAGCCCGATCAGCAGCACCACCAGCACCACATGCAGCGGCCATATCCTGGCCACACGGCGCAGCAGGAACGTGCCGACGCGGGCGGCCAGGGTCCGTCCGGGGATCGCCGCCTCGAACCAGCGCCCATACACCATGGAGATGACGAAGCCGCTGAGCACGAAGAACAGGTCCACGCCCAGGTAGCCCCGCCGCAGCACCCCGCTGAGCAAGGGAAGCCCAAGATCCCCACCGAAGTGCAGGAAGAAATGGTGCATCAGCACCAGCAGCGCCGCGACGCCGCGCAGGCCTGTCAATGCGCGGCTTTCGGGAATGCTTGCTGCTGGGCCTGCCTGGTCCATGCCGTCTCTTACCTCAAACCCCACGTTGCCCGGCAACCCGCCGTGCTGCGCAATCGCGGCCCCCTGCGTGAATGGGACGGGACACCACCAGCTTGAGGCAAGAAGCCAAATGGGCCGTTAAGACCCAGGTGGGGCGCATGCAAGTTATGCTTTGTGCCGTGCCGACCGCCATCCGCCAAAACGAATAATTAACCGTCATCTCTCAAGATCGTGATCAGCGGCAATACGCCGTGACCCTCTGGTCGGGACAATGACAACGATGACTGCACCCTGGACGGCCCTTCGTGCAACAATGCACGCAAGTCTGCTGCAACGCCCTGTCTATGAACGCGCGACCCCCGAACGGCTTTTGCGGATGTTCGTGCTGCTCGCCGGCATCTCGATCCTCGGTGTCACCGCATGGCATGTGCAACTGGCGCGCGACCTGGCGCTGCAGGACGGCCAGACCCAAGCGGCCAACCTCGCCAAATCCCTGGCCGAGCAAGCGCACGCAACGGTCGAGGCTGCCGGCATTGTGACCGCCGACCTGGTCGAGCGTCTGGAGCACGACGGGGCCTCCGATGCGCCGGCCGGCCGGCTGCACGGCTACATGGTGGCCCGGGTGGCCGCAGGCGCCCCGGTGCAGGACTTGGTCATCTACTGGGCGGACGGCGGCCTGCTATCCAGCTCGCAGCCAGGTGCCCAGCTTGGATATGATTGGAGCCGCGAATACTTTGCGTTCCACAGCACCCATGCCGACCGGGGCGTCCACATCGGCCCACCGATGCAAAACCAGGTGAGCGGACGGTGGACGCTCAACGTCTCGCGGCGGTTCGACCATCCCGATGGCACCTTCGCCGGCATCGCGCTGGCGATGATCGATCTCGACAAGTTCGGGGCCTTCTACCGCAGCTTCGATATCGGCGCGCACGGGGCGGTCATGCTGGCGAGCAACGATGGCGCCTTGCTGGTTCGCGTGCCGGCGCGTCCGGACCTTGTTGGCCGCAGCCTCGCCGGCAATGGCTTCCTCACGGATCGCAGCGGGCATGGCCCGGCCGATGACGCGCGGGCCACCTCGCAGGTCGATGGCGTCGTGCGATGGACCAGCTTCCGGCGGGTGAACGCCTACCCGCTGGTCGTGTTCGCTTCCCTGTCCGAGCAGGACATCCTGGCCGGCTGGTGGCAGGACGCCTGCGCCGCCATGGCGGCGGCGTGCGCAGCCGCGCTGGCGTTGGGCCTGCTGGGCTGGCGCCTGGCGAACGGGATCCGGCGGCAGCGGCTGGCTATGGGCTGCGTGCGGCGGAACGAGGAGCAGTTCCGCCTGCTGGCTGACAACAGCACCGACCTGATCACCCAGTTCGGGCCTGACCGCCAGCGCACCTGGGTTTCGCCGGCCAGCGAACGGCTGCTGGGATACCCGCCGGAGGAGCTGATCGGCTGCGACCCGCGCGACGCCGTTCATCCCGACGACCTGCAAGTCGTCACCGCTAACCTTGACACCTTGTTCGGCTACGGCCAAGCGCCGCCGGTCAGCTACCGCGCCCTGCGCAAGGATGGCAGCTCCGTCTGGGTGGAGGCGGCGGGACGCAAGCTGCCGGACTCATCCAACTACGTCATCACGACCCGAGAGGTGACGCAGCGCAAGGAGGTCGAGGCGCAGTTGCACCAGGCCAACAACCAGTTGCAGCGGCTGGTGATGCTGGACGGCCTGACGGGTATCGCCAACCGGCGCTGCTTTGACGCCATGCTGCAGAAGGAGGTCCGCCGGGCCACGCGCGCCGAGCTGCCGCTGGCGCTGCTGATGATCGATGTGGACCGCTTCAAGATGTACAACGACCTGTATGGCCCGTCTGCCGGCGACATCTGCCTTCGCGCCATCGCCGAGGCCATCGGGGGACAGGTGCAACGGCCGGCCGACCTGGCCGCCCGCTATGGCGGAGAGGAGTTCGCGATCGTGCTGCCCGAGACCGGTGCGGCTGGCGCCCTGGCGCTGGCCCAGCGCGTGCGCGAGGCGGTGCGTAGCCTATGCATCGCGCACCGCGGCAGCCCCGCCGGGATCGCGACCGTCAGCGTCGGCGTGGCCGCTGTCTGGCCGTTGCGCGAGCAGGGACAGTCCGTGCAGGACCTGATCGCGATGGCCGACAGGGCGCTTCGTCAGGCCAAGGCCGCCGGACGGGACCGGGTCTGTCCGGACGCCTGGACACCGTGCTTCAACGAAGCGGGCACCGAGACGCGGCGCACCGTGCCGGAACTGGCGTCCCAGACCGCCCGGTAGCCGCCACCTGCGCCGCCTTGCACATCTGCAAGGCGGCGCAGCGCTACTCGCCCCGTGGATCGAACGCCTGGCGCAGCCCGTCCCCGAGCAGGTTGACCGCGATAACCGTGAGAAAGATCAGCAGCCCCGGCAGAACCGCCAGCATCGGCGTCTCCGTCACCAGTTCCTGCGCGTTGTTCAGCATGTTGCCCCAGCTCGGCGTCGGCGGGACGATGCCGAAACCGAGGAAGCTCAGCACGGACTCGAACAGGATCACCCGGCCGACCGTCAGCGTGATGGCCACGATCAAGGGGCTGGCGACGTTGGGCAGCACATGGGCCGCCACGACATACAGCCCGCCGCCGCCGCTGGCCTTGGCGCTGGTGACGTAATCCCGGTCGCGCACGGCCAGCGTCGCGGCACGGACCACGCGGGCGACGGCGGTCCAGTCGAACAGCGCGATGATAACCACCACGCGCCAGAACCCGGCCGCGCCAGACCGCGCGAACTCCTGCGACAGCCCGAGCTTGGTCAGATCTAGCGCCCCCAGCACGATCAGCAGCGGCAGCAGCGGCAGGGCGAGCACCCCGTCGGTGAAACGCATCAGCACCGAGTCCACGCCGCCGCCCAAGTAGCCCGCGGCCACCCCGATCCCCACGCCGACCACGGCGCCGACCACGGTCGCGATCAGCCCCACCAGCAGGCTGACCTGTCCGCCGACCATCAGCCGCACCAGCACGTCCCGCCCGGCGTCATCGGTGCCCAGCAGGTGCACCGGCCCAGGCGGATCGAACCGGCCCAGCAGGTCCGTCGTGGTAGGATCGACGCCAAGCCACGCCTGCACCGGCCAAGCCGCCAGGCAGAACAGCACCAGCAGCACCAGCAGCACCAGCGCCGCCATCCCCGTCCGGTGCCGCCGGAACCGCCGCAGCCGCAAGCGCCACGGGCCGACGGCCGCTTCGGTGCTCATGCGAGCATCTGCCAAGAGAGCCTCGTCATCGCGAGCCGCGCTTGTGGCGTGGCGAGCCAGGGGCGGATGGCGCGGTCCTGGCGGCCCTGGATTGCCGCGTCGCAATCGCTCCTCGCAATGATGGGCTGCCGATCATTCCAGCGAGATTCGCGGGTCCAGCCAGCCGTAGGCCAAATCCGCCAGCAGGTTGCTCGCCAGCGTCACCAAGGTGGCGAACAGCAGCCCGCTCAGCGCCAGGTTGAAATCGTTGCCCAGGATGGCGTCGTAGATCATCTTGCCCATGCCCGGCTGGGCGAACATGGTCTCGGTGATCAGCGCCCCGCCGAACAGCGTGCCGAAGCTGAGCGCCACCACCGTCACCACGGGGATCATCGCGTTGCGCAGCGCATGGACCCGCACTACCCGGCCTTCCCCCGCGCCCTTGGCCCGCGCCGTTCGCACGTAGTCCTGGCGCAGCACGTCCACCATCGCCGCCCGCACGTATCGCACGAACTGCCCGGCCGTGCTCAGCGCCAGCGTCAGCACCGGTAGCACCAGGTGCTGCAGCACGTCCGCCGTGCCGCCGTCGCCGACCGTGGCCGCACCCCCCGCCGGCAGCCAGTGCAGTTGCACGGCGAATACCAGGATGAACAGCAGCGCCAGCCAGAACACCGGCACCGACACCCCTGCCAGCGCCATCACGCTGATCACGCCGTCCGCCCACCCGCCGGGCCGCAGCGCCGCCAGGGTGCCAAACGCCAGCGCCATCAGCACCGCCAGGGTGAAGCCGCCCAGCATCAGCTTGGTGGTCTGCCACAACGCCGGGCCCATCACCTCCAGCACCGGGCGGGAGTGGATGCGGCTGTAGCCGAGGTCGCCGCTCAACGCCGCCTGCAACCAGCGGGCGTAGCGGAGCAGGAGGGGCTGGTCCAGGCCGTAGATGGCGCGCAGACGCTCGGCGGCGGCGGGGGTCATGCCGGGGTTGCTGGCCATCATGAGGTCTATGGGGTCGCCCGGCATCAGGCCGATCAGGCCGTAGATGACGAAGCTCATCACCAGCAGCACCAGCAGGGTTTGCAGGACGCGGCGGAGGACGAAGCCGGCCATCAGTAGGGAAAGTGGCAGGCGGCGGCCTGGCCCGGCGCCAACTCGCGCAAGGCCGGCGGCTCGGTTCGGCAGATCGCGGCGGCCTTGGGACAGCGCGGGTGGAACACGCAGCCGGGCGGCGGCGCGAGCGGGCTGGGCATCTCCCCGCGGATCGCCTGGCCGCGTGCCCGGCGGCGGCCGATGCGCGGCACGGCGTCCAGTAGCGCCCCAGTGTAGGGGTGCGCGGGCCGGGCAAACAGGGCATCGCGCGCCGCCACCTCCACTAGCCGGCCGAGATAGAGCACCGCCACCCGATCCGCCAAGTGATGCACCACCGCCAGGTCATGGCTGATGAATAGGTAAGCCAAGCCATGCGCCGCCTGCAGGTCGCGCAGCAGGTTCAGCACTTGGCTCTGGATGGACACGTCCAGCGCCGACAGCGGCTCGTCGGCGACGATCAGCCGCGGCGCGGGGGCGAGGGCGCGGGCGATGGCGATGCGCTGGCGCTGGCCGCCGCTGAACTCGTGCGGGTAGCGGTTCAGCGCGTCCCGCGGCAGGCCGACCTGCTCCACCAGCTCCGCCGCCCGCGCCCGGCGGTCCCCGGGGCTGCCGATGCGCTGGATGCGCAGAGGCTCGGCGATGATCTCCGACACCGGCATCCGCGGGTCGAGCGCGCCGTACGGGTCCTGGAACACCACCTGCACCGCGCGCTGGCTGACGCCCTCCAGCCGCACGCTGCCTCGGGTCGGCGCGCGCAGCCCGGCGACGACGTTGCCCAGCGTGCTCTTGCCGCTGCCACTCTCGCCCACCAGCGCCAGCACCTCGCCGGGCGCGATGCTGAAGCTGACATCCTCGACGGCGCGCAGCACCTGCTTGGCGCGGAACAGGCCGCCGCCCTGCGGGAAGTGGACGCTGACCTCCTGGACCGCGAGCATCACGCACCCACCCGGATGCACGCCGCCCAGTGTCCCGGCGCATGCTCGTCCAACGGCGGTTCGGCCTCCAGGCAGGCAGGGATGGCCCGGGGGCAGCGTGGGGCGAAGCGGCAGCCGCGGACGGCGGCGCCCAGGTCCGGCACGCCGCCGGGGATGACGGGCAGGTGGTCCACGCGGCGGGCCGGGTCGGGCAGGGTGGCGAGCAGCCCGGCGGTGTAGGGGTGCAGCGGCCGGCTGAACACGGCGTCGGCCGGCGCACGCTCGACCACGCGGCCGGCATACATCACCACCACCTCATGCGCGAGTTCGCTGACCACGGCCAGGTTGTGGCTGATGAACTGGATGGCCGTTCCGGTCTCCTCCTGCAGCGCCAGCATCAGGTCGAGGATTTGCGCCTGGATGGTCACGTCCAGCGCCGTCGTCGGCTCGTCCGCCACCAGCAGCGCCGGGCGGCAAGCCAGCGCCATGGCGATCATCGCCCGCTGCCGTTGCCCGCCGCTGAGCTGGTGCGGATAGGCCCGCGCCCGATCCCGCGCGGCGGGGATGCCGACCTGGTCCAGCAGCCCGACCGCCCGGTCCCCGGCTGCCGCCCAGCCCAGGTGCTCATGCAGCACCAGCGCTTCGGCGATCTGCCGGCCCACGGGCATCACCGGGTTCAGCGCCGACATCGGCTCCTGGAACACCATCGCCATCTGCGCGCCGCGCATCGCCCGCCAGGCGGCCGGAGGCTGGCCCACGATCTCCCGGCCCTGGAAGCGAATGTTGCCTTCGACGCGGCCGGGCTGCGGCACCAGGCCCATCAACGCCAGAGCGGTCATCGACTTGCCGCAGCCGCTCTCACCCACCACGCCCAGCGTGCGCCCAGCCGGGATGCTGTAGCCGACGCCCGCGACGACGGTACGGGGGCCGCCGGGCAGGTCGAAGGCGACGTGCAGGTTCTCGACGAGCAGGACGGGCGCCATCTCCGTCGCCGTCATCGCGAGGAGCGCAGCAACGCGGCAATCCAGACGCCACGAACCTTCCTGTCCAGCCCTGGCGACCCCTGGACCACTAGGCCGAAGCCGGCTCGCAACGAAAGCCCCGACGTCACCGCTGACGGCCTGGATGGCACCAGCGGCGGCCCTGGGACTACTGCGGCGTCCACTGCTCGACGAAGGTGCCGGCGCCGTAGCCGTTGCCCAGCGGCTCGTAGCCGTGCAGCCACTTGGGGATGATGTGCGGCTCGGCCCGGAAGAACAGCGGCAGCACCGGCACTTGCTCGGCGTAGATGCGCTGCATCTCGGACCAGTCGGCCTTGGCCTTCGCCGGGTCCAGCTCGCCCTCCACCTTGGCGATGTCGGCGTCCACCTGGGCGTTGCTGAACCCAGGGTAGTTCGCGCCGCCGAAGTTGTTGGCCTTTGCCGGGATGTCGCTGGTGTCCAGCGTCCGGCGCGGACTTTCGCTGATCGTGCTGGACCAGCCGTACAGGCCCATCCCAGTGTAGGTCCGCTGCTTCAGCCTCTGGCCGAACAGGGTGCGCGCCGGCTCGTTCTTCAGCGCCACCTCGACGCAGGCGGCCTTCCACTGGTTCTACAGCACCTGCTCGACCAGCTCGCGCAGGCGGTTGCCGGCGGTGGTGGCGATCTCCAGCGACAGCCGTTGCCCGGCGGCGTTGCGGCAGACGCCATCGGGACCGGGGGTCCAGCCGGCCTCCTGCAGCAGCCGCTTGGCGCCGGGCAGGTCGAACGGCAAGGGCTGCACCCCGGCGTCATACATCGGGTGCAGCGGGTTGACCCAGGTGGCGGCGACCGGCTGCAAGCCCTCGAACAGCCGGGTCACCAGGGTCTGCCGGTCGGTCGCCAGCAGCAGCGCGCGCCGGGTCCGCACATCGGCCAGTAGCGGGTTGTCCAGGTTGAGGTCGATGTGCTCGTAGGTCAGGCTGGGGCGGAACTTGTAGTCGAACCGGTCGGGCGCCTGCTTCCGCAGCGCCAGGGCCTGGTCGATGGTGAGCCCGACGCCCTCGCCGGCCACCATGTCCACGTCGCCGGACAGCAGGTTAGCCTGCAATGCGGCGGTGTTCTCGATGGTCCGCAGCACGATGCGGCGCAGGGCGGGCTTCGGGCCGGGCCAGTGCGGGTTCGGCTCCATCACGAGCTGCGCGCCGGACTGGTATTGCGTGACCATGTAGGGGCCGCTCCACAGCCCCGGGGTCGTCGGCTCCCGCGCATACAGCGTGCTTTTGATGTAATCGCCGGATGCTGCGGCAGCGGCGGCGACCGGCCCCTCCAGGTGCTCCGGCAGGATCTGGTTCCACATCATGTAGTCGCTGATCACCCGGTCGGTGTGCAGCACCGCCGTCTGGTCATCGACGACATCGACGCTGCTGGCGCGGCCCCAGGGATAGGTGTTGCTGAACCCGGCATTCGGGTCCGCCGCCAGATGCCAGGTGAACGCCAGGTCCCGCGCCGTCACCGGCTTGCCGTCGCCCCACGCCAGCCCGGGCCGCAGCTTGATGGTGATCCGCATGCCTTTCTTGCCGTCCTCCCGGTCCTCCAGCGCCGCCAGGCCGTTGTCCAGCGAGGGCAGCTCGGTGCACAGCAGGCACACGGGATGCCAGTCCTTGTCGTAGCCGCTGATGCTGCGCTGGGTGAAGGCCAGCACGTAGTCGCGGATCACCTCCGCATCCAGGAACGGGTTGAGGGAGGAGGGGAACTGCGCCGCCCCGATCACCAGGTCCTCCTTGGCCTGCGCCGCGCCCCCGGACCCCAGGGCCAGCAGCAGGGCCGGTACGACGGCGGGCAGGGCGTGGCGCAGGCGCATGGGCATGTCTCCAAGGGGTCTAGCGGCGCAGCATAGCCGGGCGCGCGCCGAGTGCGTCAACTCACGGCAGATTGGGGCGGCTCCGGGGCGTCAGCCGGGGCAGGCGCGGTGAGCGCCAGTCCCCTGTAGAGGGTCGCCAAGGGGACCTCGACGCCGATTTCCGGCATCGCAAGCGTTCCATCCAGGCCGACAAGGGAATGATCCCAGCCGGTTGCGGTGCGGGTAAGGACTGTGGCGAAGACCCGGTCCTGCTCCAGCATGACGTAACGCCGGAGGGACCGGAGCGACTTGTACTCCGCGGCCTTGATCGTCCGGTCGTCCCCGGCCGTGCTGGCCGACAGAACCTCGAAGACCACGACAGGCTCCGCGACGAGGATCTCGTTGTCCGGGAATTGCGTGCAGCTTACCGACACGTCGGGATAGCGGTAGCTCTGCCCGGTCTGGACCTTGAGATCGCTGCCGTACGCCTGGCAGGGTCCTTCATTGAGCCTGCTGACCAGCGTGGAGAGCAGGTTTGCCTGTATGACCGAGTGCGCCCGGGTTCCGCCGGTCATAGCGACGGGTTGGAATCCGTCGAACTCCCATTTCAACTCCTGCTCGGCCTCCCAGGCTAGGAACTCGTCAGGCGTCATCGGCGTCAGGCGGGCATAACTCACCATTGCACCTGTTGCTGGCCCGGCGTGGGTGCTGTCCCGCAGATCATGGCTCGACCCTTGTAGCTATAGCTGGGCTGCAACGCATCACGTCCACCGTAGCTTAGCATGCCGGGTTGCAGACCGGGGCACTAGCAGCACCTGCCGCCATCACCGCACCAGCGCCTGCATCCCGCGCTCCAGGTGATCCGTCAGCCGGTCGAAGTGCGCCAGCAGCACCTCGCTCCAGCCCGCGATGCCGTCGCGGCCCGCGGCGGTGCCGGGCTGCGCCAGGGCAAGCCGCAACGCCTCCCAGGCTTGCAGCGCCTCGCCCAGCTCCCGCGTGATCTCGGCGTTGCTGAGCGGCAAGGTCTGCAGATAGACCAACCCCTCAAGCAGCTCCGCCTCCGTTGCGGACGTGGCTGGGCGTGTGGCGGCGGGAAGCAGGCCGGCCATCAGTGCCTCCTTCGCCAATCGCTGGCACAGCATGCGCTGCCGTCCCGCCACGTTGATCACGTGCAGGGCCGTGGCGAAGCCGCCAACCTCAAGGTTCTCGGTCAACTGCTCGGCCTGCACCAATAATTCCTCGGCTAAGCCATCCACCTCCGGCAGGCGGCGGGCCACGGCCGGGGTGCTCAGGGCGGACCGCAGCCGGCTCCAGGGCGCCAGCACGGCTTCCAGCAGGTCGCCGAAGGTGGGACGCGACAGGATGCGCCCAAGAATCGCCAGGTTGGCCTCGACTTGGCCCATCGAGTCGGCGAACAGCCCGGCCGTCTCATGGCCGCGCACGCCAACGCAGGCCAATGCATACAGCTTCACCAGCCGCTGCGAGAGCATCCGCAACTGGCCGGCCCGGTTGACCGCCTCGCCATACCGGGCGGAGTCGATCACCACCTGCGACACCTGGCCGATGCGCTGCTTGTTGTGCATCGCGGCGCTGCGCAGGGCGCGGTAGGCCTCCTCCTCCCGCAACTGGCGCGCGCCCATCAGGATGCCCTTGGCGCGATCGACCAGCTTGCGCTCGGCGAACCGCTGGCTCACCTCGTTCAGCTCGCCGCGGATCGTCTGGTCGTGCTGAAAGCGCGCCTGCGCGAGGTGGACCACCGAGCGCAGGCGGCTCCGGCTGTAGCCATTGACCACGTAGGCGTGAATGCCAGACCGGGTGGCAAGCGCGATCTTCTCGGCGTCAGGGTCGTCGGTGAACAGGATCACGGGCCGTGGTGCCGAGGCGTTCAGGGCGGACGTGCCCTGGAAGACGGCAGCGTCCGGCGCGGCCTCGTAAATCACGACTAAATCTGGCGCTTCCTTGATCACGTCTTGCAGCAATTTAGGGCAGTCGGTCTGACCAAGGACCGTAATGCCGACCGACGCAAGATCATCCGCAAGCGCGGGCGCACCGGGTCCAAGGCTGGACGACACCAACGCAGACGGCATTCGATCCCCTTCGCAGGCCGTGATGCCGCGGTGCAACGCAAGTTCCACACCAGGACACGGGATTGGCATGAAACCTGCTTAGCGGCAGGCGGGTCACAATGACGTGTCCCGACCAACGTCCACGCACTGCGCGTCGTGGCCACACCGCTGTGGCCTTCCTGTGCCTCCCGCCCCCGCCCGAAGCCGGGGTCCTCGCTTGGAGGTTTCCTTGTCCGAATCCGCCACCATTGAGACGAATATACCCCGTTCACGTCAGGATCCGAAAATCCTCCGGTGAGATGATCCGGAAGTTATCCGTTACGGCATCGCAGAACACGTGCCAGTTTCTGGGCACCTCCTCGCGCAGGAACGCCAGGATCGCG
>JAABUX010001155.1_pt1 | contig 41056 bp, 1 predicted proteins | sample 5561851 | NCBI WGS metagenome assembly JAABUX01 (sample SAMN10711883, study PRJNA513361) | rock metagenome | isolation source: Antarctica rocks | place: Antarctica: Victoria Land, Richard Nunatak red sandstone | collected 2016-01-03 | reverse complement strand
TAATACTTCTACTATTCTAAGATAATAGTATTAAGAAAACTAGGAAAGGATAACTATATATAATTAAAGTTATATTAACTAATTACCCTCCTTAATATACTAGAAAAGGGACTTAAAAAGAGTATTATTATAAAGATAAGCTACCTTATAAAAGAATATTAACTCCTCCTAAGGGAATATATAAGGGGATATGAGCTATTATTAATTAGAAATATTATTTATATAATATTAAAAGGGATATATAATACCTAGAAATCTAAGGATAATTAAATTACCTCCCTATTTATATTTAATATAAAAGGGGCCTTTAATAATATCTTATATCCTAGATTAATTTATAATTTAAGGAAGTAAAGTATTAATAAATAGGTTATTAAATAGATATAAAGCTTCCTTTTTAATAAGTTAATAATTATTATTGTATTAAAAGGAGAGTTATAAAGATATTAAATTATAATAGGAATCCCTTAAAGTTCCTTATTATTACTAATTCTCTACCTTTTTTATAATATTAATATCTTAGATATTTATAAGTAAAAAGGGTACCTAGTACTATTATATATTAATAATATTAATGTACTAATAAAGGGACTTATAACCTAAGTTAATTATAAGACTCTTAAGGATATTTATATAAATATTTAAGATTAAGCTACTACTTATACCTTTAAATTTAAGGTAGAAAAGTACTAACTTATTTACTTTTAACTTATAATAACCTTAGGAATAAAGAAGTAACTAGGAAATAATCTAAAAGTAGAGCTAAACCTTAATACCTTTAAGATTAAATTAATTAGGTCTATTTATATTTATATTTATATTTTATACTCTACTATCTAGCTATTTAGAGCTAATAAGGGCGTTCTAACTTTAAGAGGAAACTATAAACTATAGGAAAAAACCTCTCTTACCTACCCTATTTATTATAATACTTCTAGGCCTTTAAATACTATATACTATCTTCTCCCTTATACTTTAAACTATCTTTATATTAGATCTTAATATCTATATACTCCTCTCTCTTATTAGGGCCGCGCCCCTTTCTCTACTCTTAATAGGTTTATACTCCCTTAACTACCCTCTTACCCTTCCTTATATAGTTTAATTAATACTAATAAGTACCCTTAGCCCTCCTATTAGTTTATTACTACCCTAGCTACTCCTCTCTTATATTATCTAATATTAAGGTATCCTTTTTTATTTAACCTATAATATTAGGTTATTATAACTACTAGTCTAATAGAGGGCTTATAATACTTTTATTAGAAATTATTATATATCTTTTTTATAATACGTAGGAGGGAGCTATTAGAGTTATTAAGGGGAAGTATAAATATACTTTATTACTACTATTATATTACTATTTCCTAATATTAGGCTATATAATAATCTACTTATAAGAGAAAGTAGATTATATTAAAATCCTACTAGCCCTATTTATAATTATAAGGTTACTACTCCTACTCCTACGCGTAGTTATAGTCCTCCTAGCTAGGGGAGGTAGCTCTAGCTTATTATTCTAACTTTTCTACTTAATATAATACCTTCTATCTCTTAACCTAGAGTCTCTTATATATAGAGCTAGTACTACTAGTAGGAACTAAGGTAGGTACTATTATATATACTAAGGGCGCGCTTACTACGCGTATAAAAGCTCTATATAAGGGGCTCTATTATTATATAATATCTTAGTTTTATTCTAACTATATTTAGACTAGAGACCTCTTAGCTCTATTAATAAATAACAGGTTCGTAGCTAGTACTATATATAGGTAGATCTCGTCGCTAGCTAATTAGGTCTATTAAACTTCTTAATCTAATATTAAACTTAAGATTAAATTAGAAGGACTACTTATAATCCTTTAAGATAAAAGTTATAATAAAGCTTAATAGTCTTATAAGTTATTTTAAATTAACTTAGGATATTTCTTATAAAGGCTTATAAAGATTATATTGAAGTATAATCCTTCTTATATTACTTTTTAAGTATATAATATAATATACTTTAATAGTAATAAAGTATAAACTTAAATAAAAATAGATACTTATTATATTATAAGTTATTTAAAAGAGGGTAGCTTATATTATTTTAAAAGGGTTTAAGAATATCTTAGGGGTAGCTCTTAATATTAAATACTACTAACTTCTAATATAATAAGTACTAAAGAAGGTAGTTATAAATATAATATTATAGATTTATACCTATTTAAACTATAATATTATTAAGGCTATTTAGATACTAATAGAATTATAAAAACTACTAGGAAGGATAGTTAAATAAAAAAGCCCCTTAAAATAATCAAAGGAAAGAGTATTCTAACTTACCTAAAGTAAAATAGAAAAGCGGGTACCCTTTATTACTCTATTATAATAGGAACCCCTAAAGATATAAGTTTATAATAGTAAAGAAGAGTCTATTATAAAGTATAATTAAGTTATTAAAATAGATTATACCTCCCTATATATTTATATTAATAGAAGTAGTATTAATAAGAAGATCGGCGCCTTAATATAAATATTATAACTAGAGGTATTATAAATAATATACCTTAAGGATAGTAAATACTATATAATATATACTAGGGAACTAGAAGGGATTTATATAGCCTATAAACTTACTATTAATATAGCTCTATTAGTACTAATAATATAAATAGATAATTAGGCTTTAATTAAGTCTATAATAAACTTATAAGGATAGTTAGGATAGTATATCCTAAAGAGGATTATTAATAAGCTTACTAGACTTAAAGATATAAGTATTCTAGTAATATTATAATAGATAGTAGTATACTAAGGAGTCTTAGGTAATAAAAAGGTAGATAAGCTAGCTAAATAGGCTTCCTAATAGGGTACTTATAAGGACTAGATCTATTTACTCTTAGCTCATAAGTAATATATTAGAGTATTAATTAGTAAAAGTTAGGCTAATACCTAGGAGGAATATAAGTAAGGTACTAAGTTAAAATAATAAGTACCTATATTAAACTACTAGATTATAGCCTTTTATATTAGGGTATAAAAAGTTATAAGCTTAGTAATTACCTAGCTATAAATAAAGATAGCCCTTAAAGACCTCTTATATATATATATTACGTAGTAGAATTACCTAAATATCCCTATAAAGAGGGATACTAGACTTAGTAGGATATTATTAGATTATATCCCTTATTTAAGGATAAGATATAGGCTACTTAGGGTAGCTAATTAATTAATATTAAGATAATTTTTACTATAATAAAACTAGTAAAATAGGCCGCGAAATTTATAATTAAGAAAGGGACCTTAAAGGTCTTTAATAAGACTATTATTAAAATAATAACGATAACTACCTAAGGGTAATAGTATTAAGATTTTCTATATAGGGATAATATCTAGCTATTACGCTAATAAGTAGAGGTACTATTTACCTAACTAGATTATAAACTAATAATAACGACGGGGACGAGATAGTTTCTATTTAGGGGACGGACTAGTACTCTAGGGTATTATATAATAGTATAGTACCGCTAAGCGACTATATTTTAACGGGGTTATAGTAGATTTTAGATTTTAGGTTTTGGATTTTGGATTTTATTTACTTAGTTACTTACGCGATTTGTTCCAGTATTAATTAGTTAGTTATATAGTACTTAACCGGATATAGTTATAAGGCTGAGTGGGGTCTAGTCTACTCTGGCCTATAAAGGCTAGAGGGTATTCCCCTCCGCGTAGGATTAATACACATATATATATATATACTAGAAAATATCTACTATATAATAAAGGACGCTTAAAATTAATAGGATCTAACTAATTATATTTCTAGTATTACCCTAAATAGTAAAAATACTAATATAACTACTATAAAGGAAGCCTAAGTCCTCTTAGTATTTAAGTATATAAATAGATAATTACGTTAGGATCTATTATTACTAACTAAGAAATTAACAATTAAGGGCCTCCTTAAAGAACTTAGATATAAGAAGGATACTTAATTTAATATTTATAAAAATAAGGGCCTTATTAAGAAAGGCTTTAAGATAGATAAAGTAGGATAATTATTATAATAATTAATAAGATCCTTAATTAGGTTAATATACTTTTTATTTAAATAATCCTCCTTACTAATTTAGTAGTAATAGTTTTAATTATAATAGTAGGGCTCTAAGGCTAAATTATAATAATTAGAATCTAGTTACCTAACCTTTTATACTATTTATACTATATAAAAACTATTAAGGTAACTTTAATAATAACCCTTAGTAGGTATAAATTACTAGTCCTTAATAACCCCTATAGATTATAGATAGAAACGCGTTACCTAGGTAGAGTTAATACTAGAATTATAACCTAGGTTAAGGCTATCTACCAAATACTTTAAACGGTAATCGCCTATATAAGCTATATAATTAGGTATAGTAATAGCCTTATATATATTAAGCTACTATTAAGGATAGAAATCCTTAAGAAGAGCCTTATAATAAGTAGGTAACTTATAATACTTATAAGGATAAGTACTACTAGTCTATAAATTAGACTAACCCTAGTTTAGGCTAATACCTAGATAATTCTTAAGAATATAGTTAAGATCCTAAGAGTTATTAAGATAATAATACTATTAAAACCTATTTCCTAATAATCTAGCTAGCTAATAAAGCCTTTAGTTATTAGAAATATTCTAGGATATTCCTATCTAATAATACTCTATATAATAATATCTATTATAGTAGCTACTATAAAATAAGGGCCTTAATAGCTATAATATTATTTAAGGTAGCTAAAGCTAGTAGTACCTATTAAAGCCTTTTATAGGCTATTATTTAAAGTACTTCTAAATAGACTACTTTAGGAGGATATACCTTTAAAGGCTATTATTTTATTACTACTTAGATTAGATTTACCCTAAACCTTAACTATCCTTTATATAAGCTTTATATAAATATACTCGTACTAACTATAAGCAAGTCCTCTCGCTTAATAGCTCTAGGAGAAGCTACTAATTAACTTACTAAGATTTGGCCTATCTTAGCGTATCCTCTCCGTATAACTACTAATATTCCTACTTATATTAACTATAAGTAAGTCCTCTTACTTAATAACTCTAGGAGAAGCTACTAATTAACTTACTAAGATTTAGCCTATCTTAGCGTATCCTCTCTATATAACTACTAATGTTCCTAGTTAACTACCTCCTTTTTCCTATTATTATAGCTACTATAGTAGGTTATATTTATATAACTACTTATTCCTCTTCTTTTATTATTTAGCTAACTAATTAGACATACTAGATAACTTCCCTTAAGACTATAAACGCCCCTATACTAGTGATATTATTATCTTCGCCCTCCGCTTAAGTAATACTACTCCTATTACCGGTATTACCCTATAAGATAATACTACCTTCCTAGGTTAAGTATAGCATAGTACTATTAAGGATTAGCTAGAGCGGAAGCTAGAAGATAGGTATAATATTACTATATAAGAACGAATTATAAATATAGAGGATTTTAAATAAAAAGGCTATAATACCTATACCTAGGGAGATATCTCTATCCTCTAAATTTATTACTACCCTTTTACGTATAGTAAAGCCTTAGTTTACCTAGCTAATAGGCTATAATCTGCTCGTTCTACTACCTATTCTTAAGAGAATTCCACTCCTACTCGAGATATTCCCTAGCCTCATTTTTCGCCTTTTTACTTACCCCTTTTATCTAATACTAACGGGGTTATAAAGCATCCTTAAGAGGATCTTATAATAACTTAATCTAATAAAGATTAGGCGAGCTAAGAGTCTATTCTACCTTTAGGATATTACGTTATTCCCTTTTATCCTAATAAAGTTTTACTACCTTAATATATATAGGAGTATTATCCTTAATAACCTAGATATTCTTTCTAGGGTTTCTTATTATAATATCTTCTATATACGTATATAAGCGAGCTAATAGGATATACTCCCTATACTATTTACTATTAATACCCTAGCCTTTTAATATAATAAGGGGTATATACTTAAAGACTGAATAGATTTTCCTAGGATATTTCTAACCCCTTTTCCCTCTACCTCCTACTTTATATATAATATTAAAATTATAGATTTATTAATTCTTATCCTTTAATTTATTAGTAATTCCTTATAAAAAGAGAGGATTAATCTTACTTTAAATAGTATATATTCTATAATTCTAGGTATTTTAGAAAGATAATATTATTTAGCTACCTTTTCTTCTACTACCTAATTTTCTATAATAATATCTACCTCTATTTTACGTCTTTCGGCTATTATACGTACTAGCTAGTAATACTAGGGCCTGATATTAGGCTCTATTAAATAATAAGCCTAGTATATCTAGGTAAACTATACTAGAGTATTAGCTATAGTAACCTTTTTAGCTATAGTCCCCTCTTTAATAGATATACGTTATTATTTCTAATCCCCTCCTTATATTTTATAATAGTATTTATCTAAGGTAATAAAAATAGACCCCTTTTCTAACTTACTAAGTATTTAAATATATAGATTATCTCTCTTATATTCTTTATAATAGGTTAAATAGGGCTTCTTTAGTTTAATTTTCCACTTAATTCTCTTAATAATATAGCTATTATTATCGTTAATATAAGTATATTATAAGGCTACCCTTATTAGGAGTATCCTAGGTCCTAATAGCTATCTTTTAGTATACCTATCTATTTTAAGGTCTTTTTTCCGCCTTTTATTTACTCTAAGGATATTAATATTTTCTTAATCTAAGATAGCCTTAATACGACCTAGCCGTAGGTACTTTAGAATAGCCTAGCGAGTAGTTTTTAATAGGTCTAATTAGTCTTCTACTTATATAGGAGCCCTAGAGCGATTTACGTCCTCTAGATATACTAGGACTTCTTAAAAGTCTTTATATCCCGCCCTATTAATAGCTCTCCGCATTATTCTTATTATAATATTAGCTGGTACCCCTATCTTACGCGAGATTTCCCTAAATCCTTCGCCATATAGTAGCCTTAATATTACTATTACTACCCGTAGCGCATATAGTATTTCTTTACTATAGGGGGCTATAGTAGGGTACTAATAATGATGAGACTACTAGTAGGCATTTATTTGTTAATAGACAAATGCGGAAAACCCGCTACCAAGACGCTAAAATTTAGCGTAAGGACTTACTTATAGTTAGTACGAGTAGGTTATATTATAAGCCTAATAGATAGGAAGTTTCTATTATAATAGTTCTTATAAGCTAAAACCTCTAAAATACCGACGCTTATAAAGGTAAGAGGTATTAGTAGTAAGAAGTATAATACTAATAAATATACTAAGCTACTAATATATATCCCTAGAGGTAATAATACTACTTTTATTAAGAGAGAATTATATATTATTAATAACCTTTTAATAAAGGCGTTAATTAGGGTTAATATCTTTAAACCTAAAGGTATTATTATTAACCTTAAAAGGAATTTAATAATAATATATTCTTATTAAAACCTCAAAGTCCCTATTAAAGTCTCTAGTAAGAGAACTTATATTAATACTATAATATTTAGTTAGGCTAATATTATTATTAGCCCTTACTCTAATAAGCGAGTTTAGATTATTAGTCCCCATTATTATTTACTTAATCTTCTAAAGGATTAAGACTTAATCTATAAGCTAGATAAGCTAGATAATCTCTTTATCTACGCCTATACTATTAACTATAATATATTATATATCTTTATTAGGAATAATATTAATAGTAAAATTAAGTTAGCTAAGAATATAAAATTTAGCTAGGTTACTAAATATAATACTCCTAGCTATTTCCCTATAGAAGCCTTCTATAACGACCTTACTACTAGGCCTCCTAAAAGGGCTAAGGTAGTTAACTAAGTTAAAACTAATCTCTAGTATCTTATTATTACTATTATAGTATTTATAGTAACGGTACTTATAACCCTAGAGACGGAATCTCCTTATCCTTTAGGTATAATAGGGGCGGTTATTAATAAATATCTAATATTATAATAAGATACTAGAACTATTATATATATTCTAGAGTCTTAATAGATAGATATTCCCCTAGTAGATAACTAGCTAGAAATCTATAAGCCTAGCTAGGCTAGGGTATATCCTCTAGGAAAGGCTAATAAAGAAGTTATTAATAATAAGTTTAATAAGTTATATAAACAAGGTAGAATAGATTAAATAATAGAGTTAACCCTATTTTTATTTTTATATTTTATTATCTAGAAGTAGTTTATAAACGGCATTTATAAAGGCTATATAATAGTAGATATTAAGGCCTTAAATAAAATTATAATACTAGATACCTATCCTATTCTATTATAAGTTAAGACATTAGCTCTATTAAAAGGTACTACTTATATTAATACAATTAATATAGCTAGCTTCTTTTATTAATAGTTTATTAATAAATTATATTATTATTATCTTATAATAGTAAGTTATTAAGGCTAGGAGTTATTTAATATCCCTATTATAGGATACTATAACTCCCAGCTTATATATAATAAATAATAGATAGGATTCTCTAACTATTTTAATATTTCTATTATATATATATTAATAATATTATTATCTTCTTAAGATCCCTAGAAGAATACTTTAATTATCTTAATTAAGTATTCTAAGCCCTTAATAATATAAATATCTATTTATTACCTAAGAAATTATTTCTTAGCTTCCTATTAATCTACCCCCTTAGCTAAAAGGTAGACGCTCTAGGATTAGTTATAATAGAGGAAAAATTAGCTACTATTATTAACCTATACTTCCTAATTAACCTAATAGCCCTAGAGTAATACCTTAGTATAATAGGATATCTCCGTTAATATATTACCTTTTATACTACTATTATAAAACCTCTTTAATTATAAAAGACTTATCTTAATAAGATTATATATAATATATAATAAGGGCCTTCTTCTAGTATTTAAGGTAATATACGTAAGAAATTAGCCTATTAAACTTATCTAGGTAAGCCTATATTAAAGGAGCTTAATATATTTTACTGGCTTTAAAAACTATTTACTAGCCTAATAATTTTATACTATTTTAATAAGAAGCTCTAACTATTTATAAATTTTAACGCGAGTAAGGAGTTTAGCTTTAAAGTATATATATACTATATTATAAGCCTAATAAAGGCTTTTATAAGGGACTTCCCTAGGTAGAAGTTATAACTATTAATCCTTTTCCTTAGCTATCTACTTACTAACGCTAAGACTTAATACTAGCTAATAGAGCTAGAAATTACTAGGATTATCTAGGTAGTAAAGAAGATTAAGTATATAATTAAGGCTACTAAATAAGTAACTATTATTTATACTAATTATTTAGCTACTATATTAATAGCTTATTAGATAAGTCTAAATATAACTTTAATAGAAAAGCTAAATCTTTACCTTATTGATACCTCTAAATATTTATAATAGTTTTAACTAAATATATACTATAAACCTAGAAAATCTAATATTATTCTAGACGCCCTTTCTAGACTAGTTACTTAGGAGTATAGCCCTATTAATACTAGGGACTTACTTAAGGTTATACTAGTAAAGGCTTTCTTAATTAGCCTAGTAGAGATAAGTCCTAATTTTAAATAATATCTAATTAAGGGCCTTATTAAATTATATTAGGCACGATTAATATTAATAGTAAAGGAGAATAAAGCCTTAAGTAGTAATACTACTAAGCTACTATATTATATTATTGATAAATTATTATATTTTAATAATAATAAAATAGGCCTTTATTTATATATCCTAACTTCTTTAAAGAAGGAAGTCTTCTAACTCGCGTATAATAAGATAGGATATCTAGGATATACCTAAACTTATAAATATCTAACGGAGGGACTTTATGTTTATAAGATAGTAATAAAACTTTATAAGTTTATCTATTATTACCTATATTATTAATTAATTTAGACCTTAAGATATTAGTCTTATAAGTCCTTATAATTAATCTTAATACCTTTCTAGCTATTTTATACTATAATTATAGATTTTATTCTAGTATTATCCTATTTAATTAATAGGTTTAACTTAATTATATTAGTTACTAATAAATTCTTAAAGGTAATTACCCTAATTCCCGGAAAGAATATATAGTCTAGGAAAGAGTAGGCTATTAAACTAATTAACCGTCTCGCCCTTTTAAATTAGGGTATATTAAGAGCTATTATTTCTAACTAAGACTAAAAATTTATAAGTTAGATATAAAGATAGATCTTTTTAGTATTAAAAGTTAGTCTACTCTATTTAATAGCCTATTATCTATAAGCTAATAGTATATTAGAGCGTATAAACTAAATAGCTAAAATAGCCCTCTAGTATTATATTACTACTCTAGATAATACCTAATAATAGCCCTTAATTATTAATAGGATATTAGCTTTACTAAATAATTCTATAAAATATAGCTCTACTTATCTAGTACCTACTTAAGTCTTATATAGATTTAAGACTTAGGAATTACTAGACCTCTTATAACTAGAGGACCCTACTAAAGGCTCTTATAATAAGGCCCTTATTAATAAAGCCTTAGCTATACTAGTATATCCTAGCTAGGTTATAACTAATTATAAGCCTTTATATATTAACGCTAAGGATATTATTACCTTTATAACTATAAAAATAAAAGACTACTATAATTCTTACTATACTCTAATATACTTTAAGATAGGAGATATAGTACACCTATAACTATACTAGGGTTACTATATCCTAACTATTTAGTCTAGAAAGACTAGCTAATAATTAGTCAGGCTATTTTAAATAATTAGACGGGTTAGTTACTTAGCCTATAAACTTATACTTCTTAATAATATAAAGATCTATAATATTATATCTATTACCTATCTAGAGCCTACTATAGACCCTACTAATAAACTATACTAACGTCGCCGCCTAGCCGTATTAATTATTATTAAAGGATAAGATAAGGAGGAATAGGAGATTAAAAGGCTAGTTAATAAGAGATAGATATATTATAGCTATAAATAGGCTACTAAATACCTTATTAGATAGAAGAATTATAGCCTTAAAGAGGATTACTAGATATTAGAAAGGGGGTTAATAAAAAATACTATTAATATAATAATAGAGTTTAATAATATTAATAGTAATTAATTAGGTATAGTATAAAAGGCCTTATTTAGGGCCCCTTACTTATATTTTACTATTACTATTAGGATAATAGTATTATTTATTACTAGTATCTATTACAATTATCGCTATATAGCTAGTAGCTTATAGCGTAGAGAACGGAAGCCTTCTATAAGTATATCTTAGGCCTATAGGAAGCTTCTCTTCTCTATAACCTTTTACTACTTTACTATATTATTGATTACGGTTATAATAATATCTAATAGAATTTATTTATAGTAATATTATTAGCCCCTTTAACCTAATAGGTTTTAAAAGGAATTAACACTTTATAATATTTAAAGATAATTTTACTTATATCTTAGTTATTATTTACCTTAAGTATAAGAGTAATACTTTCTAGTTATTCTAGTAGTTTAAAGTAGTTTATAAGTATTTAGACTATTATATCTATTACCTTTATATTAATAATATAGGTAAATATATAAGTTACGCCTTAACTAACTACCTTAAAGACTAAGGTATCTATTATAAAGTTATAATACCTAGGAACCCTTAAATAAATAGGATAGTAGAGCGTTTTAAGTAGATATTATTATATAAGATATAACTAATACTCCTTAGCTCTAAGCTTAATAAATCTTTCTAGCCTTAATAAAAGAGCTCCTAGTTAATAGGATTAATAATAAAGTTAAAGGTATAACTTAAAAATATTAATCTATAAAGGTAATTATTAATAAACCTAGTATTATTAAAGTTAAGGTATATAAAATATTATAAAAGGTATTTAAAAGTCTAGTCTTCCTTATTTATTATAATTATACTAGAAAAATATATATTAATCTAGATACCTCTAAATACTAGAATTTTATAGTAGTAATTTATTATATTAAGGGAGACCCCTTACTTAATAGGACCTTTATTAGAATTAATATTTAGCTTATACTATTTCTTAGTAAGCTCTTAAATAGAGCTAAAAAGAACTACTAGCTTATTAAACTTAAAGTAGTAGGTATAATCTAGGTTATAAAGAAGATAAGGTATCTTATTAAGTCTTTATAAATACCTCTTATTATTACTTATATTAATTACTCTATTATAGTATTAATATCTAAGTAAATAATACTTATAACTTTAAATATAAATAAACTAAATCTTTAACTTATTTATACCTTATAATATCTATTTAGTTTTAATATTATTATATATTATAAATTAGGTAAATTAAATATTATACCTAATATACTATTATAATTACTAGGATCTAAGTAAATACTTTAAGATTAAGAAGGTATTTTAAATATCCTTTATAAATATATACTATTAAAGGAATTAGATAAAGTTATAATTTTACCTAATATTATAAAAGATATTTACTATATTATATTAATAGAAATATCTAATAATTTTAAAACCTGCTTATAAGTTATATATAAGAATAATAAAGTATAAATAAAGATAATTAAGGTATTAAGATTTATATAAACTAATAAATCTACTACCTATAAATGATTTAAAAAACCTAGTATTTAATTTAAGTTAAAAAATAACCTATTATACTATATATCTACTAATAGTTATAAACGCCTTTATATACCTAAGTCTATAAAATTTAAAGTATTTAAAATTACTTATAATATATCTAATTATAGTAGTTTTTATTATATTTATAATATACTAGTTAACTCCGTCTTTATAAGATACTTATTTAAAAGATTACGCGCTTATATTATATATTACCTAGATTACTAGGTATTTTAAACTATTTACTACGCGTTATATAGGTCTCTAATACTAGTTAATATGCTAGTAATCCTATTCTACTTTATAGTAATAGACTTTATTATTAAACTCCCTAATATTAATAGGTTTAATATACTCTTAATAATAATTAATAAATTTATTAAAAAGGTCCTTCTAAAACTAGGTAAAGATACTTAAGGTACTAAAAAATATGTTAATATTATTATTATTACCTTATTTAAAAGGGATTAGGGAATACCTTAAGTATTTATTAGTAATTAAGATATTAAGTTTATATTAATATTCTAGAAAATAGTCTTTATAAAGTTAGGCGTAAGTATACTAACTTTAATAGCCTATTACCCTTAAATAGATAGATAGTCTAAATAGATTAACTAGTTTATAGAAATTACCTTATACTTCTACCTATTAATATATCTTAAATCTAACTAAGTAGAGGTACTACTATTTCTTAGTACTATTTATAATAACTCTATAAATACTACTATTAGTTTATTATTAAATAAAATTATATATAGGTTCTAAGTTAATATTAATCTAAGCCTATTATAGGATCTACCTCCTAAGGACTATAATTACTTATACTAAGTAAAGCGTAATTCTATTAATAAAGCTATTACCTTTACTAATATTAATATTAAGGTATAATATAATAGAAAATATATCACCTTTAACTTATAATAAGGCGCCGCGGTTTACCTTAGGCTATATTATGAATATTAGTTAAAAGGACTAATAAATTATAAGCTATTAAAATAATAGATTAGCCCCTTTTAAATCCTAAGAAAAGTTAGGAATCTAGTATATTAACTTAATCTACCCCTTATAATAAAGATATATCTAGTTATTTTTATAACTTAGCTAGAGCTATTACCTCCTACTCCTAACTTATATTACCACTACCGTCTTAACTCTAAAACCTTCCTACTATTAAAAATAAGGATATAGACGCCCTATTATTTAAAATTAAATAGCTTCTTAATGGAAGGATTACTTAAGGAATACCTAAGTACCTAGTAAAATAGAAGGGTTATAGTAATAAATAAAATTAGTAGTATAAACTATTAGATCTAACTAATATATCTAAATTAGTAGTAGGTTATAATATATAGTACCCCTTTATATAATATTACTAATAAGGTAGATAACTATTTATAATAAGGTAAGTAATTATTTATAGTAAGGGCGCGTACTTTTTTTATTTTATAGGTATATTAATATATAATCTAGCTATTAATAGCTTAATAGCGACGGATCAGTCTTAGCGCCTTAGCGCATCTATTATATTTACTTCTTACTACGTAGATAGCTAGATAATTAATTATCCTATAGAAAACCTATGTATCCATATTAAGAGCTATTAGTATTAGAAAAGGAGCTCTTTAAAACTACCTTATTAAAGTCTTAGGTAGATACCTTAATAAATTATTTTAAGGAGAAGATAAATATAGCCCTTTAAAAGCTATAAACTAAATTTTTATTATAGATAATATAAGGAACGGTAAATCTCCTTATACCTATGTCTAGAATATTCTATATTATACTAAAGCCGTAGACTTTAATAAGACTTAAAATTAGCTATTAATTATATAGAATAATTTAGTAGTTAAGTTTTACTAACATATCCTAAAGTTAATAGTATCTACTACGCTTTCCTAGTTCTTTAAGTAGTTAGATAATAAGTTAGATATCTAGTATAAACGTATAACTAAAAATTATAGGTAACTTTAGTCTAATAGAAAAGCGGTAAAGTCTAGTTAGTATTAATATAATTCTTATTAATAAGGTAGCTTTTCTAAGCTATTATTTCCTTATTAGTAGTACGACTAGAGGTAGTAATATACTCCTAAGCTATATAGTAATTATAATTATAGGAATAATAATATTAATAGATAGTCTAATTCTTAGGATACTTAATAAAGCCCTACCTTACCTCCCCCTTATTAGCGTTTATAGATTATAGAAGGAAAAGGTAATAATAGAAATCTATTAGATTTAATATTATTAAATTAGATAAATTATTATTATTATAATAATAATAATAATAATAATAATAATAATAGTAGCGCTAGTAATTATAGTAGATAAGGAAGGTTTATAAAAGGCAAAGGTTTCTAATTACGCTACTCCTAGGGTAGTACCTACTAAGCTACTAAGGAAGGTATCTCCTAGGGAGATAATACTACTAAGTCTTTATATTCTACTAAAGATATCTAAGATAAACTTAATAAAAGTATAAAAGAAGGTAACTATTATATTAATAAAGACCTTAATTATTATAAGCCTTAATAAGACTATAAGGTAGAAGATTATTTTAGTAGTATCTCTACCTCGCTATCCTTAATAATAGAGTATAAATATTAGTATTACTACTAGATATTCCTCTCTAAAAATTAACTTTACTAATACCTAGGTAATCCTACCTCTCTATTAGCCTACTTAAGTAGTCTACCTTATAAAGTCTATAGTATATTTCTAGTATTTAATACCTCTTCTATACTAGGTATATATAACTTTATTAAGTTAAATATTAACTCGTCTAAAGAAATTAGTATTAGTTATACTTTCTATAGATACTACTATATAATAGCTAAGGTAAGACTAACTCTAGATAGTCTCAAAGAAGACTATTACCTTAATTTAAGTTATAGTATTTATAGCGAATGCTTCGTAATATAGTAGAAAGATAGGTTTCTAGTAAGGTAGAAAGTCTGCCTGAGTACTAATACGCTATACCTAATACGGATAGGCTACTAAAGCCTAAAGTAACTACCTATAAGGAGTAACTATAATAGATACTAGTAAATAATTTAAGCTATTATCCTAATAGTACTATAAACTAGAAGCCTTTTATAATATTATAACTAGGGCCTTTATACCTTAATAGCTACCTATATACTATTCCTATTATTAAAATCCTTAACTATATTAGCGGTATTTCTTAATAGTTCCTACTTTAAAGTCTAAGAATCCTCTTTAAGGCTACTATTTTTCTATCTAATCAAGTATTATACTAACTACGTTTATAGTATATCTACTACTTATTAACTAACTTCTTAATTTCCTATCTATCCTTATCTTATCCTTTAGTAATAATAGGTACCGCTAGGTAGTAGTATTCGTACGGGTTATTAGCTAGGTCTATTACTAGTTCTAAATAAGCTACTAAGATAATATTATAAATCCTTATATTACTAGGAAGTTCTAATTTATATATAAGTTACCTAATTTACCTTAAAACTTAGAAAGGTCTAACTAATTATTAGCTAATCTTCTTAGATATAATAGCCGGTACTTGATACCCCCTATAAAGTTATAAATAAACTATATCCCCTACCTTAAAGTATATAAGCCTATAATTAGAGTTATAATAGTCTTTTATTTTTATAATTATAAAGGTAATAGCGTCTTTAGCGTTAATATATATAAGCTGGTAGTTATTTATAATAGTTAAGTATATTAGTATAGCTAATACTCTATTTATAATAAGGGCCTTATTATTACCTTTAGGCGGGGTACCTACCTTATTATAAAAGCCTTTTATAGATAGGGTATTAAGATCCTTAATTTAAAGGAGATCTAATAACTCGCTCGTCTTAAAACTATATAAGACTTATATAAGAGAGATATTAATAGAGCTATATTTTATAAAATTATTTTATAAGGTTAATATCCTATTAATAATTATTAATTATAAGTATTAGTCCTTAAGGGTAGTAATATAATACCTTAAAGTAATCTCTACTATCTAATTAGTATATTCTAATATACTATTAGACTATAAATATTATATAATTAAGTAGAGGAGGCTAACTTTTAATATTATAAAGACCTACTTTTATATCTACCTAATAAATTTCTAGTCCCTATTAGAAATAATTATATAGGGTACTCCCTAGTTTAATAAGGTAAGCTAGTCTATTAGGTAAATTATCTAATCTTTATTAAACTATATATTCTTACTAGGGATTAGAGTAATTACTTTAGAAAACTTATCTATTATTAATATAATATAGTTAAACCCGTCTATTAAAGGAGGTAAGGCTAGAATAAAGTTAATAATAAGAGTATAAAATAACCTTACTAGAGATAGAATAGGTTAAAGGGATTTATAAGGCTTATACCTTAGTATCTAATAAAGTTAGTAATATAGGTAATACCTAATAAATTTATAGAGTTTAGTTATTATATTATAAATATAAATACCTTCTATTAATTACTTATAAGTATAAGTTTACCCTAGGTACCCTATCTTATTATAAGTGAGTTAAAAAACTTCCTTTTCTAGAGTAAGTATAGGTATATATAAGTATAAACCCCTCTTATTATTATTAAAGTATAATAAATTATTAATAATTTAATATAAGAGCTTTATAATATTACTACCTAAGGTATTATTATATTTTACTATTAATATTACCTTAGCCTAATAAAGTACTTTAATAAGGCCCTTAATAAGCTATTCTTTAAATTTTATACTTATTTTTACTAGGCTTACTAGGAAAGCCTTTATTAATAATATATCTAAGTTAGATTTAATTATATTAAATAGTTAATATTCTTAGCTAGCTAACCTAGATAAGGCGTTAAGTATAATATTAGACTTTCCTAGCTTATAATATATATTAAGGCGGAAATACTAGAGGTATTCTAATACCTAGATAAGGTAGAGGTTAAGTTTTTTAATAAATATTATATTAAGGCTAGTTTAATATATAATTAATATTATAATAGAATAGTTTATATAGATTATTATAATAAGCTTTACTACCTTAATAAGGTAGTAGATCTTCTTAAGTACTTAAATTATACCTATAATTTCTAACTTAGTAGGCTAATTAGCATCTATAAAGAGATAACTAAGGAATAGTATAAGTAGCTAGGACTTCTACCTTAGTAGTTTATCTATTAAAGCCTTTAGTAGGCCCCTTATATAGTAAATATAGGCGCTAAATCTAAACTCCTTACTTATATTAAGATCTATAAACAGCTAAAGGAGCTTATTAAAATAGTAGAGAATTATAGGACTTATAAACATCTTTTAAAGCTAATAAAAGGTATTAATTTCCTTTAAGGTTAATTTATCTAGATAGGTCCGGCGGGCTAATTATTTATATATATTCCCTTAAACGCTAGATTATAAATTACTATAAATTAACTTATTAAGATAAGTGTTTTATAACTAGAGGGGTTTTACTATTATAGTATACTAGGTAATATATTAATATAAGTATCCTATTATTCTAAGGTATTATTTTAAGGCGCTAAGTATTATTAGGAAATATAAATTAATAATAGTAGCTAATTTCTCTTCTATTATAACTAAGCTAAAAGTATCTACCTTTTAACTAAGAAGGTAGACTAAGGGAAATCTAAGAAATAATTTCTTAGGTAAGAGGTAAATATTTATCTTATTAAGGGCATAAAATACTTAATCTAAATAGGTAAGATATCCTTATAAGGAACTTAAGAAAATTACTATATTATCTATATATATATATAATAGAAATAATAAAATAGTTAAAGGATTTAATTAATTATTCTTTATATATACGCCGGAGAATTATAGTAGCTTATAATAGGAATATTAAAAGATTCTTAGCTATAATAAGATACTATAATTAGATAATATTAGTAGGTATAATTTACTAACTATTAGTAGAAGAAGCTAGTAGTATTAATAGTACTAATATATATTATACCTTTTAAAAGAGATAATATCTCTACCTATAATAGAACTAGGTATATATTAGGTATTATAATTTTATTTAAGGCCTTAATATCTATTATAATACGGCCTTTTCTACCTTCTACGGATTCCTTCTAGATAATAAAGTAGGGGAAAGAGAATAGAGTAGACTTTATAATCTAGTCTATTCTACCTTAATTATATAACTTATTAAACTTACTATTAATAACTTCTTTATTAGCTTTTCTTAATAAATAAACTTATACCTAGTTAGGTTTATAGATTTTAAGCTAATTATCTACTAGTAGGATATCTATCTATTAAGATTCCGGGATATTAGCTATACTTCTAGTATCTTATTATAGGGTAGGGTACCTTTTTATAACGCCGGCTATTAAGGGCCTTATTTCTAGGGTCTTATAAATTATAGTACTAGTAGTATAAATTACCTTACTATCTACTATTATACTAGGAACTACTATGAATACTATTATAATAGTAACTAGATATTAGAGGTTTATTTTAACTTAATTAGCTACCTTAGCCTTCTTAGAAGGCCTAGTAGTAAGGTTATTATAAAAGGCTTTTATAAAGAAGTATTCTACTACCTTATACTTTATAACTTAGCTTAATTTAATATTTTTAAGTAGTTTAATTTCTTTATTAGTATTATTTTTAATAAAGATATAAGATATATCATAATTAATAATATAAGTATAAATGAAAAGGTTATTAAGTTTATTAGGCTTAAAGATTAGATCTTAATCTTTAAGTAGATTAAGTAAGTAATAATAGGGTCTAGTAACTTAAATTTATTTATTAGTATAAGGGGTAATTATAAGATTTACCTAATTAAAAATTATAGTATTTATTTAACTACCTTTACTAGAAACTTTAATAGAAACTTCTAAATTTTAATAAGACTAAATATTTATTTAGTTTTAATCTAAATCTATTACTATTCCCTTTAGTTTAAGAATATTAACCCTAACTAATACCTTTACTAATAGATTATTAATAATATATAACTCCCTCTTTATAAGAGTAATACTACTACTACTAGGGAAGAATATAGGTAGCTTAATATATTTATTAGTATTATACTTCTTATTACTAATACCTCTTACCCTTATTAGTATTAGTATCTTAGAGATTTTAGCCTAAAGGAAATATTTTAATAGAAATTTTCTATCTACTAGACTTATTATATATCTAGTATTAATATATAATATATAACTAGGACTATTAACTTAAAATTAAAAAGTAGTAGTAATAAAATAGTACCCTCTAAAGGTATACCTACTAGAAGTAATATACTTAGAAGTACTTTAAATAATAACTACCTTTTATAAAAGGCTTCTACTATTACTTACCTAAGTAATTTAGGATAATAATATAAAGGTAATTAAGGCCCTTATTACTTTAGGGTAACTATAATAGATATAGCTATATAAGGTATTATTATTAAAAGGGAAAGTATTAGAATACTTCTAATAATTAAAAGCTTTACTAGATAGTATTAAAAGGAAGTATATCTTAATTATATTATTACCTTTATAATTTACTAGGCTATTTCCCTAGGATTCCTTAGGCTAATTACTTAGGTTAGGATTTAATAACTAGTTAATAGACTAGTAAAAGTTCTCTTTATAAGTATTATAATTTACCTATTTATTATATAATTCTTCTTTATCTTTAATACCTACCTAGTAGACTTAGGCCTACTATTAAGTCCTATTAAATAATTTATATAGCTAAATATTTAAAGTATTTAGTAATTAGATATTTAAGTATCCCTAGTTCTAGTATTAATTCTACCTAGGTAACCCGCTTATATTTCTATTAGTAATTTATAGAGGTTAATAGGTTTAAGTAATCTAGGGTTAAAGCTAGCTATCTACTTATACCTATTAGGAATTATTATTAGAATTACCTTAATAGTTTTTATAAGGTATAAAAGGTTAAGTAATAGGATTTATATTATTATAATATAACTTAAATACTATACTATTAAAATTAAAAATATTACTATTAAATTAGTATTAATTATTATAAAATAGATTTAATATATACTAACCTAATTAAGGATCTTAATTATAATAATTATTATAATAGGTATCTATTTTTACTTTATAAAGGCCCTTAATATTATATATATTAAATTAAATATCTTTCCTATATCTTAACTCCTCTAGTAGGTCTAGAATAGTTAACTAACTATTTAATACTAAAAGATTATAATATAATTCACTATTAAGGTATTTATATATAAGGAGAACTTAAGCTAACTCTATTAAAGTAAGTCTAGTATTTTTACTATTTAAAATAATTATAAATATATAGTCTAATAGATCCTATTAATTATAAGTATCCTTAACTATATAATAAACTACCTTAAGTAAACTAAGAGACCTATTAGGTAAGTCTTAGAAATACTCCTATAATATATTATACTATTTAGTAATACTAGTAGGATTATTTTATAAATCTACTTAGTTAATATAAGTTAGTTAGTTTATAAACTAGTTATTAGCCTTATTTAAAAGGTATAAATCTAAATTCTATTATAAAATAGTAGCGTTTATAGTAGTAGACTTTACTTAAAGTTTATTAGTAAAATTAAATATATTATAATAGATATTATAAGTATCCTTAACTTCTATAAATAGAATATCTAGGTTAGAGTTAAAATACCTAATATCCTAGGGATAGAATTAAGGATTACTAGTCCCTATAATTATAATAGGTTATAAGGTAGGTTATAAGGTAGGAGGCGGTCTATTTACTCTATTAATAAGTATCTAGAAAAGATTAATTATTATATTAAATTATTCGGCTATAAAGCCTCTTATAAGCTAGTTATTTCTAATATTATTACCTCTATTATTTACTATATCTAAAGGCTTTAATAGCTTTAGTCCTATTAGCTAATTATGGATAGCTTCTTTAGCTAAGGTTACTTAAGTAGTTCCGCCTAAGAATAACTCTAGAACTAACCTAGTTAGTATTATAAACTAGGGTAATAGCCTAGGTAATACCTAGGGTACTAAGTCTAGCTCTTATAAGAGCTTTTAGGCGTATATAATACCTTTCATAAAATAATAAATAGTAGATTAAAAAAGAGGTTTATTAATAACCTAATCTAATAGCTATCTAGGTATTACTTTATTAAGGTCTAGAAAACTAATAGAATTAAGTAATATAGAATTAAGTAAGGTAGATCTAGAATACTACTACTACTCTTAGGAAGAGGCGGGGTAATATTTATATAAAGGTCTAAGATTTTTCTTAATAGCTAAGATTATTAACCGCGTTAATATATATATAACTTATTTTAATAAACTTATCTAATTAGAAACTAAGTATAATAATAACCTTACTATCCTTAGAGATCTATTTAAGAGCTAAGATAAGCGGTTAATAGGAAGGTATAAAGATAAATACTAAAAATCTTAATAAAAAATAGTAAAAAAAATAGGAAAGAATAGAAAAATCCCTAATAATTAACTAAAAATCCTAATACTATTTAAATAAGGAGGGAAAGCCTATAATAAATAAGGATATTAATTATTAGGTATACTAATAGTATTTAAATATATTAGAGGTTTATAAAAGGCTTTTATAAGTAGCCTTATCTAAAATAACTTAGGATAATTATAAAGTAGAAGACTAATAAAAGGACTAGTACTTAATAAGCTAGTACTTAAAAAGCTAGTACTCTAAGAGAGCTAGTATATAATCTAATATACTAGATAATTATTAGTACTAGTAGAGGTTAAAAGGTATTACTACTATTTATAATAAATACTTTATAATATAGTAGAAAGATAGATTTCTAGTAAGGTAGAAAGTCTACCTAAGTACTAATACGCTATGCCTAATACGGATAGGCTACTAAAGCCTAAAGTAACTACCTGTAAGGAGTAACTATAATAGTATTTCCCTTATTAATTATATATACCTTATTAAGTTAGCGCCTAATATATAGATCTACTATATAGTAAGCCTAATTAATATATATAGTATTAATTCTAATAAGTATACTACTTTAAAGTACGCTATTATCTCCTTATATTATTATAGTATAAAGGATAGTAAGGAAGTTATAACTACCTTAGGGGGCCTCTCTTAGTACCTAGTAAAGTATCGATTCCTAGGTAACTAGCCTTTAGTATTAACGCTAAGTCAAATTATAGTTAATTTACTATTAGCCCGTAGTTAATAAAATGTTTTTCTTAAATAACTAGTTTTATTAACTCTCTCCTAAGAATTAATTAAACCTCTATTAATATTTTATTAACTAACTATTAAATATAGAGGTAATAATCTATTACTCTAATACTATACTATTATATCGAGGCCCTTATTACTATTATTAAATAATAATATAGTAAGATAAAATCTTTATAAGTACTATTTACTATATAGGGAATCGTAAAAGTAGAATACTAGCTATAAATATTCTATATATTATAAATATTATAAGTAGGCCTAGTATAAGCTAAAGTCCTAGTCCCAGTCCTATCCCTATTATCTATTAGTACTATTACTCAGCTAAAGAGAGCTCCGGCTTCTCTATACTATAGATTATAATAATAATATAGAAAGAGTATAGATTAACGCCTTACTACTACTAGAGCAGGATTCTTATTATTACTATTACTATTATAAAATACATAACCTTTATCTTTATCTAGTAGAGTAATAGATTTATCTATTATAACCGTCTTTCTATTCTTAGACTCCTATACTACTAGGTTATTTATATTTAAACCCTTAAAGCGATCTAATATACCTATCTTATAAAACTAACGTAGAAGCATTTTATACTAATATAGTAAGTCGCGAGGTAGAGAAGGATTATTATCCTAGTTAAGCGCTAGCTTATACTAGGTAGTAAAATTAGCGAAGATAGCTATTAAGAAGTTAAAAATAGGAAAGTTAATAAAGTCTAATATAAGTATAAACTTTTAAAGAAGATATACTATAATTAGAATTTCTAGACTATCTCTAGAATATTAATAAGGTTTTTTATAAAGTTAAAAATAAATTTAAAAGAACTAGTTAAATACTTATACTTAAATAGCTTAGCTAGCGTCCTAAGATCTATATATTATTTAATCTAAACTTATAAATTATCCTTAATAAAACGCTTTACTAATTACTATTATACTCTCTATTAACTCTAATCTTAAATTAATAGAGCTAGGGAATATACCTTTATATACCTAATAGATCAGGCTTTCTAATTAGCGTAATAGTTATTAATCCTAGTCTTTAAAAGCTCCTATTCCTAATTATAGCGGGTAATCTCCTTACCCTAGGTATATTAGATTAGGCGGGCTTTAGGGTATAATATAAAATAACGGATATATTAGATTTAATATAAATCTTAAAGGTCGCTTAGACTACTTTATATATCTATTAAAAATTTACTTAGTCTATTAAGGTTAGTAGTATCTTATACTAGTAGTCTACTAGTAGAGGCCTTCTTATTATTCTTTTAACGTTATTAAAGCTCTTTCTCTACTATTTTATTTAGCTTATTATTATTATCTATCTACCTATTACTAATATTACCCGTATTTCCGTAATTATTATCCTCTACCGTACTATAACTTTAAGAAATATAATTAGCGTAGTATTAAACGTTAATAGAGGCTTTAAACTAACTATTAAAGTAAATAGCTTCCATCTTATATTAATCTTTAGTAAAATAAAACTAAAGTCCTTATTATTATTATTAGGGATTTATTTCCTCTTCTTAGAAACTAGTAGGATTAGAGGTAGTTTATTATTATTATTTATAGTCTTAATATTATTCTACTTAACGTGTTTCCTCTTCTATAAGGTAGGCTTAGTAGTAGTCTTATATAAGTCCCTCTTTATAAATAGCTTTAGAGATATTAGTCTTATAAATATCTTAGAAGCGCTTATAATAGAGTACTAACTATTAGTAGGATTTAATTACTAAGAATTAACTATTATAGAGATAGAGAAGAAAAATAATAGAGAAGAAAAAATAATAGAGAATAAATACTATAGAGAATTAATACTATAAAGAATTAATACTATAGAGAACGTATTACGGGGGTGGTAAGGGGAGATAGGGAGAATTACTTAGAGAATAGATAAGTAGAATATTCTAAAGCTTAAATTAATACGCGTGACGTAACTATAGTAAGGCACTAGAAAATATTTTACCTTAGGAATTTTAACTACTAATCCCTATATTAACGCTATTTTACTAATATCTATAACTCTATATATAAATCCTAACTATACTATATATATTAAGAATACTTATAACTCCTCTTATAATATTCTAATACTCCCTATTATAGCCTCTATGCTATATTATATCTAATATAATCCCTTAGACGTACTATCCTAATACTATCCTCTATATATATATACTTTATATACGCCTATATAATAAGCCGTATATCTACCTAAGGTAGGAGGATCTCTCTATAACTACTAGGGATATTATAGTTTTTATAGTCTTAAGTAGCTATTATACCTAGTAGTAAATAGTATAATTACTCCTAGACTTTCCTAGTAGTACTAGGCTCGGCGGCTATAATAGGTAGATAAGGCGGTCGGCTTTAATAGTTTAGCCGATATATTAGATAATATCTAGGAGATATTATAGGTAGGATAATTATATAAATAATATAAGATAGATACTATAATAATTTTAATAGTAAGATATTTCTCCGTTTCTCTCTAGTATACTAATAATTTATATTAGTAGTAATAAGAGGAATTTATATATATAAGATAATACGACTTAGGACCTCCTAATAGGCCTTAGGATAACTTAGTAAGATTCTATAATTTCTTATATCTACTAATTTCTTAATATTAGGTATTATCTAATATTAGCACGTAAAGCTATCTACTATACTATTATACCTTCTATTATATAGCTAGCTCCCCGCCTTTTTATAGCCTAATACTATTCTAATATCTCGCCTTATAAATAGCTTATTAGGCTTTTTATAATAAAGAGGAATCCTAGATCTCTAATAGATAGTTATAAAGTTAAGCTTTTATATTATAAATAGCTAGAAACGTATAAGGGTTATAAAGTTATAAATAGAAGATAATCTTATTAGTACTAATTAGACTAAGGATAGATCTATTTTAAATAGGTAGATTCTATATAAATATCTTATAATTCTTAATAGAATTACTATAACTAGCGGAATTATTAGTTTTATTCTTAAGTAGAGTATATATAATACTAATTTTAATAGGATATAATTAATATTAGTAATAATCTATTTAATTTAATTAATAATACTAGACCTAATAATCTAATTAATAATATTAATATTAATATTAATTTATTAGATAATCTACTAATACTAGATAATATACTACTAGAGCTAGAGCTACCTATAACGGAGTTTATAAAAGATTTTAATAAGCTAGCGTTAGACCGAGCTATAAAAGAAGAAGAAGAAGATAATAAGACTAATTATATATAGCCTCCTAGCTATTAAGCCTCCGCTATAGATCTTTTATAAGAAGTCCTATATATAAGATCTTTAATTAAGCTAGATCTATTTATTATAGTATTTAGTCTATAGTATTAAGTTATAAGTATAAGTAGACATAATTACTAGAGTCTAATAGAAGTATTTAGACTACTAGAAAATATTAAAATATTACGGGATCTTCCTAAAATAATTAGTACTATTAAAAAGTATATATATTAGTAACTACTAGTTATAAAATTATAAAAATAAGAGATCCTAGTTATAGTATAATACCTTCTTATATAAGGGGTTAAGAATATTAATAAGCTAGCTACTAAAATAATATATTTCTTTAATCTAGTCTATCTATTTAAGACTATATTATTATCTTAATTATTTTATAATAAAATCTATTTCGGCCTTACGTATTTTATAGATTAGCTAAGTAAACTCTACTATTCTATAATATAAGCTACTTTAATTAAATTATACTCTAGCGAATATATAATTAACTAGAGTTAATAGGTAATTCTACCTTCTAATTATATCTATTATTATTATATATAATCTTAATACTAGTATTAGAATTCTAAATATTACTTCGGCCGTATATTTATAGTTAGTAAAGACTATACTAGTAGAGTAATTATATAAGGAGCTATTACTATTATTATAAATCCTCTTTTACTATTATTATATTTTAATATTTTATAAGACGACTACCTAATATCTTTATAATTTATAGCTAGAGAGCTCTTTTTACTAGATAAAGACTTTAAATATCTTAGTTAGTAGTAAGTCTTCTACTAGGAGACTAATATTCTCTTTAATTATAAGTATAAAGGTCCTAGATCTAGTAATCTCGCCGCTTATAAAAGTAAATTCGTCGTAAGAATAATATAGGATAGTAATATTATAAATACTTAGCCGCTAATATAATTAGCTCCTTTATAGGGAGAATTAGAGCTTTTTATATATAGTTAAAGTTATCTACTTAGCTTTACTAAGTCCCCTACTACCTACCTTCCCTTATTAATATTTATTAATACGTTTAGACTCTATTATAATATATATTATTCTATTATAGGTATATATATTACGATAATAGGACTTAAATAGCGAGAAAGAAAGTAATAAGCTAATATCCTTCCCTTAGCTCTTAGACCTTATAGAAGTAGTCTTAAGGATATTATTAAGGTTCTTAAACCTAGACTCGCTATACTAGATAAGGGCTTACCTAGTATTAAGATTAATAATATATCCTAGACTTTATATATATTTATAATAGTATTTACTAGTAATATAAAATAGTAGATAGAGAATTTAAGATTTAACTCTCCTCTAGTAAATTAAGGCTATAAGAAGTACCTAATTATAAAGTTATAGAAATTAGAATTAATATTTAATATTCTACTTAACGCTTAATATTATTATAGAGTTATATTTTTAAAAAAAAATACTAGGACTCTACTACTAGTAAAGTTAAAGATATTTCTTAAAGCTCTTAGTATATCTACTAAGTAGACTATATTAGTTTATATTACTCCCGCCTTAGATATAATCTAATTAAGGCTTATAAATATAGTATATTCTAAATTCGCCGGTATTATAAAGTAAGCTTAATACTACCTTATTAATACTATCCTTATATAACTAGGCCTTAATACCTATACTATAAAGATTAGGACCTTCCCTTTCCCGCCCTTATAAAGTAGATTATAATTACCTACTTATTACCTAAAAAGTTATAAGATATAGGAATATACTTAACTATTAATAATTACCCTAGTCTTACTATATACTTAGCTATAATTATAATATATCTAACCCCTCTTCCTTAAAGCTATAAAAGTTACGATTTATCTAAGTTTAAACTTAAATACTATTAATTCTATTATCTAATATTATATATAAATAGTAAAGAGTAATACTATTATACTATTATAATATATAAACTAATAAGATTAGGATAATCTAATAATTATTCTTTATACTACTAGAAAGGTATTTTAATAACTTTACTAGTATACGGCTTTAACGTTAGCGTTAGAGTTTAAGAGGGGAGAGCTCCCTATTTTATTAGCTATATCCTAAGATAACTTAGATAAAGATAAGGTTAGTACTAGATATAAAGATAGCGAACTATAGTATATTAATTAGGTAGATTTTAATATACTTATAAAATCCTTTTTAGTTAGTAGTAGAATCTTAAAGAAAGCTACTATATATTATACTTTTATATTAAGATTAAATATTTATACTAGTTTATATTTTAACGACGTTACTTCTAAATATACTACACCTAATAATATAATTATATTTTCTAGTAAAGATAAGTATTAAGGCTTTAAAGTAGATATCTTAAATACTAATTTCCGCGAGGTAATAAGGGTACTATTAATAAAGGAAGCTATATATTAGACTATTTATTTTATACTCTCTAGGTTATTTATAAGAAGTAATATAAATTTAATAATACGGCTTATAATAATCTATAAGTAGTATCCTAACCTTCTTTATACGCTTCTACTAATATTTAAATAGACTAAAGCTAAGTAAAATAAATTATAACTTATAATATTAAATAATAAGATATATAAGAAGCTACTAGTAATAAATTATCTATTAAGATCTTTTATATAAAATTACCTTAGTTAGCCTTTATAGCCTAGTTAATTAGAGTTTAACTATCCCTTTATAAGTATACTAAGAGAAGCCTATAATATTAACTACTACTAGCCTAATATCACCTTTTTATAAAGGATAGGAATATAGTAGTATAAAAAGCTAGCCTTTATAAATAGGTATAATAATAATATTTTATCTCCTAAATACGGCCTTTCTATATTATAAATTATACTATAAATATCTTATATAATAATATTTAATAATACTAATTTTCTTTATAAGGAATCTAAATATAGAATTAACTTTTAGATTAGTAACTTTATAAGTATCTAATTATCCGTGCTAGGACGAATTAATAGGATATTACTATATAAGCTTTCTTATAATAGACCTTAGCTCTTTATATATCTAATAATAGTTAAGGACTTTAATTAGCCTAAGCTTAACCCTATATTATAAACGCTATATCTTAAGATATTAAATAATATAAAGGTAGTTAGCTTATAAGGAATTAGTTACTAGAAGTACTATATTATATATATTAAGCGGGTTAAGAAAGAAGGAGGAGGAAAGCACTTAAAAAGGGGAGGTGAAATCCTCTTATTAGATCTAAATTATAATATTTAATTTATATGGATATTCTTCGCCTCTAATAAATAATACCTAATATATATAATTAATATAACTAGCGTAATTATAAAATTAAGAATAATTTTTATAGTCGCGAAATTATTTTTATATACGCCTATTATAATCGTCGAATCTCTAAAATATAATTCTTTATAACCTTCTCTATTACTAATTACCTTCTCTATCTCTTCTCTATTACTATCTCTATCTCTTCTCTATTACTAATTACTATCTCTATCTCTATTATTATATCTATTTCTAATTCCTATTTCTATTATCCTAACAAATACCTACTACTAATATATATAAAGTATTATAGCGATTATAAGATAATTAGCTATCCCTAGGTAATCCGCTACCATTAACTAATATTATACTTATTACTAATAGGGTATATTAACTACACTTATACTATATCCTAATACTACTATCTCTAGATATAAGCCTATAACCTATCTCCTATATCTCCTCTACCTTTATATTATAGGTATATATATATATATATCCTATTACTATATAACAGACCTAGATTAGAGGACCGTTATACTAGCGCTAGGGATCTAGTAGGTAGTATAATAGGTACTAGCTAGCTAATATTAGGTAGTAAAGATCAGACCTTCCTAGATATATAGGCTAATATTAGTAGATCTATAAAGTAGGCGGGTCGCTTTAATAGTTAAGTAGGAATAAAGATATATAACTAGGATATATATATTTAAGGAGATAGTTAGGAAAGATAATAAGCTTAAATATAAGGGTTTCTCTACTCCCTAGATTTTCTTATATAAGAATACTAATGCGATAATAGGACGGAATAGGGAAAAGTAATAATCTTATTATAGGGATAATAATAATTAACTAGTCTTACTACTTATTAGTAATACTTAATATCTCCTCTATAATTTCTAGAGAAAGTAGGTTTTACAATAACTATTACTAACTACTATATTAGGATACCTAATAAATACTTAATTCCACGAGTCTAGCTTATTACTCCTCTGTTTCTAATCGCTACTCTATACTTTAGTATTTCTAATCGCTACTTAATATTCTAGTCTATAGGGACTAGATTACCGCTTTCTCGTGATTCGGCCCAGCCTATCCCTATATTATAATACTATCACTATTTCATAATACTATATATTAGAGCGATATTCTACGACGGCGAGGACCCGCGAGTAGAATATAGATACTATAGCTAATAATATAGTAGGTCTAAGGATATAATCTATAGGCTTTAAATATTAAATTACTCGGTATATAATAGAATATTAAAGAAAATAGTAACTACGCACGTTAATATTAATAGTCGTATTCTATTTTAGAGTAGACCTATATAAGACGCTAATAAAACGCTTATAAACCCCTAGCTAGCCCCCTACTAACCCTAATAGTCTATCATAGAAGCTAACCTATAAGCTAGACCTATAGCTAGTAAGGCTAGTAAGGGGAGATATATAGAGGGGTAGATATAGGGCGTTACCTAGTAAGTACTATTATTACTTTAATACCCGATTAGGGAAGTCTTAGATATTAAGGTAAGCTAATATAAAAATAGTCTCCTTACCTAATAGCTTCTAAAGTCTCAGATAATTATTAGCTAATATAAAAATAGTACGATAAGATCTCCTTACCTAATAGTAACTATTAATAAACGCTCGCCTAAAGCTAGCTATACTATATCTTAACTAGTACGTTAGGTATCTATATAAGTAATTCTAACGTCACGTCGTCGTAATTCGTTACTATATTTAAATAATCTATAGATTTACTAATATTAGCGTATTAATTAGTAATTTATAGAACAGTTAGTATTAGGCATATAGGATAAGGGTATTCTAACTTATCAAGCCTTAGTCTACTATATTTTCAGCTATTTATAAGGTGTTAAGAAGGTGGATAAGCCTAATAGCGAGGTAGCGGATTAATAGTAACTATTAGGATTTTAGTATACACTATAGTTATTACGATACTATAATTTAGCTTCTATACAGGTTTTAGGAGTAAGTAGTATTTATATATATTAGGTACAGTAATAATAGGAACCGTATTACTAGATTAATTAAATACTTAATAGAGGTACCTCTTAGTTAATAGGAAGTTTATTAAGATTCCGGGTTAAAGAGCTATCTAGTAAGACTTACTAAGATATTAATTAAATATTAATTAGAGTTTAATTATTTACTAGATTATTAATAACCTATTAATAATATTATAACAGGAATTTAATAAGCTTTTATAGTATAATTAACTAATAATTAACTTAAATAATTATTAAAGATAACAGTATATTAATAGTTTATTAATAAAAAGATATCTTAATAATAATCTAGCATATATATTAAAATCAAAAGCCTATTAATAAGTAGTTAACACTCTATTAACAAATTATTCAGCCTACTACTATAGACGGTAAGGTATAATAGTACTAAGAGAAGTATATATTATTATTAATCTTAAGGTAAATATACTTATTAATAATAATATCTTAGTATCTAAGAGTATTAATTTACTTATATCTTAATTAAGGGCCTTAATTAGTAGTTATAAGGTCTTTATTCTAATTAAATTAAGGCTTTATAAGAAGGTAATTAGATATCCGGTATATATAAAGTAAATTATAGTTATTCTATTAATTCTTAAATATAAATTCCTATTTATTATACCTCTTTACTAGATTATAATTTCTTCTTTAAGCCTAACTACGGTTAGGTTCTATGATTATATGCCTATCTTATTAATACCTTCCTATCTATTATACTAGCTAAGAATAATACTAATAATACTATTATTATTCTAAGGAACTATTAATTAAGTATAGTATAAGAGTTAGAATTTAATAATAATAATTATATTATAGTAGGTGTTAAGGATATAGCTAAGTTAGTTATAAGGCGTCTTATAAAGGAGTATTATATAAGTTAGATTAAGCGCGTATTTAATAAGGTAGTAACTACCTCTATAATTACCTTACTAGTAATATCTACCTTATAAGTAATAAGGCCCTTATTACCTACTAATATATTAGAATCTACTACTTCTATAAATACTATTATATTAAATAGGGCTACTATTTTTAGTAGTTACCTAGAAATTATAAATATTATTAATAAATTCCTAAAGCTATAAGAAGAAGGTAGTTTTATAGATATACTATAGGAGGAATAGATATATATACCTTTAAAGTCTAATTAGAAGCCTTATATCCTTAAAATAGTATATATATACCTATTAAGTAATAAGTCTAAGGTAGTTATTAAATAGACCTTTAGTAAGCTTTATAAGTAAGGTAGGCTATTATAAATAGTAGAGTCTACGCCTTTTAGTTTTCCTATTTTTATTATTTAAAAGACTATGCCTAATAGTAAGTAGAAAGGCTAAGTAGTTATTAATATATATAGCCTTAATACTATTACTTAGATAGATATCTACGCTTTACCTTTATAGTTAGATATAATAGCTTCTATTAAGGGATATTAATATATTAGCGTTATAAACGCGGTAAGCTTTTTCTACTACTAGCGAGTTTACCCTAATAACTATTATAAGCTTATAATTATTAGCTATTATAACTAAGAGTCCTTTAATATTACTATTATAGGCTATAAGAATTCGCTAGCTTATAGATAAAGGTAAATTAATAGGCTCTTATATACCTACTAAATATTTACTAAAGTATACGTAGATAATATTATTATCTATTCTAAAACTTTAAAAGAGTATATACGGCACCTTTATTAAGTCTTTACCCTACTAGAAAAGTATAATATCTTAATAAATCTAGCTAAGATATTTCTTAGCTACCCGTCTATCTAGCTACTTAGCTAGAAAATTAACTCCTTTAGCTTATTAAGTACCGCGGATAAGTTATTAGCTATATTAAGGCTCTTATTCTCTAAGTTATTATCCTAACTTAAGATATACCTTAATATAATAGGCTAGCTATATAATTATATAGCCTACTACGCTACTATCTCTAAGCCCTTATAGGATAGGAAGACGCTAATACTTATTTTATTACCTAAGTCTAGGCACTAATAGAAGAACTTTATAAAGAGAAAAGAATTAGTAAATCTATTAGAGTTAGAACTTACCTTATTTAAAGCCTTATAAAAGGCCTTCTTATCTCTTATATTCCTTATATATTTTAATAATAAAATTATTCTTTATATAGATCTTAACGCTAGTAAAGTCTTTAATTTTAGTACTATAATCTATTACGTGGATAGTACTATTAGCGGCGACTACCCTACTTATTTATAAGTCTACCTAATACTATTCTTAACCTACCTCTTAAAGGATACTAAAACTTATTATTAGCTAATTAAATTAGAGCTTATAAGTATTATATAAGTACTTAGTAAGATTAGGTATATAGTAGAGTTAGTATTTAAGATAGTAATATATATATATTATAATACTATATTAGGTATAATAAAGTAGACTATTATATTTATATTATTTATAATAAAACTTAATTTATATCTTTTTTAAGTATTTAAATATATTTAATATTTTAGTAGTATTAAGTTCTATTATAAGCCTAGGAAGTAGTATATTATACTAAATACTCTATTACGCCTATATACTACTACGCCTAAACCTTATATTAATAAAGAAGGTGAACTTAATACCTTATAAGGATATACTTATATTATAATATACCTTATTAAGCTAAGCCCCGAGTTAAAGAAGTAAATAATAGAAGGCTATAAGATAGATATCTTATAATAGAAGGTTATTAAGGTCCTTAATAATAATAATTCCCTTATTATTAAGGACGTAGTAATACTTCCCTTTTATTAGATAAACGGCCTTACGTAGAAAGTTAAGTAAGTAACGGGGGACTATACTTTCTAGCCTAATAGGCTATATATTCTAGATATTTATATTAAGATATATTTTAATATCGTCTATATTATAAAGTATACTAGATTTATAAAGTACTATAAAATCCTTTTAAGATAATAGTATATTTATAGTCTATCTTATTAGTTATAGGAGTTTCTTTAATATTACTTATAATGCTAGTTATATTAGACTCTAAGATATATACCTTATAAGTCTTTATAACTTATTATATTACCTCCTATTCCCTTTTATACGCTAATAATTAACTTTATTCTTATCCTACTAGTTTTTATAAAGGGATATAATATAAACCCTATAGTTACTAATAAGTTTTCTTATAATATTACCTTGATACTAGGTAAGATAATATTTTCTACCTTAAATTAGGCGGATCGGCTTCTATATCACCTTTAGAAGATTAACTAGGGTCTTCCTAAGGTAATTATCTTAGACTAAGACCGTAAGTTCCTTAGCGAATTATAGAGGTCCTTATTTAATAAGCTTAATATTAAACTATTATATTCTATAGCCTATTATCTATAAGCTAATAGATCGAGTAAATATATAAACTAGACTATTAAAATTACCTTATAATTTTAGATATTAACTCTTAATAATCTCGCCGCGTAGCTATTAATTATTCTAGTTATATAGGCTAGTTATAGTAACTTATTATTATTACTAACTAGTTAGATATCTAATAAAGTTACCTACTAGTTTTCTCTTAACTAGCTACTTAACCTCGCCGCGTATAAGAAATAGATACTCCCTAAGGATATAGTATAATTATAGGTATCTAATAGTATTATCTTTAGGTAGATAAACTCTAAATTTTATTATAATAGATATTATTAGCCCTAATACTTTTAAGTTAGTAATAAAGTTAAATTACGTTTATATTATAAGTATAATATACCTACTATAATACTAATAGGTAAAAAATATACTTAGTAGTTTATTAGACCTTTTAAGGTCTTTAATTAGGTTAGATATCTTACCTACTACCTTAACATTCTAAAGTATTAGTAGATATATAACGTCTTTATAGTAGCCTAACTAGAGCTATTATTATAAGTACTTAATCTATATTATTATCTACGACCTAAAGAGCCCCTATTAGTATATATAGAAGGTAATATTAACGAGTTTAAGTCTTATAAACTTAATAAGTACCTTATATAGAAGGGACGTAGACTTATAATAGAATACCTTATAAGGTAGAAAGGTTATAAACTATAGTATAATTAATAGATAAATATTAAGGAGCTATAAAACGCTATAGATTTAGTAGATAATTATAAGAAGGTAGTCTAGATATCTATTTATATCTTTATTTACTTACTATTACTATTAGTTGATAAGGACGTTAATATCTCTTTTTACTACTAGTAGTTATTACGGACTACTCTTACTTTACTAAGCCTTACTAAGGATTTATCTTAGTAAGACGCCTTAATAGGCTTTCTATCTTATAGATAGATAGAATAATTAATAAATATACCTCTAAATAAGACTACGCCTAATAGTATTCCCTTTTATATAGGATTAATATATATAGTATTCTAATATAGATTTTACTATACTTTTATATATTTTACTTAGTAATAGTATAAAGTAATAGTAAAATATCTTCTATCTCTCTAATACTTTATTATTTCTTAATAGCCTTAATAGCTTTTAAATTAATTAATCTATATATATTAAAAGAGTCTCTACTAATATCTATCTCTTTAATACCTTCTCTTTCCTTTTTTAATTATAAAAATATAAGGCTTTTTATATTACCTCCTTCTTATCTATCTTATCTTAGAGGAAGCCTATTATAATTAAATAAAGTATTAATATAAAAACCTTATTTATATATAGTTATAGAATTAATAATAAAAAACTAAAAAACTAATTTCTAATAATTTTTTCATACTAAAAATTTATTACTTATTATTATAGTAACTAATAGCTATAGGCTGATTTTATATATATGTAATTAATTAGCTATTAAGGATTCTATTAAGGAATAACTAGAGTATAGTATAGAAGGCTTCTATATTATAATAGATATAAAAGCTATAATAATACTAATAAATAATAATAAGGTAACGCCTATATTACTACCTACGCTATAAAAGTAAACATCTCCTTATAAAAGTAACTAGGTCTTTATACCTTACTAACCCTACGTAATTTGCTATACGGCCGTTACTTATAATTATTAATAAGGCCTAAGGCCTTAGAAAGATCCTTCTTATTATACTAAATATTATACTTATAGCTATAGCCTTTCTATTTAATAAGATACTAAGTCTTACCCCTACTAATCCGCTTACCTATAATAGCCTCTAGTTCGTAGACGTCTAATTTAGTAGTATTAAGGCTGTTATTTTTAATGATAAGAGGAGGGTATATATTTCTAAGACGTTTATAAGGATCTAATTCCTTTACGGAAGGCTCTAACTAAGTAATTAATATAATAGGATAGATTCTTATTAATAAAGGAAGCTATAAATAATATACTAATAGACTTATATATTTAAGAATTAGGAATAGTCCTATATATTAATTATAGAATTTATAATTTAAAATACCTAGAATTTTATGGCTATTACCTAGTTATAAGTATATTATATTACCCTTATCTAATAATAGGGGTTAATACTTTAAATTATAATAGATTTTAGTAAAGATATTTATAAAAGTTATAAATTCCTTAGCCTAATTATATTTTATATAGCGTAGCTTATTAAAGTCTTTAATAGGTAGTTATATAAGTATACCTAGTATATTATATATATTAAATCTAATAAGGACCTTATTAGGAGAGACCCCTATTAATTAATTCTTAAAATTATTAACGTAGCCCTATAAATAGGGTAGGATAGCTATCTAATTAACTAAGTTAATATTTACTTATTTAGAGATATAATATCTTATAGTAATTTTAATAGTTTAATTTATTTATTTAGACTATCCGTCCGTCTATATATAGTATAAAGTTAATATAAGTAGTTTATAACCTAGTTTTTAAAAGACTACCTACTAGAAAGAAGATATAAATTTAAAGTCCTAATTACTAATAATTTTATAAGGTATTCCCTAATTATAGGCTATTAATACCGCTAAGATAATATTAGCCTACTAGCTTATAAACTATATAAACTGCCTAGGAAGTAATAGTAGGCGCTTAGAAAACTTATTAATTATTATAAGTAGGCTATTAAAGCCTTTTATAATTAGTAGTATTTATATTAATATTAATATTTCATACTCTACTATCTAGCTACTTAGAGCTAATAAGGGCGGTCTATATCTAGCTTACTAGAGGAAACCGTAATCTACAGAAGAAAACCTTATCCCCTACTCTACTTACTATCACGCTTCTAGATCTCTAGATACTATATGCTACTCTTTCCCGTAGTCTCTATACCGTCTTATTCTCTTCTTTTACTAGGGTTACCTACCCCTTTACCCTCCGTAATTAGTAGTAATATAACTATAAAGTCTATAACTATTATATAGAATAGAATAGATAGTCTATTAATAGGGAGTAAGCTATTATAAGGTTTATAACGCTTAGTCTAGTTTAACTAATAGGCGGGGTAGTAATTAATATATTTTTATAAGTACTTTAATAGATAGCGTATATATATTAAAGAGACTATCTAGTTATATATATAGTAGTAGCTACTATAGTACTACTTATTATATATTAATTTAAAGACCTCCTTTTCTAAGGCCTTTAGTATATAAAGTCTCTCCTTTCTATTATTAAAATTTATATAATAGATTATCCTATCTTATAATTTAAATTATAATCCTAGCTAATTTACTTTATTATCTTTACTATTAATATTAATAAGGTCCTTATTATTCTTTTAAAGTAATTATAGTACTTAAAACTACTAGGCGTCCTCTTAATATACTTATATAAGCTTTTACTTAAATATTACTAATATTTTAATAAGGGTAATATAATATAATAATTATTATTTATACTCTTATAAGTATACTAGTAACTTATTAAAGGCTTCTATATATAAGGTATTAAGCATCTTAATCTTATTAACTAGGGGAGTATCTACTTAGAGTTATACGAGAGTATCTAGGATAATATTAGATTTACTAAATTTAGATTTAATAATTAAATTAAATTAGGATAGATAGGATAATACTTAAATAAGATATAAATTTAGCTTATCTATAAATAAAGAGCTAAGGCTTATTTATTATAAGATAGGGATTACTATAGAGTAATTAGTATAAATAATAGTAGGCGGCTTCTTTAATAACTTAATTAGGTAATAAATATACTTAATAACCTATATAATACTAGTAACTTCTAGCTCTATTAACTAATAGTTTTATTTAGCCTAATTTAATATTTTATTAAGGAATATTATTAGTTTAATATCTATTCTATTAAAACCCTTAGTAAAATTACCCTTAATATAGTAAATTATAATTATAAAGCCCTATTTCTTTAAAGTATCTAAGTTAATAAATAAGATCCTTATTTTATTAAAATAAATAAGGAATATAAAGTTATTAAAGGCTACCTTTAAGTCTTTAAAGGCTTCTAATTATAAGGGTGCTACGTAATAACATAGCTATTAAGTATTATAAACGGTGCGTATACGTATATATATAGAACTCTCTATTCTTATTAATAGTAAGACTAATTGCTATCCTTCTCCTTTAGGGGGAATTCCCTCCTTTATATATTATAGGAAAAGGGGTAGCGCTATATTACTATATATTATAGATACTATATTAATAGTAGCGCCGTATTCTTAACTAGTCCTTATAATTATCTCCCTATCTAGGCTCTTAGGCTTTAAGAGTATAAAAGGTTATAATCTATTAAAGGCGCTCTCTTAGTACTAGAACCTAGCTCTAATAAGAGCGTAATAATATAGTTAATTATAAGGCCCTCTAAGCTAAGCCTTAAATTATAATAATTATAGATAACGCTCTTATATATAATCCTTATATTATAATATATTCTTATTATACTTCCTATTATTCTTTATTAATTTATTATAGAAGTAGCTAGAAGTCTTAGTATTTTAAAGTAAATAGGAAGTTATTACTATTAAGGGTTTATTAAGTACTTAAAGTATACCTTCTTTATATAACTTTAATATTATTCTTTTAATTATAATATTTTTATTTTTTATTAATTATATTAAGTCCTTTTTAATTCTTATTTATATTATCGCCCCCTCTACGCCTTATTATACCTCTTTATAATACTAGTAGTTATTTTATAAGTAATCCTTAATAATTAACTTATCCTTTATTAATTAAAGAAGGCTCCTACTATCCCCTCTTATAATAGTACTTAACCTCCTCTATTAAGCTACTTATAGCCTATCTTTATATTATCTTATATAATATACCTCCGCTATATTATATTTTAATTTAAAGAATTATAAGTCTAATATCTTTAATTAAAGCTTTACTTACTTTTTTAGTAATATAGTCTACGTACGCGCCTCCCCTAGCTTAATAAAGTATAAGCGTTATAAAGATCTTAATACTAAATATTAATAGGAAATCCCTACCTCTACTTACTATACTTATACGCGCCTTCTTTAGTCCTTAGATATTATAACTACTTTAAATACTAGCTTTAACCTCCCTTAGCTTACTAGTTTCTAATAAACCTTTAATAAGCTTATTTAATAGTACTATTACTATCTACGCCGTGCCTCCTCTACCCCCTCTACTACTATTACTCCTATTAGGGTAGACCCCGCTATTACTATCTATATTATAAATACCCTTAAGGGTATTCTTAATATACTTTACTAGCGTATATATATTACTCTATCTCCCCTTTTAAAGCGCTATTAAAGCCTTACTAATATAGTATAAGAGCGCCTTCCTCCTATTATAAAGGATAAAGAAGAGGATAAGGAGGATAAACCTATTACTAGTAATAGTAATAACTCTAGGCCTAATACCGCTATTAGTATAATATAGTAGCCCTCTAGTATAGTACCCTTAGTAGCCTTAGGTATCTTTTCTTTTTTATTAATAATAATTAAAATCTCTTTCCCTCTTATATAATATAAACTTTATACTTTAGGGTAATCTTATTTAAATCTTTTTAATACGTCTAGCGTATTAACTAAGTCCTACTTATATAGCTATTAATTATAATTATAAGACTAACCCTTCTACTTTACTAAATTCTAAGGTTTATTATAGGAGATCTTATAATTAAGAATAGCTTTAACCTCCTATTTATCTTTATTATTTATAAGCTCTACTTATATAGCTTTTATAATACTCTTATTATTACTTTAATATAGCTTTATAAGTAAGACGTAGAAGATATTATATATACAAAAGGTATTAGGTAGTTATAACTTATACGCCTAACTACTAATATAATTAAAGACCTTAAAAGGCCTTAAATAATACTATAATAGCTTTTTAATTACTTATATTAATCTAATATACTTTATATTTAATAAGATATAATTACTTATATTATATTATCTTTACTTTTACTATTTATTTATATACTCTACTTATATAGCTTACGCTTAATATAAGTACTACTCTAAACCTTCCTTTTATTTCTAAAGTAATTTAACCCTTTCTTATATTAATAGGACTTCTCCTACTAATAGCTTTAAAAGTTCTATATCTAGCTTAAGTAAGTAGCTATAAAGCGCCTTATATAGAGGTAACTTAATATTAGTATACTTTATATAATTATATATAAACTCTACTAGATAAAGTAACTCTACCTAGTTATCTTATCTCTAGGTAGAATAGTAGTATAGATACTACTTAAGTATACTATTCTATCTCTCTATTTAACTATCTATTTAGGGATAGAAAGTAGTATTAAGCTTTCTTTTTATATTAATATAATAATATATAGCTACCTAGAAGCTACTTATAA
>JAABUX010001153.1_pt1 | contig 41070 bp, 36 predicted proteins | sample 5561851 | NCBI WGS metagenome assembly JAABUX01 (sample SAMN10711883, study PRJNA513361) | rock metagenome | isolation source: Antarctica rocks | place: Antarctica: Victoria Land, Richard Nunatak red sandstone | collected 2016-01-03 | reverse complement strand
TCGCGGGCGCCCAGCACGATTAGCCCTTCGTCGAAGGCCGCACCGTTGAATGAAGTATCAGCTCGCAGGACCGGAGAACGAGGGGAAATCTGGTTAAGAAAGGTATCGAAGAACTGCAACCTGCCCGACCCAAACGTCATGGCGATTTCGTTTGGGCGTCGCCCCGCACCAGCCCAAGTGACGGGCTCGTCGGGGACATAGGATACAGGTATGACTGTGATTGAATTCGGCCTCGTCATTGCCCCGAGCCTCCAAGTTTCCCGATGTGACTGCCATTTCTCAACCGCCTCGCGTTGTTCGCCGAGAGCAGGCGTCGCTCCACCATCCGATTGAACACTTCGTCATCGGGCCGACACCCCTGCTTTGATCGATTACCCGACTCGCCCGATTGGCCAGACTTCTTCTCCGACATGACGTGCCAAACCGGATGCCCATGCCAAGGATGCCCATCGCCTTGCTCAGCCCAGAACCGGGCGACCTGCTCACGCTTGGTCCCCAACTCCAACAATTTCCGACCATCCTTCGTTTCCACGATCCACAACCCGAACAGATCGCCCTTCTTGTCCTTGAGTCGGTGAAGGTCGGCCATGTCGAACACCTGGAACTCTTCCGGTCGGGACAAGTCTGGGTGCCATTTGGAGTCGTCACTCCTCCCCCCTCCATGATGTTTGGGGGTGAAGCAGTACCAGAATTTGCTTTCTTGAGTTGTTGTCTCGTGAACGTTCTTCGCGTCGCAAACGTCCATACACCCGCCACTCCCCATCCAACGGACAAGACGTCCCAACCTAATCTTACCAGTTTCAGCGATTCGTACCACCGCCGCAATGGCTGGGACGCATCAAGATGGTGACGTCAGGGGCGGGAGTTGATGTCAGATCATATCTAGCCCTGGAGCCGAGGCCGGAAGATCGGCCGCGCCGAAAATGATTCGACTGGCGGAAAAAGCGGTTATCTTGCCGCGAAATTTGCGATCTTATCTATTGGACCACGTTGGAGCCGGTGACGTCTCGGTTCGATCCGGCGGGCAGGGTTAGGTTCGTTCCGCCCGACGAGTGATCGGCCCTCTCCGGTTCGATTGGGTTCGTTTCGCCACAGCCGCCATGATCAGGAAACCAAGCACAGCCTTATGTCCGAAATCCTTTCAGAGACGGTAGATCGAGTTCATTGGGTTCGTTTCGCCCGGCGACCCATCCTCCACGTTGGGTTCGTTTCGTCAACAGGTCGCGCGGCCGGCCGGGGCGGCGGAATCGTTCCGCTCCAGGTCTTGACCTTGATCTTGTCGGTGGTCCTGGCCGGTTGCGGTTCGAACGAGCGGACGATCACCGTCTATTCTTCGCTCGACCCCGAATTTTCCGCTCCTGTCCTCGACGCTTACGCTCAGAAAACCGGCGTGGAAGTTCGGCCCAAGTTTGATGTCGAGAGTACCAAGTCGGTCGGTTTGACCGAGCGGATCGTCCAGGAAGCGCCTCGGCCCCGGTGCGACCTGTTCTGGAATAACGAGATCTTGAACACGCTCCGGCTCAAACGAAAGGGGTTGCTCGCCCCCTGGTCTCCGAGCAACGCGAGCGACATCCCCGACGTTTTCAAAGGGAAGGATGGGACGTGGTACGGGTTCGCCGCCCGCGCCCGGGTCTTGATCGTCAACACTTCGCTTGTGGCCGAGGCCGATCGGCCCGCGAGCATCCTCGACATGGTCGACCCGAAGTGGAACGGAAAATTCGCCATTGCCAAGCCCCTGGCGGGGACGACGGCCACGCATGCCACTTGCTTGTTCTTGGCCTGGGGGGATGAGAAGGCGAAGGCTTATTTTGCCGATTTGAAGCGGAACGGGGTTCACGTCCTGTCGGGGAACAAGCAGGTGGCGACCGCCGTCGGCGCCGGGGAGGTGGCGATCGGCCTGACCGACACCGACGACGCGATCGCCGAGGTCGAAGCGGGCCGACCCGTCGCGATCATCTACCCCGACGGCAAGCCCGGCCAGTTGGGGACGCTGTTCATCCCCAACACCTTGTGCATTCCCAAGGGGGCGCCGTCGCCCAAGCTGGCCGAGGCGCTCGGCAACGTCTTGCTCAGCCCCGAAACCGAGGCGACCCTGGCCAAAGGCCCCTCGGCGCAGATCCCCTTGAACCGGAAGACGGTGGCCAACGTCCGGGTCGAGACCCCTCGGACGGTTCAAGCGATGGTCGTGGATTTCGAAGCCGCCGTGCTCCTCTGGGACCGGGTGGCCGCCTACCTCGCCTCGGAGTTCGCCACCGGCTCTTGATGGGACTCGCGGCGTGCCCAGCGCGATGCCAGGGCGCCGCAGACGACCAGTTGGAGGGGGTGGTAGATCATGATCGGCAGGAGGATCACTCCCAGGCTCGGCGACGATCCGAAGATCAAGGACGCCATCGGGACGCCCGAGGCCAACGTCTTCTTCGACCCGCAGAACACCGCCGCCACGCGGTCCTCGACCGGGAACTTGAGCCAGGAGCAGGTCAAGTTCACTCCGACGAGCATCACGGCCAAGAGGGCCGCCGAGCCGAAAAAAGTCGCCAGGACTACGCTCGAACCCTGCCCGGTCCAGACCCCGCGCTGGACCGAGTCGCAAAACGAAGTGTAAACCAGGAGCAAGATCGTCGAGCGGTCGACCTTGCTTGTCCACCGCTTGTTCCGGGCGGCCCAAGCCCCCAGGATAGGGCGAAGGCTTTGCCCCACGAACAACGGTAGGACCAGCCAGAGCATGAGGTCAAGGATCACCTTGCCCAGCGGCAACGGGTGGCTATTCCCTCCTCCGGACATCATCCACTCGACCCAGACCGGCGTCACGAACACACCGAGCAGGCTCGACAAGGTGGCGTTGAAGATCGCCGCCGCCACGTTCCCCCGGGCCGCCGCCGTCATCGCCACCGACGACGAGACCGTCGACGGCAACGCCCCCAGGTAGCCAAACCCGAGCTTGAGGTCGGGCGACACCCAAGGTCCCGCCAGGGCGACCAGGGCCAGGCTCAAGAGCGGGAACACGACGAACGTCGACGCCTGGACGACCAGATGGAGCCTCCAGAGCGAGGCCCCGGCCTTGAGCGACGCGAACGACAAGCCCATGCCGTGGAGGAAGAAGATCAGGGCCACCCCGCCCTTGGTCAAAAGCTCGGGGTGCAACCAGCCCCCCTCGGCCCCCGGCCCGGGAACAAGGAATGCCAGCCCCATCGAAGCGGCGATCCCAGAGAGAAACCAGTCGATCTTCACCTTCGGCATGCTTAACATGACTCGAATCGGGGAAAGCTTTTACCGTCGATCGGGCGAACGAACCTCGCGTGGATTGGCTCGTTATCATCGCACCAAGCCGCCGAAAAGCTAGCGCCGAGCCGGCTTCGGGCGTCGCTTCGGTCGGAGGGCGGACCGATGGCGACTTGCGACCGGGGTCGAGTCGGCTATCATGGGAACCTGATCCCAGAGAAGACAGAGCGAGGCGGCAAGTTGTGAGGGGCGGCGGCTTGCGGGAACCAACCGAAATGGAGCGAGCCGAGATGATTGACCCTGGTTCGGCCCTCGACGCGGGTTCCCAGAGTCCGGCGCTGCTGGGTCGTCCCGAGTCGCTCGAAGCCGACGTCCGGGTCGGCGACTTCGTGATCGAGCGCAGGCTCGGTTCGGGCGGGATGGGGATCGTCTACCAAGCCCGGCAAATCTCGCTCGACCGCGTGGTCGCCCTCAAGGTCCTCGGCGACGCCCTGAACCGGCCCGACGACATCGCCCGTTTCCGACGCGAGGCGCAGGCCGTCGCCCGGCTCGACCACCCCCACATCGCCGGGGTCCACTACGTCGGCCAGGACCGCCAGCTTTGCTACATGGCGATGGAGTTCGTCGACGGCTCGTCCTTGAGACGAGTCCTCAACGTCCTCGAGCGAGACCCCAACGCCACCGTCGCCTCGGCGCTCGATGACCTCGTCGCGGGAGAGGTAGAAGCCCCGGTCGTCCGGTTCGACGACCCGACGGCCACCCTGGTCTCCTCGACCCCCGACAAGCCGACGACCCAGTCGGCCAGCCCGACCGGATCGAAGCCCCGGGCCACCTCGGTCGAGCATGTCCGGCGCTCGGTCGAGATTGCCCGAGACGCCGCCCTGGCCCTGACGCACGCGCATGACCGGGGGGTGGTCCACCGCGACGTCAAGCCGGAAAACTTGCTGCTCGACCGCCAGGGAAAGGTCCGCCTGATCGACTTCGGGATCGCCCGGTTCTTCGAGGACGCCACCGTCACCAGCACCGGGCAACTCGTCGGGACCCCGATGTACATGAGCCCCGAGCAGGTCGCGGGACGGCTCACCGTCGACCACCGGACGGACATCTACTCGCTCGGCCTGGTGCTCTACGAGATGCTCGCCCTGAACCGCCCGGTGGTCGCGCCGACCCGGGAAGGCGTCCTCCGTCACGTCGTCACCAAGGCGCTGGCACCTCTGACGACGCTCAACAAGTCGGTGTCGCCGAACCTGGCGGCGGTGGTCCACAAGGCGACGGCCAAGGACCCCGACGACCGCTACGAGTCCGCCGAGGCCCTGGCCGACGACCTGCTCAATATCCTCGACGGCAAGCCGGTGAAGGCCCCGCCGTATCGCTACCGGCTCGACGAGCGTGAGATCGACGCTGAGCGGCCCAAGGCGATCATCGGGATCTCCTTCGAGTTCGCCACCATTGCCGTGTTCGCCCTGTTCTGGACCTCGGTGGTCTGCGCCTTGCCGGTCGACGCGAGGCGAATCCTCGGCTACGCGGGGGAGTTGCCGTCGATCGTCGGGATCGGCACCGGGGTCGCGTTCCTGCTCATGGCCATCGCCTGGGCGATCCTCACCGGGAGGCGATGGGGCCGATGGGCCGGGATGTTCGGCTGCCTGGTCTGGCTCCTGATCTGTGCCCGCTACTTGTACGGCTTCCTCGACGAGCGAGAACGGGCCGAAACCAACGTCTTCTTCGCCACCGCCGGCCCCACCGTCCTGATGTCCCTCCTGGCCCTGGCCTCGCTCGGATGCCTCGCCTCCTCGCAGGCCACCACCTGGTTCAAACTCGCCCGCTCGATCCGGGCCGAGCAGAAGCAGCGCCAAGGGCAACGGGTTTCGCCTTGAGGTCCGGACGAACCTTGACGACGGATCGCACCCATGATCACTGGCGACGACTTGGAACAAACGCCCAAGAAATCGTCGTAGCGGCGGCAGGGTAAAATCGTCGCTCAGGAATCAGTCGGTCCCAATGCGGTGACTGTCAATCATTAGTCGTCAACGTGAATTGACACCGTTCTTCCCCGAAGGATGAATCGACACCATTTTCCCCCACGGAGTCCCTGCCGATGCCGAAGAAGGATGAAACGCCCAAGGAGACTCCCGACTCCAAGAAGATTTTCCTGCTCGCCGAGCATTATTCGGAGGCATCACGCCTTTTAGACGAACAGTCGAGGGGCGATCAGGCGAAGGAGAAAAATTGGGGATGCTTCGGTCCAAAGTTGCTCGTCGATTCCTTCGCGGTGGAGCTTTTCCTAAAATGCCTTTACGTGCAGGACACGAAGAAAGCTCCGCATGGACATGATTGGGGAAAACTGTTTGAGGAATTGAAGCCAGGCACGCAGAAAGCCATTCTGCTGGAATACGATCGCCTCATTGACGCCGATCCCATCGTGGGTAAACTCATGATATTGCGCGAAATCAACCCAGATGCAGTCAAGGTCAGAGACTTCCGTCGTGCCCTCAAAGCGGCAAGATTGACATTTGATAAGAAGCGATATATCTACGAAAAACCGGACGAGAATAAGTCGAAGGAAGAATGGTTTTATGCGCACTTTCTGAAAGACGCGATCCGCAACGTTACGTTGACGGACCTTCGGATTGCGGAACTGCTCAACAAGACCAGCGGCTAATACTACTTCGTCAAACCCGAGAAGGGATTCGCCGCAAATCCATTAATTGACAAGGTTTGTTTATATACAACAAACAGAATATTTAAATTTCTATCGCCAAGATCATGTTGCAGAGGCGGAAGCTAATATTGACATCGAAGAAGACGCTCCAGGGCCGATCCCTCATGCGGCCAGGTCATTCTCGAAGGTGACCGCCGCCATGACGTGCGCCGGCTCGATCCCAAACCAGTCCGCGACCACCGCCGCGCTCTCCGCGTTCGCGTAGTAGGAGTTTCGCAGGGTGGACGTGGGGATGCCGGCCGGTATCACCATCGGTGATCCGAAGCGATACGCGGGGTCGATCACGACCATCTCGGCGATCCGCCATCGGACCGCCCGCTCCGTCACCGGGTCATATTCGACCCGTTCGAGGAATGGCAGGATCACTTCATCGAAGTAACCTTGCCCGGTGGTTGCCTCGATTGGTGGGTTTGGCCCGTCGATACTCATTCCTTTGGTGAATATCTGCTTGTCTCCGCTGAAGATCGCACGGCGGCAAAGTGGGTGTTCACCGAACTCGCTTTTTAACCGCTCATAAGCTTTGCGGAGATACTGGAGCGAAACGCCCATGTCGCGGAGGGTGCCGCCGATCTTGAGCTCGATCAAGTCGAGGAAGCTGATCGAGTATTGTTCATGCATGACGGGATAATCGCTTTGAAATAGCGGGCGTGATGTCCGACCGGATGTGTCTCGGCCACGGAACCACTCGTTGACTCGCCGGGTGCGCAACCTCGTCAACCGCGCCGCCTCGGCGATGCTGTAAACGCCCCTGCCAAGCACCTCATCCCGCCCGTCCCACATCCGAGTTCCCCTATCGTCAACGACTCCCAATCTGAACATGCGCCCACAAATGATCCATTATCACCGAGTCGCGCCGAAAATCAATAGGGCCGATTCATCTTGCTCGATCGCTCCCCGATTGCTCACCCAAAAATGAATTGACACCATTTTCCGCTCCACCTCAGTCAACGACGCGCCGCCGCGCTAAGCGGTCCCAAATCTCGAACATACCGACCATGACCAGCCCGCCGATCAGGAGGGCGCCATAGTAGGTCACTGGCGGCGCCCCTGGAGAAGTCGCGATGGCGATCAGCCCGAGCGTCATGGAGATCAAAACGAGCAGTTGAGCGGCCCGGGGATATCGCAGCCGACCTCGATTCTGGCGTCGCCAGAGCCACCAGCCGAACCCGTTGGCCACGAGGAAGCAAGCCGCCCAGGCGAAGGCGGCCCGGGGTGACTCGGCCCCGAATTCTAACATCCCGGTCAGCATCCAGAGGGTAAACCCGGCTTGCGGGCCGAACCAGGCCCAGGGGCTGAGGACGCCATCAATGCGGCCGGGCGAACCAGTTGGGCGATTCGATTCGATGTTGGTCATGCGATCCTGACTTTCCGGGGCCGCGGCAATCGAGGTGATCCGACCGGGTCGGCCTACATCCCGAACCGAGTTAGAGCTTGATCCACATGACGAACTACATGCCGATGCAGGCGAGATCGATAGTCCCTACGACCTGTTCGGCGGCCACCGAGGGTTATTTTCGGAATATTCCCGTCGCGAACCCGAAAGACCCGAGTACTTCTAATCTGCCATAAATTCGAGGCACATGCCCATGAGGAAATTGGTGTCAATTTGCTCTGGGAGGAAATTGGCAGAGGGAATCGGTGTCAATTCATGTTTCGCTGCAAAAATTGGTGTCAATTCATGTTTCGCTGACCTTCGCTCCCCACCTTCGGCAGATCATCCGCCCAAATCAGCTTCGGGTTGACCGAAAACGATCTTTGTCGTAGAGGATTCGCCATCTCATTGAATTTGGCGGACACTCGCGGTCTGACGTTTGGGGGTCGACCATGGCGACGCTCGACAAGGGATTGATGGAGCGGGCTTTGGGGAAGGCTAGGCGGATCTCGATCCGGGCGGAGGAGCGGTTCCGGGGGTTGCCGCTCCGGGCGGCAGGGCGGCGGGCGGGGCGGCCGATCCCTCCCGGCCGTTTGATCTTCCTGATCGCCAACACCGAGGATGTTTCCTGGTACCTCGACACCGGGGCTCTCGCCGCGAAGAGTATCCGAGGTATCCTCGCCAAGAACGGCCTGGCGATCGAACGCTTCGCCTCGATCCTCGACTTCGGCTGCGGGGTCGGTCGGGTGACTCGCCATTGGGCGGATCTGGAGGGGCCGAAGCTGTCCGGGACCGACTACAACCCCAGGCTGGTCCGGTGGTGCGCCTCGAAGCTTCCCTTTGCTCAATTCGAGGTCAATCAACTCGACCGACCGTTGAACAACCCGCCCGGCTCGTTCGACTTCGTCTATTGCCTGTCGGTCTTCACGCACCTGCCCGAACCTTTGCAGCGGTTCTGGATGGATGAGCTGTCGCGCGTCCTGGTTCCCGGCGGATACCTCCTGATCACCACGCACGGCGACCATTATCTGACCATGCTCAGCCCGGCGGAGCAGCGGCAATATCGATCCGGCCAACCCGTGGTCCAGAAGGCCGATCGACCGGGGAGCAACGACTGCGCGGCGTTCCACCCCGAATCGTACGTCCGGGCGAACCTGGCGAGGGGGTTCGAGGTCGTGGACATGATCCCCGAAGGGGCCTTGGGCAACCCGAGCCAGGACCTCTACCTCCTGCGAAAACCGACGCATTGATGGTGTGATCAACCGGCAGCAGCACCGGCGGCTTGCTGAGCGGCCTCGATGGCGGCGGCCATCTCGATCAGGACATCTTGCGAGACCTGCCCTCGGGTCGAAACCAGCGACGTGGGGACTTTTTGCCCGAACCCCTTGAGCGGGTTGTGCCAGTGGATCTTGCCGGTCCCCGGATCAAGGCAATAGATGTAGCCGCTCGTCGAGACGATCAGGCGGTCGCCGTCCAGGAGGATCGTGACGTAACCGCTTTTCAACTGGTCGTTGCACCAGATGATCTCGCCCGAGTCGCGATGCAAGGCCAGCACATAGCCATTCAGCCCGACGAAGATCAGTTGGTCGATCGGCATGGACCTTCTCCCTGTTCGAAGATCGAGTGATTCTCGTGCTTTCTCGAAGCAATTCGCTCGACACATCGGAATCTTCAGATTCCAGGTCGACTCACCCAGATTCCGCATCATTTTTCCAAGAAAACCCTATCATACTGTTCTTAAGTACATTATAATTCATGCGGCGGTTCTCGATCGAGTGGTTCAGCGGCCACCGGGAAAGGAGCTTCATCTTGCCCTGATCGAACCGACGAGACCCTTCTGGATTTCATCATCACGGTTTGCGGAAGTGAAGTACGAAGGAGTCTCTGATGAGACGGTTTCGGATCTTGAGCCTCGACGGTGGCGGGATCAAGGGGACGTTCTCGGCGTCGTTCCTGGCCGAGTTGGAGAAGATGACCGGGAAGCGGGTCGCCGACTATTTCGACCTGATCACCGGGACGTCGACGGGCGGGATCATCGCCATCGCGCTGGGGCTGGGGATCGGGACCGAAGAGATCCTCGGATTCTACGAGGAGATGGGGCCTTCGATCTTCCCCTCGACCGGCGTCCGTCGGCGGACCCGCGACTTCCTCCGCCACTTCTTGCAGCCGAAGCATTCGGGCGAGGTCTTGAAGGACGCGGTCCGCTCCGTCCTGGGGGACCGCAAGTTCGGCGAGTCTCGGGTCCGCTTGGTGATTACGTCGTACGACGCGATCCGGGGGAGTCTGCACCTGTTCAAGACCTGTCACCACGAGCGGTTCAAGCAAGACTATCGCCTCCCCGCCGCCGACGTCGCGATGGCGACGGCCGCAGCCCCTACCTATTTCCCGGCGTTCCATGGCGAGAGCGGCTTGACCCACATCGACGGAGGGATCTGGGCGAACTGCCCGACGATGGTAGGCGTGGTCGAAGCTGTAGGAGTGCTCGGCTGCAAGCCCGACGAGGTTGACATCCTCAGCATCGGCACCACATCCGAGCCTTTTTTCGTCTCGAAGCGCAAGAGGTTCGGCGGGATCATCCTCTGGAACAAGGGGATCGCCGACCTGCTCATGCAAGCGCAGGTAGCCGGCTCGCTCGCGCAGGCGAAAGTGATCACCGGTCGTCGACCGATGCGGATCAACGAGTCGACCCGGCCCGGCCGGTTCGCGCTGGACGACGCACGCCAGATCAACGATTTGAAGGCATTGGGGATCAGTTCCGCGCGCCACCATGAGCAAGAAGTCAGCCTTCGGTTCCTCGAAACGCCCGCCAAGCAATTCACCCCGTGCTACCCGATCCGCCCCCTCGCCCCTCGTGAACCATTCCTCGCGATCTGAACAATCGAGCGGATCGCCCGAAATGCCCGGTTTGTGCCCCTCCGGAAAAGCGATGATATTCAGTGCGTCTGTTCGTCATCGATTCGGTGGGGTCCAAGTCGAGGTACTCGGCGCACCGTCGCCGTTGGCTTCGTTCGGGAAATTCACAAAACGAACCCACTTTCGGGCAAGGTTGCGGAATGGCTTTGTAAATTCGATTTGCCGAAACAAACCCATTTCGGCTCGCCGAGGTTGGGCTTATTCCCTGACAACGACGAAACAAAGCCACTTTTTGGTGGCGATTTTTCCAAAACGAACCCACTCTGGCCGTCAAAAGTGGGTTCGAGCGGTGTTCTTCGACAAAACAAAGCCATTATTGGGCGAGGGGGAGAGCGATGAGTCGAAGGTCGGTTTTGACAAAACAAAGCCATTCGGGTCGAGTCGAGCCAAGGGGTTTGACTTGATTCGAGGCGGGGGTGACTCGGCAACTCGGGCTGGTTCTCGTATTTTGGGACGGAGGACGACCGGTGGCGGGTTCGCGATGGTCCGCGACCTTTGACCGATGTCAAACCGAGCGACCTAGCCCACCATGAGCACCGACGATGTTGCTTCCGACGCGAAATCTTCCGACCCGATCCCCCAGCTCGACGGCGGGAGCGACGTTTATCGATTGGGGCGGAAGCCGCTCGACGCGATCTTCGCCCCCAACGCCGTCGCGGTCATCGGGGCCTCGGAGAAGCCCAGCAGCCTGGGCTATCGGGCGCTCCGGAACCTGGTCGGCCACTCGTTCGGAGGTGCGATTTATCCAGTTAACCCCAGCCGTCCCAACGTGTTGGGGATCAAGGCTTACCCTTCGATCCGAGACGTCCCCGAGGTCGTCGACCTGGCGATGATCGTCACCCCGGCGGCTTCGGTCCCGGCCTTGATCGCCGAATGCGCCTCGGCGGGGGTCAAAGGGGTGATCGTCGTGGCGTCGGGGTTCGGCAAGGGGGACGACGAGTCGGCCACCCTGGGGGCCAGGGCATTGGAGCAAGCCAGGCTCGGGCGGATTCGCCTGATCGGGCCGAACAGCTTGGGGGTGATCCGCCCTGGGTTCGGCCTGAACGCCTCGGTCGCCGGGGCGATGGCGTTGCCCGGCCATGTCGGGTTCCTGAGCCAGAGCGGGGCGTTGACGTCGGCGATCCTCGATTGGAGCCTGCGGACCCGCGTCGGCTTCAGCGCGTTCGGGTCGGTGGGGACGATGCTCGACGTCGGCTGGGGCGACCTGATCGACTACCTCGGCGACGACCCGACGACCCGGTCGATCGTCATCGCCATGGAAACCGTCGGCGACGCCCGGGGCTTCCTGTCGGCGGCGCGCGAGGTCGCCCTCACCAAGCCGATCATCGTCATCAAGCCGGGTCGGACCGAACCCTCGGCGCGGATCGTCGCCACCCACACCGGCCTCCAGGGCGAGAGCGACGAGGTCCTCGAAGCCGCGTTCCGGCGCGGGGGGGTCCTCCGCGCCCACACCATTGCCGACGTCTTCTACCTCGCCGACGTCCTGAGCAAGCAGCCCCGCCCCCGAGGCTCCAAGCTCGCCATCGTCACCAACGCCCGAGGCCCCGCCGCCCTGGCCGTCGACGCCCTGGTCGGGCAGGGGGGGAGTTTGGCCGAACTGTCCCCAGCCTCGCTCGCCGCGCTCGACCAATTTTTGCCGCCGCTCGCCCCCCGGACCAACCCCGTCGACCTCCAGGGGGACGCCGACCCGGCCCGGTTCGCGCGGGCGGTCGAAGTCGTCGCCACCGACCCGGGGGCCGACGGCCTACTCGTGATCCTCGCCCCCCAAGCCATGACCGACCCGACCGCGACCGCCGAGGCGATCCGCCCGTTCGCGCACGTCAAGCACAAGCCGGTCCTGGCGTCGTGGATGGGCGGGGGCGAGATCGCCGACGGCGAGGCGGCGTTGAGGCTCGCGGGAATCCCCACCTTCCCGTACCCCGACACCGCCGCCCGGGTGTTCACCGCGATGGCCCGACACGACCATAACTTGAAGGCTTTGTACGAGACCCCGACCCTCCCCCCCGAGTCCGAAGGCGAAGCCTCCCAACGCGCCGAGGGGGACGCGGTCCTGTTCAAAGCCCAGGGGGAAGGGCGGACCCTGCTCGACGAGGTCGAGTCGAAGACGCTCCTCAGGGCGCACGGCCTCCCGATCGTCGAGACGCGGGTCGCCACCACCGAAGCCGAGGCGGTCGAAGCGGCCGAGGCGATCGGTTTCCCCGTCGCGCTCAAGCTCTATTCCCGGACAATCACGGGGAAAACCGAGATGGGGGGCGTCCGGCTCGACCTGGCCAATGCCCACGACGTCTTTGATGCCTTCCGGGGGATCGAGGCGACCGTCAACGAGATCGAAGGGGAAGGGAACATGCTCGGCGTCACCGTCGAGCCGATGGTCCGGCTGGGAGGAATCGAGTTGATCGTCGCCAGCCGGGTCGACCCCCAGTTCGGCCCGATCCTCTCGTTCGGATCGGGCGGGCCGCTCGCCGGGGTCTACCTTGACCGCTCCTTGGCCCTCCCGCCATTGACCTCGACCCTGGCGCGTCGCCTCATCGAGCGGACCCGGATCTACGAAGCCCTCCAGGCGGGCTACGGTGGCCACCCCTCGGCCGACCTCGGCGCCCTGGACCAGTTCTTGGTCCGGTTCAGCCAATTGATCGTCGACCGGCCTCGGATCAAGGAGGTCGAGATCAACCCGGTGTTCGCAACGCCCGACGGGGTGATCGCGCTCGACGCTCGGGTCATCCTCCACAACCTCGAAACCCCTGACGACCAACTTCCCCGGCCCGCGATCCGGCCTTACCCGTCGCAGTATGCCTCCCCCTACGTCTCGGAGGATGGAGGCCCGGTGGTGATCCGCCCGATCCGGGCCGAGGACGAGCCGCTCCTGGTGAAGTTCCACGAGACCCTGTCCGAGCGGTCGGTCGCGCTCCGCTACTTCCACGCGATCAAGCTCAGCCAGAGGGTCGCGCACGACCGCCTGACCCGGATCTGCTTCAACGACTACGACCGAGAGATCGCCCTGGTCGTCGACCGCAAGGAACCCTGGACCGACATCCACGAGATCCTCGGGGTGGGTCGGCTGAGCAAGGTCCCCGGGACCTCCGAGGCCGAGTTCGCCCTGCTGATCAACGACCAGCACCAGGGGCGAGGCTTCGGGACCGAGCTTTTGAGGCGAATGCTGGCCATCGCCCGCATCGAGAAGATCGCGAGGGTCACGGCCGAGATCCTGGCCGACAATCATGAGATGCGCCGGGTTTGCGAGAAGCTGGGGTTCCGCCTCGACCGGACCGTCGGCGATCCGGTCCTCCGGGCCTCGATCGACCTCGAATCGCCTCAAGCCGAACCGCCGATCGAGCCGAACTCGACTGAGTGATCGACCCAGGCTTTCTCCTCAAATCAAGGCCCTTGGCCGATGCCGACCCTCATTCGCCCAACCCTCGCCCTCGCCATCCTGGCCCTGGGAGCCCTCGCGCCCGGCTGCGCCCGGGACCGGAGCCAGATCACCCCGACGACCAGCGGGACCGACCTCCGGAACATCCCACGAGGCCGGATGACCCCGCAAGCGTTCCCCGGCTCCAGCCTGGCCCGGGCCGGTCAGGGCGACCCGGCCACGATCGCCGCCAAAGCCTCGGGCGAGGCCCCGGGACGTTGATTCTTCGCGAGGGTCCGATCTGCGATCGACACTTTGTCGAGATTCAACGGTATGATGAGAAGTAAGGTCCCGATTCGAGAGTCGAGCGGAAAGCAGGTTGACCCGGCAAGGTCGCCGAGCCCGTCCTCACCGTTTCGGAGGTTCAACCCATCATGAGCACCCGATCACGCCGACTTCGCCAGGCCATGTTCCCCCTGGCCTTGATTCCCGTCCTGCCGGGCATCACGGCGGCGGACCAGCCCCGACGCGAACGGCATCCTGTCCAACTCGCCCGCTTCCAGGACGGGACGAACAGCAGCGCGACCGGCCTCGGCCGCCATTCCTCCAGCGGGACGGGCCTGAGCCGAGATCGGGAGACCGCCCCGGTGGTCGAGTCGCTCCGCTTGGTCCTCGTCAAGCTCAACCAGGTCGGCCGCAACTACGACGGCCACCGGGTGAAGGCCATCGAGCATCTCCACCAGGCGATCTGGACCCTCCAGCCCAACCTGGCCGGCGTCAGGACCGGGGGCAGGGTCGGCGCGGCCAGCACCATGAATGCGTCGAGCATGCCCCAGGCCCAGCCGGATTCGCAGCTCCGCCTGGCCTATCAGCAACTCCGGTCGATCGAGTCGCGGATGCTCGGCAGGGGGGGCAACGGGCCGACCTATCATCGCCAGGCCCATACCCACGTCCAGCGGGCAATCCAGGAGCTTGATGACGCCCTGGCGGCCCGCTGACCGTTCCTTCAGAACCTCGGAGGAGTCCGCAGCTCGTTGACGGGGACGGGGTTGGTCCAACCGGGATCTGATCTGATCCTTCTGCGCCGGAAGGTCGGGACGCGAAGGGCTTGGCCATCAAAAGCTGACGACCGGCTCGGGACGTTGATTTGATGCAATCGCTCGATTCGTCGTCGGTACTTCGTGGAATTCCGGAGGTTTCATCTTGAGGAGACCCAACTCGCAAAAGAAGCAACATGCAGGTTGACCCGGCCAAGCCGCCGAGCCGGTCTGCGCTGGTTCGGAGATTGAATTCGCCATGAGCACCCGATTGAACCGACTTCGCCAGGCCATGCTCACCACCGCCGTCGTTGCCCTCTCGCCGGTCATCGCACCGGCCGACCAGGTCCACCGCAAAGCGAACCTGGTCCACCCGAACAACATGGTTCAGCAACGAGCTTTGGTCCAGAAACAAGCGGTGAACCGTGGCATCGGCATATCTCCGGGGACCACACTGCGCTACGGGGGTGGCGTGGGTGTCGGGAGGCATCCCGGCGTCGGGATGGCCCAGCACCGAAACCAGGCGACGGGTCCGATCGTGGCGTCGCTCCACTCGGTCGTCGCCGAGCTCCACCAGGCCGACCACGACTATCAAGGTCACCGCGTGAAGGCGATCACCCATCTCGACCAGGCGATCCGGACCATCCAGGCCGGTTCGTCCGGAATCGGGACCGGCGTTGGAGGGAACAACACCCACCTGGGTGGTCGCGGCGGGAACGTAGGAGGTTTCGGCAGGACCAACAACGGTCCAAGGATGCCCCAAGCCCAGTCCGACATGCACCTCCGCCAGGCCCACCAGCAACTCCTGGCGATCGAGTCGCGGATGAACGGCGGGCCCAACCATCACCAACAAGCCCGCTTCCACGTCGAGCGGGCCGTCCAGGAGTTGAATCTCGCCCTGGCGGCCCGCTGATCGTTTTTCCATGCGGTTCGGCCCGAGGAGGCCGGGTCAGACGACCGCAGGCCCCGGTTCGGCCGAGGTCGCCCGCACCTTCGCCCGGCCCAACGCGAGGTAGAGCGCGGGCATGAGGAAGAGGTTGAGGACGGTCGAGGTGACCAAGCCTCCGAGGATGACGACGGCCATCGGGTGCTCGATCTCCTGGCCGGGCTTGTCGCCGCCGATGGCGAGGGGGACCAAGGCCAACCCGGTGGCCAAGGCGGTCATGAGGATCGGGGCGAGGCGCTCGATCGAGCCTCGGATCACGAGGTTCGGGCCGAACGGTTCTCCTTCTTCTTCCTCCAGGTGGCGATAGTGGCTGACGAGCATGATCCCGTTCCGCGCGGCGATCCCGAGCACGGTCACGAACCCGACCAATGACCCCAACGACAAAACACCGCCGCCGACCACCGCGCCGAAGACGCCGCCGATCAGGGCGAACGGCAGGCTGACGAACACCAGGGCCGTCAGGCGGATTGTCTTGAAGTCGGCGTGGATCACGAGCAAGACGCCCAGGAGTGACAGCGCCGCCAGGGTCAAAAGGCGCTGGCGGGATTGGGCTCGGGCGGCGTATTCGCCCAAGAACTCGGGGTGATATTCGCGGTCGAACGGGACGGCGTTGACCTTGGCCTCGATCGCCCGCGCGACTTGCCCCAAGTCGGCCCCCGGGGAAACGTTGCAGGTGATGTCGATCTTCCTGGATGCGTTCTCTCGGGTGATGATGTTGGGCGCGGGGACGATCGCGACATCGGCCACGTCGCCGAGGGGGACCTCGGCGCCCGATGGTGTGGCGATCGGCAGGTTCCGGATCGCGGTCGGGTCGTCTCGGACCTTGTCGACTCCCCAGATGAACACGTCGAAGATCTTCTGCTGGTCGTACAACTCGCCGACCTTCTGCCCTTTGACCAGGGTGGTCGCGGCCCTCCGGATGTCGCCGGGGGTCAGGCCAAGGCGGCTGGCCGCCTCGGGTCGGAACCGGACGTCGAGTTGCGGGACCAACACCTGCGCCTCGACCTTCAGATTGGCCACCCCTTCGACATCATGAGCGGCGTTATAGACCTCTTGCGCCTTCTCGCGCAACACGGCGATATCAGGCCCATAGAGCCGGACCACGATCGTCGCCCCGGCCCCCGTGAGAACTTCTTTGATCCGCTCCCTGAGGTAGGTCAAGACGTCGCGGACCAGCCCCGGATAGCCTTCGATCGCCTCGTTGACCTTCTTGACCGTGGCGTCGTAGGGGGCCTTCTCATCGATGCTGATCCAAAGTTCGGTGAAGTTCGGCCCGACCACCTCGTCGGCGACCTCGGCCCGGCCGATGTGCGAGCCGAAGTTGTTCACGCCGGGGATGCTTCGAAGCTCCTTGCTCGCCTTCTCGGTGATCCGAGTCATCGCCGCCAGGCTCGTGCCCGGCTTTTCGAGGAAGTGCATCAAGAAGTCGGTCTCCTTGAAGTTCGGCAGGAGTTCTTCCCCCAAGCCAAACACCGCCCAACCGCTCGCCGCGAAGCTCCCCAGCAGCACCACGACGGCCCAGCCCGGTCGGTGGACCAGTTTGGGCAAGACCGCACCATAGATTCCCTGGAGGAACCGGACCAAAGGCGAGGCCCGGTGCCGATCCACCGCGCCCGGCAAGAGCATCAAGGAAAGCGCGGGGGTGACGGTCAAGGCGACCAGGAGGCTGGCGAGGATCGCCAGGATGTAAGCCATCGCCAGGGGTCGGAAGAACGACCCGGTCAAGCCTTCCAGGAACAGGACGGGGATGAACACCAAGATCACGATCAGGGTGGCGAAGACCACCGCGCTCCGGACCTCGATCGATGCCGCCAGGACGACGTCGAAGGGTGACCTGTGCCCCCCTTCGGCCCGATTCTGCCTGAGGCGACGGACGATGTTCTCAACGTCGATGATCGCGTCGTCGACCACCTCGCCCATCGCGATCACCAACCCGGCGAGGACCATCGTGTTGATCGTCGTCCCCATCAGCCGGAGCACGACGCCCGCCGCCACCAGCGAGAGCGGGATCGCCGTCAGGCTGATCAGGGCGGTCCGCCAGTCGTACAAGAAGATAACCAAGATCCCGATCACCAGGCCGCAGCCCAGGAGCATGGCGTGGCCGAGGTTGTCGATCGACCGCTCGATGAAGGTGGCGGGGCGGAAGATCGTCGGGTCGATCTCGACCCCCTTGCCTTTGAGGGCCAAGGCGTCGAGCGCGGCCTCGACCCGACGGGTCACGTCGAGCGAGTTACCTTGCGGCTGCTTCTCGACGATCAGAAGGAGTCCGGGGCCGTCGTTGATCACGGCGTCGCCGATCGGCGGCGGGTTGCCGATCCGGACCTCGGCGATGTCGCCCAGGCGGAGCGGAGCGCCGTTGCGGAAGGCGACCACCGAGTTGCTCAGGTCGCTGGTCGTCTCGATCGCCGACCGGTGCCTGACGGCGATCCGCTGGTTCGGGGTGTCGACGAACCCGCCGCCGGCCACCGCCACGGCGTCGGTGACGGCCGTGCTTACCGCGTTGAGGGTGATCCCGACGGATCGGAGCCGGTCGGGGTCGATCATCACCTGGAACTGACGGTCGCGCTGGCCCCAGATCGCCACGTTGGCCACGCCTGGGATCGCCATCAGCCTGGGCCGGATCGTCCACTTCGCCAGCTCGGACAGGTCCATCTGCGACAGCGTCTTCGACGAAACGCCGATCTTCATGACCCGGCTGAGGCTCGAAAGCGGCGACAGGATCACCGGGGGCCGGACCACCGCCGGCAACCTCGGCGCCTCGGTCGCCAGCCGCTCGTTGACCAGTTGCCGGGCCGTCATGAGGTCGGTCCCTTCCTGGAAGATCATGACCACCGACGACAAACCCAGCACCGACTTCGACCGGAGCGTCTTCAAGTTCGACACGCCGTTGAGTGCGGTCTCGAGCGGGACGCTCACCAAAGCCTCGACCTCCTCAGTCGAAAGCCCGGGCGCCTCGGTCTGGATCTCGACCAGGGGCGGGGCGAACTCGGGGAAAACGTCCATCGGGGCGTTCTGCGCCGCCCGGATTCCCTCAAACATCAAGACGACCGAGGCCGCCAGGACCAGGACCCGAAGCCGAAGCGATGTCGCGACAAGCCAGTTCATGCAGCTTCCTCGATCGACCGAGTTTCCAGTCCCTTTTGTCACGTCTCCATTATGCCGAATGCTAAGCGCCAAAGGAACTGGGTACAACTTTACCTTCACCTTCGGACAGGTTCACCCTAAATGGCAACTATTCCTTTGTTTTCGTTCAGAAATCGTCGACATTCTGAATTCAACGATGTATGTTCTTGAATAGATGGTCTGATCGAGAGTAACGACTCATGACATTTACCCCATCTACCAAGACTACGGGACTGTGTTAGCCCAGAAATTCGCTATCAAACGTGGCGGGGCGAGCACAAATCGCAGAGTCTGAAGAGTTTTGTTGAAACTTAATCTTGACAAAAAGGATATAAATCATGCCTCTACCACCGTTCAGAAACGAGGCGGAGTTTCGATCAAATTGGATTGCTCCATTCTTAAGCAAAATTGGATACGTGCAAATTAATCATATCCACGGAAGCGGAGAGCAAGGAAAAGATTTCTTTTTCGCTGACTACGATAGGTTCGAGTACAGGCGGTTCTACGCTGTGCAGGCGAAGAACGGTAATATTGGGGCCGGGCAGAGGGAGTTGGATGACTTGCTAAATCAGGTCCGGCGATCTTTCACAGTAAAGCTCCGTTTTCATAAAGAGGCACACGAACGACATGTCTCGGCAGTATATATCATGGCGTCGGGAGGTATCTCTAAAGAGGCGCGCGAATACATTTCTGATTGGTGCCAGAGTAACAGTTTTGGCGAAAATGTTTATTACCTTGATGGAGATACTCTGGAGCGGCTCGACAAATTCGCTTTTCAACGATCTGATCTAGATCTTAGGAACAAACTGATTGGACTCTTAAATGAGTGCAATCACAACTTGCAAATGATAGAACAAATTCGGTTTTATCTTAACAAAAAGATAAAATCCATTGTTAAATGCCGCACATTTTCCATTGATATGTTGTTATTATCACCTCCTCCAGATGATATTTTATCAACTAATTTTTTGATTAACACATCGACCGCTTTGCAGACTTTGGACACCTTGAGCACCTGGAAGGGTGATATTGGCGTTTATATTCCGGATACATATTTGCTTATACACACTCAAGCACTTGAGTCAGCTCTACAATTGACGACAATTTTAACAAGCTTAGCCTTTCAAGCCATTCAAAAACTCGACTTAAAGTACAGCATTAGCGTCGAAATCGTCGAATCTGTGGTTCCAATGATTTAATAATGCAAAGCCGATAATCCTCTCTGACCGTCCCATCATGCCGAACCGGATGTCATTGAAAACGAGCATGACCTCGCTCTACCACGGGACGACGCCGGCCTCGTTGAAGAACCCGCCGGTCGGCCCGTCGTCGGCGAGGGTGGCCATGCGGACGGCGGCGGTCGCCCCCTGGGCGACCGTCTGCGTCCCTTGGTGCCCGTTCATGTCGGTGGCGGTGTAGCCGGGGTCGACCGCGTTGACCTTGATCGAGGAGTCCTTCAGTTCGGCGGCGAACACGACGGTCATCATGTTCAAGGCGGCCTTCGACGAGTTGTAGGCCAGGGGCTTGATCGCGGCGAACTCCCAGTCCGGGTCGCTGTTCTGGGCGAGCGAACCCAGGCCACTGGAGACGTTGACGATCCGAGGCGCGGCCGACTTCTTCAAGAGGGGAAGCATCGCCGCCGTGACGTTGAAGACGCCGAAGACGTTCGTCTCGTAGGTCTGGCGAAGCACGTCGAGACCGATCTGGCTCGGCGGCACCCGGTCGAGGGCGATCCCCGCGTTGTTGACCAACACGTCTAGCCGACCGAACCACTCCTCCACCTGTCGCACGGCGGCTTCCGCCGTGGTCGGGTCGGTCACGTCGAGCACCACGGCTCGGGCGTCCAGCCCGTCGGCGACGAGCTTATCGGCGGCCTCGCGGCCTCTCGCATCGTCCCTCGCGGCAATGACGACGGTCATCCCGTGGTCCCTGGCCAGTTGCCGGGCGACCTCGAAGCCGATCCCCTTGTTCGCCCCGGTCACGAGGGCGACTTTTCGGTCTGCTTGATCCGACATCGGCCGTCTCCTCCGCTGAATTTCGATAGAAGTCGATCCTTCGAAAAGAGTTGGTCGCGCGTCTCATCGTTGGGCGACCGAGGCGGGGGGGTCAAGCGTGGACCTCGGCGTTCAAGGCTTTTTCCCACTTGACCGACTTTACCCCCGGCTCGATGTTGAGCCGGCTCATGACCTCGGAGACCAGGCGGTCTCTGAGTCCGGTCGCGACGACTTCGGCGACCACGACCGACCCTCCGCCTTCGGCCTCGTCCTGGCTCGACACGCTCCGGACGGTCATCTCGGGGCTGCTGTTGACGTGGCGGAGGACGATGCTTCGGACGACCGCCTCATCCCGCTCGTCGCAGACGACCCGGAGCCGGTAGAGGGTTTCCACGATGTCGTTCTTCCGGAGGTTGTCGATCCGACGACCGACGGGCCGGAGGCCGAGGTTGACGAGGAGGACGAACGCCGTGCCGGTCGCGGCGTGGACCGGGAAGCCCGACCCGCACAAGACCCTACCGCCGCCGAGCACCAGAGCGTCGCCGCCGTGTTCAGCCCTTTGACCGTGAACCCTTCGCGGAGGATCACCCCGCCGCCCAAAAAGTCGATCCCGCTCACGACGTAGGAGGCGATCCGGGTCGGACTGTTGACGTCGCCGACCAGTTGCGAGAGCGACACGAACAGCGCCGCGCCGACGCTGACCAGGGCGTTGGTCCGCAAACCGGCGGGGTGCTGGTTATACTGCCGCTCCAGGCCAATAGCGATTCCCGCCAGGAGGGCCGAGCCGGTCCCCTGGACGAACCCGGAATAACTCGTTCTGGTCTCTTCAACCTCAACGCCCAACAATCAATCTCGGCGGACCAGCCCACCGGATGAGACGCCGGAGATACCAGAAACAACCGCGAGTCGAGGGAATGTTGATCCATCGCGGGGCGCAGTGAAAAAGGGCCACGCCGGTGCGCGACCCCTCCTGAAATGGCCCCAGCGTCGATAGTTCAAGCTCAGTCTTTGTCCTTCTTTTCCTGCTCGGGGGTTTTCTTTTCCTGCTCGTCGTCATCTTCGTCATCTTCCTCGTCGTCATCCATATCCTTCTCCTTGGTCTTCACTTCATCCTTCTCGTCTTTGTCCTTCTTCTTGGCTTTGGTTTCGCCCTTCTTGTCGTCCTCGTCGTCTTCCATGTCCTTCTTCTTGGCTTTAACTTCGCCCTTCTCGTCTTTGTCCTTCTTGTCGGCCTTCACTTCATCCTTCTCGTCTTTGTCCTTCTTCTTGGCTTTGGCTTCGCCCTTCGCGTCGTCCTCTTCGGCTATGGCTTCGAGGATCTTGCCGTTGGGAGACATGACGACTTCGACGGGGTCCTTCTTGCCGACCTTGATCGAGAGTTCGTAGACGACCATGTCGTCCTCGTCGCTCACCTCTTCGACCTTGAGGATCTTGCCTTTGGGGAACTTCTTGGCGGCGGCTCGGGTGACGGCCTTGGGCAGGTCTTCGACCTCGATCTCTTTCTCGATCGCCTCGATCTCGCCGTCCTCGTTGATCCCCAGGTCGATCGACTTGCCGTCCTGGTTGAGCAGGACCTCGAAGATCGTCTCGCCGTCCTCGGTTTCCTTCGCGGCGCCGATGACGATGGCCTTGGGGAACGCCTTCTTGGCGGCTTTCAAAACCTTCTTGGGCAACTGAGAGACCTTGATCTTCTCTTCGTCGAAGGCCGAAGCCGTACCCACCAGCACGGTCGATCCAGCCACCAAGGCGAGGGCGAGCGTCGAAGTCAACCATTTATCCAGGCGCATCATTTTTCTCCTGAGTCCGAGCCAAACCGTCGTCACCGAGCCGTCTGGCGCGGTCGAAAGAGGAACGACGGGGCCCAACCTAACAAACACCAATGAGGATTGGGTGAGTCGAAGATAAGAAATTCCTCACCTTCGAGTTTCCTCATCGTTTTCGAGCCCACGCGACCGACTTTTAGTTTACTTACCCCCGGCGAACTCGGTCCCGAAAAGTTCCGCGGCGCCGTCGGTGACGACGTTCGTCCCCACCTTCGGCCCCATCGCCAGGACGGCCATCGCCCCTTCGACCCGGTTGACCACGACCCTCCGACGGGCGAAGGCATGCTTGCCCATCGCCTCGTAGACCCAGGCGCCGCCGTTGATGTCACGAAGGACCGATGCGCTCGGGACGACCAGCGACTCGGATTCCCCCTTCATCGGCAAGGCGATCCCCACCTTCTGCCCGGGTCGGAATTGGCGGTCGGCGTTGGCGACTTCATAGTAGAGGTCGATCGTCGACGTCAAGGCGTTGGCCGTCGGGCTGGACCGGACCGGCTTGGCCGAGATCGTCGGCGAGCCTGGGGCGTCGGCCAGGCCCCCCACGGCGGCGGGGCGGTCGGTGGCGATCGTCCGCTCCTCGCCGACGAAGACGGGAACCTTGATGTAGATCGGGTCGAGCGCGGCGACCTCGAACAAGATGCTCCCGGCCGTGACCTGCTGACCGGGCTGGACCATCAACTGGATCAAGACACCGTCGGCAGGGCTCTTGATCGCCAGGGGGGCGAGCTTCCCGGCATCGGCCTCGTTGGCAGTGTCTCCCATCGCCTTGCTGAAGATCGACCAGGTGTCGTTGGCGGCGTCGAGCGTGGCCTTGGCCTGGTCGTAAGAGTTCTTCGCGTCGACCAAGGTCGAGGCGGGGACGTCCCGATTCCTCGTCAACTGCTCGGTCCGTTCCAAGACGGTCTTGGCGTTGTCGAACCGGCTCTGGGCCGTCTTCTTCTGCCCCTCGGCGGCGGCCTTGGCCGTGCCGAAGTTCACCCTCTCGATCGGGTTGAGCACCGCCCGGTCCGCAGACAGGATCGGCAGGAGGGTGAAGATCGTCTTCCCCTTCTCGACCGTCATGCCTGGCTCGGGGGCGCCCCCGCCTTCGGGGAGGACCAATGTCCCGGTCTGAGGGGCCTGGTAGATCGACGCCCGGCCAGGGGGGACCACGATATCGCCGCCGATGGTCATCGACCGGGGGGTCGGCTTGCGGACCACCTGCGCGGTGGCGATTCCCAGGCGGGTTTCCGCTTCGGGCTTGAGCGTGACCACGACGAGGTCCGGTTCGGTCGGGAGTTTGCTCACGGCCACTTTCGCGGGGGCTTCGGGCTTGGTCGCGGCCGAGCCGGCCGGCTTGGAAGAGCAACCTGGGAAGCCCAGCAGGCCCAACCCCAACGTCGAAGCGGCGGCAATACCGATGGCGACTGGCCTCATAACTCAACCCACCCTGTCGGTTTTTACCATCTTACGCTCAAGGTCCAAGTTTCCGACTTGGGCCACCGATTTCCAACACTACTCGAAAAAGGTCGATGGCGTCAGGGGAAGGCCGTGGATAAGGTCTTTCTTATGATCAGTCTTTGTTCGATAAGGGCGAAGCGGCTCGACCTGGTCCTCCAACCAACGCAGGATGCGTTAAACCCATGCAAGCTACCACCTTCACGGTGATCCTGTCGCTAGGGGCGATGCTGGGCGGGACCAGCGCCCTCGTCGCCGACGACCTTTTTCCGTCAACCTACCGCTCGGGTGCCACTCCACCCTCCACCATCGCCCCCGCCGACGAATCAAAAGTGGCACCGATCCCGCCAGCCTCGACGACGATCCCGCCCAAAGCTTCGACGCTCGGTCGTCCTCGGCTCGCCTGGCCCAAGCCCAAGATGCCGAGAGCATCGCAGGCTCCGGTGCTCACCCCGGTCTTGCCCCCGACCATCGGCCAGACGGTCGCCTCCAAGCTTTCCGTCGTCGCCAACCCGCCCGAATATGTGCCCGACTCGGCCAAAAGCGTGATCGGTCGGCTCCGCAAGCCGAGCGGCCCCGAGGTCCCGCCCGGCTTGCCCCGAGGGGCCGAGCCGCTGGCCATGATCCCGCCCGAGCCGATCGGACCGGCCCCCACCTCGAAGCCGAGGCCAACGCTCGCTTCCAACCCGATCTCTCCGGCCCGATCCAAGGCTGATGGCGACCGCACCGCCTCGATCCCCCCGATGATCGCTCGTCCGACTTCGCCCAACTCCGACGCTCCGGTCCGACGGGTCCAGGCGACCCCGGGCGACCTCGATTCGTCGGCTTCCGCCATCTCGGCGGGGTCACCCGCCTCGGGCTCGACTCCTTCGGCTTTGCTGGCCGAATCCGCTTCGAGCGGGCGGTCGTTGTCGCTCCAGCAAGCCTTGACCGGCGCGATCACGAGCAACCCCGACCTCGTCACGCTCCGGACCGGCGCCGGGGCCACCGCCTCGGCCGAAGCGGTTGAGGTGGCGCGCCATTTCCCCACGACGCTCAACCCGACGGTCTTCATCGACTATCGGCCGATCACCTTGATCCCCTTCGGAACCTTCGCCAACGGCCCAGGGGCGACCACCGGGACCAAGACCGGGACCGGGGCCACCACCGGCGGCACCACGACGGCGACGGCCCACCACCCCTTCTACAGCTTTGGTCAGGGCTACCTGGTTGTCGCCTATCGGCAACCCCTGGAGTTTGGCCACCAGACCACCCACCGCTACGGGATCGCCAAGGCGGCTTATACCCAGCTCCAGTGGCAGATCGTCCAGGCCGAGCTGAATACCCTGGTCCAGACCTACCGGTTTTTCCAAACGGCGGCCTATCGCCGCGAAAAAGCGAAGGTGGCCGACAAGCTGGCGGTGTTCAACGAAAACCTCCGAGACACCCTCGACCGCCGCCTCCGGGCCAATCAGGCCCAGCCCGCCGACGTCGCGCTGGCCAAGGTCGAAGCTAAGGCCACCCGGCAGCAGGCCAGGGCGGCCCAGCAGGATTATCTGACCGCCTTGACCGACCTCCGGAACCAGATCGGCGTCCCCGACTCCGCCGCCGAGACCGAACCCCTCGGCGAGTTCACCCTGCCGGGCAACATCCCGCCGCTCGACGAGCAGGGGATGGTCGACGCCGCGCTCCGCAGCCGCCCCGACCTGAAAGCCGCCCAGGCCAACATCGACGGGACCGCCGCCGCCGTCCGACTGGCCAAGGGCGACCGGATTCCCCCGGTGATCTTCGGACCGCAGTACGTCCAGGACGAGGCGGGCCTCCAGTACATCGGGTTCAACCTGATCCCGACCTTGCCGATCCTCAACAACGGCAAGCCCCTGGTCCGCCAGCGAGAAGCCGACCAGCGCCGCGCCGTGGTCGCCTTCCAGCAGGCCCAGCAGCGGATCATGGCCCAGGTCCGGGCGGCCGTCGCCAAGTGGAACGGCGCGACCGGACTGGTCACCGACTCGTCCGGCCTGACCGAAGAACTCTCACGAGAAGCCGACAGCCTGGAACGCCTCTTCGAAGCCGGCCAGACCGACCTGGGCCGAGTCACCCAGGCCCGACAGCGGGTGATCCAGCTCGAAAACGCCCAGCTCGACGCGGTCTTCACCGCCACCCAGGCCCAGGCCGACCTGATGGCCGCGCTCGGGATTCCCTCCCTGATCCAAAACCTCCTCCAGGCCGCCGAAGCCGACGCCGGGGTCGCCCCCGGCTCGCCGACCGGCCCCTCGGCCCCGGCCTCCGCCCCGGCCGGTTCGCCGCCCATGCCCCCCACGCCGTCCCCCTTCGCTCCCCCGGCTCGTTGAGATCGAACCAGTCGTCCTCCCGAGGTGTCGACGGTTTTTAGAACCAAAGAGCATCCTCTGATGGGTCCGAAAACCTTTACCCTTTATCGGCCGATCGGGGAGAAGCAACATGCCCTGATCGAAGCGTCAGGGTTCACCGCATCTTCGCCTCGGCTGTTCTGGCAACCAATCCTTAATCCGGTCCTCACCCGGAAATACGCAACGTGAATCGCTCGGAACTGGAACACCAAAGACGAAGCCTCCGGGTTTCGTCGGCTATGTCACTCGGTTCAAGGTCCGGGCCGACTATCTGGCCCGGTTCGAGGTGCAAACTGTCGGCAGCCGCGACCACCAAGAGTATTGGATTCCCGCCGACCGACTGGCCGAGTTCAATGGCCAGATCGTCGGGCCGATCGAGGTCATCGCCGAAATTCGCCCTTGATCGAGCGTGACCTCCAGTGGACCATTAAGGGCAGCAGCGACCCAACCCAGGAATTTCCCAGGTTTTCGAGAGCCAGACTTTACGGCGGAGGTCCGTGTTGTGACCCGCGACATCCCCGAGCGAGAGGGCTTGACTGTCGAGTTCAAAAGCGACCGCTCCCGACTCGGCGACCGCGAGATCGTCGCCACGGTCGTGTGCCTTGCGAACACTGACGGCGGAGACTTTTATCTTGGTGTCGAGGACGACGGAACCGTCACCGGCCTCCACTCAGACCACCGGAATCTCACCGGCTTGACAGCCCTGATCGCCAACCTGACCCGACCTTCCTTGACGGCCCGGGTCGAGGCGATCGACATCGAGGGACATCGAATCGCGAAGATCGCCGTCCCCAAATCCCGGCAACTCGTGGCGACTTCCGATGGCCTTCTCCAGCGACGGCGACTCAAGGCAGATGGGCAGCCTGAGTGCGTCCCTTTCTACCCCCACGAATATAACCGTCGGCTTTCGGACCTGGGACAACTCGACCAGTCGGCCCTGCCCGTCCCGGAATCCTCAATCGACGACTTCGACCCGCTGGAACGAGAGCGTCTCCGGCAGTTTGTCGAACGCTACCGGGGAGATCGGACCCTACTTGGACTTGACGACACCGAGTTGGACGGCGCCTTGGGCCTGGTCCATCGAGACGGGGGAGGCCTCATCCCGACCGTGGCGGGCCTGCTGATTCTCGGTCGAGAGGACGCACTCCGCGACTTGATCCCCACCCATGAAGTCGCCTTCCAGGTCATGAATGGAACGGATGTCTTGCTCAACGACATCGGGCGGGCACCGCTCCTGAAGACCGCCCAAAGGGTCCAGGAGCAATTCCTTTCCCGTCGCGTCGAGAGGGAGATCCAGGTCGGCTTGTTTCGTGTTCCTGTGCCCAATTATGACGAGCGAGCATTCCGCGAAGCCCTGGTTAATGCCTTGATTCATCGGGACTACGCCCGCCTGGGCGCCATCCACGTCCGATGGCAGCCCGAGGATATCGTGGTGAGCAGCCCCGGCGGCTTCGTCGAAGGGGTTGGGCTGGATAACTTGCTTTCCACCGAGCCTCGCCCTAGGAATCCGCGCCTCGCCGACGCCATCAAGCGGATCGGGTTGGCCGAGCGAACCGGTCGAGGGATCGACTTGATCTATCAAGGCTTGCTTCGCTACGGCCGTCCCGCCCCGGACTTCCGCCGAAGCGACAGGAATTCCGTGATCGTGACTCTACCGGGCGGCGAGGCCGACCTCGGCGTCTTGCGGGTCGTGATCGACCAGGAAAACCGCCTCGGGCATCCCCTCCCAGTCGACTCGATGATCGCCCTTTGTTCGCTCCGCGGCGAGCGGCAAGTGGATGCATCTCGACTCGCTCAAGCCATCCAACGGGACGAGACCTCCGCCCGTCGCGTTTTGGAGCGGCTCGTTCAAGCCGAGATGCTCCAAGTTCATGGCCAAGGTCCACGCCGTTTCTATACCCTCAGCGGCCCGGTGATCAAAGCCTTGGGATTCTCACCCTCCGACAACCGACCGACAGCCTCCGTGCTCCATGAGCGGGCGGACCAAATCCTCCACTATGTCGCCGAACACGGGCGAGTCACCCGGAAAGATGTCGCCGTGTTGCTTCGCGTGAGCGACGACCAGGCGAGTCGGCTATTGGGTAAACTCTATAAAGAGAAACGTTTAAGGCGTTACGGTTTAGGCCGGGATGTTTGGTATGGGAGCACCTGAGAAGCCGTAATCGCGCTCGCGTGATTCGCAATCGCGCTCGCGTGATTATCCCGACATCCCGCGCGATAAGTTGACAAACTACCAGGGAAACGTCGGTGGCTGTTTCAACCGATCTCCAGTCCCTGATCAAATTGAGCGGCCAATCAACTCAGGATTGGCGACGGGACAAAACCACGGAGCTATCATGTGCAGCGTGCGATTGGGGACGACTCTCCGGAAATCGTCGGCACTCGGATTGCTCGCTCTCCGGATGTCGTGCTCGTCGCTGACACTTCTTGGATTGACCGTCGTATTTAGTAAGGAAGAACTCGATGCGCATCCGTAGCCTCGCTTACGCCTCCTTGACTTCGGGCGCCGTCGTCGCCCTAGCGTCGATCGGGGCCTTGGCCCAAGGGCCTGCCATGTCGATGGACGCCCCCGGCAAGGCCATCGCCGTCTTGATCCCGACCAAAGGGAGTCCGGTCACCGGCACCGTCACTTTCACCAAGATCGAGAAGGGGACCCGCGTCCAGGCCGAGCTTTCGGGCGTCCCCGAAGGCAAGCATGGCTTCCACGTCCACGAATATGGCGATGCCAGCTCGCCCGACGGCAAGGCGGCGGGGAGCCACTTCGACCCCAAGATGGCCAAGAAGCACGGCGACCCATCGAAGAAGGAAGCCCGCCACCTCGGCGACCTCGGCAACATCGAGGCGAGCGCCGATGGCAAGGCCACTTATGACACCACCTACCCCGACCTCCCGATCGACGTGATCGTCGGCCATGGGCTGGTCGTCCACGAGAAGGCCGACGACTTCGGCCAGCCCGTCGGCAATGCGGGCGGTCGCCTCGCCGTCGGCGTCATCGGCGTTGCCAAGGCGAATTGATTTGAGCCACGAATGAAACACGGATTAGAATAAACCAATTTTTCTGATCCGTGATTCATTCGTGGCCAAAATCTTGCCCCAATTGACATCGCCTCGCTCACCGCCTTAAAATCGGCTCGACGTGCCTCGAAAATCGGCAGTTTGGGTACGAACGCGGGAGTGGACCTCGGGTGGCCAACAAGCCTTGGGGTGGTCGTTTCGGCGAGAAAACCGACCGCCGCGTCGAAGAGTTCAGCGAGTCGATCTCGTTTGACCGTCGCCTATTCGAGCACGACATCCGGGGGTCGATCGCCCATGCCGAGATGCTCGCGTCGGTCGGTCTGATCTCGGTCGGCGAGTGCCAGCAAATCACGCAAGGTCTGACCGAAATCCGGGCCGAGATCGAATCAGGCCACTTCGAGTTCACGCTAGCGCGCGAAGACATCCACATGCACGTCGAGGCGGCCTTGATCGACCGCCTCGGCGACGTGGGCCGGAAGCTCCATACCGCCCGGAGTCGGAACGATCAGGTCGCCACCGACGTCAAGCTCTGGACCCGCGACGCCCTCGACCGGATCGAAGCCCGAATCATCACCCTTCAAACGGCTTATGTCAACGCGGCCGAACGCCACCGCGACCTGATCTTGCCCGGCTACACCCACCTCCAGCGTGCCCAGCCGGTCCTCGCGGCGCACTACTTCCTGGCGTTCGTCGAGAAGCTCGCCCGCGACCGCGACCGCCTCCTCGACTGCCGGAAGCGCCTGAACATCCTCCCCTTGGGAGCCGCCGCGCTCGCGGGCACGAGTTTGCCGATCGACCGCGACCACGTTGCCCGCGCCTTGGGCTTCGACGGCGTGACCGCCAACAGCCTCGACACCTCCAGCGACCGCGACTTCGCCCTCGAATCGGTTTTCGTCCTCACCCTGATCGCCGAGCACCTGTCCGGCTGGGCCGAGGAGTGGATCATCTGGTCGACCCAGGAATTTTCCTTCCTGAGCCTCCCCGACGCCCTCTGCACCGGCTCCAGCATCATGCCCCAGAAGAAGAACCCCGACGTCTTAGAGCTGATCCGGGGCCGGACCGCCCGCGTCGTCGGCTCGCTCACGACGCTCTTGATGCTCATCAAGGGTTTACCCCTCGCCTACAACCGAGACTTGCAAGAAGACAAAGAACCCCTCTTCGACGCCTTCGACACGGTCGACGCCTGCCTCGAACTCGCCGCCATCGTCGTCGACGGTGCCACCCTCCGCGCCGACCGGATCGCCTCCCGGATCGACGAAGGCTTCCTCGACGCCACCACCTTGATGGAATACCTGATCCGCCAAGGAATCCCCCAGCGCACCGGCCACGAGATCGTCGGCCACCTCGTCGGCCTCGCCGAAGCCCAAAGCTGCCGCCTCGCCGACTTGTCGGACGAAGATTTCGCCGCCGCGAACCCCAAGCTGACGACCGAGGTCAAGAAGACGCTGGGGGTCGCCAACGCTGTGCAGGCTTTCCGGTCGTATGGGTCAACGGCCCCTAGCGAGGTGGATAAGCAGTTGGCCTGTTGGAAGGATGTCCTGACCAAACAGTCTTTGTCTAGGAGCGAATCATGACTTTCACCATCACGCTCGAACGCGATGAAGACGGCTATTGGATCGTCGCTTGCCCGGTTGTTCCCGGGTGTGTCACTCAGGGTGACACCAAAGATGAGGCGGTCGAGAACATCAAAGAAGCGATCCGACTTTGCCTTGAAGCTAGGGCGGCGAATGGAATGCCATTGACCGTCGAAGCTCAGCAAGTCGAGATTCCGGTCTGATGATCAACGACCGGATGGTGCATTACTTCACCGAATGAACCCGCACCCACCAAGCGAGGTAATCAAATGATCGCGGCTGCTGGCACAGCAGAAGAAGGACTGGCTATACTCCTCTTCATAATTGTAGGGAGTCTCATCATATGGATCATCGCCGCAGCGCGAGGACCGGCTCAGTATGATATTCGTTATAAAGGTGGTGCCCCATATTGCCCGAGGTGCAACAGGCAGGTTAGTTTGCGTCGCGAATACTGTCGGTGTTGTGGGTATGCTTTTGTAACATATCGCTCACAATCGAATCACGCTCCTCAGCCAAACCAAAATACCGATCCTCTTCCTGATCAACAACTTGTTGATCTCTCGGAAATCGCAGGACGTTTCTTCCAGGGCATTTTGACAAAACTGTCAAAATTAGGAATAAACATTCTCCGCATTCTCAAATTTATTCTGAGCTTACAATGGGTTTCCACATTGCCTGAATGGGCTCAACCAATAGTGTGGGGGCTGATCGTTCCTATACCCCCTGTCATAATATTTCTTGTATTCAGAGCAATCGTTCTGTGTCATTGAATAATTGACATACTATCCAACCACCTCGGTAGACCCCGACCAAACGTCGATGCCAAAACTCGCTCTAACCAGGATTGATCCATGCTTTTCACCGTCACCATCGATCGCGATGAAGATGGAGTTTGGGTCATCGACTGCCCAGCCATCCCCGGTTGCGTTAGCCAGGGCAGGACAAAAGCCGAGGCACTCCTCAACATCAAAGATGCCATCCAAGGCTGCCTCGAAGTCCGGGCAGAGCTTGGGATTCCGTTCACCATCGAAACTTGTCAGGTTGAAATTCCGTTCTTGACCTGATCTTTCATCCAACACCTTCCATTGATCGAGCGATACCGACTCATGGACCACTTCCACTACCGCGACCGCCAACTGTTTTGCGAAGACCTGGCCATCGGCGATTTGGCCGATCGGTTCGGGACTCCGCTTTATGTTTACAGCCAGAACGCGATCCTGGGGCAGCTCAAAGCCTTGCAGGAGGCGTTCGCGGAGCTTGAGCCTTTGGTTTGCTACTCGGTCAAGGCGAACTCGAACCTCTCGATCTTGCGGGTGATGGCCGAGCATGGGAGCGGGTTCGACGTGGTTTCGGGGGGGGAGCTTTTCCGGGTGGGGGTGGCGGGGGGGGACCTGGGGCGGACGGTGTTCGCCGGGGTGGGGAAGACGGATGAGGAGATCGCCGCCGGTCTTGATGCGGGCGTTTTGATGTTCAACGTCGAGAGCGAGGCCGAGCTTGACGCTATCGCCCGGGTGGCGGACTCAAAGGGCGTTCAGGCCCCGGTGGCTTTCCGGGTGAACCCGGATGTCGACCCCAAGACCCACCGTTATATCTCGACCGGGAACAAGGAGTCGAAGTTCGGGATGGACATCGAGCGGTCGCTCAACCTGGCCGAGCGGGTCAAGGACCTCAAGTCGATCAGCATGATCGGCGTCCATATGCATATTGGCTCTCAGATCACGACCACCGAGCCTTACGCTGGCGCGGCGGGCAAGGCGGTGGAGATCATCAGCAAGATGCGCGCGATGGGCCACCCGATCGCCTGGTTCAACATGGGGGGCGGGTTCGGGATCGGTTATCGGGGGGGTGAGGCCAAGCCGGTGGCCGAATTCGCCCGCGCCGTGGTCCCCTCGATCAAGGCGACGGGGTGCCGGTTGGCGATGGAACCGGGGCGGGTGATCGCGGGAAACTCCGGCATCCTGGTCAGTCGTGTGTTATATACCAAGCAGTCTGGCGAGAAGCGGTTCCTCATCCAGGACGCCGCGATGAACGACCTGATCCGCCCTGCGCTCTACGAGTCGTTCCACCGGATCTGGCCGGTCGACGTCCCCCTCGGGTTCCCTTGTCCCCCCTCGGACTACGAAGGGGCGATCGAAGGGGCCTTGCCCTGGGACGTGGTCGGCCCGGTTTGCGAGAGCGGCGACTTCCTGGCCAAAGACCGGGCCTTGCCCACGCTCGAACGCGGGGCGTTGCTCGCCACCTTCTCGGCCGGGGCGTATGGGATGGTCATGTCCTCCAACTACAATACCCGCCCCCGGGCCGCCGAGATCCTGGTGGATGGCTCCGAGGTGATCGTGGCCCGTCGCCGGGAAACCCTCGACGACCTGATCGCCCAAGAGCGAGATGCCCTCGATCGCGAAGGGTTCGCGGGAGCGGGAGCCGGGTCGAAAGTCGCCGAGACGATGGTTTGATGTCCGCCCTTCTTCAATCGATTGGCCTTCGAGCCAGGTGGTCGCCGCCATGTTGAGCCGATCTCGCTCCCCTCGCAAACTCGGTTTCACGGCCGTCGCCGCCGCCACCCTGGCCGCGTCGTCGCCGTTCGTCGTGTCCGACGGGTGGGGCCTGGTCGGCTCGGGCGTGGCCCGAGGCCAGCAGACGCAGGCCCCGCCTCCCCCTTCGTTCAGCCGGAACCCGACGACCCCGCTCGAAACCTGGGAAGTCGCCGACTACCTGATCCGAATCGGCCAGCCCGAGCAGGCCGCGCCGTTCGTCAAGCGGTTTCTGGACTCGAACCCCGACGACGCGACCTTGCTCCGGATTCGCGACGATTCCGGTCCCGGAACGATCCTGAGGCTCGCCGACAACCCGGCCACGGCGCCCTATTCAGCCCCGATCATCGACAAGGTCGGCAAGGCCGCGATCCGGGCCGCGACCGACCCCGCCCGGCTCGAACGCTTCGTCGCCGCCCTCCGATCCTCCCGTGAGGAGCAAGCCTACGCGGTCGACCGGCTCAAGGAGGCCGGGCCGTACGCCGTCGCTCCGATCCTCCGCGAGTTGTCTCGCCCCGGGCTTCCCAACGAAGATCGGACCCCCTACGCCGAGAACATGGGCCGGCTCGACCGGGGGGCCGTCCCCCCTTTGATCGCCGCGCTCGAGAGCACCGACGTCCGGCTCGTCGGCGACGCCGCTCGGGCCTTGGGGCGGATCGGCGACCCTCGCGCCGTCCCCGCGTTGACCTACCTCGCCGCCCGGCGGAACCCCGAGTCGGTGGCGCGTACCCAAGCCATCGCCGCGATTCAAGAAATCACCGACATCCCGTTCGGCTCGCAGCCGAAGACCCCGCCAAAGGTCCTCGCCGACGAGGCCCGCCGCTACCACCTCCATGAGGTCCGGTTCCCGGGCAACCAGGTGGTGGTCTGGGTCTGGGACGAAGCCGCCAGCACCCCCGCCCCTCGGATCTTTTCGAGCCGAGACGCCGAAAGCTACCTCGGCCTGCAGGCGGCCCGCCAGGCCCTCGCCCTCGACCCCGGCGACATCACTGCGCAGGCTAACTTGCTGGCACTGGCCTTGGATCATGACCCGGTCGGGTCGTCGCCCTCCGCTCTCGCCGCCGGTCCCGTCGTGTTGTCGCAGGTCCTCCGGACGGCGATCGCCGACGGACGATCCGACCTCGCCGCCTCGGCCGCGACGCTCCTGGGCCGGGTGGTCGACCGCGACGACCTGGCGACCGGAGGCCGCCCCGACCCCCTGGTCGAATCCTTGTCCGCCCCCGATCGCCGGGTCCAGTTTGCCGCCGCCGAGGCCCTGGTCCGGCTCGACCCGAGGCGGTCGTTCTCGGGTTCGAGCCGGGTCGTCCCGGTCCTGACCCGGTTCCTGGCCACCCAAGGGGTACCTCGCGCCCTGGTCGTCGACGGCAACCCGCTCCGAGGCGGACAATCCGCCGGCTTCTTGCGGACGATCGGCTACGACGCGCAGGTCGCTTCGACCGGCGCCGAGGGGTTCGCCCTGGCGAGCGGTTCCGCCGACGTCGAGCTGATCCTGACCGAGGCGAATTTCGTCAACGACCCCTGGACCTTGACCGACCTCCTCGGAAACCTCAAGGCGGATGGCCGGACCTCGGGAATCCCGGTGGTGATCGTCGGCCCGCTGGCGACCCGGAATCAGATCGCCGCGTCGCTCGAAAGCTTCCCGGGGGCGAGGTTCGCCGTCACCCCGACCGAGACGGCCCTGTTCGGCGGCCAGCTCAACCGAATTGTGACCTCGCTCGGCGTCCGGCCATTCACCGCCGACGAGCGAACCAACTATGCCAAGCGGTCGAGCGCCTTGCTCGCCACGATCGCCCGAAGCCCCGGGAGCCCGTTCGAGGCCGACCTCGCCGCCGCGACCCCCGCGCTCGGAGCCGCCATCAACAGCCCGATCGCGCCGATCGAAGCGGCGATGATCCTCGGCGACATCCCCGGCCAGGCCGCCCAGCGAACCCTCGCCGACGCCGTGCTCGACACCTCCAGGCCCGCGCCCAGCCGCCTCGCTTCGGCAGACAACCTCGCCCGGAGCATCCGGAGGTTCGGCCGGGTCGTCGCCCCCGAACAGGAGCGCCGCCTCTTGGACGAACTCAACTCCGAGGCCGACCCGGCCATCCGCAACGCCCTAGCCACCATCATCGGGGCGCTCCGCCCCACGCCCGACGCTTCCGGCTCCCGCTTGCAAACCTATCGCTAAAGCAAGCTAGCCTCGGATGAAACACGGATGAAAAGCGAATTGGTTTTCTCTGATCCGTGTTTCATCCGTGGCCAGCTTTGAATTGGTTCTGTCCTCCCGCCGGAGCCGGACAAGGATTGACCGCATGCCCATCCTTCCCGCGGATTACCCCTCCCATCGGTTCGGCGACGACTCCTTGCCCGGGGTCATCGGCACGAGCGGGGCGATCCGGGAAGTGGCCCGGACCACCCGCCAGGTCGCCCCGGCCCGCGCCTGCGTCTTGATCGTCGGCGAGACCGGCGCGGGCAAGGAACTGATCGCCCGAGCCCTCCACGACCTCAGCCCCCGCCAGTCCGGCCCCTACATCCGGGTCAACTGCGGGGCCTTGTCCGAAAGCTTGCTCGAAAGCGAGCTATTCGGCCACGTCAAGGGGTCGTTCACCGGCGCGGTGGACAACCGGACCGGTCGGTTCGAGGCCGCGCACACCGGCTCGATCTTCTTGGACGAGATCAACAGCACCTCGCCCAAGCTCCAGGTCAAGCTTTTGCGAGTGTTGCAGGAAGGGGAGTTCGAGCGCGTCGGCGACGTCCGGACCAACAAGGTCGACACCCGGATCATCGCCGCGACCAACCGCGACCTCCTCGACGAGATCGACTCGGGCCGGTTCCGCGAAGACCTGTATTATCGGCTCAACGTCGTCCCGATCTACCTGCCCCCGCTCCGCGAACGCCGCGAGGATATCCCGATCCTCGTCGAGTTCTTCCTCAAGCGTTACTCCGAGCAGAACCGTCGAGAAGTCCGCCGGGTCCACCCCGAGGCGATGCGGCTGCTCCGCGACCACGACTGGCCGGGCAACATCCGCGAGCTGCAAAACTACGTCGAGCGTGCCGTGGTCCTCGGCGAAGGCCCCGAACTCCTCGCCGACCACTTGCCCCCCCAGCTTCGAGGCGAAGCACCCCCTCGCCCGATCCGGAGCCGAGGGGGCGACCTGAACGCCTTGACCACCGAACTCGTCCGCCAAGGGGTCCGGGCCGCCGGACCCCAGGCCAACGACCTCCATGATCGAGTCGTCGGCCTGGTCGAGCGCGAGTTGATCCAGCAAGTCCTCGTCGCCTGCGAGCGAATCCAGATCAAGGCCGCCGCCCGACTCGGGATCAACCGCAACACCCTGCACAAGAAGCTCGCCGACTACCGGATCGAAGAAAGCCCCGGCCCCGGGCAACCCGCCCACGCACCGGACGACGAATAATTCTTGGCCACGAATGGAACACGGATGGGATGAAAGAAAAAAGTCTTATCCGTGTTCATCCAAGGCCGAATTTGCTCCAACTTGGAGTTGAGATGATCCCACTGGGGGCCGAAGCCGCCGACTCGGTTTTGGGCTGGGGCGACGGCTTGCACCGGACGGTGGCGTTGCATCACGCCGCGATCCACGGTCGGCCGGGGTTGTGGGGCGACGACCGGTTCCGGCCTTCGAGCGCGATCTGGCTCAGGGACGGCGGCGACCAGTGGGAAGCGTTCGCCGCCGGGTTCGCCGGCCCCGCGCTCGACTGGCTGGAGTCGGCGGCCCTCGGGCGACCGATCGTCCTGGCGGCCCCCCCGTCCTGGGAGGACACCGTCCGGGCCAGGGTGGGTCCGCGCTCGGTCGTCGAGCGGACCCCGGTGCAAACCTGGATTCGCCCTGAACCTCTCGACCGCCCCATGAGTTCGATCGCCATCCGACCGCTCGACCTCGACGACGCCGGGGCCTTCGAAGCGGTCGCCCCCCTTTGGGCTCTCCGCCCCTGGGGCGACTTCGCCACCTTGGTCGACCGAGGCGCGGCCTTCGGCGTGCCGACCCGATCGGGATTGGCCGCCGTCGCCTGGGTCGTCGAGTCCGACCACGACTTCGACAAGGTGGGGGTCGCGACCGACCCCCGGTTCCTCCGCCTCGGCCTGGGCAAAGCGGTCGCCTCGGCTTTGATGGGCCAGATCGAAGAGGACCGCCGCAAGCACCCCCTCTGGGTGGTCAACCCGAGCAACCTCGCGTCGCTCGCCCTGGCCCGCTCGCTCGGCTTCTCCGACCCGGTGACCGAAACCTTGCTTCGGTGGGAGCCTTGAACCGGTTGGTCCTCGGATTCTCCGAGTGTTCTGAAAGTCCATTCAATGGTTCTCCCGGAACGTCGATCCCGGTAAATCTGATCGAGACTCGCGAGTCCAAGGAGAGATTCGTGCCTTCCCAATCTCTGGAGCAATGGCGAAACGACCGGATGCCTCGCCTCCAAGAGGTCGAGAACCAGTGCGCGGCAACTTCGGTTTCAACACCGCCCAACGCCTATCTCGCCGATGAAAATCTCCGAGGATATACCGTCCTGCTCAGTGCTCATTTTCAAGGATTTTGTCGCGACCTGTACTCGGAAACTGTCGCGATCATCGCTTCGAAGACACGAATCAGCCTACAATTCACCATTCAGACTCAATTCTCGGCAAATTGCAGTCTTGATCACGGCAATCCTAATCTGGCGAACCTCAAGAAAGACTTTGAACGCTTCGGCTTCAAGCTTGGCCTGTCCGCGGAACCCTCGAACCACCTTCGGTTGCAACACCTTTCAAGTTCGAACGACTGGCGGAACATCGTGGCGCATTATGGGGAGGTTCCCGCTTCTGGCTTCCCTCCGTTCCCAACGGTTCAATCCTGGCGAAGTTCCTGTGATGGCCTCGCGACTTCGCTCGACAGCATCCTTTATAATCGACTCAAGAATCTTTTGAAGAGACAGCCCTGGACACCTTGATGATTGAGGACGGAGTGATGGCGCAAGAGAAAACGCAGACGTCGATTGCCGTGTTCAATCTCGGGGATCGGGTCAAGATTCGACACTCCAATGGCAGAGTTGGGCGAGTGATCGAATTACGGGGTCCACTTGGGCCGGGTGGGATTGCCATCTATCGAGTCTTGATCGGTCGCAAACCCCGAATTCATGTCGAGGTGCGCGCGGATCAACTCGATGCTTTCCCGAAGCCAAAGGAAACCTCGATGGACGCTCCGGCAAGCGCAAGGTGAAGCAAGCGCAAGGCGAATCGACCACCACGCCCGCGACGGAGCGGTCGTCACGAGGGAGGCGCTCCGGGGGGCGATGGGGTTGAGTGAATTTGGGTAATAACCTTCCCGAAGGACTCGTCGTGGCGTGATCGCCGTAGATCAAGGGCTCGCCCCGGGGATCTCGAAAAACCCGCTGATCTGCGCGAGAAGGCCATCCGCGTCAAAGATCACGGCGTCGGCCCCGGGGAGTCGCGCGACCCCGCTTGCGTCCAGGGCTCGCCAGTGGATCAGGGCACGATCGTGGTGGCCGGTGAAAGCCTCGACCTCGATCGTCGCCCCCGGCATGTTTCGCTGGAACTGCTCCATCACGCCGGCAAGCTCCTCGCGGCCATGACTCTGAGCGACCGGGTCCAGGTAGGTGCACGAACGGGCGACGCTCTTTCGGAGCAACTCCTGCCTCTCGTCGGGGTTGACGTTCGACCAAGCTTTGGCGTAAAGCTCCCACGCCGATCGATTCGTTTCGCTTCGCATGAACCCATCTCCTTGAATCTGTTCGCCGGTCCAAGCCACTCAGGATGCTTTGATCGTCGCGATCAGCCGCCAATCCGCCAGGGCGGCCTTCCTGTGCATCGCCGCCTCGGCCTCGTATTTCGGGCTTTCGACCAGGCGGCGGAAGGCCGCGAAGCTGGGGTATTCGACCAAGAGGATCTCGTCCCAACGCTCATCCGATGGCCCGACCACACTGGCGAGCGCGGTCCCGATCCAGAAAAGTCTGATGCCTTCGGCCACCACGGTTGGACCTATCGCCGGGGCGTATCGCTGGTGGTAGGCTTCTCGCCCCGAGCAGGGCGCGAAGTCCGTCCGATCGCCGTAGTCGGCCCGCTCCCGGTAGCGGAGCAAGTTGAGCATGATCACCGGGCCTTCCTCGGGGATCAGCCCGGCGGCGGCCACGATGGCCCCCGAATCGATCTCGATTGCCTGCATTGTTATAGTCTCCTGAATGGGCACCTTGACGTGTCGAGGCTCGCCAATTTACTTTTAGACAAAATCTGTCATATTGCCAAGGATCATCCATGCCATCCCAGTCGGGAGGTCCGAGTTCCCGGGAAGAGCGTGTGATCGCGGCGGCGACCGACGTCTTCCTGCGGTATGGGTTCGCTCGAACCACGATGGGCGACATCGCCGAGCGCGCGGGGATCTCCCGGCCGGCGCTGTACCTGGTGTTCCCCGGCAAGGAAGAGGTCTTCGCCGCCGTCATCCGCCGCTTGAACGAGGATTCGCTCGCCGGCATCCGCGCCATCTTGCCCACGCTCCCGACGCTCAAGGATCGGGTCCTTTATGCCTGCGAGACCTGGGGGGCGCATGGGTTCGACCTGATCGCTGCCAACCCCGACTCGCGCGATCTCTGGAACCTGTCGTTCGTCCCCGTTCAGAAGATTTATACCGAGTTCCAGGCCTTGATCGTCGAGTTGATCGCCGAGCCTGTGGCTGCATCGACCTTGGAAGCCTCGCCCGAAGAACTGGCGCGATCCCTCACCTTCGCCATGCGGGGTCTCGAAGAGACCGCCAAGGACGGGGTCGACATGCGTCGGCTGATCGCGTTGCAGGTGATCGTGCTCTTCGGTGCCATCGAAGGCCCGTCGAAACGCCGGATGGTTTAAAACCACGCGACCGGAATTGCCACTTCCCCTCGATCGCGACTTATTCTAAACTCGGCGAGTTGACAGGATGTCGAGGGGATGACCCGGGATCTCGGGCGAACGCACCGCGACGTGAGGGCGGTCGGTCCGACCCGATCCCACCAGGTTCGAGGAGGGACACCCGTGAAGATCGCCGTCGTCGGGACAGGGTATGTGGGGCTGGTGACCGGGACTTGCCTGGCCGAGAGTGGCAACGACGTGATCTGCGTCGATAAAGTCGCTGCCAAGGTGTCTATGCTCCAGAACGGCAAGATCCCGATCTATGAGCCGGGCTTGGCCGAGTTGGTCCACCGTAACGCCCGCGACGGGCGGCTCCGGTTCACCACCAACCTCGGCGAAGGGATGGCCGAGGCCGAGTTGGTGTTCATCGCCGTCGGGACCCCGCAAGGCGACGACGGGGGGGCCAACCTCAACGGGATCTGGGCCGTGGGCCGCGAGATCGCCGAGCACCTCAACCACGGCGATGACCGCAAGACCATCATCATCAAGAGCACCGTGCCGGTCGGGACCAACGCCGAGCTTGCCCGGCGGATGGCCGAGGTGACCGACGTTTCGTTCGACGTGGCCAGCAACCCCGAGTTCCTCAAGGAAGGGGCGGCCATCGACGACTTCAACAAGCCCGACCGGGTCGTCGTCGGCGCCCGGCGCGCCGAGGTCTTCGAGCAGCTCCACGACCTTTACCGCCCGTTCCTCCGGACCGAGCGGCCGTTCCTGGAGATGACCCCCGAAAGCGCCGAGATGACCAAGTACGTCGCCAACTGCCTCCTGGCGACCAAGATCAGCTTCATCAACGAGATGGCCAACT
>JAABUX010001152.1_pt1 | contig 41088 bp, 23 predicted proteins | sample 5561851 | NCBI WGS metagenome assembly JAABUX01 (sample SAMN10711883, study PRJNA513361) | rock metagenome | isolation source: Antarctica rocks | place: Antarctica: Victoria Land, Richard Nunatak red sandstone | collected 2016-01-03 | reverse complement strand
CGCTGCGAGATCGGCAGCGCGCTGCATGCCGGACACGTCCCTGCCGAAGACGCCGCTGCTGTGTCGCGACTTAGACAAGCCGGAGCCCTGATCTTAGGAACGACGAACTGCCCGGAGTTCCTCATGGCTTACGAGACCGACAATTTGCTGTACGGACGCACAAATAATCCATGGGATCTGGAGCGAACGCCCGGTGGCTCGAGTGGCGGCGAGTCGGCAGCTATAGCGGCCGGTCTCTCCGCCGGCGGGCTCGGCAGCGACAGCGGTGGCTCCGTCCGAGAGCCCGCTCACTTTACGGGCATCTGTTCGCTCAAACCCACATCAGGTCGCATCCCCGCAGGTGGCCACCTACCGCCTTGTCTCGGTCCATTCTCGAGACTGGGAGCGATTGGGCCAATGGCGCGCACGATACCGGATGTCGAGCTACTCTTTCGTATCACTTCGCAAGCTGCAAATGCCACATCTTCCTACAAGGGAGTGAACGAAAGCGACGCAAAGCAGATTCCAATCGGCTGGTTTGAGGACGACGGGATTACGTCCGTCACATCGGAAACGCGATCCTCCATAGCCGATGCCGCCGAGGCGCTTCGCAGAAGAGGCTTCCACCTGCGTTCCTTCCGGCCTAAAGCGCTTGAAAAGGCACGAAAGCTGTGGCATACCTTCTTTGTTCAATGCGGAGCCATGTTTTACGAACCAACCATCACTGGCCGGCGTAGCGAACTAAGTCCAATCTTCCGGGAGTTCTTGCAAATGGCTGAAAGCCAGACTCCGCTCACGGCGGCTACCCTACTTCAGGCATGGGCAGAGGCTGACTTGATTCGCGACCAGATTCTCGCCGAGATGAAGGACTGTCCTTTGCTACTACTCGCCGTCGCATCTACCCCTGCGTTCCGGCATGGAGAGCGCGAATGGATGATCGAGGGTCAAAAGGTCCAGTATCTTGACGCAATGCGGTTCACGCAATGGTTCAATCTTCTAGGTGCGCCCGCTGCCGTTGTGCCTGTCGGGATGTCACTTGAGGGTCTTCCGATTGGGGTCCAGGTTGCCGGCCTGCCTGGCCAGGATGAGCTGGTTCTGGCGGTAGCAAGAGCACTTGATTCCGAGTTCGGGTACCGCATACCACCCCTGCACTAGGATTGATCACCCTGACTTAGCGGCAACACTAGGGTTGACCCGCCATTGGCTCTGAAGAACTCTCCCTATAGCGAAACTGGTACGGCTGCGTACGATCGCCAGACTCGAAGCGATCGTTCCAATTCAGCGTGTAGTTCACTGAGGTCGCATCGTCCGGATAATGCTCCTGTTGTGGATAGGGATATGCACTCATCCCATGAAAGGGAAGCTGTGCCACCGTAAAAGGAAGCGCCTCGTAAAAGTCCATGTCCTTTACGAATCCATCAGCATAAAAGAAGTAATCACGCCTCCAGTGCGCTGGAAGCACTGGCAAAGTGGACTCGCTAAATTCCGCGTCGATGTCTTCTCCACTTCCAAAGATGACATACTGGTCGTCCTTCGCACGGAGCAGGGGAGCGACACTTCCATAACGCGTGTAGCTGCCACGCTGCCATTGAAATGGCCCAGTAGAGCTAATATTTTGATAGTCATAGGTAAGGTCGCCAGGCGTCTCCCCGTCCACCTGCTTCGGATACCCGCGGAAAGCTAGGTGCGCCGACGCGAGCGGTAGCTCCACCTGGCGCGCCAGCCCAGCAGCATCCGCTCCGTTGTCTACAAGCACCTGATCCCAGTAGATCTGCAGATTGGTTCGCAGCCGCACGCGCCTTGTTCCCGCAGGCAGCTTGCCGGTCAGGTCCACCACAATTGTGCGCGGCAGCCCAGCCGGAAAGCCCATATCGTCGATGACGCGCTTCCATGTGCCATCCGCAAGCTGCGCCTCGAGCGAGGGCGGCTCGGGCTGCAGCCCAGCCTGCCACGCCGCATACATCGAACTCGCGCTGAAATATTCCACAAACCCGTGCAAAAACAAACGCAGCGGATGAAGCTCAGACCACGAACCAAGATCGAGCGTAAGTGTGTGCGGTGTAGCGAATCCAGCATAGCTGAGGTTCTGGAAGTCACGAACATACTGATGGTCACGCCGTGCGAGCAGCGCGGTGACATCGCGTCCGCGATCGTCCCAGGCACCTGCGACAAGTCGAGTCTTTGACGAAGCCACAACGGTGCTCCCAGGAGCAAACGGCGGCTCACTGAGAAAGCGCTCGTCCGGGTACACCTCTGTTCCCTCCGGGTGATCCACAGCGACGAGTCTCAACCGATCGATATAGTTAATCTCCTCCATCGGCTCACCAAAGCGCAGGCTCAAAAGTCCATTGCGCGATCGGAGACTCGCCCCATCGATCTTGATCCACTCATCCGAGTCAGCCTTATTCTTCGACGAAGGTGACACCCAATGCCCAACGACTGCAGCTCCAATGACATCCGAAACGAACTCATACTTCGTTCCATTCCAGGCAAATAGCACCGGGCAAGAGCTTCCACGACGATCAAGCTCCGTCAGCGCCACCGGTTTGTTGGAAGCCACGTCTAGTTCGTCCTGAGGAACACCGGTCGGCCACAGCATACGAACCACATCAGCGTGATCAACTCTGCCAAGGCCAGCCAGGATCTCGGTCGATCCTTGGCTCATGTAACCTGAGCTTCCCGCTACCTCGAACTTCTGCCACATTCCTCCCGCAAAGACCTCAACCTTGGTCCCGAGTGAGCTCTTGTTGTCAGCAAGCCCGGTTAGTGCGATCCGGAGCGCGTGATTCTTATTGCCGCCCACGTTCCTCAAAACTACAGGAGCCGCTCCGGGCCCACTCAGAACTAAATCCGAAGCACCGTCACCTGACAGATCTGCTGCGATCAGGGACCGCGCATTTCCAAGCACAAGGTCCTTCAATCCAAGTGCTTCGCTCACGTCCTTGAAACCTTCAGAACCGCAGTTTCGCAGTACGCGGAGCTGCGTTCCTCGGTCGGTCTCCACGAGCACGGCGAGATCAATCCAGCCATCATTATCGAAGTCGATTGGACTCAGTCCCCAAGCCGATCGAGCGTCGATTAAAGGAAGAGGAACGCGTTCAAAGCTCTTCCCCAATACATTCCGCCAAAGCGTGAGGCCCGGACCACCGTCATGCGTCACGGCAATGTCCATCCATCCATCCTTATTGAAATCGGCCACGGCAACTCCGCGAGACTTCGGGAGGCCTTCTGCATAGAGAGCAACCTGCTTGAAAGCGCCCTCCCGTTGATTCTCATAGAGCGTCGGCGAAGCTCCGGATCCCGTCACCACCAGATCGACAGCTCTGTCGTTGTTCACATCCGAAAGCACGGCCGAAGAGGTGCTGCCCGATCCACCTAAGCCGGTTGGCGACGTCCACTCCGTAAAGCTGGAATTACCGTTATTGCGCCAAATGACACTCGATTCACTCCCCCCAGGCAGCGGCGCTCCCGTTACGAAAAGGTCCAGATCGCCGTCGTGATCAAAGTCGACAAAGGTAAGTCCAGAAGGACGATTCAACGCCCGTATACCAACGGCTGCTGTCGTCTCTTTGAATTTGCCCTTCCCAAAATTACGAAACAGCGCAACCCTGTCCTCCAGCGCCACGGCGATATCCGGTAAGCCATCGTTATTATAATCTCCAACGGCGCAGGAGATACCCTTCCCGCTGGCAACGAGCCCAGTCTCCCTAAGTGCAATCTCTGCTACGCTGCCATCTCGGAGGTGAAACGCGCGAAGTGCGTTGTCCCCTTCGCCAACAACCACAATATCCTTCTCGCCTCTGCCCTCGACATCGAGAAGGCAAGCTCCTCCACCCGTGCTCGACGCGTCCTGGGCCGAAGTTTTGAGCTCTCCCCCGCCCTTCGCCGGCACGAAGGTTACCGGAATCATCGGCCCGACACTTAGGGCGTTGGTGCGCATATCCTGGACCGTCGCGTAGCGCCCCTGTTCCCCGTACACCGCGCTCAAAGGAGTGCCGATCTTCGCCTGCGTAATCTCTTGAAAGCGCTTCAGGTGCTCTCGCGATTCATCTGCTTTACCAGCACGCTGGAGCGCTCGCGCCAGGCCAAACTGCGCCGATGCATGGAGCGGGTTTAGGCTGATCGCGGTCTGAAACTCCTTCGTCGCGTGTTCATAGTCCTTCAATCCGAGATCGATTGTCCCAACAAAGTAATGGCTGTCGGCATCCGCTGGATCGATCTGGACAGCACGCTCAAAGTCAGTAAGTGCCTGCTGTTGAGCACCCGCGTCAAAGTGTGCAAGCCCCAGGCTGTACCAGCCTCGAGGTTCGTTGGGCGCTGCGGCAGTGGCAGACCTCAGCGCCTCTTCGGCCTCGCTCAGCCTGCGGAGATACAGCAGCGCGATTCCCTTGTTGAGCAGCGGAATCGGTGCGGCTACATCCGCCTTGTGAGCGTCCTCAAACTTCTGCAGTGCCTTATCGGTCAACTGCTGGTTCATGTAAGCCACGCCAATATTATTCAGTCGCGCGGTCTCAAGGGACTTCGACTGCGGATCTTCGGCCGACGCGACGGCCGAGACCAGGGCCACGCACAAGAATAAAACCCGTGCAGCACCCCAACCAGAACCCCTCGTCCATCTAACTATGCGTCGCGCATCGCCCCCTCTCACCACGGATTGGCAAGGCGCACACCATCGTAATGCCACTTGATCCTGCGTGGCCCTTGGTATCGAAATCATCTAACCATTATAGAAGCGGGACCCGAGGCCTAATGCTCTAACTTCCCGTCCTTTAGCTGCACAAATGGAATGCTTCCCCTCTGTTGACCGCCTGCGCAGACCTCTGAGTCTTGGCGAAAACGGGCGTAAACTGAACCTACTTCAATTGCCATAAGAGGCTGACTTGGACCAGTACATCGAGCGCGTGGTAGACCTCACCGATCCCTCCTCCAATGAGATCTATAACCTATCTCTACACGAGGCTCGAACCCTCCTCATCGAGCGCGGAGCCGAAGCGGCAAGTCACATCGAGGGCTCCTTCGCATTGGTAGCACGTTCAGGCAAAAAGGTCAGGCTGGCTCGCTCTCTTGACCGGCCGATGCGCTACTTTCTGGCGAAGCGAAAAGAGGGCCCCGTCCTGATCGTGGCCGCGCGCATCGACACCATCCATGCCTGGCTTGCGAGCGAAGGTCTGGCCGGGCAGTTCCATCCCAACTACACCCGCATGGTTCCGGCCCACCACGTCGTAGACCTCGAACTCATAGGCTGCCCCGATCCAGACCCCGTATACACGCGCTTCTTCACGCCCGAGATGGCGACACTGCCGCCCGATACACACCTGATCGGCTCAAGCTACATCGCCGCGCTTGCGGCCGAAATCTCGCAATGGCTCGCCCGCGTTCCTCCCCACGAGCCCATCGGCGTCTGCTTCTCCGGCGGTGTCGACAGCGGAAGCGTCTTCCTTACCACCTACTTCGTCATGCAGCAGCGCGGCCTGGATCTCGGCCGGCTCAAGGCTTTCGTGCTCGACCTCGCCTCCGGTCCCGACGTCCAGCAGGCGCGCGACTTCCTTGACGCGGTCGGCCTCGGCCTGTTTCTCGAGGTCATCTCGGCAGAGCCAGACGAGATCGACATCGCGGAAACCATCCGTGTAGTCGAAGACTATAAGTCACTCGATATAGAGTCAGCCTCCATGGCGCTCGCACTTTGCCGCGGCATACGTCGTCGCTACGCTGATTGGCGCTATCTTCTCGATGGTGACGGAGGCGACGAAAACCTCAAGGATTACCCCATCGAAGCGAACCCTGAACTCACGATTCGCAGCGTCATCAACAACCCCATGCTCTACCAGGAGGGCTGGGGCGTGGGTAAGATTAAACACTCCCTCACTTACAGTGGAGGTCTCAGCCGCTCCTACGCCCGTACCTATGCTCCTGCGCAAAAGTTCGGCTTCCGAGGCTTCAGCCCCTTCACGCGTCCCAGCGTCGTCGCCGTCGCGGAGGCTATACCCTTCATCGCTCTGACCCAGTATGACATCGACCGGCTGTATCAACTTAAAGGCGAGATTGTCTCACTTGGTGTCGAAAGTGTCACAGGCCTCAAGATGCCCGCCTTCGACAAGCGACGCTTCCAGCATGGGGCCATGCCCGAGGTGGCCTTGCGGAGAACCCTTCCGTTCGAGGAAGCTGCTTATCGCAAACAGTTCCTCTCCATGTACGAGCAGTCGTGAACGGCCTTACGCTGTATCCCCCAGTTGCTACACAACGCGACCAGTGGGTGCTGGACCGCCGGCCCGCACGCAACAAAGTAGATCCCCACCGCCCCTATGCGTTTCTCACAGAGCAGGAAAGGTCGCACACGGGCGAGGTAGTCTCCGTAGCAACCATCCTCCTAACAAACCGTGAGTGCCCCTGGCGCTGCGTCATGTGTGATCTTTGGAAGAACACACTCATCGAGCCGACACCGCACGGCGCCATCCCAGAGCAGATCGAGTACGCTCTCACACGACTACCGCCAGCCCGGCAGGTGAAGCTTTACAACAGCGGCAGCTTCTTCGACCGTGGGGCGATTCCTCCCAGCGATTACCCCTATGTCGCTGCTCTGGTCGAGCAGCACGATCGCGTGATCGTCGAGAGCCACCCATCTCTCGTTAGCAACCTGACCTTCGAGTTCCGAGATCTTGTAAACGGACAACTCGAGGTCGCAATGGGCCTCGAGACAGTGCATCCCGAAGCTCTCGAAAAGATCAATAAGAAGCTCACCATAAGTCTCTTCGCCACCGCCGCAAGCCGACTCCGCAAGGCCTCCGTCGATCTTCGCGTCTTTGTTCTGGTGCAGCCCCCCTTTGTCAGACCGGACGAAGCTCTCTTCTGGGCGCAACGCTCCCTCGACTTCGCCTTCGAGTGCGGCGCAACCGCCGTCACACTCATCCCCACGCGCGCGGGCAACGGTGCCATGGAAGAGCTAGCAGCTCACGGTGACTTCACGCCTCCGCAGCTCTCCACCGTCGAAGCATCCATGACCTACGGCATCGGCTTACAGAGTGGGAGAGTCTTCGTCGATCTTTGGGACAGCGCTCGTCTGCAATGTTGCCCGCAGTGCCGGGATAACCGCCTCGAACGCATCCACCTTATCAACCTCTCCCAGCGACTTACCTCGCCTGTAAGTTGCTTGCGCTGTGGAGGGTCGTCCTGAGTTCGACGTACGATCTCGCCGTGATCGGTTCGGGCTTTGGCGGCTCCATCCTGGCCATGTGCGTCGCCCGCATGGGTCACTCCGTCATCCTTCTAGAGAAGGGCAGCCATCCCCGCTTCGTGATCGGCGAATCCTCCACTCCGCTCTCGAACCTTCTCTTGGAGGAGATCGCGAATCGTTACAATCTGCCCGATCTGAAGCCACTCACCAAGTGGGGCAGCTGGCAGCGAACCTATCCGCATCTGGCCTGTGGCCTAAAGCGGGGCTTCACCTTCTTCCATCACGATCTCCAAAGCCCGGCAAGCAGTAGCACCGGTGCACAAAGCCAGCTTCACGTCGCAGCCAGTCCGAACGAGAACATCGCCGACACGCACTGGTACCGCGCCGATCTCGACGAGTTCCTCGTTCACCAGGCCCAGGCTGCTGGCGTATGTTACTCGGATCAGACCCACATCCAGGAGGTCTGTGAAAGCCGCGATCACGTCCTGCTTCGCGGTACGCGGCACGACGCGGCGTTTGAAGCGCAAGCGCAGTTCATCGTCGACGCCACAGGACCTCGCGGACTCTTCCACGAAAAGCTCCATCTGCCCGAAGCACCGTTGCCCGGATACCCCCGAACAGCAGCTCTCTTTGGCCACTTCACAGAAGTTAAGCAGCTCGACAGCCTGCCTCACTCGCGAAGCACCTCATCACCCTTATATCCGACCGACGACGCTGCGGTTCACCATGTCTTCGAGGGTGGTTGGATCTGGGTCCTGCGCTTCAACAACGGCGTCACCAGCGCCGGCGTCGCCGCAGAGACATACTGTTCCGACCGTCTCGGCCTTCGTCGCGGAGAGCAGGCTTGGAAGGATCTCCTGGCGAAGATCCCTGTTCTCAAAGAACAGTTCTCAGAAGCAAAGGTCGTACAGCCCCTTATCTACACACCTCAACTCTCCTTCCGGAGCGAGGTCGTCGCTGGCAGAAGATGGGCCCTGCTACCGTCCGCGGCTGGCTTCGTGGACCCCCTGCTCTCGACCGGATTTCCGCTCACACTCCTCGGCGTCGAGCGCCTGGCAGCCCTCATCGAGAACCACTGGGCATCACCGACCTTTGGTTCGCAACTGGAGACCTATGCGTCGAGAACCACCAAAGAACTCCTCGCAACCTCTCGTCTCATAGCTGCCCTCTACGCCAACATGGGCAACTTCGCAAAATTCCGTTCCCTCTCGCTGCTCTACTTCGCCGCCGCCAGCTTCTCCGAGACAGCGCGCAGAATCAGCAAACCTCATTTGGCCCAATCCTTCCTTCTACACGACCACCCAGACTTCGGTCAGAACTGCCGCGCCCTGCTGAGCACGCTCGCCGAAAGCGCACAGGTCGCGGACTCAGGCCACATCGCGCGCGAGGTAGAACGGATCATCGATCCGATCGATGTCGCCGGCCTCACGAGGAGGCACCCCGACTCCTCGTATCCGATGCTTGCAGAGGACCTCATCCAAAGCGCTTGGAAACTAGGTGCAACACCCGCCGATGCAGTCGCCATGCTCAAGCGCACCGGATTCCATACCGCGGGCAGTAGCTCCTGAACCAAGAGCAGTCCAAGCTTGTCAGCGAGATTAACGCTTCGCCTCCCGAAGATCCTTGACCGGCGTCAAAACAATCGGCTCCGACGACAAGACGCCCTTGCCTTCCACCACCGTCAGGAACTGATTCGGCTGAACACCTCGAAACGTCTCTTTCCGCCCGCGCGGCCAAACCACCTCAACGTTGACGAGCTTGTTATCCTTCGGCCTGCCTAGCCCAAATGTGAGCGGCAACTCGCTCTGCGACAGATACCCTGATCCGGACTTCACCATCTGCATCGAGCGCGAGCCGCCCGGTCCTCTTACCGTGATCTTCGCACCGATCGCATCACGATTCGACTGTATGCCGATCGCCTTAATGCGAAGCATGTCGTTCGCATTGCCGTTATCATTGCGCAGCAGCTTGGCTGGACCATTGGATGTCGTGATTAGTAGGTCAAGATCACCATCCCGATCGAAGTCGAGATACGCTGCTCCTCGGCCCACGATCGCTTGCCGTAACGCCGGTCCAACCTTGTCTGTCACGTTCTCGAAGCTTCCGTTGCCGCGATTCCGAAATAGCAGAGGCGGCTCGGAATATTTCACAGTCGGCTGCACAACGCTGATGTCATCGGCAACATGGCCGTTCGCCGCGAAGATATCCGGAAGGCCGTCGAGATCATAATCGAAGAAGAAAGTGCTGAACGTAAGCGACGTCGCTGAAGCAGTCCCTAGCCCAGACGCCATAGCTCTGTCGCTGAACAGCCCGCCGCCCTCATTGTGATAAAGCGCGATGCTCTCGTTCGTAAAGTTCCCAATCACGAGCCCAGGGCGGCCCGATCCATCAAAATCGATCGCATCCGCACCCATTCCCGCGCGCGCCTTGCCCGCCTCACTAAAGGCCACACCCGCGGCAAACGCGCTCTCCGTAAAGGTCCCATTTTGATTGTTCCGGTAAAGCTTGTTCGGCTGCGTATCGTTCGTCACGAGCAGATCGAGCCAACCATCCCCGTCATAATCCAGCAGCACCACGCCAAGCGATTTGCTTGACGGATCGAACATGCCCGCCTTCTTCGTGACATCCTCAAAATGCCCATTCCCGAGGTTGTGGAACAGCGCAGAACTCTGTCCCTTATAGGCCTCGGGTGTGCAGTAAGACTTGTTCTTCCCGTCCAACGAACAGAACTGATCTGTCCCGGCTGACCAATCAACATAGTGAGCGACATAAAGATCAAGCCGCCCGTCGTTGTCGTAATCAAACCACACGGCACCGGTCGAGAATCCTGGATTCCCAACCCCCGCCTTCGCAGTCACGTCGGCGAACCTGCCGTTGCCCAGATTGCGGAACAGATGATTTCCATCGAGCGCCGTCAGGTACACATCATCCAGGCCATCATTGTCGAAGTCACCCACAGCGCAGCCCAGACCGTACATCGCAACACCCAGGCCCGACCCGCGCGTCATGTCGGTAAAGGTGCCGTCTTTGTTGTTGTGATAGAGCGCCGCCGTCGCATGTTCTGTTTGGTGCTCAGGCCAGTCCATCGAGTTCACAAACAGGATGTCCTGCCAGCCATCATTATCGTAGTCAAGAACACAAACACCACTGCCCATCGTCTCCGGCAGATATTTCTTCCCAAACGCCCCGCTATGATGCCGAAACCGAATCCCGGCACCCAGAGTGACATCCGTAAAGCGAACCGGACCAGTCGGCCGGACGGGAGTCACTGCAGCGCTCTGCGCTGGTTGCGCGGGCAACTTCGGTTCCGCCGGGGCGGAGTTCTCGGTGGACGAATGCTGCACTGCCTGTTCTGGAGATCGCTGTCGGCAGCCAGATGTCAGGAAAGCGAGAAGGAACGATAAGCAAAGATGCAGCGTCGTACGTGAGGACATGAAGAAGGTGCTTTCCTTAGGCTATGCGCGGCGGTCAGACGCGAGCGGTGTTCGCCGCGAGCGCGGAGGTTGCTTCGTCACCGAGAGCGGCGGGGCGCCGCGAGTTCAGCCACATCTCGATCAGCACTGCGGCTGGCCCCACCAGGAACAAGGCGTAGAGCGGCGCATCCACACTCTGGCCAAATCGAAACAACATCTCCACCGCTGCAACGCACACGGCAACGACACTTTGCCAAAGCCGCGACCTCACCGTCGTCTTCGGATCGGTAATCATGAAAAAAACAAAAAGCTGGTATTCGGGCCCGGTAATTGGCGAGATCTCAGAGATCCATGGCTCACCCATCACACGCGCCCGAAGGAGAGCGAAAATCAAAAATGCGACAACGTAAGCAACGCATATATGAAAGCGGCGCAGACGCCACACGATCGCAGAACCCAGCAACCAGATCACCAGCATCGCCCAAAGATTATTGCCCCACTGAATACTGAGCGGCGCAACAGTATCTGTCGCTAGAAACAGCAAAACGCAGATTCCAAAGTTTGACGGATTCCATATGTGCCTGTTCTTGACCCTCAATACGTACTTCGACGTAATCGCGATCACGGCGCACAAAGCGTACGGCCAGAAGGCCGGCGACCGAAGCAGAATCCCCACGCTGATGCCGCTGATGTACGCACTCGCCAGGTGCGGCCACTTATGCGTAAACAAGCGACCGAGCACAAGCTCCGTAAGTATGCTGGCCGCGATCGCGAGCAGGGTCTTCTCATAGCTCTCTAAAATACCGAACGTCACATGCCCGACCAGCAATATGCCCGTAATAAACACGGGGGGTAGGAAACGATTCTCAAACGTGAAGAAACGCCGCCACTCCGTCGATCCAGATGGCTTGTGTGCTGAGGCAACACTCGCAATCCTCTCGGTCATAGAGGCTCCTTCACGTGATACAGCTTTCCAGGCGCAGGGCTGCTCAGCGTCTGAATCTTACCAGAGGGCCACCGGATGATCGCCTGCTCAATCCGCGCGGATTTCCCCAGACCAAAGTGCAGACGACGATCGTTCTGGGCTGCAAATCCACTACCACCAGAGACCTGCTGCACCTGCTCCTGGCCATTCCATCGCAACGTCACCTGCGCCCCGATGCCGCTGCGATTGCTCCCCGTGCCCTCAAGCTCGAACTCGATCCACCCGTTCGCCGGATCGACACTGTTCTTGTAAAGCAGCAGCGGCCCACGCTGGTTGGCGACAATCACATCCAGCGATCCGCGATTCCAAAGATCGGCGAGAGCAACGGCGCGCCCGTCATACACATCGCGCACCCCAACCGCCTGCGCGACATCGATAAATTTACCCGCGCCGTCATTCAGCCAAACCCGCTTCTGCTGGTAACCCGAAAGGCTTCGGCCATCCATGGCAGGCCAGTCCTTCGCATCCCCAATAATGGCCGAGTTCCCCCCAGCTACCTTCGCAAAGTCGTACCAATAGCTCTTGTTCTTATCCAGAGAAACATATCCGTTGGTCAGGTAAAGATCCAGCGTGCCGTCGTTATTCAAATCCCCGAACTGTGCCCCGAAACTCCATCCCCCAAGCTCTACGCCCATGTCGCGCGCGAGGTTCTCATACCGCAGGTCATCCCTGTGCGCTCCCTCCTTCGGTACCCATAAATTGTTGCCCTGAATCAGCACGCCATCCTCGGAGATATTCGAAACGTACACCGCATACTTGCCCTGGTTGAAGACGTCACCAAACGCCACATTCATCCCGCTCTTCGGTGCAAAGCTCACCCCCGTCTTCTCTCCTGCCTCGTGAAAGCGCTTGCCGTCGTTGACGTACAGCTCTGGAACTCCATAGTCGTTTGCAACAAACAGGTCTGGGTGTCCACTCCCACGTAGATCGGCTGCAGCCGACGCCAGCGCCCAGCGTCGGCTGTCGATCCCTACCTTCGCACTCACCTCTTCAAACCGGCCTCCACCCAGGTTGCGAAAGAGGTACTTCCTTCCGCCGTTCTTGGCATACTCAAAGCTCTCCGGCATGATCTTGGTCGTCTTCAAATGCCAAAGGTCGATATCCTCCGAGTAATACCCGCCAATAAATAAGTCCAGAAGTCCATCGCCGTCATAGTCGAACCAGACGGCCGTATTTGCATTAACCCACGGAGGTAGTCCGGCCTTTTCACTCACACGCGTAAAGCCCCGACCATGCTCGTTGTGAAAAAGCTCCGGCTTCCCCCACTTGATTAACAGTAGGTCCTCATATCCATCGTTGTCGTAGTCCCCCCAAACCGCTGCCATGGACACGCCCGTGCCCGCCTGGTTCACATCCCCGACCCCCATCTCGCTCGCGACATCCTTGAAGCTTCCATCATGCTGATTGCGATACAGCGCATTGCGGCTCCCAATCGCACTGTTCGTCACGTAGATATCCGGCCAGCCGTCCCGGTCAAAGTCCACCACCGACACCGATGCGCCCATTGATGCAACCTGCGGCATAATCTGCGCGAGCTTTGGATCAAGCTCTGGAGCTTGGTGAACGAAATGAATCCCCGCCTTCTCCGCCACCTCCTCCAGGTAAAAGCCATGGCGTGCAATGGAGTCGCTCGCACCAAGTGCAGTCTTCGCCACCGCCGCGCGGTTCGCAGAAATCCTGCGAACCGCGATCGGCGTCAGCAGCAGACCCAAAAAGACAATCGATAAGGCGACGCGTGCTGCGCTTGATCCCTTCATCGCCCAATCACCCCAAGTGCATTCACAAAGTGCTCCGGCGTCACATATCGCGTCTGATACGTCTGCCAGTCCTCCCGATGATGCTGGTATACCCAGTCGCTCTTAAGATCGCCCGGAGCCGTGTCGTACAGCTTCCGCGCATGATACGGATACGGCAGCACCGTCTCCGAATATGTTGAGTTATAGTCGCCATCCTTGATCCATCCGTCGCCGGCGATCACGAAATCCCGCACCCAGCCCGCGGCCGGTGCAGGCGGGGCAGGGAAGCGCAGCGAAAGCTCGTCTCCTGCATTCATAATCACGTACCGATCGTCCGTCTCCTTCAGCAAGTCGCGCACATCGCCGAACCGCGTGTAGTACCCCGCCAGATCTCTCCACCGCTGCGCCGTTCCGGCAAGCTGGTTATAGTCCGGAACCTCCGGTGACGAAGCGTTCGCTTGGTTCACGACAGAGAAGCCCCGGTAATGCAGATCGGCCACCACAGGGTCAAGCCGCGCAACCCGAAGCTCCGTCGCAGGCAAACCCTGTGCCCATTCAATCGAATCCCAATAAATCTCCAGGTTCGTCCTGAGCCGTAACCGCCGAGGTGCTCCAGGCACAAACACCCCCGAAAGGTCAATCAAACAAATCTTCTTGCGTCCTGCCGGAAATCCCAGGTTCGGTCGAGCCACCTTCCATCCTCCTCGACCATCCGCGACCTCCAGGCTCAACCACCGCGGAGCCTCGTGCTTGCCCTGACTCATGGCCACGTTGATCGACGAGTCCGACGGATGCAACCAGCCCTTCGCAATCAACCACAGCGGCCCACGCCGCGGAGCCCTCTCTCCTAGGTCGATCTCTACGTAGTGATCGCGCGTCACACCCTGATACTGCCCCCGCCCAAACGTGTCCAGATACTTGCCATCGAGCTTGGCGACAGTGCTCGTCACATCTTCCCCGTTATCGTCCACAGCACGCGCGATCGGCTGCGGCTCCCCCACTGCAGTCACCGCCAGCTTCACCGCCGGCACATCAAAGCGCTCATCGGTGAACACCTCCGTTCCCACCGGATGATCCACTGCCATCAGCCCGAGATGGTCGTAGTAGTACGACTCCCACAGCTCCCCAGTCACGCGTAGGTCATAATATCCATCGCGCGGCTTCAACTCATCCCGCCCGATCTTGTACCACTCCTCCGTCGCCTCCACCTTGGCCGTACCAAGCGAATTAATGCGAAGCCCGATCGCCGAACCCCACGGCACCGAATCCTTCACAAACTCCATTCGCGAACCGTTCCACGCAAACAGAAAGGGACACGATCCCTTCAGACGCTGTTCTGTTACGATCTGCTGATCGCCTTTCAGGTTGAACTCCGCCCGCACCGATCCGTTTGGCCACACAATCCGAGCCAAGTCCGCCGACCCCTGCTCCCCCAACCCAAAATGCAACTCAGGACGCGTGATCGACTGCTTTTGCACCAGCAACCCAGCCCGCACCTCAATCTCGCCACCAATGCCAAAGGAGTTCACGCGCTGGTCTCCCGTCGCAACCCTCGCCCGCGGGCGGATCGTCTGCCAGTGATAGCCCTTCGTCCCAGCGTTGTCCGCGACAACGACCTTCCCGTCGGCGCTAAGGCCGATCAAATCTAGCCGCCCACTCCCGCGAAGATCAGCAGCATCCAAAACACGCCCAAGCTCCGGAGAGGACGGCAGCGCATGAAACGCTCCATGCTCACCCTGCAGGAGCAACCTCGCCGCAACCCCATGCTCTCGACCACCGCCGCCCGCATCTGCCAGCAGCAGATCGACAGCGCCATTGTTGTCGAAGTCAGCGGCCAACAACCGAACCTCGGCAATCGGATCCAGCTTCCCACCCGCAGGCGCGACTGCCTTCACCTTCCAAGATCCGCTCCCCGCGTCATAACGCAGTGAAGCCAACCCACCATCGTCTACAGCAACAATCAACGACAACGGACCACCGCCGCCTAGATCCCCGGACGTAATCGCACGCACCTCACGCAAGCCATCCGGAAGCGTTGCCTCCTTGAATCTTCCCGACCTCTGGTTGAGAAACACCCGCAGCCGACCGCTCCCATCGATCATCGCCGCATCCGGGTTTCCGTCCCCATTTAGATCGGCCCAGACAAACTGCCGAACGCCTGCAACGCCAGCAAACGGATGAGCAATGTCAAAGCTCCCATCCCCATTATTTCTCAACACCAGAGGCGGCTCTGCCTTCGATCCCAGCACAACATCAAGATCGCCATCCGCTTCGATATCCGCCGCCCACGCCCCCGTATACGCCGCGTCCGCAATCGCCTTCGGCAGCTTCGTCGATGAGGTCACGTCCGTAAAGCTCTGCGGAGTCTCCTGCCGGAACAGCCGCACGCCACCTGCCCCGGCAAGCAGCAGATCCGTCTTGAAATCATAGTTGTAATCAAACGCCAGCACGCCCTCTGGAAGAGGCGACATCGCCGAAGCGCCGCCGCCCGGAAACGGCATCCGCGCTCCCGTGCTCAGACGCACCTCGCGTGCATTCGCCGCCCCAATCACTGGAGCACCCGACCCATCCAGCGAAATCGCGCCAACCCAGCTCCAGGCACCATCCTGAAACGCACTCACACCCTTCTCTTCAAAATGAATGCTTACGTCCGCAGGAGCGGGACGCGAGGAAAGGTTCTCGAGCAGAAAAAACCGGTCAACCGGCTGTGCCTCCTCGCCCGGCTGTGGCTTCAAATCCGCTAGATCCGCTCGAAAACCAGGATCGCGCATCAGCACGTTTCGCAGAAAAGTCGACCGCGTCGCTGCCGACCGTGGATCACTCGATGCCGCCGCTTCGAGCGTCTGAAACTGTGCCTTGGCCTCGGCCGGCCAACCTCCTTCATGGCTCGCAAGACGGCCCACCGCATCGCGCAGCCCAACCGCATCGCCGCGCTTTGCCGCAATCCGGCTCATCTCAATCAGTGCCGCCGTATTATTCGCGTCCACCTTCAAGATGCGCCCGACCAACTCCTCTGATGTCGCCTCGCTATTCGCATCTGCCTGTCGTTCCGTCTCGGAGGCAAGCAGATACATCGCCCTGACGTTCGTCGGGTTCATCTTGATCGCCTCACGCAGGTCCGCGATCGCCGCTGCCGAATCCCCGCGGCTGCTCTCCAAAATGCCTTGCAAATACGCGATCGCGTCACTCGGCGGCGCAAGCTCCTTTGCCCTATTCAAACGTTGCGCCGCCGCATCGAAGTTGCGCTGACGCAGCGCCAGAATGCCCCAGTTCAACCAGCCGGCAGGCTCGCCCGGCACAAGTGTCGTCGCCTCCAGAAGGCTCGCCTCCGCGCGCACATCATCCCCCACCTGCAGCGCCGCCAGCCCTCCATAGAATGCAGCAACGTACTCGCGGTACATCTTGGAGCCGGCGTCCGGCAGGTGCTTCCGGGAGCGGCACCCTCCCAGGCAGAAAACGACAGCAACCACAGCCACTGTGGTGAGCTGTTGGAAACCGCGGCTCCCACGCCGCACATTCCTCGGCAGAGATCGTCCGGACCTCACATTCCCGCTCTCCCTGCTCGATCGAATCTGTCTCCGCCTCACGTCAAAATTGCCGTTTCTGGAAAGCCGCTGCTCACCTGTTCCCACCACCAGCACACGCACTGCGGAAGCGGAAAGGCAGATGCCATCCAGTGTTGTCCGCATCAACCCACCCTACTCGCCTGGGCCATCCCCCAGCCATCGGCAAGTAGGCCGACTCAAGACTCCATCGTTCGATGGATGCCCGGAGAAGGTCTCCAGCCTCACTCGACCACGACCGCCTTCACAAGATTGCGAGGTCGATCCACATCGTTGCCCCGCTGAACCGACATGAAATACGCAAACATCTGGAGCGGCACAATCTCCAGAAACGGCAGCTGAAACTCCGGGGCCGCGGGCACATACACACAACTTCGGCACAGCTCCCGCACCTGCGTGTCCCCTTCAGAAGCAATCGCTAGAATATGGCTCTGCTGCCCCTCGATATCGCTCAACAGCTGCACCGTCTTCTCGTACCGAACCATCGACATCGGATCCCGCTCGTCCCGTGTCGCCAGCACAATCAGCGGAGCATCCGGTCCCAGCAGAGCGTTCGGCCCATGCTTCAACTCACCCGAGGGATACGCCTCCGCGTGGAGGTACGACATCTCCTTCAGCTTCAGCGCCGCTTCCCGAGCAATTGGATAGTGCGGTCCCCGCCCTGCAAAAAGAAACGCCTCGGCCTCCCGAAAGGTCTCCGCGACACCCTTCATCTCCGTCTCCCATCCCCCGAGAGATCGCTCAATCAGCGCGGGTAAATCGAGCACCCCGCGAACGCGCTCCTCAACCAGCCTCTCGTTCAGGACACCGCGCTTTCGCCCCAGCATGACAGCCATCAAATACAGCAGACTGAGCTGGGTCACAAAGCTCTTCGTCGCCGCGATGGCCTTCTCCTTGCCTGCCCGCGTGACCAGCGATACGTCCGCCTCCCGCTCCATCGAAGACCCCGCGACATTGGTCATCGAGATCGTTGCCTCGCCATCAAGCTTCGCCGCTCGCAGCGCCGCCAGCGTATCGGCAGTCTCGCCCGACTGTGAGATCACCAGAACAGCAGGGTCGAGCACAGCATCCCGTTTGCGATACACAAACTCGCTCGCGTACTCGACGTCGACAGCAATCCCCGAGAACTCCTCCATCATGATCTCGCCCAGCATCCCCGCATGTCGGCTGGAGCCGCTGGCCGCGATCACAAGCCGATCTCGTCTCGACATCACGTCCGAGATTGGCGCCCACATCTCGTCCCGGAGACCCTCACCCTGCGTATACGCCGCAAACGTATCTGCCAACGCAGAAGGCTGCTCATAGATCTCTCGAAGTGTTGCGTGAGAAAAGCGTGTGCTCCGCTCAGCCATAAAACCTCATTTCCGCTCAACGGAACAGAACTCGCTCAAAGCATAAGCTGCTCTCCGAAAAAGGAAAACAAAGGAACCAGCGGAGACCCTCCATCCGCAATACCGCAACGATCATCGCCAGCTACAAACCAACAAGCGCCCGGATAATGCACAACAGCAAGCCACCTCGCAATCCCCCGCGGAGGTTGTCGGCCAGGGCTCACCTATGTAAACTAGAACATTGTTGGTTACAAGAAAGGCAGGTCTGTTTGAGTTCAGCGTTTCGAAGGATCTTGGTCGCGTGCTCCGTTGTTGGAGGTTGCACTGCCGTCTTCACCATCGCAACCATGCATCCAGTCGATCGGCGGGATAGCCCGCAGCACACGGCGACATCCGCCTCCGCTCTAACTCTCCAGAAATCCCATCACCGCTCCTACTTGAACGTCCCTCGGAACCTTCTCTCCGGCATCGGTTCATGGTACGGCGATATGTTCAACGGACAGGCTACCGCCAGCGGAGAGATCTTCAATAAGGACGCGCTCACAGCCTGCCATCCCACGCTCCCTTTTGGAACGCTCGTCCGTGTCATCAACCTTCGCAATCGGCGATCCGTTGTCGTCCGCATCAACGACCGCGGCATTCGGCCCGATCGCATCATCGACCTTTCCTCGGCTGCTGCAGAGAAGATCGGCCTGCTTGAGACCGGAGTTGCGCCAGTCAGAATCGTCGTACTTCCCAACGAACGAAGCTGACGACCCGCACCTGTGCGAAAGGTGCTCCCTTGTAAGGTGTTCATCGTCCTTTCAGCGCGATTTAAGTTTTAAAGCGGTATCGTCGATTAATATGGCGTCCCACCCAGCTGCACAGCGATGGAGGCTTGCGTTTCGCACATCTGGCCTCGCTTTGGGCCTCCTGTGTGGACCGCACCTCGGATACGCTCAAGCTCCATCGTCAGTCGCCACGGACCCTCAGCCCGCCTCGCCTGTTTCGATCGATCTCGACCAGGCAATCCGTCGGGCGCAGACCAACGAACCCGCCTTCGCAGGTGCGCTCGCCGAAAAGAGAGCCACGGCCCTGGACCGCTCCATCGCGCGAGCAGCGCTTCTGCCCAGCGCGGAATACCACAATCAGTACCTCTTCACCCAGTCCAACGGCGCCCTCACCACCAACGGCCAGGGGGGCTCACAACCCGCGCCTATCTTTATCGCCAACAACGCTGTCCACGAATACGCGAGCCAGGGCTCCGTCAACGAGCTCGTCGGCCTGCGCCAGTTCGCCGGTGTCGCAGCCGCAAGCGCCGGCGCTGCCCGTGCGGAAGCCGAACTCGAAGTCGCTCGCCGTGGCCTCGTCTCCGCCGTTGTGGGGCTGTTCTACGGCGCTTCCGTCAGTCAGCGAAAGCTGCAGATCACCCAGCAAGCCCTGAAGGAAGCCGCTGACTTCACCGATCTCACCCGGAAGCGCGAAGCCGCGCGTGAGGGCGCGCACGCCGATGTGCTCAAGGCACAGCTGCAGCAGCAGCAAAGGCAGCGCGAGGCGACCGATGCCCAACTGACCGCTGACCGCTCAAGACTCGAGCTGGGCGTCCTCCTCTTTCCCGATCCACGCACACCCTACACTCTCCTGGATCGCACCACCCCTGACCTGCCCGCTCGCTCCGAAATAGAAGCTCGCGCCGCAGCCAACAATGCTGAGCTCAAAAGCGCTCTGGCAACCCTCCGCGTCAGCGATGCCGAGGTCCTCTCGGCGCGGTCCGCCTACCTCCCCGACCTCGCCTTGAACTTCACCTACGGCATCGACGCTCCCCAATTCGCCAGATACGGAACGGCTGGCGTCAAAAATCTCGGCTACTCGGCCAGTGCAACCCTCGACATCCCGCTCTGGGATTGGCTCGCAACCGAGCATCGCGTCAAGCAAACCCAGATACGGCGCGAAGCGGTCAGAGTCGCCCTCACCGCTACCCAGCGCCGCCTCATCGCCGCACTCGACGAGGGCTACGCCGAAGCCGTCGCCGCTCGGGATCAGGCCGCGTCTCTCGACCAAAGCGTTCAGACTGCTGCGGAAAGCCTCCGCCTCACCCGCCTCCGCTATGCCGACGGCGAGGCCACCGTTCTCGAGGTCGTCGATGCCCAAAGCGCTCTTCTCGGATCACAGAACGCGCGCGAAGACGGCTTCGCCCGATATCAGGCGGCACTCGCAAACCTTCAAACATTGACAGGAGTCCTGTGAACCACAACTGGACGCATACCGCAGCCACCAAGCCGCCCTCGCCGAATCCGGCCCGCAGCTCTGCCCCCGCAAGCGCCCGCATAGGCCGTCTCGCCTCCCCGGTTGCTCTCACAGCTCTACTCCTCTTCGGTTGCAAGGCCAAGGACGCCGCCGCTCCGGAGGTGCAAGTGACCGTGCAGGCGGAGCATCCCGAAGTAGGACAGCTTACCGAGCACATCCTTGCCGACGCGACCCTCGCTCCTCTGGCACAGGCCGCCCTCTCCCCCAAGATCGGCGCTCCCATCAAGCGCTTCTACGTCCAGCGCGGCTCTCACGTCAAAGCAGGGCAGCTCCTCGCCGTCCTCGAAAACAGGGACCTCCAGGCCGCCGCCCTGGACAACGCCGGAACCTACCACGCCGCGGAGGCCGCCTACAAGACGGAGACGGAGGCCCAGGTCCCCGAAGACTTCCAAAAGGCGCAGCTCGACGTCGCCCAGACCAAGGCCAACCTCCACCTCAACCAGAGCATCGTCAACGGCCGACAGCAGCTCTTCGCTCAGGGTGCCATCCCCGGCCGCGATCTCGACACCGCAAAAGCCGGCCTCGTGCAGGCGCAGGCCGCCTACGACACCGCCACAAAGCACCTCGAGTCGGTAAAGCTCGTCAGCCGCAAGGCCTCTCTCCAGCAGGCCGAGGGCCAGCTCACCTCAGCTAAGGGCAAGTATCTCGGCGCCGAAGCTCAGGCCTCCTACGCCGAGATCCACAGTCCCATCAGCGGCGTCGTCACCGATCGCTCCCTCTTCCCGGGAGAGACCGCCGCCGCAGGAACCCCGCTCCTCACCGTCATGGATACCTCCGCTCTGCTGGCCAAGGTCCACCTCGCACAAATGGTGACGCAGCGCCTCAAACTCGGAGACGAGGCCGCGGTCAGCGTCCCCGGTCTCAAGGACGCTGTTCCCGCCAAAGTGACGCTCATCAGCCCTGCCCTCGACCCCGGAAGCACCACCGTCGAGGTCTGGCTGCGGCTCGACAATCACAAAGGCGCCTTGAAAGTCGGCACCCCTGTACGCTCATCCATCGACGGCAAATCCGTACCCTCCGCGCTCAAGATCCCCCTAACAGCCGTGCTCACCGCGCAGGATGGCACGAAGTCCGTCATGGCAGTCGGCTCCGACGGAGCCGCCCACCGTAAACCCGTCAGCCTCGGCATCCAGGATGGCGACGACGTCCAGATCACCAGCGGCCTCACATCCGCAGACCTCGTCATCACCTCCGGAGCCTACGGCCTCGATGAGGGAACCAAGGTCAAAGTCGGCCCGGCCGAAGAGGAAAAGGACGCCGCCTCCGACAACCCCGCCGCAAAACCCGCCGGCTCAAAGCCTCCGGCAGGCAAGGACGGAGACGACAAGTGAGCGCCACCGCCGTCCAGACACAGTCCTCCGCCCCCGAGTCCAGCTTCTGGCTCGCGCGCTATCGCAGCACTATCTTCTTCGCCCTCCTCGCCCTCACGGCGGTCGGCATCTATCTCGCCTTCAAGGTGCCCATATCCGTCTTCCCGGACACCAACTTCCCCCGTGTCGTCATCGGTATCGACAACGGCGTCATGCCCGTCGAGCAGATGGAAGTCACCATCACCAAGCCGATCGAAGACGCCATGAACTCGGTGCCCGGCCTCCTCACCGTACGCTCCACCACCAGCCGCGGCTCCGCCGAGGTCAGCCTCTTCTTCGACTGGGGCGAGAACATGTTCCAGACCCTCCAACTCGTCGACGCCGCCCTCAGCAAGGTCGAGCAGACCCTCCCCAGCACCGCCAAGGTCACCACCAACCGCCTCACCTTCGCCACCTTCCCCATCCTCGGCTACAGCCTCAGCTCCGATCGCCTCTCCCCCACGCAGCTCTGGGAGCTCGCCACCTACACCCTCAAGCCCCCGCTCAATCGCGTCCCCGGCGTCAGCACCGTCACCGTCCAGGGCGGCAAGATCCCCGAGTTCCACGTCATCCCCAACCTCGCCCGGCTCCAGAACTCCTCGGTCACCATCCTCGACCTCGTCAACGCCATGCAGGCGTCCAACATCGTCGACTCGCCTGGCCTCTACGAGGCCAACCACCAGCTCGTCCTCGGCCTCGTCGGCGCTCAGGTCCACGACGCCGAGCACCTCGCCCAACTCGTCATCAAAACCACCCCCGGTGGCGCCCCCGTCCACGTCTCTGACGTCGCCGCCGTCCACCCCGGAACCATGCCCGTCTATACGGTCGTCACTGCCAACGGCAAAGAATCCGTCCTCCTCAACATCACCCGCCAGCCCTCCAGCAACACCGTCTCCGTCGCCGATGGCGTGGCCGCCAAGGTCGACGAACTCAAAAAGGCCCTCCCCGCCGGCGTACACCTCGAGCCCTACTACGACCAGTCCCAGCTCGTGCGCGAAAGCATCAAAAGCGTTCGTGACGCCATCCTCATCGGCCTCCTTCTCGCCTGCGTCATCCTCTTCCTCTTTCTCCGCGACTGGACCTCCTCCCTTATCGCCGGCCTCGTCATCCCCGTCACCATCGCCGTCACCATCCTCTTCCTGTGGGTCATCGGCCAAAGCTTCAACCTCATGACGCTCGGCGGCCTCGCCGCCGCCATCGGTCTCGTCATCGACGACGCCATCGTCGTCGTCGAAAACATCGTCCTCCACCGCGACTCCGGCGAGAACCGCATCGAATCCGTCCGCAAGGCCATCCACGAGATCACCCGCCCGCTCATCGGCTCCACCATCACCCCCGTCGTCGTCTTTCTCCCCCTCATCTCCGTCACCGGCGTCACCGGCAGCTTCTTCCGCGCGCTCGCCATCACCATGACCGCCGCTCTGCTCACCTCGCTCCTCCTCGCCCTCACCTGGACGCCCGGCCTCAGCCTCCTTCTCCTCCGCCCCCCCAAGCCCGGCGCTGCGAAATCCGAGCACGAGCCCGGCCCTCTCCTCGGCCGCATCCTCGCGCTCCACAAGCGCCTCCTCACCCTCGCCATTGCCCGCCCGCTCGTCCTGCTCGCCGCCTGCCTTCTTCTCCTGGTCGGCACGTACTTCGCCTACCAGGGCCTCGGCTCCGACCTCCTCCCCGCCATGGACGAGGGCGCCTTCATCCTCGACTACATCATGCCCGCCGGCAGCTCGCTCACCGAGACCAACCGCGTCCTCCAGCACGTCGAGCAGATCCTCCGCAGCACACCCGAGGTCGAAAGCACCTCCCGCCGCACCGGCATGCAGATGGGCCTCGCCGCCGTCACCGAAGCCAACACCGGCGATATCACGGTTCGCCTCAAGACCAAACGCAATCGCCCCATCGACGACGTCATCGCCGACATCCGGGCCGAGATCAAAAAGACCGAGCCCGAGCTAGACATCGAGTTCACTCAGGTCCTCCAGGACATGATCGGCGACCTCTCGAACTCGCCCCAGCCTATCCAGATCAAGCTCTTTGCCACCGACCCCGTCCTGCTCCAGCAGCTCGGCCCTCGCGTCGCCGACGCCATCGGCAAGATCACCGGCGTAGTCGACGTCCAGAACGGCATCGAGAACACCATCAGCGGCCCGGCCACTGCCTTTCAGGTCGACCCCACCATCGCCGCCCGCCTCGGCTTCACCCCCCAGGAGATCGCCGAGGACGCCACCTCCATCCTCGACGGCGTCACCACCAACGATCCCGTCATCGCCAACGGCCGACCCTACGCCATCCGCGTCCGCCTCGCCGAGGAGACCCGCGCCTCGCTCGATTCGATCGAGAACACCGTCTTCAACAGCAGCACCGGCAAAACCGCAACCCTCGGCACCCTCGCCCAGATCCAGCAGCTCCCCCCGCAAAACGAGATCCGCCGCGAAAACCTCCAGCAGCTCGTCGTCGTCTCCGGCCGCCTCGAGGGCTCGGACCTCGGCACCGCCATGGCCAAGGTCCAGCAGACCGTCGCCGCCCTCCACCTGCCGCCCTCCGTCCATATCGAGTACGGCGGTACCTACCAGGAGCAGCAAAAGTCCTTCCACGACCTCCTGCGTGTCCTCATCATCGCGCTTGTGCTCGTCTTCGGCGTCCTCCTTGCAGACTTCCGCAACTTCTCCGCCCCTATCGCCGTTCTCTCCTCCTCCATCCTCTCCATCTTCGGCGTGGTCATTGCTCTCCTCATCACCCACATCACCTTCAACGTGGCCTCCTTCATGGGCCTCATCATGGTCATCGGCATCGTCGCCAAAAACGGCATCCTCCTGCTCGACGCCGACGAGCGCTACCGCGCCGAGGGCGCCACCGCCTACGACGCCATGTTCCACGCCGCCCAGCGCCGCCTCCGTCCCATCCTCATGACCGCCATCGCCGCTATCAGCGGCATGCTGCCCCTCGCCCTCGCCCTCGGCGCCGGTTCCCAGATGCTTCAGCCCCTCGCCATCGCCGTCATCGGCGGCCTCATCATCTCCATGGCCCTCAGCCTCATAGTCACGCCCGCCATCTACTACGGCCTAACCCGCAACCGCCACCACGAAGCCTGACTTGCACCCACACGATATCCAGCCTCCTGCTGGAGCGAATGACCGTGAGAGCCGATACAGCTTAAAATGACTGTGAGACCGACACAGCCCAAACGTTGTCATTCTGAGCGCAGCGAAGAATCCCAGTATTTCGCTTTGCCGTTATCTGTTCTCGCAGAACAGTGTCAAAAACGCGCGAACCCCACACCCAAACAAAAAGGCCAGCAGGGAACACCTGCCGGCCACAAACCAACCTACTCCTAGCTTATCGCCCAACCACCAGAACCTTAAAGCTCCCCGGCACAACCGCCGGACGCGGCCGCGGGTTCTCCGTCGTCGCCGCCGGTCGAGGTCCAAACTCCGCCGTCACCAGGTACACCTTCCCACTGCTCTGGTCCAGACTCATCGTCCGTGCTCCACGCGCAGTCGGCAGCGTCTGCAGCACAGGAAAATCAGCCTTACCCGCATCGATGATCGTCAGCGTACCTTCACCATTGGAAGAGAACGCCAGCTTCCGCTCGGCATCATAGCCGGCCGCATCCGGACCCTCGCCGATCGCCGGATTCGCTACGACCTTTCCCGTCCTCGTATCCGTCACCGCCATCTTCTTTCCATCGCACACCGAAAACAGCCGATGCCCCGCAGGATCAATGGCCATCCCCGACGGCGAATCGCAGCCGCTCAGCGGCCACTCCGCCGTCACCTTCATCGTGGAGGCATCCAGCCTGTCGATCACATTCTTGTCTTCAATGTTCACAAACATCGTGCCCGTTCCATCGGCACCAGGAAACTCCGGCTTGCCTGGCAGCGCTATCGTCGCCACCACCTTACGCGCCGCTGTATCGATCACGGTTACATTCTTGCTGCGTCCATTGAACGCCCACACCGTCTTCGTCTTCGGTTCAAACGCAATTCCGTCCGGATTCGTCCCCGCCGGTATCGTCGCTACCGTCTCCAGACTCGCCCGGTCGAACACCACGACTGCATTCCCGCCACCATCGCTGATATACCCAAACCGTCCCGCATCATCGAGCGCGACGCCATGCGTTCCCTTCAATCCGGTAATCGCGCCAACCGCCTTGCCGGTCGTCGTGTCCAGCACCTCCACGCGCGGACCGTGCGTCACATACAGCCGGTGTGCCGGCCCGTCCACCGTCACGTAGTCCCATCCACCCTCACCGCCAACCGTCCACTGATCAAGGATGCGATACGGTCCCTGTGCCGACGCCATCTGCGTACTCAAAGCCAATCCGAAAAAAGCGACCGCAGCAACCAGCGGCGACCCTGACCTCACAAAATACCGCATCCATCCTCCACAATGATCTCCGCCAACCATACACCGCCAGCATCGCCCTCAGTCTGGCACGGTATGGTTAACCCAAGCTGAAGAACCCTTAGCCAGACCTGCAACGTCCCGGAGACGCCGCTCCGCCCTCGGCAGCCGAACCACCGCCGTTGTTCCCTTGCCGCGAACGCTCTCCATCGCAATCGTTCCCCCGGCGCGCATCACGATCGCCCGGCAGATCGCCAGTCCCAAGCCCGTCCCACCTGTCTTCCGGACCCGCGAAGCATCGCCCCGGTAAAAACGTTCAAACACATGCGGCAGCACGTCCTCGTCAATCCCTTCTCCCTCGTCCTTCACATACAACACAACATGCTCCGGCCCACTCGCATCCGCCGCGAGCTCCACCCGCCCCATCGCCGCGCTATGCTGCAGCGCGTTGATCACGAGGTTGGAGCAGAGCAGGGTCGCCTCCTCCTGGCTCAACCCCGCATACGCCGGCTCCGGCGTCAGCAGATCCACGCGCACCTGCCGAAGCTCCGCCATTGGCTGGAACTGTCGCGCAACCGCCTCCAGACACGCCCGCAGCTCCACCGGCTCGCCTGACGCGACAGTCTCAACCCGGTGTTCAAAGCGCGCCAGTGTCAACATCTCTCCCACAATCTCCTCCATCCGTTGGAGATCGCCCAACGACCGATCGAGACCTCGCTCATATTCCGTCGCCGTCCTCGGCCGCATCGTCAATACCTGCAGCGAAGACTTCACCACCGCCACCGCAGTCTTCAGCTCATGCGCCGCATCGCTCACAAACCGCCCCTGCTGTGCGAACGACTCCTCCAGCCGCTTCACCGCAGCCTCCAGCGCCGTCACCAGCGGCAGGAGCTCCTCCGTCGACCGCGCGCTCTCCGGAGCCGTGAAGCTCCATCGGTCCACCGACAGACCCTCGGCTTCAAGCGCAAGTTCGCGCAACGGCAGCAGCCCCCGGCGAAGTATCCAGAAGATCATCGCCCCAGTCGCGATCAACAGAACAAAGCTCGCCCCCGCGTAGAACAACACGGCCTCGCGGATCTCCTCCCACACCTCGGCTGTCGTGCGTCCATAAAGAACCGTAATCGCATGCGTCGTCCCGCCCCCAGCGTCGCCCGGGTCCACGGTCCGGCTCCCGTGAACACAGATCAGGCGATACGGCACCCCGCGGATCTCCGCGCGAATAATCCCGTCCACCAGAGGTCTACGGAGCTCCGCACTCCCACCCCAGTTGGGCGACCTGCCGAGAACGCGTCCCCCGCTCTCCTGCACCTCGTAAACGTCTCCACGCGGCACCTGCACACTCGCGCGGTCAAGAACAACACCATCCCCGGCATCATCCGCGTCCTGCACCGATCCGAGCAAGGAGTCCGCACGCCCTCGCAGCATGACGTCGAACGCCTCGAAGTGGACATGCCTCTCATAGGCCAGCGTGGCTCCAATCACCCCCAGCGCCGAGATCAACTGCACCAGCAGCACAGAGCCAATCAGCCGCCGCGCAATCGACCGTCTCCTCACAAACTCACCTCATCACCTCGGGTCAGGCGATACCCCCGGCCGCGCAACGTCTCCACCACCGGCTGCTGCGATCCGCCGGCCAGCTTCTTCCGCAAATTTGAAATGTGCGCCTCGATCACATTCGAGTGGTGCTCCCAGTTGTAGTCGTACAGGTGCTCCAACAGCTCTCGCTTCGACACGATCACGCGCGGCCGGTGAACCATGTACTCCACAATGCGATACTCCGTCGGTGACAAATCGATCAATTGATCCGCGCACCGCACCGTCTGCTCCAGCGTATTCACCTCCAGCTCTCCCGCGCGAAGCACGGGGTCGGCCACACCCTTTCCCCGCCGGATCAGCGCCTTCACCCGAGCCAGCAACTCCCCCAGATCAAACGGCTTGCTCAGATAATCATCCGCGCCCGCATTCAACAGCTCCACTGTCGAAGCCTTGCCCGCCCTCGCCGTCAAAATCAGCGTCGGCGTACGATCCTGCCGCGCCCGCAGCCGCTTCACAAACGTAAGCCCGTCCATCTGCGGCAGCATCAGATCCAGGATGATGAGGTCATAGCACCCCTGCTCCGAGAGCTGCTCGCCCATCCTGCCGTCTTCGGCGCAGTCCACCGCCAGCCCCGCGCCTTCGCGAAGGGCGGACGCCAGGTTCTCTAGAAGTCGGACCTCGTCTTCTACAATCAACACTCGCATCGAGCCATCTTCCTCTCTGGCGCAAGTAAACCAACCATCTCTTTGACGCGTCTGCCTGCCCTACGCCAGCGACGCATAGCCCGGCGACGATGACAAAGGTAAACCGCGGGCCATCACGCCATTCGCTCCGACACCTTCTCGCCATCCGCAATCAGAGCCAGCTTCGCCATGCCCAGAAACAACCCATGCTCCACCACGCCGACAATATGCCGGATCGACTCCGCCAGCTGCGCCGGATCCTTGATCCTGCCGCACGCACAGTCCAGAATCAGATTGCCCTCGTCCGTGATGTACTCCGCTCCATCCGCATGGCGCCGCATACGAGGTTCAAGCCCAAGCTCCATCAGCCTCCGGCGCACCAGCGGCAGAGCCATCGTGATCACCTCGACCGGCAACGGAAACGCACCCAGCACGGAGACCTCCTTCGAAGCATCGGCCACAATGATGAACCGCCGCGACGCACTCGCGACGATCTTCTCCCGCAGCAGCGCGCCCCCGCCGCCCTTGATCAGAGCGAGCCCAGGTGCAATCTCGTCCGCACCGTCCACCGTCACGTCGATCTCAGGACAGCGTTCAAAATCGCAGATCTCGATACCAAACGATCGCGCCAACTCCTCGCTTGCCGCGGAAGAGGCGATCGCTCGAATACGGAGTCCCCCGGCAACCCGCCTCCCAAGCTCCTCGATAAAGATCGTCGCCGTCGTGCCCGAGCCAAGCCCGACCACCATGCCGTCTTCCACAAAGTCCAGCGCCCGCCTCGCGGCCAGCTCCTTCGCGACATTCTTACGCGACATCTCGGCATCTGCCATCGTCCGTCCTCCCGCGCGGCACCACTCCAGCCGCGCCTCGTGCCAGTCTACCGGCAGCGTCCCGCTCCAGTACCCTCAAACGCAAGCCCGGCTCGGATCAGCACCGACCCGGCTCCCGCCGGCCCATCAAGGCTATACTTCTCCCGGCCCCAAGCGGCCGCACGAACGGACATACCGCGCACCGAAAGGCCAGCCATGACACCCAGAATCACACGAAGAACCCTCGCGCAACTCCTCGGCGGCGCTGCCGGAGCCGCGGCCCTCCCCACCTTCGCCTCGCCCAAAGCTCCGCCGCCCTCGCCACCCCCCGCCGACTCTCCCCGCCGCTTCCCCCAGGGCTTCCTTTGGGGCTCGGCAACCGCCTCCTACCAGGTCGAAGGAGCCGTCAAAGAGGACGGCCGCGGCCAATCCATCTGGGACACCTTCTCCCACACACCCGGCAAAACCCATAACGGCGACACTGGCGATGTTGCCGATGATCACTTCCACCGTTACAAAACCGATATCGCCCTCATGAAGGCCCTCGGCATCAAAGGCTACCGCTTCTCCGTCGCCTGGCCGCGCATCTTCCCCGATGGCGCCGGCGCCCCCAACCCGAAGGGCCTCGACTTCTACAACCGCATGCTCGACGAGCTCCTCGCCAACAACATCCAGCCCTTCTGCACCCTCTACCACTGGGACCTCCCGCAAAAGCTCGAGGACAAGGGCGGCTGGCAGAGCCGCGACACCGCGCACGCCTTCGCCGACTACGCCGGCTACACCGCCGCGAAGCTCTCCGATCGCGTCAAGCACTTCATGACCATGAACGAGATCCAGACCTTTGTCGATCTCGGTTACGGCAACGGCACGCACGCACCGGGCCTCAAACTCGACCGCGCCGGCCACGCGCAGGTCGCCCACTTCGCCGTCCTCGGCCACGGTCTCGCCGTCCAAGCTATCCGCGCCAAAGCCCGTCCCGGCACGCTGGTCGGCTTCGCTGATAACGCCAGCGCAACCACCCCCGTTATCGAATCCCCCGAACACATCGAAGCCGCAACCCGCGCGTACCGCGAAGAAAACGCCCGCTTCCTCACCGTCATCATGGAAGGCCGCTACACCGACCTGTACCTCCAGGGCCTCGGCCCGGCCGCCCCGAAGTTCACGCCCGAAGACATGAAGGCCATCGGCAGCAAGCTCGACTTCCTCGGCCTCAATGTCTACCAGCCCAACTACGTCCGCGCCGACGCCTCCGCCCGCGGCTACACCGTCGTCCACGGCCCCGCCTCCTACCCCCACATGTTCAGCGACTGGCTCACCATCGGCCCGGAGGCGCTCTACTGGTCACCGAAACTCGCCGCCAAGCTCTGGAACCTCCAGAACATCTACATCACCGAGAACGGAGCTTCCTCCGCCGACGTCCTCACCCCCGACGGCAAGGTCCTCGACACCGATCGCGTCATGTACCTGCGCAACTACATCTCGCAGCTGCAACGCGCCGTCTCCGAGGGCGTCCCCGTCAAGGGCTACTTCCTCTGGAGCCTCGTCGACAACTACGAGTGGGCCGACGGCTACGACAAGCGCTTCGGCATTCACTACGTCGACTTCGCCACTCAGAAACGCACCCCAAAACTCAGCGCCGAGTTCTATCGCGAGGTCATCGCCCGCAACGCCCTCGCCTGACCCTCACTGCGTCTCCTCCACCGCAGCAAACAAATCCCGAAGCGAGTCGAGCATCGTGAAGCGCACAATCGCGCTCGGCTCCCCAGCCCTCTTCAGCAGCCCGGCCTTACCAGCCTTCCACCCCACAGGTGCCCTTTGCCCCGCGCTAAGCATCCTGACCGCCTCCGACCCCGCCTCAGCCAGCAGCGTCAGCTGATCCGCCCGCGCCTCCACATCCCTGAGCCGCGGCGCACCCTTCATCTGCTCCTTCACCTCCGGCACCGCCGCCCGGAGCTCCTCGAATCGCCCCAACAGCCTGTCTCGAGCCTCAACGTCCCCCTGCGGACTCTGCAGAAAAGCCGTCGTCAGCGTCGCAAACTCCCGCCGCGAAGACGCATCCGGCCGAACCGCATCCACAAACCGGTCCAGCACAGTAATTTGTGACGTCTTCTGTTGCTGATACCGCTCGCTGAAGCTCACCGGCTCCAGCACGGACGCAAACACTCGCAGAGCCTCGATATGCTCCGTCCCCGCAAGCTGCCGCAGCCCCACACCCTCCTGCGAAAGATGCCGCAACCCCAGTCCCTCAAGCTCGATCGACACCGCATGGAGCCGGCGATACATATCCTCAACATCCCGCACCTTCTCCGGCGACCAGAACCGCTCCGCGATCGCCGCCGTCCGCGGCCACACGCGTGAGTCGATCGTCCGCTCATCGATATGCTCCGCCCACATGCACACCTCGCCGCCCAGAATCAACCGCCGCTGCTCCGGCGTAAGGTCCGCCGTCGATAGCAGCGGATCCGCCAGATAGTGCTGACCCGCCGGCTTCATCGCGTCCAGATAGTAGGGCGCAGACAGCACCCCCTGGTACCCCAGCTTCGCCCCCCGAATCAGCGACTCCTCGCCCCTCCACGACTGCACAATCACGTCCTTCGGCAGCGCCGGGTTCAGGATCTCGTCCCACCCAATCATCCGCTTCTGCAGCCCCGTCAGGATCGTCAACACCCTCTGATTGAAGTACGCCTGCAGCGCATCCGAATCCTTCAGCCCATGCGCGCTCATAAAGCTCCGTATCCGCGAACTCGTCTTCCAGTCCGGAGCCGGCGTCTCGTCCCCTCCAACGTGAACATACGCATCCGGAAAGATCCCCGCCATCTCACTCAGAAATCCCGAGATAAACGTGTACGTCTCCTCCCGCGTCGGGTCCAGCGCATACTCCGAGATCCCGAACTCCCGCCGTATCCCCTCCGGCCCCTTCCCGCTCGACAGTTCCGGATACGCCACCAGCCACGCCGTGCTGTGCCCCGGCATCTCAAACTCCGGCACCACCCGGATCCCCCGGTCATGCGCATAGCGCACGATCTCCCGCGCCTCCTCCTGCGTGTAAAACAGCCCGTCCGAGCCCGCCGCCGTCAGCCTCGGAAACCTCCGGCTCTCGATCCGAAACCCCTGGTCCTCCGTCAGGTGCCAATGAAACACATTCAGCTTCACCGCAGCCATACCGTCCAGCGTCCGCTTCAGCACGCTGACCGGCTCAAAATGTCGCCCGCAATCGATCATCAAACCCCTCCACCGAAACCGCGGAGCATCCTCGATCGTCACAAACGGCATCTCGTAGCCGCTCCTTCCCGGCTGCACCAGCTGCAGCATCGTCTCCAGTCCATGCATCGCGCCGGGAACCGTATTCGCCGTAATGCGAACACCCCCCGCATCCACCACCAGCGCATAGCTCTCGTCCTCATCGAGGCTCTGCACCTGCTCCCCCTCGCTCCCCACCGCAAGCACAAGCCGAGCACCCGTACCCCTTTCCCCGTCAAATCGCACCCCCGTCCGCTCACTCATCTGGTGAAGTGTCCGCGTCACCGCCCGGTCCAACCGCGCGCTCCGAAGCGACTCGTCCACCCTCCAGGCAGCACTCAGTGAAAGTTCCCCCGTTACCCTCGTCAACCGTGCCGGCTCCGGCATCAGGACATTACGGAACTCCGCCGTCCCCAGGGTCTGGCCCTTCGCCGTCCCGGTCTGACCCCCAAAAAGCGTCGTCGCCAACATAGCCCCACCCAACAAATTCTTCACACTTAGAAGACATGTTCCACTCATTCAGGCCTCGGCAACCCATTATGAACCCGGCAAAGCGTCTTGCCTGAGCAAGCCCAGCCGCAGAGCCCCTCCAGCCAACACGAATACCCGCACACCTCCAGCCTGTAAAAAGCGGTCCCTGGAAGCCTCACCCGGCACGGATACGCGCATCTGTTATAGCTAAGCCTGCGGCACATCAGGACCGTGTCAACAGGGAGCCAAATCGCTAAAGGTGGAGAGCTTTGCAAGTGTGTAGCAACGAACTTGAGCTTTGGGGAGGTATGGAATGTACCGTCAACCGTGTCCACAACCGCTGGCTCGACCAGATGAAACGCTCCGGGCACCTGGATCGCTCCGGTGACCTCGCTCTGCTCCGTGAACTTGGTCTCCGAAAACTAAGGTACGGCCTCCATTGGGAGCGCTTCCACTTCGCCGGCTCCCTCGACATCTTCGCAGCCCCGCTCGCTGAAATGGAGCGCCTTGGCATCGATCCGATCGCCGGTCTCGTCCACCACGGCAGCGGCCCGCCCGGCACCAGCCTGCTCGATGATCAATTCGGAGAAAAACTCGCCGCGTACGCATCTCTCCTCGCCCAGCGGTTCCCCTCCATCCGCAGCTACACCCCCGTCAACGAGCCGCAGACGACCGCACGCTTCAGCGGTCTCTATGGCCACTGGTACCCGCACCACCGCAGCCTCGCAAGCTATGTCTGCGCTCTGGTCAACCAGCTGCGGGCCTCAGTACTTGCCATGCGCGCTATCCGCTCCGTACGCAGCGACGCCCTCTTCATCCACACCGAGGACGGCGGAAAGACCTGGTCCACACCCGAGCTCGCCGAAGTCTGCGCCATCCGCGAGCAACGACGCTGGCTCGGCCTGGATCTCCTGTGCGGCCGAGTCGACGAAAAACACCCTCTGTATGCATTCCTCCAGGCCCAGGGCCTCTCGGAACACGCCATCCTCTGGTTCGCGGAGAACCCCTGCCCACCCGACGTCATCGGCCTCAACCACTACCTCACCAGCGACCGCTTTCTCGACCACAGAACAGACCGCTACCCCGACGGCTTCGCAGGCGGTGACACAGGCCAGGAGCCCTTCGTCGATATCGAAGCCGTCCGCGTTCGCAAGGAAGGCATCGCAGGTGCAGGAGAGATCCTCACCGAAGCCTGGGACCGGTACGGTATCCCCGTCGCCATCACAGAGGCTCACCTGGGCGGCCCCTTAGAGCAGCAGCCACTGTGGCTGCTCGGGGTATGGAATCAGGCAAAAGCAGCTCGCGCAGCCGGCGTCAACTGCGTCGCTGTCACCGTCTGGGCACTGCTCGGGTCCTTCGATTGGCCCTCCCTCGTCACGCGGGAGGACGGCCTCTACGAGCCGGGTGTCTTTGCGCTGTCCGGGGGAGCACCGACCCCCACAGCCTTGGCAAAACTGGTCCGCCGTCTAGCAGCCGGAGAAGACATCGCCACAACTGAGCAGGGCTGGTGGGCGCAGCCGGAACGCCTTACGTTTGAAGCCAATCCATGAGATCGAAGTCTGCCGCACTCTGATTTGCGGCAATGCAAAATTGGCTAGGTCAGCCAGATACCCGCATCGCACCGCAACTGCAAAGCATCACATCACGCAGTACAGCTCCTATAGATTGGCAGCAGGCCCAGTCACTTTGCTTGGGAAGTAGATCAGCCGCATTCCGCGCGTCCATCCCGGCTTGCCATAGACGCAAGCTCAAGCACGCCCAGTCATTTTAGAATTCAACCTCACCATACGTGAGGTTCGGAGGTCCATGTCCTTGCTATCCACGACCACCCTCAACCTCGAGGAACAGGCAGCCCCAACAGCAGGGCAAACCGAGGCCTCTCGCGGCAGCGAGACCGAAAGCGCCCGTCAACGTGTCCACCACATGCCCTTCGGAGCCGAGTTCAACCTCGATGGCTCCGTCCGGTTCCGCATCTGGGCGCCCGCCATGCCTTCCCTTCACCTCGTCATCGAAGGCCGGGACGCCCCCCTTCCCATGACCTCGGTCGAAGACGGCTTCCATGAGCTCGTCCTCAACCAGATCCTCCCCGGAACCCGGTACAGCTTCGCCCTTCCCGATGGCAAACACGTCCCCGACCCCGCATCCCGCTTTCAACCCGAGGACGTCCACGGTCCCAGCGAAGTCGTCGACCCCACCACCTATCTCTGGCACGACAGCTCCTGGATAAATCGCCCCTGGGAAGAGGCCGTCCTCTACGAACTGCACATCGGCGCCTTCACCGAACAGGGCACCTTCGAGGCCGCCATCGAAAAGCTCGATCACCTCGTCGACCTCGGCGTCACCGCCATCGAGATCATGCCGATCGCCGACTTTCCCGGCGCCCGCAACTGGGGCTACGATGGCACGCTGCTCTACGCTCCAGACGGGTCCTACGGCCGTCCGGAGCACCTCAAAGCCCTCGTAGACGCCGCCCACGCCCGCGGCCTCATGGTCCTCCTCGACGTCGTCTACAACCACTTCGGACCCGACGGCAACTACCTCCCGTCCTACGCTCCCAACATCTTCACCAGCCACCACAAAACCCCCTGGGGCGACGCCGTCAACTACGACGACCAGGGCAGCCGCACTGTGCGCGACTTCGTCATCCACAACGCCCTCTACTGGCTCGAAGAGTTCCACCTCGACGGCCTCCGCCTCGACGCCGTCCACGAGATCAAGGACGACAGCCCCCAGCACCTCCTCGACGAACTCGCCGAACGCATCCACGAATTCGCCGCCGACCGCCGCGTCCACCTCATCCTCGAAAATGAGTCAAACCAGTCCAGCAGGCTCACCCGCGACGAGACCGACAAGCCCGTCCACTACACCGCGCAGTGGAATGACGACATGCACCACGTCCTGCATACCGCTGCCACCCTCGAAAGCAACGGCTACTACAAGGCCTACAAGGACGACACCGAAAAGCTCGGCAAAGCCTTAGCCGAGGGCTTCGCCTACCAGGGTGAGCTCATGGAGCACAGCGGCGAATCACGCGGCGAGCCCTCCGGCTTCCTTCGCCCCGAGGCCTTCGTCGCCTTTATGCAAAATCACGATCAGATCGGCAATCGCGCCTTCGGAGAGCGCATCAACAGAATCGCCTCCTCCGAGGCCGTCCACGCCATCGCCGCCATCTACCTCCTCCTCCCGCAAACCCCCATGCTCTTCATGGGCGAAGAGTGGGGCTCCTCCCAGCCTTTCCCCTTCTTCTGCGACTTCCACGGCGAACTCGCGGAACTCGTCCGCCAGGGCCGCCGCAACGAGTTCGCCAGCTTCCCCGAGTTCAAAGACCCCGCACAGCGCGAGCGCATCCCCGACCCCCAGGCCGAGATCACCTTCCTCTCCGCCAAGCTCGATTGGCAGCAGGCCAGGGAAGGCGTTCATGCCGAGTGGATCGCCTGGTACAAAAACATCCTCGCTATCCGCCGCACTCGCATCCTTCCCCTCCTGCCCGAGATCCACGGCCATGCCGGCTCCTACGAGGTCCTCGCAGGCGGCGCTGTCGTCGTCCGCTGGACCCTCAACCATGGAGGCGAGCTCATCCTCTCAGCCAACCTCTCCGACATCTCGGTCGAAGGCTTTCCCGAGTGCTCCGGCGAAACTCTCTGGCACGAAGGTCCGCCCACCTCCGGCCGCTGCCTCCGCCCCTGGTCCGTCACTTGGTGTGTGCGTCGCTAGAATGCAGTCGCCCAGCCCGCCCCCCCGCCATGGACAATCTACATAAGCTCTGGCCCCAAGTCTGAAAATCGGGCTCAGGAGGGTGCCAGAAACTCCTTGCCTTAGCTCTTCGGTGGAAGCGGAGGCCTTCACCCCCCCGACAAACGATGCAATGCCTGGGCTTCAGCCCCGGTCTCTCCTGCCCAAGCAGTCACTCCTGGACACTGGTATCCTATCGTTCGTTATAAGGATCAAAGGCTAGTTGACCCACAAGGGAGCACGAGCATGCAGCAAGGGGCCGCCGAGAAGCAGCCGGCACAAACGTCCGAAAGCACTCTGCGCAACTCCGACCCGCGTCCACCCCAATCCCGCGGCCGGGAGCGCCTCAAGACCGGCACCCCAGGTCTCGACAGCATCCTCAACGGCGGCCTCCCCAAAGGGCACCTTTACCTCGTCGAAGGCGACCCCGGCACTGGCAAAACCACCCTCGCCATCCAGTTCCTGCTCGAAGGCATCCGCAGCGGCGAAAAGGTCCTCTACGTCACCCTCTCCGAGTCCAAGGACGAGCTCGAACAGGTCGCGCAATCCCACGGCTGGCCTCTCGATTCGCTCCTCATCTACGAGATGGTGCCCACAGACGACGAACTTAGCCCCGAAGCCCAGTACACCGTCTTCCACCCCTCCGATGTTGAGTTCGCCGACACCATCACCGCCATTCTCAAGCAGGTCGACGCCATCCAGCCCCAGCGCGTCGTCTTCGACTCGCTCTCCGAGCTCCGCATGCTCGCCCGCGATTCGCTCAAGTACCGGCGGCAGATCCTCGCCCTCAAGCACTACTTTGCCGGTCGCAACAGCACCGTCCTCCTCCTCGACGACCGCACCGCCGAAGGCCATGACCTGCAGCTCCAAAGCATCGCTCACGGCGTCTTCATGATGCACAGCTTCGAGCGCGACTTCGGCATCAAGCGCCGCCGCATCGAAGTCCGTAAGCTGCGCGGCTTAGCCTTCCGCGAGGGCTTTCACGACTACACCATCCAGACCGGCGGCATCGAAGTCTACCCCCGCCTCATCGCCTCCGAGCACAAGACCGGCCTCGAACAACGATGCGTTCCCAGCGGCCTCTCCGGTCTCGACGACCTCCTTCGCGGCGGCATCGATAGCGGCACCAGCACCTTGCTCATAGGTCCGGCCGGCTGTGGAAAATCCACCGTCGCCCTTCGCTATGCCACCTCCGCCGCGCGTCGTGGTGAAAAGGCCGTCATCTTCACCTTCGACGAAGCCCGATCCAGTCTCATCACGCGAGGCGTCAATCTCGGCATGGATCCCGTTCCCCTCATCGAGAACGGCTCCCTCGAAGTCCAGCAGATCGACCCCGCCGAGCTCTCCCCCGGAGAGTTCGTCTCCCGAGTCCGCCGGCTCGTCGACGAGCAGGGAATGCGGCTCGTCGTCCTCGACAGCGTAAGCGGCTTCCTCCACGCCATGCCGCACGAGCAGTTCCTCGCCATGCAACTCCATGAGCTGCTCTCCTACCTCGGACAGCAGCAGGTCGTTAGCATCCTCACGCTCGTGCAGCACGGCTTCGTCGGCAGCAACGTGCAATCCCCAATCGATGTCAGCTACCTCGCCGACACCGTCATCCTCTTCCGCTACTTCGAAGCCGCAGGCCAGGTCCGGCAGGCGATCTCTGTCGTCAAGAAGAGAAGCGGCCCCCATGAACGCACCATCCGCGAACTCGTCTTTTCGGACGGTGCCATCCACGTCGGATCGGCCCTCAGCGAGTTCGAAGGTGTCCTCTCCGGCGCGCCTAGGTACATCGGAAGCTCGTCCAGTCTGGAGACCGAACCTGCTCCCGGAAAGTAGCCGATCCCCCCAGGAAAACCGCATCGTCATCCTCGCGCCGACAGGACGCGACGGCACGCTCCTCAGCGGCCTGCTCGACCGTCTCAACCTCCCATCCGACGTCTGCGCCACCCTCGACGAACTCTGTCGCGAACTCATGATGGGAGCCGCTGCCGCCATCCTCGCCGAGGAGGCCCTCACCCCCGCCCACCCCCACACGCCTCTCAGCGAAGCCCCCATCACACGCCTCCTCGAAGTCCTCAACCAGCAGCCCTCCTGGTCCGACTTTCCCCTTATCCTCCTCACCGTCTCCGGCCGCGTCACCGCCGAAAGCGAACGCCTGCGCGAGGTCCGCCGCCCCCTCGGCAACGTCCTCCTGCTCGAACGCCCCCTCCGCCCCGAAACCCTCCTCAGCACCCTCGAGATCGCCCTCCGCGGCCGCGAACGGCAATACCAGATCCGCAACCAGATGCAGCAGTACGCCCGCGCCCAGGAGGCCCTCCGCCGCTCCGAAAAGCTCGCCGTCACCGGCCGCCTCGCCGCCAGCATCGCCCACGAGATCAACAACCCGCTCGAGGCCGTCACCAACCTCCTCTACCTCATGCGCGGTGACCTACCCGCCGAAGAGCGCCGCAAGTACCTCGAAATCGCTGAGGGGGAGCTAGCCCGCGTCGCCGAGATCACCAAGCAGACCCTCCGCTTCTACCGCGAGCCAAGTCAGCCCGTCGAAATCGAACTCTCCGCCGTCCTCGATTCCGTCCTCAACCTCTACCACTCGCGCCTCGCGGCCGCCGCCATCGCCGTCCAGATCGAGGTCAGCGCCTCCTCCGGCATGGTGCTCTCCAGCCCCGGCGAGCTCCGGCAGGTTATCGCCAACCTCATCGCTAACGCCATCGACGCCATGCGCCTCGGCGGCCGGCTCCGCATCCGCATCTCCAGACTTTCCGGGTCCTCGCGCGACACCGCCCCTCGCATCCGCCTCACCATCGCCGACACCGGCTCCGGCATCCCCAAAGACGTCCTGCCCGGCATCTTCGAGCCCTTCGTCACCACCAAAGGCGAGACCGGAACCGGCCTCGGCCTCTGGGTCACCTGCGAGATCATCACGAAAAACGGCTGGACCATCCACGTCCGAAGCTCCACCCGCCCAAGTTGCTGCGGCACCGTCTTCACCCTCCTCATCCCCATCCCAAACCGCGACAGCCTTAACCCCACCACCGCAAGCCGCCGCGTTAAGGCAGACCTCGTCTCGCCTGGAGCCCCTAGCGCAATGTCCATTCCCTATACAGCGCCATCTCCGTCGTCATCCTGAACGCAGTGCGCCATCTCCGTCGTGATCCTGAAACGCAGCGCGCCATCTCCGTCGTCATCCTGAACGCAGTGAAGGACCCCTGTATTTCGCTTTGCAGTTGCCTGTTCTTTTGGTTGTCATTCCGCAGCGGAGGAATCTGCTGTTCCCGCCCCAGCTATCACTCCCCCCGCCCAGCTCCCTTGTACACCACCCCACCCTTCATCACGAACTTCACCCGCTGCAGCACCGTCACATCCTTCAGCGGATCCCCGCTCACCCCGATCACATCCGCCCACTTCCCCGGCTCGAGCGTCCCCACCCTCTTCGTCCATCCCATCAGATCCGCCGCATTGATCGTCCCCGTCTGAATCCCCTCGAGCGGCGTCATTCCAAACTGATTCACATACACGTCCACCTCATGCGCGTTCAGCCCATGCGGATACACCGCCGCATCCGTCCCCAGCGCCACCTTCACCCCCGCCTTGATCGCCCGCTTCGCATTCGCCTTCTCCACCGCGCTCACGTCCCGCATCTTCTGCTCGTAAAACGGCGGCAGCTTCCCGTTCTGCAGATTCCAGTCAATCAGGTAAGCCGTCGGCACAAAATACGTCCCGTGCTGCTTCATCATCGCGATCCCCGCCTCATCCAGGTACGACCCATGCTCGATGGAGTCCACCCCTGCCTCACTTGCCCACAGAATCCCCTGCGCCCCATGCGCATGCGCCGCTACTTTTCGCCCCAGACGGTGCGCATCCGCCACAATCGCCTGCATCTCCTCCAACGTGTACTGGCTCGCCTGCGGATCGTCCCCCTTCGACAACACCCCTCCCGTCGCGCAGATCTTGATCAGGTCCGCCCCGTACTTGATGTTCTGCCGCACCCTCTGCTGCACCGCCGCAATCCCGTCCGCCACCCCCCCGCCCGTCAAATGATACTGAGACGGTAACAAATTCTCATCACAGTGTCCGCCCGTGATCCCCAGCGGCGGCCCGCTCACCTGCATGTGCGGACCCGGAATATGCCCCGCGTCAATCTCATCCCGCAGCGCCACATCCGTGTAGTCCCCCGCACCCACATTGCGCACCGTCGTAAAGCCCGCATCGAGCGTCACCTTCGCATTCTCGACGCCAATAATCGCCTCCTTCGCCGGCGTCATGCTCAGCTCAAAATACGGATCGAAGTTGTTCGCCCCCGTCAGGTGCGTATGCACATCGATCAGCCCCGGCATCAGCGTGTACTGCCGCAGATCAATCTCCTGGTCGCCCGCCCCCTTCGGCGTCGCACTCGTCGCCGCCACACCCACGATCTTGTCCCCCTCCACAATCACCGTCTGCTCCGCTGGCTCCGCCCCCGTCCGCACATCCAGCACATGCCC